>Ga0207659_10002237_pt1 | contig 11524 bp, 8 predicted proteins | sample KBSM43metaG_FD_184330 | JGI IMG/M metagenome (GOLD analysis project Ga0207659, IMG submission 184330) | Miscanthus rhizosphere microbial communities from Kellogg Biological Station, Michigan, USA - KBS M4-3 metaG (SPAdes) (version 2) | ecosystem: Host-associated > Plants > Roots > Rhizosphere >...
AGTACCGGTCCAGCCGCGCGTGGTCGCCCGGCTCACGGTGCGCCGCACCAAACGGCGGTGTTCCGCTCGTGCCGGCGCGCCGGCGCGCCTTCTATCGCCGTGCCTGCCTACCGGGCCACAAATTTCCCGCACCGATGCGGAATAGCCCACAGCAGTCGCGCACGTGGTTGAAGACGGATCCCGCTACCCTCCGCTGCGGTAAGGGCACGCCTGGCACGGGCGATGCTATAACACCAGTCGAGCGCTGCGGCGCGCCTGGAGGAGACATGACCGACGCGCACCGTGTGCCGTGCTGACCGTGCAAGACAGTACACGTCCCGCCCGCGCGAAAGAACCAGCGGCAAGCGTCACCGTCGTCTGAGCATCGTTCGCTGATTTGGCGCGGGTGGGCTTTACCAGTCACCACAATGCCCTCGACGGAGGATGCGAGTTTGCCATGCCGTCATCGGCTGAACCGCGGGGGGCGGGTGGAGCCTATGTCATCGCCACCATCGCAGTCGCGGGCATCGTCACACATCTCAGCCTGCGTTGGGGCAGCGACCTGCCGGAAGCGACTCTGCGACTGCCGCTGTACGCGGTGCTTGCGGGCGGCGGAATGCCGCTCGTCCTGTCACTCATCCGCAAAGCCGTACTCGGCCAGTTCGGTTCCGACCTGCTGGCAGGTATTTCGATCGTGTCGGCCGTCCTGCTCGGAGAGTACCTCGCCGGCGCTCTCGTGGTCCTGATGTTGTCGGGTGGCGAGGCGCTCGAATCATACGCAGTCGCACGGGCCTCGAATGTCTTGCACGCGCTGGCCAGTCGCATGCCCAGCGCTGCGCACCGACGACGGGGCGATACCATCGATGAAGTTCCGCTTGATGCGGTGCGTATCGATGATGAGCTCGTCGTCTATCCGCACGAAATCTGCCCTGTGGACGGCGTCGTCATCAGTGGTCATGGCGTCATGGACGAGTCGTACCTCACGGGCGAGCCGTTCATGATGGCAAAGGCGCCTGGCTCGGAGGTGTTTTCGGGCGCGATCAACGGTGACAGCGCACTCACGCTGACGGCGAGCCGACTGGCCGTCGATTCGCGCTACGCCCGCATCATGAATGTCATGCGCGACTCCGAACAACGGCGCCCGCAGCTTCGTCGTCTCGGCGATCAACTCGGCGCCTGGTACACGCCGATCGCGCTGGTGATCGCGATTGCCGCGTGGTGGTGGAGCCGCGATCCCGTTCGGTTTCTCGCGGTGCTCGTCGTCGCAACGCCCTGCCCGTTGCTGATCGCGATTCCGGTCGCCATCATTGGCGCCATCTCCCTCGCCGCCAAGCGCAGCATCATCATTCGTGATCCCGGCGCCCTGGAGCGGATAGACAAGTGCCGCACCATCGTCCTCGACAAGACGGGGACGCTGACGTACGGCGAGCCGACGCTGACCGATCGCCTGACGGCTTCCCACCTGGATAGTGCCCGTGTGCTGCAGGTTGCCGCGAGTCTCGAACGGTACTCAAAGCATCCGCTCGCGAGGCCACTCCTGCACGCGGCGGAACAGGCCAACCTTGCGTTACTCGATGCGACCGAGGTTCGGGAGCGGCCAGGCGAAGGGCTCGAGGGTAGGATCAACGGCCATCACGTACACGTCATCGGCCGCCGTCAGGCCGAAGCCAGGGGCTTTGCGAGCCGGTTACCGCCATTAACTGCTGGTATGGAGTGCGTGATCCTGCTCGACGCCGACTACGCCGCCACCTATCGGTTTCACGACACCGCGCGCGAGGACAGCCGCTCCTTCATCGGCCATCTCAAGCCGCGGCATCACCTCGATCGAATCCTGCTCGTGTCTGGAGACCGCGAAGCGGAAGTGCGCTACCTTGCCGAGCGCGTGGGCATCGTCGAGGTCTACGCCGGGCGCAGCCCCGAAGAAAAGGTCGCGATCACGCGCGCGGAAGCCAATCGCGCACCCACGCTTTTTATTGGCGACGGCATCAACGATGCCCCGGCGCTGGTGACGGCGACTGTTGGGATCGCGTTCGGCCATCAAAGCGAGATTACGGCTGAAGCCGCGGGCGCGGTGATCATGGACACGTCGCTCAGACGAGTCGATGAACTGTTTCACCTTGCGCGCAGGATGCGGCGAATCGCGCTGCAAAGCGCTGTTGGAGGTATGGCGTTGAGCGTCGCCGGGATGCTGCTCGCGTTTGGCGGCTTCCTCCCGCCCGTCGCGGGGGCAGTGTTCCAGGAAGTGATCGATCTCGCGGCGGTGCTCAACGCCTTGCGCGCCGCCGTTCCCGGCGGCGACCTGAGTGACTATCAATAGTGCAAATCCTGGCGGCTCCACGCGCGGGACAACCACTCGAAAGGTGGCCTGAATGGTAAGGCCAATGGAGTACAACGCAACGGTGGTCGGGCGCGTCGATTTGACCGATACACTCGCGACCTTTCTGATCCAGCCCGACCAGCCGCCACAGAAGCGTCCGTGGTTCATCGCGGGGCAGTATTGCGTGCTCGGCCTCAACAACAGTGAGAAGCCGTTCCTCGGGTCGGTTCGCCGTGCGATGTCGATCGCCTCGGCGCCCGAGTTCGACGGTCCTCTGGAGTTCTACATTCGATACGTCGTCAAGCCGGCGTCACAGAATCCTCTGACACATCTGCTGTGGAAGCTCCGAGCCGGTGATCGAATCTACGTTCGCACAGAAGCAGCCGGCACGTTTACCATCGACGACACAGTCGGCGTCGACGATCCGCGCATTCGCGTCACGGTGGCGGCCGGTACTGGGGCAGCGCCGTTTGTCAGCATGATCCGCAGCGAGGTATGTCGGAATGCGCGCGCCGACCTGTCAAAGTGGGTCCTGCTGCACGGCGCGTCGTATCCCAGCGAGCTGGGCTATCGCCAGGAACTGCTCGCGCTCTCAGAGACGAACGGCCTCAAGTATTACGGCACAGTAAGCCGCCCGAGCGAGACCCGCGACTGGGCTGCCGACATCGGCCGCGTGGAATCGTTCTTCGAACCGGACCGCCGGCCAGAGTTGGAACGGCGCCTTGGTTTGGGGTCCGGCGGTTTCATGCCGGATAACGCTGTCGTATTCGTGTGCGGGCTGACGGCGACGATCGGCGGCGTGCTCATCAGGCTAATTGATCGCGGATTCATTCCGCACGGCAAAGCAATCCGCGACGGGCTTGGAGTTCCGCCAGACGTGAGCGCCAGTCTGTTCTACGAGCTGTACGATCCCACGCCGATCATCGACATCGATAATGCAGCGGTGGTTGATCCGTTACGCGCCCGTATGCAGGCCGCGCTGGCAAGACGATAGGATACGAACGGTTCTGCCGTCGATCAGTTTTGGGACGCAACGGCGTGAACGTTTGGACGTCGACAGTCGCCGATCAGAGAGCTGCGGTGCCAAATAGGTTGCCGATGCCTGCGCTGAGCGCCGTCGCGAGTGCGCCCCAGAATGCGACGCGTGCGGCACCTACCGTCGCCGACGCGCCGCCGACGCGTGCCGCCAGGGCACCGAGCGCGGCCAGCGACGCGAGCGACACCACCGTCACCACAATCGACAGCATCGACACTGGCGCGACCATCGCGGTCGCGACAGGCAGTGCGGCCCCGGCGGCGAACGTCGCGGCCGAGGCGAGCGCCGCCTGCAGTGGCCGGGCGATGAACTCGTCGGATATACCCAGCTCGTCGCGCGCGTGGGCCTTGAGTGCATCGTGCGCCATCAGCTGCTGCGCGACAGTTCGGGCAAGTACGGGTTCGAGGCCTCGTCCGACGTAGATATTCGTGAGTTCATCTTCCTCGGCGGCCGGCACCGTCGCCAGCTCCTCGCGCTCCCGCGCGAGGTCCGCCTGTTCCGTGTCGGCTTGCGAGCTGACCGACACATACTCGCCAGCCGCCATCGAGAGCGCGCCGGCGACGAGCCCGGCAACGCCCGCTATCAGAACCTGACCGCGATCCGCGTGCGAGGCAGCGACGCCCACGACGAGGCTTGCTGTCGAGAGGATGCCATCGTTGGCACCGAGAACGGCAGCTCGGAGCCAGCCGATACGGTCGGTTCGATGTCGTTCGCGATGTCGCATGACGAAGTCCTCGACTCAACCTCGCCGGCTGGCTTCACTGGGGCCAGTTCGCTCGCGCGTCGAGATTGATGATGGTTTGCGGCAGCGCTTTGGGAATCATCGGCCGCAGATACGGCCTGCCGACCGCCTTATGGCATTGATAGCACGACTCGAGGGCACCTCGGTAGGCAGTCTCGAATTCCTTGCCGTCCTTCTTGTCGATTGCCGCCTTCACTGCTGCGAACGTGCTCGTGTCGATTCCATCGAAGATGCCTTTGACATCAACCGGCATTCCGTCCGGCCCCTTCGGCATCGGGTTGATGCGCGTCAGCCATCGGACATGGTTCCGGGCCTCGCTGAAGTAGTAACCAGCCAGGGGCCAGTTGCCGGACTGGGCGGCGAACCAGAGATTTGACCAATGAAATCCCACATCGGCCATGGCCACCGACGCCGACGGTGCCTTCCCCTTCAGCACCTCAACGTCTGCTTTGAGCGCGGCGATCTCGTCTGCCGCGGCGGTGGCCGGCTGGGCTGCCGCCGCGGGTTGGGCTGCCGGCGCCTGCCGGCACGCGACGCCGGCACACACCATGACGAGAAGGGCATGAACACGAGCAGCTCGCGACATCATCGGCATCCTCTCCGTTTCTTGATCAAAGGGCGCACGGCTGGACCTCCGTCGACGTCCATCGCAACGAGGCGCCCGCGATACGCTCACACATACGGACTCCAGCTCCAAATTCAAGACTGATTCTGAGACTCGCTCGCAAGCTTTGAGCGATGGGTGCCTGTGATGCAGCATCACATTTCCGATGCGCCATCCTGCATCTCTAAACCTCTTCGCGTTGCTGTTCCTCCTGGTTGCGATGACGGTCTCCGTCCGCGCGGCCCAGCGTACGGCACCGCCAACCTCTGAGCCGCTCCTGCGACCCGATGCCTCCGGCGAGGAGATTTACCGTCAGGCGTGTGCCGCGTGTCACAACATGGACGGTTCAGGCCAGCCGCAAAGCGTCGTCGGGTTTCAACTGCCTCTGCCCAATGGGCACGCCTTTCCGGATTTCAACGACTGCGCCACGAACACCGTCGAGCCACTGGCCGACTGGATGGCCGTCGTGCACCGAGGCGGTCCGGTTCGCGCACTCGATCGCCACATGCCCGCGTTCGGCGACGCGTTGACCGACGACCAGATCGAGCGGGCGGTTAAATACGTCTGGACGTTCTGCAAGGACTCCTCGTGGCCGCGAGGCGATCTGAACCTCCCGCGCGCGTTCTTCACCGAGAAGGCCTTCCCCGAAAACGAAACCGTCTGGACGACGGGCGTCACCACGTCGGGTGCAAAGGCAGTCAGCAATGAGCTCGTCTACGAGCACCGCATCGGCTCGCGCAGCCAGTTCGAGGTGACGCTCCCAATCGCCGCTGCACAACAGGAACCCGGTGGCACATGGAGCCGCGGAATCGGCGACGTCGAGTTCGCCGTGCGGCGGACGTTCTACGCCAACCTGGATCGCGGCAGCATCTTCGCCGCTGGCGGCGCGGTCATCGCACCGACCGGCAAAGAGAATGAGGGACTGGGCAGCGGTTTCTGGACCTACGAGCCGTTTGCCATGTGGGGACAGATCATCGGCTCCAACGCCTTCCTTCAGGTGCATGGCGGCGTCGAAATCCCATCGGACCAGACCCTCGGAGACACCGAAACGTTTGTACGCGCGGCGTTCGGATACACCTTCGCTCGCGATCAGGGGTTCGGGCGCGCCTGGACCCCGATGCTCGAAGTGCTCACCGCGAGCCCGCACGGCGCCGCCACCGAATGGGACGTCGTGCCTCAGGTGCAGATCTCGCTCAGCAAACTTCAACACATTCTGCTGAGCGTCGGCGTGCGGGTCCCGCTGAATGAGCGTGAGGAGCGAAAGCCGGAGCTGCTCACATACTTCCTGTGGGATTGGTTCGACGGCGGACTGTTCCAGTTCTGGAGATAGGCGGTCGATGACACCCACGCGGCACATGATCCTGCTCGGCTGCACGCTCTGGGCGGTCGCCGTCCTCACGGTTTCGCCATCTGCGCGTGAGGCGCCGCCCGCACGAGAGAAGGTTCCCCATCCGGACCTCTCGCTCTTCTCACACTCGGAGAACTGTCTCGCCTGTCACAACTCGTTGTTGTCCGCAGCTGGCGAGGACGTGTCGATCGGCGCGACCTGGCGATCGACGATGATGGCGAACTCGGCGAGAGACCCGTACTGGCAGGCGAGCGTGCGGCGCGAAACGATCGATCACCCCAAACGGTCGGCGGACATTCAAAACGAGTGTGCGGCATGTCACATGCCGATGGCGCAAAAGATCGCGCATGCCGCTGGCGGCAAGGGCGAGGTCTTCGCTCACCTGCCCATTGCCGGACCTAACGCACCAGAATTGGAGCGGCTGGCGTCGGACGGCATCTCCTGCACGGTCTGCCATCAGATTGCTCCGGACAAACTCGGCACGCGCGAGAGCTTCAACGCAAACTTCTCCCTGCTCCCGACGCGCGGCGACGGCACGCGCCTGATTTTCGGACCGTATGAAGTCGACAAAGGCCGGCAATTGATCATGAAATCGGTCACAGGCTTCGTGCAGTCCGAAGCCACGCACATCAAGCAATCGGAGCTCTGCGCGTCGTGCCACACTCTGATTACCGAGGCGTACGGGCCGAACGGCGAGGTCATCGGCTCGCTGCCCGAGCAAATGAACTATCCCGAATGGCAACACAGTGCATTCAGCAAGGAGGAACGCAGCTGCCAGTCCTGCCACATGCCGGCGGTGACCGGACCCGTTCGACTGTCGTCAGTGCTCGGCGATACGCGCGACCAGCTGTCGCAGCACGTGTTCGTCGGTGGCAATGCGTTCATGGTCCGGATGCTCAATCGCTACCGGAACGAACTGGGGGTAGTCGCGCTTTCCTCCGAGCTCGAAGCCACGGCGCGCGCGACCACACGACAACTGCAGGAACAAACGGCGACGCTCTCCATCTCGCCGGTCGAGATCAATCCTCAGCAACTGGCCTTCGACGTGGAGGTCCGCAATCTGACCGGCCACAAATTTCCAACCGGATATCCCTCCCGCCGCGCCTGGCTGCACGTGGCGGTGCGCAGTGGCGAAACCATCGTGTTCGAATCGGGAGCTGTTGAGCCCACTGGCGCGATCCGGGGCAACGACAACGACGTCGATCCGCGGCGATACGAACCTCACTACGAACGAATTACCCAGTCCGATCAGGTTCAGATCTACGAACCCATCCTGGGCGACCGTACGGGGACACCAACGACCGGTCTATTGACGGCAACACAATACTTAAAAGACAACCGCCTGCTGCCGCGTGGCTTCGAGAAGTCCACGGCGCCCGCCGAGATCGGCGTCTACGGCGCGGCCGCAGGCGATGCCGACTTCGGGGCAAGCGGCGATCGCGTGCGCTACGTGGTCGATATCTCCGGCGACGGGCCGTACAGCGTCGAAGTCGAGCTGCGCTATGAGTCGATCGGTTTCAGGTGGGCGAGCAATCTCGAGAGCTACGATGCGGCAGAACCCAAACGGTTTGTCACCTACTACCGTTCGGTGTCATCGGCATCGTCAATCATCGTGGCAACGACACGTGCGCAACTAGCCACCAAACAGTAACGTACTAGCCTTGTGAAGGATGGACGCATGGGCGCTCTGCATCCGCAAGTCGTGCACTTCACGATCGTGCTCACCATCGTTGGCGTGGTGTTCAGACTCGTGTCGCTGGTCGGCAAGCCCGCATTCGCGAGCCCGGCCGCAACAACGCTCCTTCTGCTCGCGGCGGCGGCGTCTGTCGTGTCGGTGCGCTCAGGGACTGCCGCACATGGACCCGTCGAGCGAGCGCCGGGCGCGCGGCCGGCCGTGATGGAGCATGAAGAGTGGGGCGAACGGACGCAAACGGCCTTGCTCATCGTCGGTGCCGTAGAGATCCTCGGACTCCTCTTGCGTCGGTCGCCGAAGGTCAGGTTGGTCCGTTCGGTGGCGGCAGTAGCCGGACTGGTCGCGGTCGTCTGCGTCTACGAAGCCGGAGAGCACGGCGGCGAGCTTGTGTACGGATACGCCGGAGGCGTCGGCATTCGTTCGGGTGACCCGAAAGATGTGGAGCGGCTGCTGCTGGCTGGCTACTACCAACAGGCACTGGCGGAGCGAAGCGCCGGACGCAGCGCTCAGGCGGCGGAGCTGCTCTCAGCGGCCGCTGCACGCTTCCCCGCAGATCCTGAAGTGCAGATGCTCGCCGCGGATTCGTTGCTCCGCGACCGAAAGGATCCCCAAGGAGCGCTCGACGCCCTCGCAAAGGTGACCCTGCCTGCCGGCAATCGCTTCATGGCGTTTCAGCATGCCACCCTTCAGGCCGACGCGTACGAGGCCCTTGGCAGGAGGGACGCGGCAGCATCATCACTCGAGTCCGTGCTCAAGACATTTCCCAACCCACGTTTACAACAACGAGTCGACGCGCTGCGCAAGTAGTCGAATCGGCGCAGATGGCAATGACGGTCGCCTCCTGCTCGCCTATGGAGCGCGCTCGAAGGTAATGCCTGCTCCTCCCGGAACGGCCATGGGCGACACAATGAAACGTCCCGTGCCTCGTCCAACCGTCACCGTCCGGCCAGCCACGACGCCGAGGGCAGCACCGAAGATGACGTCGCTGGCATAGTGCCGGTTCTCTTGCACGCGGGCCCCAGCGACATAGGTCGCAAGACCATAGGCGGGAACCGAGACTCTCCATCCGAAGTGATGCTGCAGCACCGTTGCCGTCGCAAACGTCGCCGACGCGTGACCCGAGGGGAAGGAGAATCGACCCTGGTCTGGTCGGGTGCGTTGCACGGCGATCTTGATACCTTGCGTCAGTGCCGCGTTGACGATCTGGGCGCGCAACAGGTCTGCACCGAGGATCTGAATCTGTCGGTGACCGGTCCCGCCGCCGAATACGTAGGTTCCGAGGGCGCCGCCAATCTGTGCCCAAGCGCCTCCCGCGGTGGAACCGAGCTCGAACAGGTCTTCCAGCGGGTCAGACCTGATTGCGAAGGCAGTCAAGTCGTGTTCGGCCGGATGCACTGCCAGAGCCAGTGCGCCACCAATTCCCAGGGTGACGAAGTTTCTCCTGGACGGCAAACTTGCGAAGTCATGTCCGAGGGCTCTGAACAGCGAGCCAGCCGACGACTGATTCTTCGTCGGGGTTGTCGCTGATGGGCTGGAAGGAGTTGTTTCGTCAAGCGCGTCCAATAACGATGGCGACTGTATCGACTGCGCTTCAGTGGGAAGTACCCAGAACAGGAGAAAGCCTACGGTGATGAAAGCGCGGCGCACGTGAAGGTCCCGTGGTCGTAGGTTACCGACGGGAAGATGAACCGCTAATGAACCACGCCACCCGCCTTGACAGGGTTGCGATCGAGGCGTATACGTCCTCCGTTCAGGGAAAAGAGGTTCGCATAGCGAAAACCCACCGCAGCTTTCCATGACAACCCGGAGGACAGTGATGCGCAGAGTTCTGCGACAGTACACACCGATTCTGCTCCTGGCTTGTGGACTCGTGAGCGTGCCCGCAGTGGCCGCAGCACAAGTGCTCGGCAGCGTAGCGGGGACGGTCAGGGACGCATCAGGGGCGGTGCTCCCCGGCGTCACCGTGGAAGCATCCAGCCCGGCGCTCATCGAAAAGATCCGGACGGCCGTGACTGACGGCGCCGGTCAGTATCGGATCGTCAACCTTCCTCCCGGCACCTACGTCATGACATTCACCCTGTCAGGATTCAGTACCGTCAGGCGTGAGGGTGTGGACGTGTCGATCAATGTCACGTCCAACATCGATGCCGAGCTGCGCGTCGGGAATCTGACAGAGACCATTACGGTGAGCGGCCAGACACCGGTCGTCGATCTTCAGTCGACGTCACAAACCACAGTCGCTGACGAACGGACATTCAAGGAGCTGCCGTCAGGCGGATCGTGGGTGAATATCGCGCAGCTGGTCCCGGCCATCAATTCCGCGTTTTTCGGTGTCCGGGACGTCGGAGGGCTCCAGGGCGATCAGACCGGGACACAGGTGTCCGTGCATGGCGGACTGCCGGGCGACGGGGTGTCGATGATCGACGGCATGCGCATCGGCAACATGTATCTCAGCTCGAACCTGACCAACATGAGCCTCTCGGCGCTCATCTACGACGAGGTCAACATCTCGTTTTCTGGCCAGACTCCCGAGTCGGGGACCAACGGCGTGATCATGAACGCGATTCCCAAGTCGGGCGGCAACACGTTCCAGGGCTCGCTGCTCGTCAACGGATCCGCGCCGTCTCTCCAGAGCAGCAACGTGAACGATCGGCTTCGAGCCAGGGGCGCGTCCGACACCGACTCGCTGAAGAAGCTGTACGACATCAATGGGGCCGTCGGCGGCCCCATCAAACGCGACAAGCTCTGGTTCTACTACACGTCGCGATACTTCACCAACGAGTACTATCAGGCCGGGCTGTACTTCCCAGTCGATCCTTCTGCCTACATTCGCACACCGGATCAGTCTCGGCAGGCGTTCGCCGGCACGTGGACGGCCGACAATAATATCCGCCTGACGTGGGCGCCCACCGCAAAGCAGAAGGTCTCCGGCTGGTACGCATATCAGCGTAAGGACGATCCCCACTGGCTGTCGCAGCTTCTCTTCATGTCGCCGGAAGCGGCGCAACTCGTGAAATGGCCGACGCAGCTGAGCACCATCACCTGGACGTACACCGCCACCAACCGGGTACTGATCGAAGCGGGCGTCGCGCCTGGCGAGAGCCCTGACACCATCACACAGCCGCCAGAGAAGATCGGGGGCGTCCCGATCTTCGAGCTGGGCGGGCCGGACGTTCCGTTCAGTTTTGCGCATCGAGCGTCATGGTTCGCCGATAACGACGACCGCCTGCCATCGCAGACCTTCAAGGGCTCAGTGAGCTATGTCACGGGCAGCCACAACTTCAAGGTCGGCACGCAGATGCAGCGCGGACACTTCGAACGGCGCGACAGCAACCATGCGCAGGGTGACTACTACATCGTGTCGCTCAACGGCTCGCCGTTGCTGGCGACGATTACGTCCCCGCTAGCGGGCTGGGTGGACCGGCTGAACTACAACCTTGGGATTTACGCTCAGGATCAGTGGACGACGAGACGGCTCACGCTGAGTGGGGGCGTTCGTCTCGACTTCCAGAACGAGTCGGTCGACGCCTATCACTACGGTCCCGGTCCGTGGATACCGAACCGCAATATCAACTACCCGGAAATCAAGAACGTGCCCAACTGGAAGGACGTGAACCCGCGGATCAACGCCAGCTACGATCTGTTCGGCAATGGGAAGACGGCCGTCAAGGCGAGCGTGAGCCGCAGCATCCTGCAGGACTCGATCGGCGTTGCGCGCGCCAACGATCCGGCCGCCAACGCGCTGGTGACATCGACGGACCGGCTGTGGTTCGACAACAACGGCAACAGGACGCCCGACTGCGAT
>Ga0207659_10002243_pt1 | contig 11509 bp, 5 predicted proteins | sample KBSM43metaG_FD_184330 | JGI IMG/M metagenome (GOLD analysis project Ga0207659, IMG submission 184330) | Miscanthus rhizosphere microbial communities from Kellogg Biological Station, Michigan, USA - KBS M4-3 metaG (SPAdes) (version 2) | ecosystem: Host-associated > Plants > Roots > Rhizosphere >...
AGCTTCTCGGTCGCCTCGATTCCTTTCCACTCGAGCAGCTGCGCGCTGATGCCTTGCGCGACGATGCGCTGGAAGTCGGCGATGCCCTGCGCCTCGATCCGCTTGCGTTCGGCTTCCTGCTGCTCTTTCGCGAGAACGAACTTCATCTGCTCCGATTCCTGCTCGCGCCGCAGCTTTTCCTGAATCGCGTTGGCGACTACAGGCGGCAGCCCGATCTTTCGTAACAGCACTTGCTGAACGACGATGCCTCGGTCGCTGGCGAGGCGGCGGAACAGCTGGAAGATCTCCGTCGCGATCCGCTCGCGTTCCGCCGAGTAGAGCGCCTTGGCTTCGTAGGACGCGGTAATCTCGCGAATCGACGAGCGGAACTGCGGCTCGACGATCGTGCCGACGTAGTCCGAGCCGACGGTCCGGTAGATGTCGGCGGCTTTCGCCGGATCGACCTGGAACAGGAGCGATGTTTCGAGATTCAGGATCAATCCTTCGCGCGACGGGACCTCAGCGGTCTCTTTGATCTCCTGCGTCTGCACGGACATCTTGACAACGCGGGTGAGCGGCAGGACGACGTTGACGCCCGGCGAGAGGACGGCGTTCGACACGTTGCCGAAGAAATCCTTTACGCCAACGTGTCCTGCGGGCACCGCGCGGAACGGTCCGCCCATCAGGAACACGATGAGACCGAAGATCACGAGAGCGGCGAAGATCGGTCTTTTGAACCCGGAGCGCGGCGGCGGGAACACATCGGTTCGCATGGCGTGCCCTCCTCTCGTAAGGCAGCCTCATTCTCGCATCGATTTCGAACTGGCCTTGTGGGTTCGGCGATCGACCACAAGATATGGTGCGAGCAGAACTGGCCTGAAGAATGAACGCCGAGACCGCAAAGATCGCCGAGTGTGAAATTCATTCGGAATCTCGGCGTTCTTGGCGAGCTCTGCGTTCATCGTGAATAGGCGAGCGGTAGTAAACCACGCGAGACAGTACACTAGTCTAGTATCTCCGCATGCGACTACCCCGTTTCGCCATCGCCGTTCTCGTCTCGCTGCTGTCCGCCGCTCCGCTTGCACAGCAACCGCCAGACAAGCAGGCATCGGCGCCACAGTCTTCGCCCAATCCGCGCCTCGATCAATACAAGCGCGACGTCGGCCTCGAGGTGGACGGCCTCGGCGAGATGGTTCAGCGCATGAACGATCAGGTGTTCAGCTTCGCCGAGCTCGGCTTCCAGGAATTCGAGACGACGAAATACCTGACCGGCATCCTCCGGCAGAACGGTTTCTCGATTCAGGAGAATCTCGCCGGCATTCCAACCGGCTGGATGGCGAGCTGGGGAGCGGGTAAGCCCGTGATCGCGCTCGGGTCCGACATCGACGACATCCCGCAGGCGTCGCAGAAACCGGGCGTCGCCTATCACGATCCGATTATCGAAGGCGCGCCCGGACACGGCGAGGGCCACAACTCCGGCATGCCGCTCCAGATTGCCGCCGCCCTCGCGGTGAAGAAGATCATGGAGCAGCAGCACCTCTCGGGCACGTTGCGCCTGTGGCCCGGTGTCGCCGAGGAACTCGACGGCGCAAAGGCGTACTACGTTCGCGCCGGCGCGTTCAAAGACGTGGACATTTCGATCTTCGTTCATGTCGGCGCGAACATGTCGGTGACATGGGGCGAAAGCACGTCGAACGCGCTCGTGTCCGTGGAATACAACTTCAAGGGCGAGAGCGCGCATGCGGCGTCAGCCCCGTGGCGCGGCCGGTCCGCCCTCGACGCCGTCGAGCTGATGGACATCGGCTGGAATTTCCGGCGCGAGCACCTCCGCCTGCAGCAGCGCTCGCACTACGTCATCAGCAACGGCGGCGATCAGCCAAACGTCGTGCCGCCGAACGCCACCGTCTGGTATTACTTCCGCGATACGAACTATCCAAACACCAAGACGCTGTGGGAACTCGGCGACAAGATGGCCAAGGCAGCGTCGATGATGACCGACACCGAAGTGTCGTCGCGTCTGCTCGGCTCGGCATGGTCCGGACACTTCAACAAGACGATCGCCGAAGTGATGCACGCGAACATCGAGAAGGTCGGTCTGCCGAAGTGGTCGGACGCCGATCTCACGCTCGCCAAAGCGCTGCAGCACGAGCTGAAAGTTCCGGAGATCGGACTGGCCACGGCGATCCAGCCGCTGCGCGGCCGCTCGGAGATTCCGGACGAAGAGCGCCGCGGCGGCGGCTCGGACGACATCGGCGACATTTCCTGGAACGTGCCGACCGTGACGCTCAACTATCCGGCCAATATGCAGGCAGGGCCTGGACACAACTGGGCGAACGCGATCACGATGGCGACGCCCATAGCGCACAAGGGCGTGCAATACGGCGCCAAGGTCGTCGCGCTGACCGTGATCGATTTCCTGATGAAGCCTGAATTGACAACGCAGGCGTGGGACTACTTCACGAACGTCCAGACCAAGGACACCAAGTACATCTCGTTCATCAGGCCCGAGGACAAGCCGGCCATCTGGCTCAACGAGCAGACGATGGCGAAATACCGGCCGGAGATGAAGAAGTACTACTACGACCCGTCGAAGTACAAGAACTACCTGGAGCAGCTCGGGATCACGTATCCGACCGTCCGGAAGTAGTGCGACCGTCTCCTACTTCGCGCTCATGCGCAGCATGTTTTCCAGCGCATGATTGCCTTCGTGGCAGGCGTATTCGAAAATCCGATACCGCTCGTCTCTGTTCAGCGGAAACGCCATTTTCCAGGGCCGGGTGTAAACGTTCGGATCATCGATGGTCACTTCGTACTGAATTGTGTCTTCGTCGACGCGCGTCAGGCGTTCGATCGTGTGAGCGGCCTGGCTTAGCGGAATGCCGCGAATGCGCCCCGCTGCGGCATGGGTGGCGATCCAGCCCCTCCCGTTGAAATTGGTGGTGTCGATCACCAGGGTATCGCCTTCCCAGCGGCCGCGCGAGTCTCCGTCCCACGACCTGATGTCAGCGCGGAGATGCGGCCGACCGTCGAGTGGAATGACACGAGCCTCATGGATCATTTCAGAGTGCAGGACGACGTAGCCCGGCGTCTGTACAATCTGGTGACCGTTGTTATAGGCGCTCGGCCACATCGATCCGGGCACGCCGCGCGTAATGCATCGCTCCCACGGCCCGTAGTGTTCGAGGGAGTTCGGGTCGAGCGCAAGCGCCGCATCCCGGCTTTCAACCGCTTCTCGCTTCAGCGGAACTTTCCCGTCCGGCGGGTCCACGACCATCGACGGGCGCCGAGGGCTGGTCGGACTGTCCTGCACGAGCCAGTCGGCCGTACTCACTGCCGGTCCTCGCGGAGGTTGTTCTTCGCGACTCAGCCGCTCAAATGGCGTCGGGTCGTAATTCGTCCACACCCCCTGCAGGTCCGGCTGTCCGTCCGGCGTTCGACCGACGGTCCACTTCTTCTCCGTAACCGTCCGATCGGACTGCGGCGCCCCGCGAAGCAGCGCTCCGCAGACCAGCAGCGCTGCTGCCGCAGCGAGTACCTCCGCGGATCGTCGGCTGGATTGAATCATGTCGGACGAAATATCAGCGCCGTCGGGGAGTTAGCATAACGCTCGTTCTTTGTTCCTGTCAGGTTTCTCTGTTCGACAGTCCGACGCCGCCTCGCGTTTCGATGCACACGGTTCCAAGCGCCTGCCAGGTACGGCTGGGGTGGCCTGTCGCGACGAACTGGCCGATATCTGGTAGACAGTTGTAAGGGCCGGAGCCAAGATCAGCGCCTCCCGTATCTCACGGATTGGAATCGCCCGCCAATGGCGCATTCAGGGCTATCAGTTCGAGGTGGCAATTGGTTCGAATTCTGACTGTACGGCTTTTGTTGATTGTTTTCGCCGTCGTGGGCTCCTGGGCCGTCCCACGTGCTGATGCAGCCACGATTACTGTCAACTCTACCGACTTAACCGTCGCGTTTGGCGATGGTAAATGCACGCTGATCGAGGCGATGGAGAACGCACGGAATGCCAACGTCGGCTACCCTGATTGCGCGGCAGGAGAGGCGGCAGGCAACGTCATCGAACTCCAGGTTGGCCAGACTTACACGCTGCCAGGCGCGAACTCGGGCGCCGTGGGCCTGCCGTTCATCACGCGCACGCTTACTATCAACGGCCACGGCAGCACGCTTACACGTGGCGTGAACGCCGGTGCGTTCCGAGTGCTGTATGTGCTTGCAAGCTCGTTGACTCTCAACGACTTGACGATTCAGAACATCGTTCTGCCGAACGGCGCCGATGGCGCGATCTATAACGACAACGGCGCTCTCACCATCAACCGCTCGATAGTGAGGGGCACGCGCGTAGTGGCCGGGGGATCGGGCGGTGGCGCGATCACGAGCCGGGCTTGCAGCCCCGCCGTACTTGGCTTTTGCTCTGCCAACAGCCAGGCAAGCCTTGTCGTCGCCGATAGCGCCGTCGACGACAACGAGTCCCGTTCGACGACAAGCTCATTCGGCGCCGGCGCGGGAATCAATACCTACGCAGTCGGAAACGCGCTCAACCAGACGACAATCCTGAGAAGCCGCTTTCATGCGAACACCGCCACCAATCAGGGGGCAGGCGTGTCCAACGCGGCCTACGACGCCGGCGCCACGTCCGTAGTGACCATCGACCGCAGTTCGATCACGGCGAACACGACCACCGGAGGCACGACCCCGGCATTCGGCGGCGGCTTAACCAACTTCGTGGGAAAGGTGTACACGGGGGGCGCCGCCAACGCGTCCGCGACGCTGACCATCACCAATACCACGATTGCGAGCAACACCGCGGCAAACAGCGGGGCGGGGGATGGCTTCGGCGGCGGTATCTTCAGTGAAGTTGACTGTGGCTACCTGGTCTCCTGCGGCGGCGGCTCTGCAGCTCGTCTCACGCTGAGGAGCGTGACGATGTCTGGCAATGCTTCCGGCAGCGATTCTGGAGGCGGACGCGGTGCGGGGATCTGGAGCAACAACAACGACCCGACCGGCAGCGTCACCCTCGACATCCGCGATTCGTTGCTTGCCGCCAACATGGCCAGCGGGACGCCCGGCAATTGCCGCTTGTTGAACACCGCCGTAGTGCCGGCCGGTTACAACATCGCGAGCGACAGCAGCTGTGGCTCCTCCTTCCACATGTTCGGCGACGGGCAGATCAATCTATCGCCCCTGAACTTCTCCGCCTTCACGTACTATCAGGCGCCGCAATCCGGAAGCGCCGCCATCGACAAGACCGCGTGCGGCCTTGCCATCGACCAGATTGGAACCACCCGCCCTAAAGGCACCGCCTGCGAAGTCGGCGCAATCGAGGTGACGGCGCTTGGGTTCACTCGAAGAACCAACGCCGACTTCAACGGCGACGGGCGTTCCGATGTTGGCTTTTTCAGGCCGAGTGTCACACCGAACGCGCTGTGGTACTCGCCGCCGACCGGAGGCGGCGCGGCATTCCAGACTTTTTTCGGTACCGCTAGCGACATCCCAGTGGCGGCAGACTACGACGGTGACGGGAAAGCGGACGCGGCGATTTGGCAACCATCAACGGGACTCTGGTACGGTCTGCGGACTGGTACGGGCACGCTCGTCATGCAACTTGCCCTCGGACAGAACGGAGATATCCCGGTTCCATGCGACTACGATGGCGACGGCGCCGTGGATCCAGCGATCTATCGTCCCTCCACGGGCTCATGGTTTGGCACACGCGCAAACGGCGCAACGGTGGTACTGAATACGAACTTCGGAATGAATCCGAGCGATATCCCTGTACCAGCCGACTACAACGGCGACGGCCGATGCGATCCGGGGATCATGCGCCCGGGCATTGGCCCGGACGGTACCAATCTCTGGTATTCCGTGCCGAGCGGCGGCGGTTCACCATTCCAAATATATTTTGGCGCCGTCGGCGATATTCCCGTGCCAGCCGATTACGACGGCGACGGCAAAGCGGACGCCGTCATCTTTCGTCCGAGCACAGGGTTGTGGTACGGCCCACGGACCGGGGCCGCCCAGATCGTCACGCAGTTCTTCATGGGACAGTTCGGCGACATCCCTGTGCCGGGCGACTATAACGGCGACGGCGCAACAGACCCGGCCATCTATCGACCCAGCACGGGAATGTTCTTCGGCACGAACGCGGCCGGGAATACGATTGTCCTCAATACCAACCTGGGCGTGGTCGCCGGCGACATACCGATACCCGAGCGCCCTCACTACCAGGCGGCGTACCCGTTCTTGATATTCCCGTCGACCACGACTGCTCCATCCAGCAGTGTGACGCCCAGCACGTCGTCGGTTGTCGCCGCCGCAGACAGCACCACCCGAGCGGCGACTGGCACTGCGGCGTTGAGTACCGACTCGGCAGTCAGCTCCGAAGCACTGCCCGGTGCGACACTGCGCGCGATACCCGAATCGGGAAACGGCGACAGCCAGCTGTTCACCATCAGCGTTGAGAACCCCGATGGATCGGTTGATATCCGCGCTGTCCTAACGATCATCAACGCCACGTTGACCGGCGCGCGGAGTTGTCTCGTCGCATACGATCGGGTCGCGAACACCTTGCAGTTGGCCGACGACGCTGGGACTGCGTGGTCCTCGCCATTACTCGTCGGCGGCGCCGGCACGGCTGCCAATTCTCAATGCACGGTCAACGCCGTTGGCAGCTCGGTTGCCTTCGACGTCAACACGCTCACGCTCGTGATCCCAGTCACATTCGACGCCGGCTTCGCAGGCCCGAAGACCATCTATGGTGCCGTGGATACCGCAAGCGTCAGGGGCAGTTGGCAATCGCTCGGCGCGTGGACCGTTCCTTCCGCCCACGCTCCGTCTGTTTCGCAGACGGCCTTATCGGGTAGCGGCTTCGCGCGAACGTTCACGTTTTCCGCGTCGGCACGAGATGGAGCCGCTGGCATCGGCGCGATCCACGCGATGATCAATTCCACGCTGACCGGCACCGGCAGCTGCTTCGTGAGGTATGACGGAGCCGCCGGCACGCTGCAACTCGCGGACGACTCTGGAACGAACTGGTCGTCAGCATTGCCGGTCGGCGGCGCCGGCACGATTGCGAATTCGCAATGCGTGGTGCACGCCGACGGCAGTTCCGCAATCTTTGTTGCCAACACGCTCACGGTGGCGATCAAGATCACCTTCGACCCGGGCTTCGCCGGACCGAAGACTATCTACGGGCAGGCTCTGGATGCCGGGGGCGACGGCAGCAACTGGCAGCCGCTGGGCACCTGGATAGTCCCCTCCGCTCAAGCTCCGTCGGTCTCGCTGGCGTCTCCGCTGTCGGGCGCCGGCCTTACGCAGACGCTGGCGTTCACCGCCTCGACCCGCAACGGTGCGGCCCACATCAGCGCGATCCAGACGATCATCAATTCCACTTTGACGAGCGTGGGGAGCTGCTTCGTCTCGTACGATCCAACCACGAACACGCTACAGCTGGCCGATGACGCCGGCACAGGCTGGTCTTCCCCACTGCCGGTTGGCGGCGCCGGCTCGATCACCAATTCCCAGTGCGCGGTCCACGCCGCCGGCAGTTCCGTTTCCGCCGGTGCTGACACGCTCACCTTGATGATCCCGATCACGTTCGACTCCGGCTTCGCCGGACCGAAAACGATCTACGGGTTGGCTCTGGATGCCGTGGGCGGCAGCAGCAACTGGCAGTCGCTGGGTTCCTGGGACGTTCCCACCGTCAGTCGCAGGTGATGGGCAGAACAACTAAGCGTCAAAAACGTTCTTTACGACCTCTACGGTTTCTGCTTTTGACGGCTTAGTTTCATTGTTGCTGAAAACACCTGGTCAATCGAATCGATCGGGTCAATCCGGCCCGTAGATGGCGTCGAAGTAGACGCGCCGGATCTCCGCTACGTCCTGTCGGCACTCGTCGATCCGCCCTTGCTGTTGCGCGACGCGCGCCGCATACAGTGTCGGGACGGCCTTCTGCCGGAGCGGTTCGTCGAAGGCCTTGGAGACGTACATCCTGGCGATCGCCAGTTCGGACTCGCAGGTCGCGGTCGGTAGCAGATATGCGCTTCGGTGCTCCGCTGCACCCAGTCGTTCCGTCAGGGGTTTGTATGCCGACAGACAGCGAATCGCGCCTTGCTGTGCCCCGAGAAACAATGCCGCGATTGCCTCCCGGTCTGCGTCCGTCCTCGTCACGCCGCTGAGCCCAGGGCGGTCCCACCAGCCCGCCGCCGCCGCAACTTCCAAGCTGCAGGGAAAGCGGCTAGCAAGACGAACGCGCGGCGCCGTCGGCTCGAAATCGACGCCAACCGCAGCGAGTCGCCGTCGCGAGGCCGCTGCCGAAACGTCTCTCGAACCAAAAATGGCGTCGAAGTAAGCTCGCCTGATCTCGCCCACCGCAACGCGGCACACCTCGATCTGTCGCTCCTGCCGAGCGGCCCGAGCCGTCTCGAGCGTCGGTCGTGTCGCCTGTCGGAGCGGATCATCGAAGACCTCGGACACGTAGACTTCGGCGAGCGCGAGCTCGGCGTCGCAGGTCGTCGTCGCCGGGACATAAGGATCGCCGTGTTCCGCTGTGGCGAGGCGTTCGGTGAGCGTCCGGTACGCTGCGAGGCACTGGACGGCTCCGTGCTGCTCCGCGCTGAACAGCTCCCGCAAAACGTCGAGGTCGGCGCTGTTCCGCGTGGTCTGGGTTCCTCTGTCGTACCACAACCCCGCGCCGGCACTCTCTAAGTTGCAGGGGAAACGGCTGGCCAGCTCGATTCGCCTCGGCGTGGCCTCGAAGCCGGCGGCGTTGGCCTCGACACTGAGGGCGCGAACCATGTCCACGACGAAATAATGCATGTAAAAGGGTGTACCTGCGGCCGACAATCGCTCGGTCCACTGAAGATGCAGTGGCGAGCCTTCCACCCGCACGTCGGCGCTACGCGTCAGAATGAGCAGATCTCGCGGACGATCGCCACGTTGAGGAAGCAACAAGGTGACGGTCTCATCGTCGATTTCTTGAAAGCGCTCGTTGAGGAGATCGTGCGTCGACCAGGCGTAGAACATCGACCCCACGCTGCGGAAAAACATCCCGAGAGGATCATCGCCGTTGTACCAGAAGTAGTAATGTTTCCCTTTCAGTCGCGGCGCGAGGATCGCGGCTGCGTCGACGGCTCCCTGGAAAGCGTCAATTCGGCTTACCGGCCATTCCAACCCCGGCCCTGGCGCATGATAGTACTGCGCCATCTCTGTGTATCTGTAGCCGTTTCGAAATTGAACCGTAAAGTCCGCCGTTGCGAAATCGATGGTGACAACTGCAAGCACAACAAGCGTGAGCACTGCGACGGCGCGCTTGTCTTCAGAGATGCGATTAGCTGCGCGCAGCAGCGTTGCCAGCAGGAGGCACACGGTCGCAGCAAGCGCGCCTTCGGCGGCGAAGCGTGAGTCGTTGAATCGGTAGCCTGCGAAAGCCCCGAAGAACAGCAGACCGAGAAGGCTCCAGTAGGCTCGTGGGGACAGCCGTTCGACGAGTGGCCTGACCGCTGGCCCGACGGCCAGAAAGGTCATGGGAATCAGGAAGGTGGCATAGAACGGCACGACGATCCAGGGCGCCTTCAGGAAATGCATGACGGTCCAGACGCCGCACACCGAGAGGAGCAGCCAGTAGGCCGGTGGCACGCGCAGGGCAGCCTTCCAGCCGGCGCGGCACGCAACGACGACCGTCGGCAGGATCCAAACGACAACGGTTAACGGGAGTATCAACCAGTACGCGAGGAGGAACCACGCCGGACTGTGGGGCACGAAAAGAGAAGGAGCAGTCGGACCGTGCCCGGACATCAATTCAAGCTGCAGCTGCAGTGGTCGAACCGGAATGCCCCAGTACATATACGCGGCGGCAACCGCCACTGAGGCTGTCGCGGCGCCGATGAGAAAGCTGATTACACCAACCGAGCTTGCCCGCGTTTCTCGGCGTTCCCTCTGCGTCCACATCAACAGGGCGTAGCCGACAAACAGCGGTAGGACAACGACCAACGCGAACTGCGAGAAGAGAATGGCAACGCAGGCTAAACCCGCCGTGAAGGCGCTGCGTTCGCCCGAGCCCTCGCCAATCGCCGCACGGTTCGCAGCATAGACGGCGATCAGAAAGTACGTATTCGCGGCGCCGTCGACGTAGTGCGCGCCAAGCGAGTGAGCTACAAAGGAATAGAGCGAGGCGAGAGTGCTGACAAATGCGGCGGTACGCAATCCACAAGTCTGGCGCAGCGCGCCAAACAGGAAGATTACGGTTGCCGCAAAGTAACTGCCTTTCAGGATGAAGTTGGCAACGAGCGGCGGGGCTATCTGGTTGACGAGGTACGCTGGTACCGTCCACGCGAGTCGTTCGGTTGGATAAAATGACGACGAATACAGCCGCATGCTTTCCGGCAACCGCTGGGCTAAGCCAACGTAATACCAGGCGTCGACCTGGGCAGCCGCCGTATCAGGTACAAAAATCGCTGGAATCGCTGTGAGGAACGTCGCAAATGATGCCACGGCGAGGCAACCGGCAGCGAGCGGCCATGACTGAGACGTGTGGCGAAGCCATCTCTGGGCCAGTCGGTGCAGGTTCACCTGTCGCTCTCCAACACCGCGAGACCGATCCCGGCTCTACGGCAGTCGTTGCCGTTGTACAGCAAGGAGCGCCGATTGCCCGCGTCGACGACGAAGTGGTACTCGGGCATCGCCGACGATTCCGGTCCCGGGTCGATGCCGCGGTTGAGCAACGTCATACCCTCGTTTTCGTATCGACTCTCGATGCGACAGTAATGATCGTCTTCAGGCGGCAGCCTTAGCAACGAGGCCCATGACGTCCCACAGCTTCAAGGTGATCGACCTTCGAAGCAGCGCATCTGGCAGGTGCGTTAAGGGCCGGACGAAGACTCCGGTCGGTCGACCCTGAGACAGGTAGTCGAGACGATTGAACACATATTTCAGCCGATACTGACGGCCAAAGTACGTGTGGGCCTGTACGATGAAGCCATTTTGCTCGAGCAGGCGTGTCAGATTCGCTCGTGAAAACAGGTTTATATGCTGAACAGGATCCTGATAGACCCATCGGCTACCCATGACGCGCGACATCAACGACCCCGCGTCAGGCGACGACAGAAACAGCATTCCGCCAGGCTTCAAGTACGAGCGCAGAACCCTGAGCGCCCGCCGCGGTTCGTCGAGGTGCTCGATGACGTCCCACGCGACGACAACGTCGAATGGAGCTGGAATCGTCTTGGGAATTGCGTACAAAGAACCGACGAAGTTTTCAACACCAAACGTCTGCCGACTCCATTCGACGGCAGTGGGGTTGAGTTCTACGCCGTAAGCGGTGAACCCATCTCTTGCGGCGTGTAAGAAGTGGCCGTAGCTTGCGCCAACGTCAAGAAGTGCGCCGGTTGAAACAAACGTGCGCACGAATTCGGCCTTCGCAATGGCTGCGCGACGCGTGCCTTCATCGAGGTAGTAGTCGAGGTTTCCATTACCTTCGAACACATCTGCGTGTTCGGCTTCGTATATGGATATTCCGTCATCAAGCTTG
>Ga0207659_10002247_pt1 | contig 11485 bp, 8 predicted proteins | sample KBSM43metaG_FD_184330 | JGI IMG/M metagenome (GOLD analysis project Ga0207659, IMG submission 184330) | Miscanthus rhizosphere microbial communities from Kellogg Biological Station, Michigan, USA - KBS M4-3 metaG (SPAdes) (version 2) | ecosystem: Host-associated > Plants > Roots > Rhizosphere >...
TGCACCGATCGGCGCAATTAGCGTGTACACGCCCGAGCCGCCCCCCGCAGCGGTATTACCGTTTGTCGCGCCCGTAGCGCTGACCAAGTCGGCGAGCGCGACACAACCCAGCACGGACACAGGCATGACGTTCGTGACCATCGGACGTCCGACCAGCAACGATGGCGTGTGGATTCGATATCTCGGGGAGAAGTGGATCAGTGCGGGTCCGGCTGTGCCGATTACACCCGAATCGTTCCGCGTCGTCGGCAGCTATGAAGGCTTTCCGGTCTTTTCACGCAAAGACGGATCGGAGCAGATCATTTACGTGCCTACGCGAGCCGGCCTCGCCGCGCCCTATCGGCTAAAGCAGTAACGACGGCAACGCAACGGGCGACTGCACCGGCGCTTCGCGAGAGTCGCCTTCGTAGTACACGCGCTCCAGAAACAACCCCGATGCTGGCGCCGTCACCCGCGCGGGTAGATCCGTGCGCCTGGTCAGCATTGCGGCCACCGATGAAGCCGCCAACCCACCACGCCCGACTTCCACCAGCACACCGACGAGCCGCCGGACCATTTTCCAGAGGAAGTGCGAGCCTTCGATATGAATGAGGACTAGGTCTCCGTCCTCGTAAATCTCGAACGTTTCCACGAGCACCTGGGTCGACTTCTCATCCGGTTCATCATCCGAGAACGACTGGAAGTCATGAAACCCGGTGAATTGCGCGGCGGCCTCCCGCATCCGATCGATATCGAGCTCTTCTTTGACCCACCAGACGTACTGCTTTGCGAACGCGGTGCGGCGCCGCGCGACGTGATAGATGTAGCTGCGCGCGCGCGCGTCGTGCCGTGCGTGAAAGCGGTGACGAACCTTCTCTGCTTGAAGCACGTTGATGTCGGACGGCAGCGCGTCGTTGATACGCCGCCGCAGCAGTTCAGGGGCGCCCGAGACATCGATATCCAGGTGCGCGACCTGCGCGAGCGCGTGAACGCCGGCATCCGTGCGCCCGGAGCCATACAGCTCGAAATCCGCCACGCCTGTCGCGTCGCGGATCGCGCGCTCGAGCTCACCCTGCACCGTTCGCGCATTCTTCTGGATTTGCCAGCCGCTGTATCGGGTGCCGGCGTATTCGATCGTCAGTTTGAGGCGCATGAGGTTTTGGGGATTTCGTGAGTCGGCATTATCTCTGCAGACCTACGGCTGACGCTGAACCGGCTCGAGCGTTGACTCCGGCGGCGTCCATTCGACGATGAGCGAAGTGCGCAGACGATATCCGGCGGGCGCCGAGATCCAGCCGGACGGTTCGACACATTTTCGAGTCTGGGCTCCGCAACCTCGACAGATCTCGCTGCGGATCGAAGGCCCAGATAACACGGCACGTGACATCGCGCTCGACAAGGAGGCTGACGGGTACTACTCCGCGCTCGTTGCCCACGCAGGTGCCGGTACCCGCTACCGATATGTGCTGGACGGGGATCTACTGGCGGATCCCGCCTCACGTTTCCAGCCGGACGGCCCGTTCGGGCCTTCCGAAGTTGTCGATCCCGCCGGATTTTCGTGGAATCAGTCACCTCCACACGTCCGACTGCCAGGCCAAATCCTTTACGAAATGCATCCGGGGACGTTCACACCGGAAGGCACGTGGCGATCGGCAATAGAAAAACTGCCGTTGGTTGCCGACGTGGGCGTGACAACCGTCGAGGTGATGCCGATCTCCGATTTTCCGGGTCGTTTTGGCTGGGGCTACGACGGCGTCTTCCCGTACGCTCCGGCACATCAGTACGGCACGCCGGACGATTTCCGCGCCTTCGTCGATCGCGCGCACGCGATCGGCCTTGGGGTGATCCTGGACGTTGTCTACAACCATCTCGGTCCTGACGGTTGTGTCTTTAGCCGCTACGCAAAGGCGTACCACTCGAAAAGCTATTCCAACGAATGGGGCGACCCGCTGAATTTCGACGGTCCAGACTCGGGCCCTGTCAGGGACTACTTTGCTTCGAACGCGGCGTACTGGATTGACGAGTTCAGGCTCGATGGCCTGCGACTTGACGCCACGCAGACGATCCACGATCGATCGGCGCGACACGTCATCGCGGAGATCGGGTGCCGCGCCCGGGCGGCGGCAAACGGCCGTTCGATCATTCTGTTCGCGGAGAGTGAATCGCAGACGGTGAAGCTGGTCCGGCCGATCGACCAGGCGGGCGATGGTCTGGATGCGGTCTGGAACGACGACTTTCATCACAGCGCCATTGCCGCGATCACCGGAAAACGCGAAGCGTACTACTCGGATCATCACGGCACACCGCAGGAGCTCATCTCCGCGGCCAGGCACGGATATCTGTTTCAGGGACAGCGGTACGCATGGCAACGGCAGCCGCGCGGCACTCGAACCGATGGGATTGCCGGGGCGGCGTTTGTCATCTATCTCGAAAACCATGATCAGATTGCCAATTCAGGGGACGGCTCGCGCGTGCGCTTTCAGACCTCGCCGGGACGCTACCGGGCGATGACCGCGCTGATGCTCCTGATGCCGGGCACACCGATGCTCTTTCAGGGCCAGGAATTCGGCGCGAGCAATCCCTTCATGTACTTCGCCGATCACAACCCCGAGCTCGCGAAGGCCGTTCAAAAAGGACGTGTCGAATTCATCAAACAATTTCCGAGCCTCAACTCTGGATCCGTGCAGCAGTGCATAGCCGCGCCGCACGACCCGCAGACATTCGAGCGCTGCAAACTGAATTGGAAGGAACGCGATTCCAACGAAACGTGGTTGCGACTGCATCGAGATCTGCTCGCAATTCGACGCGCCGACGTCGCGTTTCGCGCGCAGGATGCGACAGCCCTCGATGGAGCCGTGCTCGGTCCGGAACTGTTTGTGCTCCGATTTGGGACTGCCTCGCCCGAAGACGAGCGCCTGCTGGTCGTGAACTTCGGCCCGGACCTGGAGGCCTCTTCGTTTGCCGAACCACTCGTGGCACCTCCGGAGGGACGCACGTGGCAGGTCCGCTGGTCGAGCGGGGAGCCTGAGTACGGCGGCTACGGCACGCCGCCGGTCGTGACCGATGCGGGGTGGCGCGTTCCCGCGCATGCTGCCGTAGTGCTGCAGCCGAAGCTGCGGCGGAAGGAGCGGTAGATGGCCACCCCCGCTGGAACCGTGCCGTCGACGGTTGCGATTGAACGTGGCAGGAAGCTCGAACGCGAGATTCGTTGGGACGCGAGCGACGAGGGGCGACGCTCGCTCGCCCACAAGGAGTGGCTCGTCACGAACGGGCTCGGCGGATATGCATCGGGAACCCTGTCGGGAGCGCTCACGCGCCGGTACCACGCGTACCTCGTTGCGGCCCTGCCGACGCCGTTCGGCCGGACCGTGATGTTGAATTACATCTGGGAACGCATCCGGTATCCGAACGGTCGCGTCGTCTCGCTGCACAACCTGATTGACACACCCGGCGGGAAGGAGTTTGACGCAGGGCGGTGGCTCTCTTCATTCCGTCTCGAAGAGGGACTGCCCGTCTGGACGTTCGATGTCGAGAACATCCGGATCGAGAAGCGCGTCCTGATGCCGCATCTGCAGAACACCACGCATGTGACCTACCGCCTGCTGTCGAGCGAGCCTGTGCGTCTCGAGCTTCGTCCCCTCGTGGCATTTCGACTTCACGAAGCGCCGGTGAATTATCCCGTCGCGGCGCCGTACGGCTTGTACGCGCGCGGGGATCGGTTTGAATTGACGCCCGGCGGCGACCTGCCGCCGCTCCGCATGTTTTTGTACGGCGCGGAGAAGGCGTTCACCGTCATGCCAGAGGAGTTCGACAACGCGGTCTACACGCTCGAGCAGGGCCGCGGTTATGAGTGCTGCGGCGATCTCTGGACGCCGGGGTATTTCCGGTTCGAACTCGGACCGGATGCGCCGGGGACGCTGGTTGGGTCGACGGAATCGTGGGACACGATCGGCGCGCTCAATCCGAGAGAGCTGCCGACGGCTGAACAGCATCGCCGGGCGCGGCTCATTACCAACGCGCACCGGGCAGCCACGCACGGGTTCGGCGCGGAGCTGGTCCTCGCCGCCGATCAGTTCATCATCACCCCTGCTGGACGCATCGAGGAGGCGGCGCGCGCCCGCGCTGCGGGCGATGAAGTGCGCACGGTCATCGCCGGCTACCACTGGTTCACGGACTGGGGTCGCGACACGATGATCAGCCTCGAGGGATTGACGCTCTGCACGGGCCGACAGCGCGAAGCGGGATACATCCTGCGCACCTTCGGCCACTACGTGCGCGACGGCCTGATTCCGAACATGTTCCCGGAGGGAACCAAGGAGGGCCTGTACCACACTGCCGACGCGACGCTCTGGTTCTTCCACGCTATCCACCGGTATCTCCTCGCCACCGACGATCGCGCGACGCTGCGCCAGCTGATGCCGAAACTGAAGTCCATCTTCGAACACCACATGAAGGGCACCCGTTTCGGCATAGGCGTCGATCCCGCCGATGGACTTCTGCGCCAGGGAGAGGAGGGTTATCAGCTGACGTGGATGGACGCGAAAGTGGACGGGTGGGTCGTGACGCCGCGGCGCGGCAAGGCCGTCGAGATCAATGCGCTCTGGTACAACGCGCTGTCGTTGTTTGCCGAATGGCTGCGGGAGGAGGGTGATCCGATGGCGCCGCGCGTGGACGAAGCAGCCGCCCGGGCGCGCGATTCCTTCAACACGCGATTTTGGTACGAAGCGGGCGGCTACCTCTACGACGTCATTGACGGTGAGCACGGCGAAGACGCGGCCTGCCGCCCGAATCAGATCTTTGCGATTTCTCTCGACCACCCGGTGCTCGACGAGCAGCGATGGCGCCCGGTCTTCGACGTCGTCCGGGAACGGTTGGTGACACCCGTCGGTCTGCGGACGCTGGCGCCGGGACATCGAGACTACAAAGCGCAGTATTACGGCGACCTGCGCGCTCGAGACGCCGCTTATCATCAGGGAACCGTGTGGGCCTGGCTTGTCGGCCCGTACGTCGATGCGTACCTGCGCGTCTGTCCGGGCGAATTCGCCGGTGCGCGCGAGTGTCTCGCCGGCTTCGACCATCACCTGGAGAGGCCGGCGTCGGCACCGATCAGCGAGGTTTTCGATGCGGAGGAGCCATTCACACCGCGCGGCTGCATGGCGCAGGCGTGGAGCGTTGCGGAAGTCCTTCGTGCGTGGCTGAAAACCGAGCCTCGTTAGCGCTGCTTCATCCGATCCAGCGTCTGTCCGAGGGCTCGAATTTCCTCCCCGTATTTGGCCCAGTCGCCGGCGCGCTGCGCATCAATCGCACGTTGATAGTGCGCCTGCGCCTCTTCGGCCAATGCGGTAAGTTGCGGAGAACCAGCAGTAGTGGGCGCAGGTACCGCGGCAGTCGTGACCGGCGCCTGCGGCTGCGCCGATGCCGAAGTCGAAGTGGTCGGCGGCACGCGCGCCGGAGCGCCGCCGCCAAAGAGGCGCGCCAGCGCCCCTTCGAGCGTCTGCTCCATGACGATCTGATCCTGGTACACGACGACGACACGTGTGAGCTCGGGAATCCGGCCGCCGGCGCCGCGCAGGTAAAGCGGACGCACATAGATGAGAGACTCCTCGATCGGAATCACCATCAACGTTCCCCACGTTACCTGTGACCCCTGTTGATTCCAGAGCGTAATCTGCGGCGAGATCATCTGGTCCTGATTGATGCGCGCGACGACCTGCCGCGGACCGAATACGACCTTCTGCTTGGGGAACTCGAACACCCGGACTTCGCCGTAATGCTCCGTATCGCTGCGCGCAACCAGCCACGCGGCGAGGTTGTCCTTTCGGCGCGGCGTGAACGGCAGCATCTGGATGAACTCTGCGTCTGTTTCTCCGGGCAGACGCATGATCGTGTAGTACGGCTGCATCGCGGCCTGCGCTTCGCCGGAATCGTCTATCGTCGGCACTTCCCACTGGTCTTCGCGGTTGTAGAAGACCGCCGGCTCGGTCATGTGATAGGTGGCGAAGACCGATGCCTGCAGCGCGAACAGGTCTTCCGGGTAGCGGATGTGCGATCGAAGCGTGGCGGGCATCTCGGCGAGCGGTTTGAACATGCCTGAGAAAACATTCGCGTACGTGGCCAGCACGGGATCCCTTGGATCCGCAGCATAGAACGTCGTGGTTCCGTGGTACGCCTCGATGACGATCTTCACGGAGTTCCGGATGTAGTTCACACCGCCCGCCGGCGTGGAATATGGATAGCGGTTGCTGGTCGTGTACGCGTCGTACATCCAGTACAGACGTCCGTCGGCAAGCACGAGATAGGGATCACGATCGAAGGTGAGAAACGGCGCGATCTCCTGCACGCGCTCCGCGATGTTGCGATGAAAGAGAATGCGGCTTTCACCGGAGATGTCATCGTTGAATGCGATCTGGTACGCGCCAAATCGCAGCGCAAACATGATCCGGCGGCCGAGCGATTCGAGCGCGAGCCCGCCGCTCCCTGCGTACTGGGTGAAGACGTTCTCGTCGCCGCGCGGATAGTGAAACTCGCGGGTACGCGTCCGGACGATGACGTAGTCGTTCGACAGCTCGCCGAAGTAGAGACTCGGCTCGGCAAGCGGCAGCTCCGGAATCGTTTCGGTCGGCAGGTTGCGGACATAGAGCACCGGAAGTCCTTCGCTCGTCACCTGGTTGACCGGACCGAGCGTCAGCCCGTACCCGTGCGTGAAGGTGAGGCGCTCGTTGACCCATGTGCGGTTCGGCAGGCTGTTCGAGTTCAATTCGCGCGCCGAGAGCATCACCTGCTGCGGCCGTCCGTTGATGACGTACCGGTCGTTGTCAACGGACACGAAATCGTAGTACGTGCGGATCTCCTGCAGCTGTCCAAACGTGTCGAGCAGCGGCTGATGATCCCAGAGCCGTACGTTCTGCAGCGTCGTTGCGTTCCTGGCGATATCGTCGCGCGTGAGGATCGCGTCGCCTGTCAGTCCGCGTTCCGCGACGCGATCGAGCGCGAACGCGCGACGCGTAGCATCGATGTTGTTGCGGATGAACGGCGACTCGCGCGCCTGCTCGTTCGGTGTCACGACGAACCGCTGCAGCACCGTGGCGTACACCTCGCCGCCCAGGCTGACGACGAGATAGAGCGCGATCGCAACCGGGATAGGCCAGTTACGCCGGGTGAGGCCATGAACGACGGCGAGGACCGCGCCAAGTACCGACACGACTGAGAGGACGAGCGCGACCGGCATTCGCGCGTGCACGTCCGCGTATGACGCCCCGTAAATGATCCCGGCTGGGTGCGCGAGCAGCTCGAAGCGCCCCAGCCACGCGCCGCCCGCCAGGAGCAGTAAGAACACCGCGGCAAGCAGCGCGATGTGGCGCCGTACCGTCGGCGTCATCGACAGGAAGGAAAATGGCCCGGTCAGAACCATCCCTGACAGCGCATAGATGGCGCCCGCGCCAAGCGCCGCCATGATGACGAGTGTCTGTGCGATCCCACGAACGAATTGCAGGAATGGAATCGTGAAGATGTAAAAGCTGATGTCATACCCGAGAATCGGATCCTGCTGGCCGAACGGCACGGCGTTTCGCCACATCACCCACGTTTCCCACTGTGACGAGGCGTAGAGCCCGATCAGGGCGCTGAGGATCATCGCAATCGCCGATGCGATTGTGCGCAGCTGCTGCGGGCCCGGTAGTGCGACCTCGATGCCCTGCTGAGTGGTGAAGATTGGCCGGCCTCCGCGCATCGAACCGAGTGCAAGCCGCAGATTGAACACGAGCCACAGAACGGCGATGACGAAGGTGATCGTGAACAGCGAGGCCTCACTCCGCACGATCGTCGTGAACACTTGCTGATATCCGACTTCGCCGAACCACAGCCAATCCGTGTAGAAGCGAAGCAGTGACGGGCCGCCGAGGAAGAGCAGCGCGAGAACGACGATGATGATGAAGCGGAGGGAGAAGCGCACGTTAGTTGTACTGAGCGCTGGCGTTATTGAGATCGGCGCGGATGTCGGCGGCGAGCGCCGCCGGTGCGAGCACGCGCGCAGAGGCACCCCAGCCGAGAATCCAGCTGCGCAGCGCGAGGTCGTTGCAGACCTCCAGCGTCAGCACCACGCCACCGTCGGCGCCGTCACGCAGAGTCTGCGACGGGTGCCACACACGAGCCCGAACGTACGGCGTCACTCGTTTGTCGAAGGCGATTTCCACATGCGACGCTGGTCCCGTGTTCACGCCGAGCGAGTTGCCAAACACATCGTCTGGTATCGCGCGCGACGGCGTGAACGTCTGTTTCTCGAGCGACACCGACGCAATACGGTCGACCGCGAAGGTCCGTACGTCCTTGTATTCGGGCACGTAAGCCAGAAGATACAACCCGCCCTGCGCGAATGCCAGCCGATACGGGTGGATGAGGTAATCCTTCACCCGGGCACTCGACACGGAGTGGTATTTCATGCGGGCCACACGGTAGTGGAGTGTGGCTTCGAGCAGACGTTCGACGATGGCGGGTGAGGAGCCAGCGCCACGGGCGCGAGGGCCTGGTTTAGCCGCGAGAACATGCGGCAGCCGGTCGAGAAACTGGCGCATGCGCGGCGACAGCATTTTCTCGAGCCGCGCGAAGGCGAGGGTCAGGTCGCGTTGAAACGGTGTGCCCGCGACCGCCTCGAGCATGTTCCGACTGAGATACAGCGCGCACAATTCGGCGAGCGTGAAGCCCGTCTCGATTCCCTTCAGTACCTGCCCGTCGAGGCGCCAGTGCGCGCGGCCGTCCTCGTCGCGTTCGTCATAGAGCGGAAAGCCGGCTTCCTGCAGTGCCGCCAGATCGCGACGAATGGTCCGGGTCGTGACATCAACGCCGTCGGCGAGCGCGTCGATCGTGACGCCGTGGCGCGAGGATTCCAGTGCGTGGAGCACTTTCCACTGCCGAATGACTTCCTGGTTGCGGGGCACAGCCAGGACGATCGTAACAACGGTTGGTGCTTGATAGTTAGTAGTTCGTGCCGATTCTCGGTCCTGAGCGCTAGACTTTGCCGCGGGCCTTGCGGATTTCGCGGCGGCGCCTGCGATCTGGAGTTCCAGCCGCATGGGCTGCGGCTCGATAGACGCGATCCGCACGGCGCATCTCCATTTCTTCCGCCGTCGGCTTCGGCGTCACGTCGTCATACAGCACGCGCGCTTCGGCCTTCTTGACGTGTTGATCCAGGACGATCCGGACGATGACGTCCTGGTGACGGCCGAACGGGCGGGTGATGCGGATGCGGTCGCCTTCACGCACGTTACGGTGGGGCTTCGCGTGTTCGGCGTTGACCTCCACTTTGCCGCCCTCACACGCACGTTTGGCTTCCGAACGTGTCTTGAAGAGGCAGGCGACGTCCAACCATACGTCGAGACGAACGCTCTCGTCCACTCAGATCAGGATTTCAACCTTCGCCTTCGCCCTCAACGCGTTGACGAACAACTCCGTCTGCGCGTGGCGGTTCTGCTGCGTGAGGTACTCCTCGATCTGCCCCTTAGCTTCCTCGAGCGGCACCACTCTCGACACCTGCTTATCGGCCACCTTGATGATGTGGTAGCCGAACTGCGTTTCGACGACCTCACTCATCTCGCCCGGTTTGAGTGCAAACGCCGCCTGCTCGAATGGCGGGACCATCTGCCCCTGTTCGAAGTACCCGAGGTCGCCGCCGTTCGGCGCACTTCCGGGATCCTGCGAATTTTCTTTGGCCGCTGCCGCGAAGTCCTTGCCCGCCTTGAGATCCTTGAGCAGCGCGTCTGCTTTGGCCTTCGCCTGTTGCTTGGTCGCAGCATCCGCGCCCTGCGGAATGCCGATCAGAATGTGGCTCGCCCGCACGCGAGGGCCCTGCTGAAACTTGTCTTGATTCTTCTGGTAGAAGTCGGTGACCGCTTCCGGCTTCACGGCCACTTTGCCGGCGATCTCGCTTTCGACGAGTTTGTCGGCGCTCATCCCGTCCCGCGCGTCGCTGCGCACGGCCTCGAGCGTCGTCCGTTGCGCCGTCAGTGCCTGCTGGAACTGCGCGTCGCTCGGGAACTGCGCGCGAATCTGTGCGACCTGTGCGTCAACGTCCGCGTCGGCGACGGTGATCTTCCGTGCCTTCGCCTCCTGAATCATCAGGCGGTAGCCGATCATGTTGTCGAGGACGCCGCGGTAGACGCGGTCACGTTCATCGGGCGGGATCGGACCTGCGCGGCCCGCAATCGCGCGGACGGCATCGTCAAGGTCCTTACCGCTGATCGCCTCCCCATTCACCCGGGCAACGACTTCGGGAAGCTGCGCGGGGACTGGCTTTCCCGCCGGAGCGGGCGCGGGTGCCTGGGGCGTTGCGGCTGGAGCGGGCGGCGCGGATTGCGCCGACGCCGCGGGAGCTGGGGCAGCCTGCGGTGTGGCATTGGCGGGCGCAGTTCGAGAGCAGGCGGCTAGTACCGCGATGATGACAATAGAAACAGCTCGGCGCACGTTCACTCCTTATGTGGTGCAGAGTACGTGGGTGTGGCTTCGCGGGTCAAACCCGACCGACTGGGAAGTTTCGGGACAGTGTTGGAAGCTAGATGCCAGATTGATCCCGGTTAAATTCGCTTTGATGACTGACGAGCCAATGTTCGCTCATGCGGGGCAGCGATGGCTCGCGCGTATAGCGTCGGATGATTGCAATGATTGCAACCACGGCCGCGCAGCCGAGCAGTGGCTTGACCACGCCAACTGACGTGTCTCGCCGCAACGGGAACTGTTCGACGCGTGCGGGCATCTAGCTTCAGGTGTTACAACGACCGTGCCCACCAAAACCTGCATGTTATACTCCGTTTTCTGCCACAGGCGCGCGTCCGCGCGCCAATCAGCGCGGCAATTTCGGTAGGCCAGGTAGCTCAGTTGGTAGAGCACATGACTGAAAATCATGGTGTCGGCGGTTCAATTCCGTCCCTGGCCACCACTCGACTCGACCGCCTTCTGACCTCATGCGCGGCAATTCGAGCCGCGGACCCGATTTCCTTCGCGTAAGACCCGGCCTCATCCGAATAATTGGGAGTACCGATTGCTATCCAAATGCGGGGTCGCCATGGATTCCCTAAAGCCTTCGCTCGTGGAAGAGACTCTGCGGCACCTCGATGATCTTCTGGCCGAAGCACGACATCTTCGCGAGCGAATCACGGCTGCGCTCCACACTGAACGCGAACCGTTTTATCCCGAACGCCGCTTGCACTACGAGCCGCATGAACCGGAACGCCGCAAACACATTTGATCGTTCTATGAATCCCGAACGACCTGTTGCCCTGCGGATTCCCGAGCAGTGCCCTCATTGCGGATCGCTTGCCCGCGTGGGGCTGGAAACGACTGTCAAAGGAGATGCTGTGCACCTGCGATGGTGTTGCGGCGCCTGCAACAACGACTGGCCGGTCATAAGGCACGATGAACTGTGCTTACCAAGCACCGCCTGAAGACGTTCCCGCTCGGAGGGCGCGCACTAAAGGGGGTCATTTTGAAAACCCGCCGTCGGGGTCCATCATGAGCG
>Ga0207659_10002249_pt1 | contig 11484 bp, 8 predicted proteins | sample KBSM43metaG_FD_184330 | JGI IMG/M metagenome (GOLD analysis project Ga0207659, IMG submission 184330) | Miscanthus rhizosphere microbial communities from Kellogg Biological Station, Michigan, USA - KBS M4-3 metaG (SPAdes) (version 2) | ecosystem: Host-associated > Plants > Roots > Rhizosphere >...
GCCTGCTTCAGCCTGTTCATCGGCCTCGGTGACGACATCGAAGGCCGAGGTCTTCTGCCGCACATTGACGGAGGCCAGGCGCTCGAAGCGCGGCATGATCTCGTCCCTCGCCACCGCCGCGACCAGTTCGCCGAGGAAGGTTAGGTCGGTGGTCTGGTACGTCTTCATGGCGATGAGGTAGAAGTCTGTGAGAGGTGATGCTATCCGGCGGATGTGCGCCGTGGCCGAAGAAGTGTGCAGGCGGATCCCGGTCCTTGATTAGTAATTCACCAGGTCGACAGCGAACCCAGGTTTCCGTGTCAGATGGGGCTACTACTGCGTCCCGTCATTTTGGCCGCCGGCCGAGCCCATATGAAGGGCACAAGAGTCACACCATTGCCGACCCTGCTGTGCGCGCGCGCCTCGCCGGAGAATCGGCGGGGCGCAACAAGGCGCAAACTCCGCAGCCGAGTGAACCCATGTAGCGCAGACTGCGAGACGGAATGCAAGTCCGAGATCAGATCCCCCTGTTGAAGGCTAAGCTTGCCCTGCCCCCTGTTCAGGCGATGAGTTTGTCGCGTCCGCGCTTGCTCGATCTGATGTCCGAGGCACTGCAGCGGCCCTTGACACTTCTCTGCGCTCCGGCGGGATTCGGCAAGACCACGTTGCTTTCGGCTTGGGTCAACGAAGCCGTGGACCGACCTGCCGTGGCATGGGTCGGGTTGGACGAGGACGACAGCGACCCCGTGCGATTCTTCGACTACCTGCGAGGTGCTTTGCAGGGCGCCAACGTCAACGTCGGACGCACGGCAATGGCGCCTCTCTCCGGAGCAGGGTCGCCAAGTCCGAAAGACCGGATGACATCGTTGCTGGACGATCTCACCGAACTGGATCATTCGGTCGTGCTGGTGCTCGACGACTATCAGGCGATCGAGAACCCTGAACTCGATGCAGCGCTGAGCTTTCTCGTCGAGCACCTGCCTGAGCAATTGCGTCTGATCGTCGCGACTCGCAAGGATCCGCAGTGGCCGCTGCCGCGATGGCGTACGCGGCAATGGGTTGCCGAGGTCGGCATCGACCAGTTGCGATTCAAGCCGGACGAGGCGGCGGCATTCCTCGCCCGCACCATGGGGCTGACGCTCGACGCCGAATCGGCGCGAACGCTTGCAGCCCGCACCGAAGGCTGGGTGGCAGGGCTTCAGATCGCTGCCCTCTCGCTGCAGCGGCACATGCAGTCGCAGGGAGCGGCAGACCTGGCACAAGTCGCTGGTGCATTCAGCGGCGAGCACCGGCTCGTGATCGACTATCTGGCGGCCGAGGTCATGCGCCAGCAACCTCAAGCGCTGCAGGACTTCCTGCGCCAGACGTGCGTCCTCGATCGCTTTTCTGCCGATCTTTGCGATGCTGTCACCGAGCGCACCAACAGCCGGCAATTGCTGATTCAGGTGGAGCGCGCCAACCTCTTCCTGCGGCGGCTGGATGACCAGGGCCGTTGGTTCCGCTATCACCAGCTCTTCGCCGATTTCCTTCGCGAAGGTCTCGCCGAGTCTGAGAAGATCGTGCTGCACCGTCGAGCCAGCGCATGGTTCGAATCTCACGCCATGGGGAAGGAAGCGATCAAGCACGCGCTCGCGGCCCGCAGCGACGCAGACGCCGTGCGGCTCTTTCGCGGTCTCGTTGAAGACATGCTCGCCCGCGGCGAACTGCCCACGCTACTGGCATGGCTCGATATCCTGCCGGCAAGCCTGGTGCGTCAGCATCAGGAACTTGCGGGATACAAGGCGTGGCTTCTGTTCATGAGCGGCCGCACTGTAGAAGCCGAGGAGTACTACGCTCTGGCCAATGCCACGAACACGGCGGAAGGTTCTCCGGAGCACAGGGGCATCCTGTTTGCGCTGCAAGCCTTCATTGCGGTGACATCGGACCATCCGGCCCGTGCGATCGAGCTGTCGCGCCAGGCGCTCGATCAGCTGGGAAACAGCACCTCGTTCTTCCGGGTTTGGGCTCTTTTTTACCAGGGGCTGGGGCTGCTGCGCACCGGCCTTCCGCAGCCGGCCACCGAAATGCTGCAGCAGGCCCTCGAGCTGGGGTGGGCCTTCGGGCATCGGATGACTGCGCTGGACGCACTTGCCCATCTGGCACCGTTGATGAGCGCCCAAGGCCAATTGCGCGAAGCGCAGTTGCTCTGCCGCGCGTCGCTGGAGCGTTGTTCGCATTCCGACGAAGCGCAGGCGCCAATCAGCGGCCTGATCCTGGTGCCGATGGGCATGCTGGCCTATGAACGCAACGAGCTGCACGAGGCGGTCGAACTGCTCGAGGCAGGGGTCGCGTTGTGCAGGCAGCTTGGCAACCTCTATCACACGCTGGCCGGTGAGTGTTCTCTCGCCAAGGTTCACCACGCACGTGGCGCGCGCGAGCAGGCCTGGAACGCACTGGCGGCTGCCCAGGATCTGGCCGATCGCTCTCGCAATCCGCGGCGCCAGCGCATGGTGCGCATCGCTGCGGCGGAGCTCCAGATTCGCGAGGGCAACGTCGCTGCGGCCATGCGAACCTTCGAGGAGATTCGTGCCGCGGTCGAATCGACGCACGAAGGGCAACTCCTGCACGCGCGCTTGCTGCTCGCGAGCAACCAGTCCCTGGCCGCGCTTCGCATGCTCGGCACGATGGAGGCGTCGTGTCGTGCCCAAGGCCAGGCCGGCACGCTCATCACGGTCCATGTGCTGCAGGCACTGGGTCATCGCGCCAACGGCGGCCGAGGCGCAACGCTCGAGCGGCTCGAAAGGGCGGTGTCCTTGGCCGCTTCGGGCGGTTATGTTCGCCCGTTCTTCGATGGCGATGCCGCATTGGCTGGACTGCTGCGCCAGGTGAGCAACGCTGCCCCGGCGTTCGTCAACGGCCTGCTCGAACAATTCCGACAGCCCGCCGAAGAGACCGTGGTTGTAGAGGCGAACGCGACAGGCCTCACCGCGACGCAACTCGAGGTGCTGCGCCTCGTCAGCCAAGGTCTTGCCAACCAGCAGATCGCCACGCAACTCGTGATCACCTTGGGTACTGCCAAGTGGCATGTCAGCCAGATCTTCGAGAAGCTCGGGGTGCGCAATCGCGCGCAGGCGATCGCCAAGGCGCGGCAGTCGAAGCTCCTGTAGGTATTTTCCCTGGAACGGGCATCCAGCCTATCTTTCGGTAGGCCGCAGATAGGCGAAATCGCGCCTGCGGATCGCTAAATTTTCTGTTCTGTGACGACAGCGCGTCGTTCCAGGAACAGGAGACACGGATGTCAAAGCCCACGCCGAGCAAGACACGCAGCGATGCCCGATCGCTGCAGTGCGACTTGCTCGTGGTCGGCTCCGGTGCGTCAGGACTGTCCACGGCCGTGACGGCCGCCTGGCACGGCCTGAAGGTCGTGGTGGTGGAAAAGGAAGCCGTCTTCGGGGGTGCCACGGCGTGGTCGGGCGGATGGATGTGGGTTCCCGGCAATCCACTCGCCAAGCGCGCAGGCATCCAAGAAGATCCGCAGCAGCCGAGAACCTATCTTCGCAATGAACTGGACGCCCGGTACAACGCCGAGCGCATCGATGCATTCCTCGACAACTGCCCGCACATGGTGGCGTTCTTCGAGGAGCACACCGCCCTGCAATTCGTCGACGGGAACGGGATTCCCGACATCCACGGGAACGTGCCGGGCGCCGGCACGCAAGGCCACCAGGTTATCGCCGCACCTTACGACGGACGCGAACTTGGCCCGCTGATCAAGCGCCTGCGCAAGACGATGCGCGAGACGTCGTTCATGGGCATGCCGATCATGGCAGGGGCTGATCTCGCAGCCTTCCTGAGCATGACGCGCTCGCTGAAGTCGCTGCTCCACGTAGGCCGGCGCTTCACTCGGCACCTGCTGGATCTGGCCCTGTGTGGCCGCGCGATGCAACTGGTCAATGGCGTGGCGCTCATCGGTCGGCTGGCGAAGTCGGCTGAGCAATTGGGCGTGACGCTGATCGAGTGCGCCCCGGCGAAGCGTTTGATCGTGGAAAACGGCGTTGTGCGGGGGGCCATCGTCGCCACGGCACAAGGCGATGTCGACATTCGCGCGGGTAAAGGCGTGGTGCTCGCTGCAGGTGGGTTCCCCCATGACGCGATTCGACGCAAGGCGCTGTTCCCGCGCGCGCCGACCGGCGAAGAACATCTCGCGCTGCCGCCCACCGCCTGCTCCGGCGACGGCATCAGCCTCGGCGAATCGGCAGGCGGCTGGTTGATGACGGACCTCGCATCACCTGTCGCATGGGCGCCAGTGTCGCGGGTTCGGCATGGCGATGGCAGCGCCGGGAACTTCCCGCACATCATCGATCGGGCCAAGCCTGGCTTGATCGGTGTGCTGTCCGATGGAAAGCGGTTCGTGAACGAAGCCGACGGCTACTACGACTACACCGCTGCCATGGTCGCCAAAGTTCCCCAGGGTCAGGAGGTGGCGTCGTGGCTGGTGTGCGATCACCGCTTTCAGCGACGCTATGGCCTGGGCTTTGCGCGGCCATTCCCGATCCCGGTAGGGCCTTTCGTTCGCAACGGCTACCTGCAGCGAGCCGATACCCTCGAAGACCTTGCGGGGCTCTGCGGCATCGACGCCATGGGTCTGGCCGAAACCGTCAGGCTCTACAACGAGCCTGCGCGCCGGGGCAAGGATCCCGAGTTCGGCCGAGGCTCCACGCCCTACAACCGCAAGCAAGGGGATCCGCAACACGACGGGCCGAACCCGTGCGTCGCACCGATCGAGCAAGGCCCGTACTACGCGGTGAAAGTGCTGCCCGGCAGCTTCGGAACCTTCGCCGGCCTGAAGACGAACGGCGCGGCCCAGGTGCTCGACCGCAGCGACAGGCCGATTGCCGGCCTGTACGCCGTCGGCACGGACATGGCCAGCGTGATGGGCGGCCACTACCCCTCCGGCGGCATCAATCTGGGGCCGGCCATGACCTTCGGGTACATCGCGGGCCGCCACGCCGCGGGCTTGGAATTATCGCAACACAGCATCAGGAACAGCCAGTGACCACGACAGACCATCCGATTCAAACTGCCATCGTTACCGGTGGCGCCCGCGGCCTGGGGCTCGGCATCGCCAAGCGATTGGCCGCAGAAGGACGCAGGGTCATCCTGTGGGATCTGGACTTCAAGGACTTCAGTGCGCCCCAGGCGGGCTTCGAGCCGTTGTTGACGCAGCAGGTCGACGTTGCGGATCTCGAGTCCGTGGCGCAGGCCTTCAACGGCGCCTTGTCGGCGGCCGGTCGCATCGACATCCTGGTCAACAACGCGGGCATCAACGGCCCAATCGCTCCGACCTGGGAGTATCCCGTCGACCAGTGGCGGCGCGTGCTCGACATCGACCTGACCGGTGTCTTCAACTGCTGCCGAACGGCGATCCCGCATCTGCTCGCGAACGGCTACGGGCGCATCGTCAACGTGGCGTCGATCGCCGGCAAGGAAGGCAACCCGAACGGAAGCGCCTATGCCGCAGCCAAGGGCGGAGTGATCGCCTACACGAAATCCATTTCGAAGGAACTCGCGCAGTCCGGTGTGCTGGTCAACTGCGTGGCGCCGACCATGGCCGAGACCGATCTGCTCAAGCAGATGACGCCCGAATTCATCGCTTCGATCAAGGCCAAGATTCCCATGCGGCGTTTCATGGCCATCGAAGAACTCGCCGCAATGGTCGCGTGGATCGCGAGCCCGGCATGCAGCTTCACGACCGGCTTCACCTTCGATCTGTCGGGCGGGCGAGCGACGTACTGATACGCACAGCGCCCACGGAATCAATGCGCAACCGACTGCACGCCGCGCAGGCCCCCGAACTCTCGCATCAGCCATGATCGACGACACCAAGCTTCATCAATTCTCCCTGGCCAACCTCACGGTAGGTCGCACTGCGCAGACTGAGTTGATCCGTGCAGCCGCCCAGGCGGGCTTCGGAAAGGTCGGCTTGTTGATCATGACCGCGACCGCACAGCCGCTGCAGCATGAAGTCATCGGCCGACCCGAGGTGATCCGGGAGATCAAGGCCGCTTCCAGAGACACCGGTGTCGGCGTCTTCGACGTGGAGGCCTTTGTCTTGTCCCCGCAGACCGACCTCGAGCGTTTCAGGCCCGCGCTGGAACTCGGGGCGGAACTCGGCGCGACGCACATCTCGTCGATCGGCACCGAGTTCGCGCCGGACGCGACCTTTCTGTCCAAGGAACAGCGCACCGACCTGTTCGGACGCCTGTGCGACGAGGCCGCGCGGTTCGGACTCACGGTCGGCGTCGAATTCATGCTGTACCGCGACATTTCGACCTGGCAAGAGGCCCTGACCATGATCGACGCCGCAGGTCGCGCCAACGCCGGTCTGATCCTCGACGTCTTGCACTTCTTCCGCGCCGGCGCGACGCCGTCTGATCTGCAGCAGGTGCCCGCCGGAAGAATCGCCTACGCGCAGTTGTCCGACTGCCTTGCCACACCCTTGCCGGTGGAGAAGCTGGCAGTGGAAGCGCGGACCTCCCGCCTTCACCTCGGCGACGGCGCCATACCGCTGCAACAGATACTCGACCTGCTCCCGGCCGGCCTTCAACTGGTCATCGAGACACCCGTCGCGGCAGAAGCCAACGCCTCGACGCTCCAACGGGCCAGGTCGGCGGCCAGGCACACGATGGACTTCTTCCACGCGTATGCCTGCGCGCAGCGCGAACCGGCCGCACGCCGTCCATAGACCCAACCCCAACACATCGACGCACAGGAGACATGATGACCATTCACACCCAGCACAGCTCATTTCAATCGAACTTCAGAGTGATCGCAACCGCACTCGCTTGCGGCCTGGCTCTCATGGCGAGCCATGCGCAAGCGCAGATCAGGGATCACAAGGTCAAGCTCGCATTTGTCACGGCCGCCGACACCGGTGCCCTCAACGGCGTCGACAAGTTCGTCGAGCTCGTGAAGCAGAAGAGCAAGGGCAAGATCGACATCAAGGTGTTCCCGAACGGCACGCTCGGAGGCGACGTCCAGATGATCTCGTCCATGCAGGGCGGCACCATCGACATGGGCGTGATGGGCACCAACGCGCTCGTCGGCGTTGTCAAGGAATTCGGGCTTCTCGACTTCCCGTTCCTGTTCGACAGCGACAAGGAAGCTTCGGCCCTGATCGACGGGCCCGTGGGCAAGCAGATGTTCGACAAGCTCGCCGCCAAGGGCGTGGTCGGCATGCCGATCTCGGCCTTCGGATTCCGGCATCTTCACAACAGCAAGCGCCCCATCAACAAGCCGGAAGACATCCAGGGGCTGAAGCTGCGCGTGATTCAAAGCCCTGTGTATGTAGAGCTGATGGGCGCTCTCGGTGCCAATCCGGTGGCGATGTCATTCACCGAGGTCTACAACGCAATGGAGCAGAAGGCCATCGACGGGATGACCAACACCGCGCTGATCGCTTCGAGCATGAAGGCGTACGAGGTGCAGAAGTACATGTCGCTGACTGCGCATATGTACAACTACATCGTTCTGCTAGTCAGCGGCAAGGCTTGGGATCAGTTCAACGCCGACGAAAAGGCGCTGATCACGCAGGCCGCGACGGAAGCGAAGGAGTTCCAGCGCAAGAAGATTCCTGAATACACCTCCCAGGCACTGGCCGTGCTCGCGAAGAATGGCATGGTGGTCAATGAGGTGTCGCAGGCGGAGCGCGCCAGGATGCGCGAGAAGGCCAAACCGGTCGTCGACAAGTACGCCGGCGTCGTCGGCAAAGCGCTGGTCGAGGAAGCCAACGCCGAACTGGCCAAGATGCGCAAGTAACCGACTGGAACCCGACCGTGAACAGACTCATTGACGCCTTCTGCCGTCTCCTCGAAACGCTGTTGGTTGTCTTGCTGGCAATGATGGTGATTCTGGTGTTCGGCAACGTGGTCCTGCGATACGCGCTGAACTCGGGCATCGCAGTGAGCGAAGAAATCTCACGATGGCTGTTCGTCTGGATGGTCTTCCTGGGCGCCATCGTTGCCCTGAAGGATCATGGACACTTGGGAACCGACATGCTGACTTCGCGCCTGCCACTGGCGGGGAAGAAGGCGCTCGCAGTGGTTGCCCAGGTGATGATGCTCTATGCCACCTGGTTGCTGTTCTCCGGCAGCTGGGCCCAGGTCGTCATCAATCGCGAGGTACTGGCGCCGGTCTCGGGTGCCTCGATGGCGATCTTCTACGGATCTGGCCTGGTCTTCGCCGCATGCAGCGCAATCCTGCTGCTGCTGCAGCTGTGGCGGATCGTCTCGCGAACGGCCACCGAAGCCGATTTGGCCATGAGCCAGGAAAGCGAAGACATGGCCCAGATTGAAGCGCTCCACCTCGATCAGAGCCAGACCTTCAAGAAGCATTGAGCGCGCGGAGACACACGACATGACTGTATTCATCTTCATCGGCTCGCTGCTGGGCGTGATGGCGATCGGCGTACCGATCGCCTATGCCTTGCTGCTCTCAGGCGTGGCCTTGATGTGGCACCTCGAGATTTTCGACGCGCAGATCCTGGCCCAGAACGTCATCAATGGCGCCGATTCGTTCCCGCTGCTGGCCGTGCCGTTCTTCATGCTGGCAGGCGAGATCATGAACGTCGGCGGTCTTTCGCGACGCATCGTCAACCTGGCGCTCAAGCTCGTCGGCCATCGGCGCGGTGGCCTTGGCTACGTGGCGATTGTGGCGGCCTGCATCATGGCGGCGCTGTCAGGCTCGGCTGTGGCAGACACAGCAGCGCTGGCCTCGCTGTTGTTGCCGATGATGGTACGGGCCGGTCATGACAAGGGTCGCGCAGGCGGGCTCATCGCATCCGCGGGCATCATCGCGCCGATCATTCCGCCGTCCATCGGCTTTGTGATCTTCGGCGTCGCGGCCAATGTGTCTATCTCCAAGCTGTTCCTGGCGGGCATCGTCCCGGGGCTACTGATGGGATTGGGCATCGCCATCACGTGGTACCTGGTGGCCAACAAGGAACACATTACTCCGCCGCCCAAGGCGACCTGGCCCGAGCGCATGCAGGCGCTGAAGGAGTCCACTTGGGCGCTTGTCCTGCCGATCATCGTCATCGTGGGGCTGAAGTTCGGCGTATTCACGCCGACGGAAGCGGCGGTGGTGGCCGCGGTGTATGCGCTGTTGGTGTCTACCTTGGTGTACCGCGAGCTTTCACTGCAGCAACTGCATGAGGTGTTCGTGAGTGCCGCCAAGACGACGGCGGTGATCATGTTCTTGACCGCCGCGGCAATGGTGTCGGCCTGGCTCATCACCGTGGCCGATATCCCGGCGCAGACGGTGGATATGCTGAAGCCCTTCATGGGCAATCAGACGATGCTGCTGATCGCCATCATGGTGCTGGTCATGATGGTCGGCACGGCAATGGACATGATCCCGACGGTCCTCATTCTGACGCCGGTGTTGATGCCCGTCGTCAAGGCGGCAGGTATCGACCCCGTCTACTTCGGTGTTCTCTTCATCATGAATAACGCCATCGGTTTGATCACGCCGCCAGTAGGCACGGTGCTGAACGTGGTGGCCGGGGTCGGCCGCATGAAGTTGGACGAAGTCACTAAAGGTGTGCTTCCCTTCATGCTGGCAGAGTTCACCGTGATGTTCGTGTTGGTAGTCTTCCCGTGGCTGGTGACGGGCCCCGCGAAGTGGTTCGCCGGTTAACCGCCGGCATCGGCGCGCTTTGGTTCAAGGAATATCCAACCCGGCGGCGGCAGCGCACGTTGGCAATTATTGGGGACTGGTTTCCCGGTCTTCCCCTGCAACTGCGCTGCATCCAATCGACGATCGTTGACTCGCTCCGGCAAGTCTCAATGACCGTGCGGCGGCGCCAGCGGCAGCTCGAGAACGAATTCGGCACCGCCCTCCACACGGTTCTGCGCGCTCAGCCCGCCGCCGTGCTGCTCGACGATGCCGTAGCTGATCGACAGCCCGAGGCCCGTGCCCTTGCCCACCGGCTTGGTCGTGAAGAACGGTTCGAAGATGCGCGACAGGTCCTCGGGCAGGATGCCCGGGCCGTTGTCGCGCAGGCGCATGCGCAGCTGCGCGTCGTCGCGCTCCAGCGTGAGCCAGAGCTGAGGGTGGCTCGCGCCCGGCCGTGAGGCCGCATCGACGGCGTTCTGCAGCAGGTTCATCAGTACCTGCTGCAGCTGCCCTGCACTGCCGATCACGATGCACGGCGGGCCGCGCCGCCAGTGCATCTGGAAGCCGGCGCCGGTGCCCTTGCGGACCCAATGGATCGCGCGTTCGATGACTTCGTTCAGGTCGACCGGCGTGCGCGCCTCGGGGTCCATCGCCGAGAAGCGCTTCAGCCCGCCAACGATGTCGGCCGTGCGCTGCGCCCCTTCGAGCGTGCCTTCGATCAGCGACGGCAGGTCGCCGAGCAGGTGCTCGATGCGCAGGCTCGCGCGCAGCGCCTCCAGCGCCTTGACGTCCTGGCCCTCGTGGACCGCCGCAAGGTACTGGCGCAGCCGCTCGCTGTAGCGCGCCAGCGCGTGCACGTTGCCTAGCACGAAGCTGATCGGATTGTTGAGCTCGTGCGCGACGCCGGCCACCAGGCGCCCGAGCGACGCCATCTTCTCGGAGTGAAGCAGCTGCTGCTGCGCGAGCTTGAGTGACTCGTGCGCCGCGCGCAGCTCGTGGTAGGCGCGCTTGATCTCGGCGGTGGGCCGGCCAACCAGGACGGTGCCGACACGCCGGCCGGTCGCTGCGATGCGCGGCGTGCAGTTCACGTCGACCGGCACGCTCTGCCGCTGCGCATCGGTCAGCTGCAGCTCGATCGCCTCGCCGCTGCGCGACGGCTTGCTGCGGCCGAGCACGGTGCGCACGCGGTCGGCGCTGGGCGCATCGGCGAGCAACTCGTAGAACGAGGTCCCGCGCAGTTCGTCGTCGCTGCGGCCGACCAGCTCGCACAGCGCGGCATTGGTCTCTTCGATGCGGCCATGCTCGTCGCAGACCACCAGCACATCGGACATCGCCGACAGCACGCTGAAGATGAACTGCTGCGATTGCTCGAGCTCGACGTTCTTCTGCTCCAGCTGGATCTCGTCGTGCACCAGCTGCGAATAGACCTCGTCCATCTTGTGGATGACGTCGAGCCAGGTCGATTCGTCGACCCCTTCGATCGGCCCGGCCGGCACCAGGCTCTCCAGGCTGCGGCCGGGTGGCTTGGGCGGGCGATCGGCGTCGGACAAGGTCGTGCTCAATGCACCGTGCAGACCATGCACGGGTCGAACGAGCGCACGACATGCTGGACCGCGACCGGCGTGGTCTCGCCCTCGCGCACCGGCGTGCCGACCAGCGCCTGCTCGAGCGCGCCGGGCGTGCCGGCGCTGTCGCGCGGCGAGAAGTTCCAGGTCGTCGGCGCAACGATCTGGTAGCTGACGATGCGCCCGCGCTCGGTCTGCACCCAGTGCCCCAGGCTGCCGCGCGCCGCCTCGCTCAGGCCCACGCCGGTGCCTTCGTCCGGCAGCGCCTCGGAGGCACAGTAGGCAT
>Ga0207659_10002255_pt1 | contig 11476 bp, 9 predicted proteins | sample KBSM43metaG_FD_184330 | JGI IMG/M metagenome (GOLD analysis project Ga0207659, IMG submission 184330) | Miscanthus rhizosphere microbial communities from Kellogg Biological Station, Michigan, USA - KBS M4-3 metaG (SPAdes) (version 2) | ecosystem: Host-associated > Plants > Roots > Rhizosphere >...
GCCGCAGATTCACGCCGAGCTCGTTCGCGACGATGTGCGCGAGCGTGGTCTTGCCGAGACCCGGCGGGCCGAAGATGAGCACGTGATCGAGCGCCTCGCGGCGGTTGCGCGCGGCCTGGATGAAGATCTCCATCTGCGTCTTGACCGCGGTCTGGCCGACGTAGTCCGCGAGTTTTTTCGGGCGCACGGCACGATCGAACGCAGCCTCGTCGCCCTGCGTGCCTGCCGATACGATGCGGTCCTGCTCGATCATTTCGCTACCGCTGCCTGCAACGCCTTGCGGATCAGTTCTTCAGTCGTCTGCACCGACGCGTCGACGCCTTTCAGCAGCCGGGTGACTTCGGCGGGTTTGTAACCGAGCGCCACCAGTGCGCTGAATGCCTCCGCTTGTGGACCGACCGCGGCCGGCTGGGTTCCGCTCCCCGCCGCGATCACGGCCGTCATCTCGCCGAATCCCTGGATCCGGTCCTTCATTTCGACCACCAGACGCTCCGCGGTCTTGCGGCCGACGCCCGGAATGCGCACCAGCGTGTCGATGTCCTGGGCCTCGATGCACATGATGAAGTTGTCCACGCTCATGCCCGACAGCAGCGTGAGCGCCAGCTTCGGCCCGACATTCGACACCTTGAGCAGCTCGCGGAACAGCCGGCGATCGCGCTCGGTGCGGAAGCCGAACAGGATGTGCGCGTCCTCGCGCACGATCAGTTGCGTGAACAGCGTGATCTCACTGCCGGCCGGCGGCAGGTCGTAGAAGACCGGCAGCGGCGCCTCCACCTCGTAGCCCACTCCGCCGACGTCGATCACCAGTTGCGGGGGCTGTTTCGCGGTCAGGCGGCCGCGCAGGAAGCCGATCATCGAGCCGTGCCCACCGCCAGCGACACGAGCCCGTGCAGCCGCCGGGAATGTGCGTGACACAGGGCGATGGCCAGCGCGTCGGCGGCGTCCTCGGCCAGCGGGCCGGCGATGTTGAGCAGACGTTTGACCATTACCTGAACCTGTTCCTTTTGCGCGCCGCCGGTGCCGACCACTGCGAGCTTCACCTCGCGCGGTGCGTACTCGAACACTCGCGGCCGGGCAGCGAAGGTCGCACTCAGAGCCGCACCTCGCGCCTGCCCCAGCTTCAACGCGCTGTCGGCGTTTCGGTGCATGAAGACGCGCTCGATGGCGACCTCGTCGGGGCGGAATTCGCTCGTCAGCGACTCGACGCCGACGAAAATCTCCTGCAGACGCTCGGCCAGCGATTCGCCGCGGGTCCGGATGGCGCCGCTGACGATGTAGGCAATGCGCCCCGCTTGCGTCTCAACGACTGCGTAGCCGGTGCGTTGCGATCCTGGGTCGAGGCCGAGGATCCGCACCTGCGCCGGCAATGCTCCGGGACGCTGCGGCAGCGCCAGCTCGGCAAGACTCTGCGGGCGCCTGAGTCTGCGCAAGGATTCCTCCGCTACGACGTTGATGTCGGTGCCGTATGATAGCGGCAACGGTTGCAAACCGACACGCTGATCGCAGGGTTTTTTGCAGCCGATTCAGTGGCATGTCATCCCTCGAAACTACTCCCGACAGCACCGCGCGTGGCTCGCGTGAGCTCGCCGACGCGCTGGTGCGCCTCGCGCAGAGCGCGACCGACGAGCGTGCCGTCGCGAGCGGCCGTGCGATCGTCGATATCGTCGCGGAGCTGACGGACGACGAGGAAATCCTCCGCGGCGCGATGTTGTTCGCGCTGCTGGAAGCGCACGCGCTGCCCACGGAGCGCGCCGAGGCGCTGGTCGGACCTGCTGCCACACGTATCGCGACTGAATTGCAGCGGCTCGGCTCGCTGAACATCGCGGCGCCCGCGAGCGGCGCGCCGTCGCTGTCCGGGAATCAGTCGGAAGGCCTGCGCAAGATGCTGCTCGCGATCGTCACCGATCCGCGACTAGTGCTGATCAAGCTCGCCGCGCAGCTGCACAAGCTCCGTGAGAGCAAGGATGCGCCCGAGGCCGAGCGCCAGCGGCTGGCGTATGAGACGCGCCAGGTCTACGCGCCGCTCGCCAACCGACTGGGTGTGTGGCAGCTCAAATGGCAGCTCGAGGACTGGAGCTTCCGCTACCTCGAACCCGACAACTACAAGCGGGTCGCGGGCTGGCTCGCGTCCAAGCGCGGCGACCGCGAGCGCTACATCGAAGAAGTCATCGCGACCCTGCGAGTGGAGCTGAAGAAGGCGCAGATCGAGGGCGACATCGCCGGGCGCCCGAAACACATCTACAGCATCTGGCGGAAGAGTCAGCGCAAGGGTCTGCAATTCGATCAGGTGTTCGACGTGCGCGCGGTGCGCGTGCTCGTTGCCTCGATCGCGGACTGCTATGCGGCGCTCGGCGTGGTGCACGGGCTGTGGCCGTATATTCCTGGCGAGTTCGACGACTACATCGCGACGCCCAAGGACAACGCTTATCGTTCGTTGCACACCGCGGTGATCGGGCCCGGCAAGTTGCCGCTGGAGATCCAGATCCGCACGCGTGAGATGCACGAGCACGCGGAGCTGGGTGTCGCTGCGCACTGGCGCTACAAGGAAGGCGGCCGCGCGAACCCGGCCTACGAGCAGAAGATCGTCTGGTTGCGCCAGCTGCTGGAACCCGGCGAGCGGCAGGAGAGCGACGGCGATTTCCTGGAGCGCGTGCGATCGGAAGTGTTCGAGGACCGCGTCTATGCCCTGTCGCCGCGCGGCGAGGTGATCGAGCTGCAACGAGGCTCGACACCGCTCGATTTTGCATATCACGTGCACACGGATCTCGGCCACCGCTGCCGCGGCGCCAAGGTCAACGGCCGCATGGTGCCCCTGAATACGGTGCTCGCGAACGGCGATCAGGTCGAGATCGTCACCAGCAAGCAACTGAACCCGAGCCGCGACTGGCTGGTGCCGTCGCTCGGCTATCTCGCTTCGCCGCGGAACCGTAGCAAGGTGCGCGCCTGGTTCCGCAAGCTCGACGAGGAGCAGAACCGGCAGCAGGGCAAGCAGATCCTGGAGCGCGAGCTGCAACGGCTCGCGATTCACAGCATCACGCTGCCGGAGCTGATCGGCGAGTTCAACGTCACGACGGCCGAGCAGCTGTATCTCGCGATCGGCGAAGGCGAGATCACCGTCGCGCAGATCATCGGTGCGATCCAGCGTCGCGCCAAGCCGCAGGAGCTGCCCTCGCCCGTGGCGCGCCGGCCGGTGGTGAGCGCGCAGGAAACGTCGGGAATCACGATCGAAGGTGTCGGCGACCTGCTGTCGAGCTTCGCACGCTGCTGCGGGCCGGTGCCGCCGGAGGGCATCGCCGGTTACATCACGATGGGGCGCGGCGTCAGCATCCATCGCGACGACTGCGCCAGCTTCCGACGGCTGCAAGTGTCGCATCCTGAACGCGTGATTGCGGTGGAATGGGGCAAGCAAGGCGAACGCGCATTCCCGATCGACGTGAGCGTGCGTGCGTTCGATCGACGCGGGCTGGTGCGGGACATCAGTGCGGTGCTGGCGGACTCGAAGATCAACATTCAGGCGATGAACGTGGTGACCGACGAGCGCGAGGGCATGGCTGAGATCGTGCTGCGGATCACGGTGCGCGATCTGGAGGAGTTGTCGCGCGTGCTGGGTCGGATGCAGGGATTGCCGAACGTCGTCAGCGCCCGCCGCAAGGCCTAGCTCGACTCGCCCGCCAACGCTTCTTCGAACCTCGCGGCTCCCTGCTCTCGCATCGCTGCGATCTCGCTGTCGCTCCACTCGCGCACGACCTTGCCATCGAGCAGCAACGCCGCTTTGTCCGCATAGTGTTCGACGATGTCGAGCGAATGCGTCGCCAGCAGCACCGCGCAGCGATTCGCCGCCAGACGCTCCTGCAGATGCCGCTTCACAACCAGCGCGCTCGCCGGATCCAGGCCGTTGAACGCCTCGTCGAGGACGATGAGTTCTGGCTGGCCGAGCAATGCCAACAGCACGCACAACTTCTGCCGTGTGCCGAGCGAATACGTGTCGACGAAGCGGTCGAGATACATCGTGAACTTGAGCGCCTCTGCAAGCTCGATCACTTCCGGATCGACGCACTCCAGCTCTTTCGCGCTCGCATACACCTCCAGGCATTGCCGCCCTGTCAGCAGACCCGGCAGCTGTTCCGGCGCGCAGCCGTAGCCCAGCTTGCGCTTCGCATCGACGGTGCTCGTCCGCACCGAGTGATCGCACACCAGAATGTCGCCGGCGCTCGGCACCAATCGGGCAGCGACACAATGAAGCAACGTGCTCTTCCCCACGCCGTTCGGCCCGAGCAGGCAGAACCATTGCCCGGTGCGGACTTGCAGGGTGACTCCCCGCAGCACTTCCTGCTTGCCGTAGCGGGCGTGCACGTCACGAACGTCCAGCACGATCGAAGTCATGTCTTCGCTCCTGCGCGCAAGTGCCACGCGGCCAACAACGCCGCGAGCGGAATCGACCAGCCGTGTTGGCGCGCTTCCACGATCGCCAGCGTGGCGAACGACAACACCAGCCTGATGAGCGGCGGCCGCGCGCGATACGCATCCACCACGAAGATGCTGTACGAGAGCAGCACGATCGCGAGCCACAGCGCACCGAGATACAACGCGTTCGCCAAGGGAGCCCCGAGACTGATCAGCACCGCGGCAGCGACCGCTGTCCCGACCAACTGATGCAGCAACGCCTTGCGCGTCATTGCCCATGCGAATTGCGCGAACGGGATCGGTGTCGAACGCAGCCAGGCGGAAGCCGAGCGCGCCGTGTGCCACACCGCTCGCAAGAGGCCGCCCAGGTAGCCGCCGAGCACCCAGATCGCAAGAACGCTGAGACCGTGAACCGCGGACGAGCCTGCTTGCACCGCGAACAGTGCCGGAATCAGCACCAGGATGCGCAGATTCTCCGGCCGTCCCCATGCCCGGACTTGCGCGACCGGCCATCCAGACAGCGCGGCAGCCGACGGCAGCGTTTCGTTCCGAGGCTTGATCGCGCCGACATAGCGCGAGCCCTCCAGCGCATCGGCACGCGAGCGTCGCGCCGACCACCAGCCGACGATTGAGCCGATCGCGGTCGCCAGCGCGATCCAGAGCATTACCTTTCCGACTACGGTCGCGTGGACTTCGCCGGCAACGCCCAGCGCCGCGAGCATCACGCATGCGCCGAGCAATTGAGCGACAAGCGGTAGCAGTGTCACGACGAGAATCGCCAGCGTGCGGCTGTACTGACGCACTGGTGCGGCTGCGAGCCAGAACTGCGTGTAGCGAACCTCCGCTCGCTCGCGCTGCTTACCGACGGTGAACGCCGCGTATAGACCGACAGCCGCGATCAACAGCGCGCGATAGTCGAGCAAAGCCTCAAACACTCCGCGAAACCGCGGCGCGAAGGTCAGAACGACGACGGCAACGGCGGCGAGGATGCCGACGCTTGCGCCGAGGACAACCGGTGCATGTGCCCTCGCCCGCCGCAGCAGATTGCAGGCGACGAGCCACTCGGCAAACAGCAGCGGGTGCCGCCGCAACATCTTATTTCTCAGCAGCTGTCGCCGGTGACCAGAACCTGAGACGCAGCGCGCGCAAACCGTACAGCGCAAAGATCACTAGCAGCGCGATGACCATGCCTTTGAGCTGATCGCTGCCATCCTTGCCGGTAACGGTCTCGTAGAACAGCCACGTGATCGCAACGCATGCAGCGATCGGCACGATAGGTCCGCCAGGAATGACAAACGGCTGCCCATCCTGGCGCACATCGCGCTTGCGCAGCACCAGCGTCGCAATGGCGCACAGGAAATACAGCGCCAGCGCAGCCAGGTTCGCGAACACCGTGAGCCACTTGAAGCCGTCGATGCTGGTCATCAGGCTGCCGGCGAGCGCGACCGTGACGACCATCACGCCATAGATGCCGATCGCGCGGTTCGGAGTGCGGAAATGCGGATGAACCGACGTCAGCACTCGCGGCAGAAAGCCATCGCGGCTCATGGCGAACAAGCCACGCGGCTCGGACAAAACGTTGGCGCTCAGGTAGCCGAACATCGAGATCACTGCCGCGAAAATCATGATCGTGCGCGCGACCGGACCGAGCGCCACGCCCGCGGCTTCGGCCAACGGCGTATTACCAGTGTTTGCGAGTGCGGGCCCCATGATGCCGAGCGCCACGTACTGAATCGCGAGATACATGACGGTCGCGGCGCCGAGCGCCAGCAAGATCGCCCGCGGTACGGTGCGCGAGACATTCTTCACCTCGCCGCTCGGCACAGAAGCGCCTTCGATGCCAGAGAACGCGTAGATCATGATGCCGGCGGTGTTCAGCACCGTGCCGGCGCTTGGCACGCTCTCCCAAGCGAGGTTGCTGGTGTCGATGAAGAACACGCCGATGCCGACGAATAACAGTAACGGCACCAGCTTCACGACGGTGAGCGTCTGGAGCAGACGTGCTCCGCTGCGCACGCCGCGCATATTGAGCGTCACCAGAATCACCACGACGAGCACCATCAACGCTTGCGTGACCCAGCCCGGTGCACCGCTCGTCAGCGCCAGGAGCGAGCGCACGACCGCAGTGATAGCCGCAGCCGCAGCGAACCAGCCCGTCGTGAACACCAGGCAACCGGCGACAAACCCGGCCATCGGGCCGAGCGCCGTTTCGACATAGGCATACGCGCCGCCCGTCGATGAAACGCGGCTGCCGGACTCCGCGAAGCAGAGCACGACCAGCGCGATCACGATTGCGCACGCTACGTAGGCGAGCGGCGCCGCGCCGCCCAGGCCGATCACCGCGAATGCCGGCAGCGAGAAGATTCCGCTGCCGACCGTGTAGTTGAAGATGTTGGCGGCGAACTGCCGAACACCCAACTCGCGCGAGAGCAGCGCGTCTGGATTGACGTTGGCCGGGCCGCTCATGATTTCTTCGGCGGACGCGCGGCAGGACGCGAGACGCAGCGCGTGAGCCATTGCTGCACGTTCGGGTATCCGCTGAAGTCGAACTTCGCTGCGAGACCCATCGACAGCACCGACGCGACGTTCAGGTCCGCGAGCGTGAAGCTGTCGCCAAGCAGGTACTGCTGATTCGCCAGGTGACCATTCAGCACCGACAGCGGATGCTCCAGCGCCTTGATCGCGGCCTGCTCGATGGCCGGATCCTTCGGTGCGCGCTCACGGAAGTATTTCTCGACTGCACTGCCCGGCGGCAGCTCAGCACGTTGCATGAAGATCGCCAGCAGCGACTTCTCGACTTCGGTCATGGCCCAGAACGACCACTGCAGCATGCGCGCTTCGTCTTCGAGCGACTGCGGCGCGAGTTCGCCGCCGTGCTTCTTCGCGAGATAGATGTTGATCGCCATCGACTCGGCGAGACGGAAGCCGCCGTCGTCGATCGCAGGAATGCGCCCGGCCGGATTGATCGCCAGGAATTCGGCCGACTTCGTGCCGCCGTCGGCGAAATGGGTCGGAACGTGCTCGTACTGCAGACCGAGCTCGCGACAGACCCACAAGGGACGGGCGGCACGCGAGCCGGGATGACCGTAGATCTTCAGCATTCAAGCCTCCTCTGGCGAGGAGGCGAGAGTGACACAGTGCTATTTGTTCGGAAAGTCGATCGCGATCTTGTCCGCGTTCAGGGCCGCCTCGTGCAAGGCCTCGGACAGCGTCGGATGCGCGTGCATGGTCCGCTGCAAGTCCTCGGTGCTTGCCGAGTACTCCATCGCGAGCACCGCTTCGGCGATCAGCTCGCCAGCCATCGGGCCGATGATGTGCACGCCGAGAATCTCGTCGTCGTCGCTCGCCGAGACGACTTTGCAGAAGCCGGCAGTCGCCTCCATTGCTCGGGCGCGGCCGCTCGCCAGGAACGGGAACGAGCCGGTCTTGTACGGCCGACCGCTGTTCTTGACCTCTTCCTCGGTGAGCCCGACCCAGGCGATCTCCGGCGCGGTGTAGATCACCGAGGGAATCGCCTTGTAGTTCACTTCGCCGAACTTGCCGGCGATCAGGTCGGCGACCATCACGCCCTCTTCTTTACCTTTGTGAGCGAGCATCGGCCCGCGCACCAGGTCGCCGACGGCCCAGACGTTCGCTGCGGCGGTCCGGCACTCATGATCGACGGTTACGAAGCCGCGCTCGTCGACTTGCACGCCCGTGCCTTCGCCGAGCAGATCCTTGGAATACGGACGGCGGCCGATCGCCACGACGACCTTGTCGACTTCGACGGTCTGCTCGCCCTTCGCATCGGTGTACTTCAGCTTCACGCCGCCGGCGCCCTGATCCGCACCGGTGACCTTGGCGCCGAGGCGGATGTCGAGCCCGAGCTTCTTGAAGTGCTTCAGCGCTTCCTTGGACACTGCGCCATCGGCCATCGGCAGGAATGCATCGAGCGCTTCCAGCACGACGACCTCGGAGCCCAGGCGCTTCCATACGCTGCCAAGCTCCAGACCAATCACGCCGGCGCCAATCACGCCGAGACGCCTCGGCACGGCATCGAATTCGAGCGCGCCCCACGAGTCGACGATCTGCTTGCCGTCGAACGGCAAGCTCCGCAGCTCGATCGGCGCGGAACCGGCGGCGAGCACGACGTGCTTCGCGGTCAGCTCTTCTTTCTTGCCGTCCTTGCCCGTGAACTCGACGCGATTGCCGCTGAGCAGCTTGCCGTGTCCTTGCAGACCGGTGACGCCCGCGCCCTTGAAGAGACCGGCGATGCCGAGCGTCGATTGCTTGACGATCTGCGCGCGACGCTTCTGCATGGTCGCGATGTCGATGTCGATGCTGCCGAGCTTCACCCCATGCACGGCGAACTCATGCTGCGCGCGATGGACCAGCTCCGAGGATTCGAGCAGCGCTTTCGAAGGAATGCAGCCCGCGTTGAGGCAGGTGCCGCCGAACGCGTACGAGCCGTCCTTGTTCTGCCACTCGTCTATGCAGGCGACCTTGAGCTTGTTCTGGCCGGCGCGAATGGCGCAGGGATAACCGGCGGGGCCACCGCCGATGACGATCACATCGTATTGGGACATGCAGACTCGCTTGTTATTACAGTTGCAGCAGGAGGCGCGCGGGATCTTCCAGCGCTTCCTTGATCGCGACCAGGAATTGCACCGACTCGCGGCCGTCGACGATGCGGTGGTCGTAGGTCAGCGCCAGGTACATCATCGGGCGCACCTTGATCTCGCCGTCGACCACCATCGGCCGCTCCTGGATCTTGTGCATGCCGAGGATCGCGACCTGCGGCGGGTTGAGGATCGGCGTCGACATCAGCGAGCCGAACACGCCGCCGTTGGTCAGCGTGAACGTGCCGCCGCTCAGCTCTTCCAGCGTGATCGAGCCTTCGCGCGCCTTCTGCGCATAGGCGCCGACGGCGACTTCGATCTCGGCGAAGCTCATCATTTCGGCATTGCGCAGCACTGGCACCATCAGGCCGCGATCGGTGGAGACTGCGACGCCGATGTCATAGAACTCGTGATAGACGATGTCGTTGCCATCCAGCGATGCGTTGACCGCAGGGAAGCGGCGCAGCGCTTCGATCGATGCCTTCACGAAGAACGACATGAAGCCGAGCTTCACACCGTGCTTCTTCTCGAATTTGTCCTTGTAGCGCGCGCGAATCTCGTTGATTGCCGTGAGGTCGACTTCGTTGAACGTGGTCAACATCGCGGCGGTCGACTGCGCTTGCACGAGCCGCTCCGCGATGCGCGCACGCAAACGCGTCATCGGCACGCGTTGTTCTGTACGTGCACCGCTCGGCGACGGCAGCTTCACTGCAGCCGCGGGTTTCGCCGCAGGCTTCGCAGGCGCTGCTTCCTTGCCAGCCATGTGCTGAATGACGTCGCCCTTGCTGATGCGACCGTCGCGACCGCTGCCGGCGATCTGGCCGGCGTCGAGCTTGTGTTCTTCGACCATACGCTTCGCGGAAGGCGCGAGCTTCGCCGCAGAAGCAGCCTTCGCTTCTGGCGCGGCAGCCTGTGACTGTGCCGCAGCCGGCTTCGAAGCCGCGGCTGTTGCACCCTCCTCCAGGATCGCAAGCACCTGACCGCTGGTAACGGTGGCGCCGTTCTCGACCTTGAGCTCTTTGATCACGCCCGACGCAGGCGCGGGCACTTCCAGCACGACCTTGTCGGTCTCCAGGTCCACGAGGTTCTCGTCGCGGCCGACCTGTTCACCGGGCTGCTTGTGCCAGGCGACCAGTGTCGCGTCGGTGACAGACTCGGGCAGCTGCGGCACTTTGACTTCGATACTCATACGTGAGGGGTCCTGTTCTTATTTCTCACCGGCCGCACGCAGGCGACTGGTCTGCTGCAGCGTCTCTTCGGCACTGGTGGAGCGCAGCGCTGCATCGACGAGCTGTTTCTGTTGATCCATGTGCATCTGGGCGATGCCGGTGGCCGGCGCCGCGGCCGGTGCGCGGCCGGCGTACAGCAGCCGATGCTCGCGCGTCAGCGGCTCGTTCAAACGATGACGGATCTGATACCACGCGCCCTGGTTCTGCGGCTCTTCCTGGCACCAGACGATCTCATGCGCCTGCGCGTACTTGCGGATCACCGCGGCGTACTCTTCGGCCGGGAACGGATAGAGCTGCTCGATGCGCACCAGCGCCACGCTGTGGATTCCATCGGCACGGCGCGAGTCGAGCAGATCGAAATACACCTTGCCCGAGCAGAACACGATACGCGTCACTTTCTGCGGCTGCACGTCGTCGACTTCGTCGATGAGCCGGCGGAAGCTGCCGCGCGTCAGATCCTCGAGCGGCGACACGGAGAGTTTGTGACGCAGCAGGCTCTTCGGCGTCATGACGATGAGCGGCTTGCGGAAGTCCTGCTTCATCTGCCGCCGCAGCATGTGAAACATCTGCGCCGGCGTCGAAGGTACGCACACCTGCATGTTGTGCTCGGCGCAGAGCTGCAGGAAGCGCTCGAGACGCGCTGATGAGTGCTCGGGGCCCTGTCCTTCGTAGCCATGCGGCAGCAGCAGCGTCAGGCCGCACAGGCGACCCCACTTCGCTTCGCCGGAGCTGATGAACTGATCGATGATCACCTGCGCGCCGTTGGAGAAGTCGCCGAACTGCGCTTCCCATAGCGTCAGACAGTTGGGTTCGGTCGTCGAGAAGCCGTACTCGAAGCCCATCACTGCCTCTTCGGAGAGCAGCGAGTCGATCACGGTGAAGCGCGGCTGGCTCGGCGCCAGGTTCTTCAGCGGGATGTACGCCTCGCCGCGGTTCTGGCAATGCCATACCGCGTGACGATGGAAGAACGTGCCGCGACCGCTGTCCTGGCCAACCAGCCGGACTTCGTAGCCTTCGGTCAGAAGAGTCGCGTACGCAAGGTTCTCGGCGAAACCCCAATCCAGCGGCAACTGGCCCGCTGCCATCCTCTCGCGGTCCTGCACGACGCGCGCGACCTGTCGATGCAGCGTGATGTTGGACGGCGGCGTCGTGAGCTTGGTCGCGAGCTCGCGAAGCTGTTCGACGCGCACGCCGGTCTGCACGACCTCGTTCCAGTCCGCCTGGTTGTATTTGCTCCAATCGACG
>Ga0207659_10002263_pt1 | contig 11457 bp, 6 predicted proteins | sample KBSM43metaG_FD_184330 | JGI IMG/M metagenome (GOLD analysis project Ga0207659, IMG submission 184330) | Miscanthus rhizosphere microbial communities from Kellogg Biological Station, Michigan, USA - KBS M4-3 metaG (SPAdes) (version 2) | ecosystem: Host-associated > Plants > Roots > Rhizosphere >...
CGTCGCCATTCCAGAAACGGTAAAGCGCGTTGCCCATGACCGTCATGACACGGCGTTCGGTCAGGAAGCCAGTTGGCTCGAAGAAATCAGGCGCATTGGCAACCTCGCCTTCGAGCCCGAGCCTGCCGCCCATCCATCCCGCAGACGCTCCGTAAAACGGAGCGGACTCCGTTGTATCGCCGCCAAACGACGCGCTGACGAACGGCGATGCGAACCAACCGGATGATGGTGACTGCGCCGCGGATAGGGATGGAATCGATAGCGCAGCGACAACGGTAGCGAGTACGACGACACGTCGCATGATCGAGCTCCTTGAAATGTCCTTGGTCCTTAGTCCTTGGTGCTTGGGCCGTTCTTCGTCCTTGGTCCGTCCCAGGTCCTCGGTCCTTGGTCATCGCGCGGACCAAGGACTGAGGACCAAGACCACGAACCACGAACTAGTTGACGTTGCCCGCGTGCGGCGTGGCGACGAACGGGAATGACGTGAGGAACGGCTTGTCGTTGCCGGCAACGCCGTCGCCGAGTTGCGCATTGATGCCGTTGTTGAAGTTCGGCGTGAGTGGCGTCGCGCCGGCGACTGCGCGCAGCTCGATGTCCACGACGTCGTCGATGAGGCGTCGGCCGTTGGGGAAGCCTCCGGTGTCGCCGCCGAGCACACCGAGCGGATTCGGATTCGGCGTCGGCGGGATCGCGACGTTGAGCCGCAGCATTTCCGACGGCGTCACGCCAAGTCGCTGATTGAGATTCGGAATGCCGGTCAGGAAGATCGTGACGAGATCGTTCCGTGGCGTCGGTGGCGACTGAATGTTGAAGAGCGCCAGCAGCAGCTTCGGCAGTTCCGGATCGGTGACGTACTTGAGTGCTGCCGCGTCGCCCGTCGGTTCCAGCGAGTTGAACGTGTCTTTGACACCGCGCGGGATCACGACTTCGTTCACGAGCGGGTGACCGAGACGCGACACCTGGACGTAGTTCGCGCTGAAGCGTTCCTGCCCGCCACCACGGCTCGTCACCGACGGCCGGCTCGCCGTCGACCATACGCCGATCACGGCGTTGGGATCGGATGCGGATGATGGCCGCGCACCGTTGGCGGTCAACGAGGAGATCGGCACTTCGATCGCGATGGTGTGCACGTTGAACCCTGCGAGCCCATCGAAGTTCTTTGTGTCAGCGGGCGGGACCGCGAGGAGATCGAACACGTTCAGATCGACGAAGAACGGATCGTCACGTTGCCCCGCGAACACCTGGGCGCCGTTTGGTAGCGGTCGCACCGCAGCCGCAGCAAGCACCTCGTAGTTGGGCGTCGATCGGAAGCCGACGTTCACCGGCGGAGTTGGCAGATCGGTCGCGAGTACCGTGCCTTGCCCGCGCCGACGCGGTCCGTCGAATCGCGTCACCGTGTAGAACTGGCGGACGTTGAACGTCGTGTCGTTGAGTGAGGTAATCGGGCCGGTGTTGTAGAGAAACGTGTTCGGGTTGCGGACGGCGGTACGGAAGGTGAACTGAAACGTGACGTCTTCGACGGCGTCGCCGTCGTTGTCCACCATGATTTCGTAGAGCACGTTGTCGTCGAACTTGAAGAAGTTCGGACCGCCGTAAGGCGCCTCGAACGGAATGAAGTTCGCGATCAACGTCACCTTGTCCGGTGCGTTCGGGCTGACGAACGCGTAGACGTCAGTGTTGTCGGCGAGTGGGTCGGCGCTGATGAGCGGCGCCTCGCGATGACTCGATGCTTGCACCGCCGTGATCGCCACTGCGGCAACCGCGCAGGCGGCCACGGACAGCCTCCAGATTCCTTTCACGATCCACCTCCAGCGCCCGGCGGAGGCCGGGGCGTGTCTGTGAACCCTACGAGGAGGAGGCGGGATCGGATTGTCCTTGGCGCTTGGTCCCTTGCTGCTTGGTCCGTCCTCGGTCCTTGGTCCTTGGGTCCGTCCCAAAACCGAAAGCCGAAAGCCGAAAGCCCGAAACTACCGTCGGCAGTGGACGAGCGACCAGATTGCGGGCGTGTTCACCTTCTTGACTGACACAGGCTCAAGTCCGGCTTGATCCAGCAGCACTGAGAGATCGAGATCCGACCGGAAGCCCGCCCGTGCCGTGAGGGGTGACATCCATCGCTCGACGGCCGACAGCATCGGATTTGTGCTGAGAAAGTGATTCAACAAAACGATGTGGCCGCCGGACCGACAGACGCGGCGCATTTCCTTGAGCACGAGCACCGGGTCAGGAACGACGCTGACGACGTAGGCGGCGTACACCACGTCGAACGATTCGTCTGGAAAGGCCAGGCGCGACGCATCCATCCGCCACAGTCGCACGTTGTTGCGTCCATGAGATTCCACGTGGCGAGCCGCCTCGCGCAACATCGGCTCCGACAGATCGATTCCGACGACTTGGCAATCCGACGGATACAGCGTTGCCGTCAGTCCCGTCCCGATACCCACTTCGAGAATCTCGTCGTCTGGTTTGAGCGGCAGCTCGCGCATGGCTTCGACGCGCCCAGCGTGCAGGATCGGTCCGAAGATCCCGTTGTAGACGGAAGCAAAACGCGCGTAGAGGCGTTCGACGAGATCCTGATCGACGTTAGTGGTGGAGAGCTGATCTGTAGAAGCGTTGCTCATAAGCATGAAACGTGCATGAAAGTACTCGATATGCCTCTTGCCAGAACCCCCGAATTCCACGAACCCCACACTTCTGTCCCAGCGGTACGCCTGACGGCTGAGTTCCGCGAGATGCCCGGGCTTCGTTTGACCACTCAGCAGACTGCGCGGTTGATCGGTGTCGATGTCGACACGGCTTCGTCCGTGCTCAAGACATTGGTCGAGCGCGGATTTCTCCGATCTACAGCGAACGGCTACGTCCTGGCTTAGATCGCGCGTGATACAGCACGACCCATGGTCGTGTTGCCATCAGGTCCGCCACCCGGCACCACCCAACATTGATCTCCAGATCTTCGCCGGCCAGGAGATTACTCCAACGTCCGTCAGATGTGGGCAGCCGAATTTCGGTATCTCCCCAAAACGCCGCGTCAAGATGAACGGCGTTCCTCGCTGACCGGTCGGTAAGTCGCGGGACGACCACGAGCACTCGTGAGCTGATCCCGCGTCGTTCAAATGCCACCACCGACGTTGCCCTCGCGCCGCGTACTCGCAACGGCCGGTAACTGGCCTCGCGTAACAGCTGATCGTGATCGGCGCGAAAGTGTAGCAGCGTGGTCGTGATCTGCAGTTTCAAATCGCGGGAGTTGCGCGACGACTGAAAGGTGCGGGTGAGACGTTCCGAAACGCGGGCGAAGTCCACCGGACGACGATTGTCGGGATCGGTGAGCGTGAATCGCCAATCCTCGCAGCCCTGATAGAAGTCCGGCACGCCCGGCATGAAGCATTTCAGCACCAGCTGTGAGATTGAGTGACAGTTGCTGACCGGTTCGATCAGTTGCACGAATGCCCCGATTGATTGCCGGAACTCGCTGCACGCGTCGTCGAGGAGCACACGGCGCACAAAACACGTGAGTCCGTCTTCGTATTTGGCGTCCGGCCGTATCCAGCTGCTACAGAGCTGGGCCTCACGTACGGACTTTCGCATGTACTCGACGAGCCGCTCGACCAGCTCCGGCGACACGCGACTTTCGGCATCGACATCGTCCTCGTTCCACATGCCGACGAGGGCCTGGTAAAACCGGTACTCGTCGCGCGGCTCAGGACAGGAGCCCCGGCCCGCCCGTTGTTGACGGTAGGGGGTATTCAGCGTCACCCAGCGTTGCGCGGCGATGACCCACTCATGTGCGAACACGCTGATCGTCGCCATCCGAATCCGCGTGTCTTCGCTCACCTTCGTGTCGTGGGTGGACGTGGCCGTCATCGAGTTGGGCCAGTTCTTCGCGCGATGCTCGTTGAACCGGTGGAACTCGCGAATGTTCAGCGACGGATCGGCTGGGTTGCCGCCGACCTCGTTCAAGGCCAGCAAGGTGTTGTCACGATAAAAGGCGGTGTCTTCCACGCCCTTCGCGTGCACGCCGCTTGTGTACTGCTGCAATCGCTTGACGAGCAGCGCGCGACGCGCGTCGAGCATCGGGTCGTCAACGAGCTCGCCCAGGAGCAACGACCGCAGGAAAGCGAACGCCGATGAGTCCATCGAGGGATTCCGCAGTTCAGCCAGTTCGAGACTCTCCACGACGATCTGCCGTTCGGTGTCGCGATCCTGGCCGGTGCCAAGATAGGTGCGATACACGGGCATTGCGGCAATGAATTCGACCAGCGCTTCGTGCAAGGAATTCAGTGAGATATCGCGTGTCGTCCACGAAGCGTCGGCCACCCGTTTGAGCTCATGCGCGAGCATCGTGACACCACTCAAAAGTGCGCCACGCATCATCAGCCGCTTGCTGCGATAGGCTTCGTCGCGGAATGGAATCGATTCGTCGACGAGACGCTGGAAGAAGCGGCGGAGAATACGTACGCCGCGCCCGCTGACGAACACCCGGTTGAGCGCGTCGAGCGCGTCGTAGCCGGTCGTGCCATCAACTGGCCAGTGAGGGCCGAGCCGCTCTGATCGGTCGAGCACCTTCTCAACCACGAGCCACGGTTGCGCGGGAGACACCGACTCGAGCTCGGATCGCAGCTGCCGCAGATAGCCGAGCGGATCGAGGAGCCCATCGACATGATCGATCCGCAGGCCGTGGACGATGTCCTCAGCGGCCAGCCTGCGAACGAGTTCGTGGCTTCGCATGAAGACCTCCGGGTCTTCGGCATGGATCGCCACGAGCTCGTTGATCCCGAAGAATCGCCGGTAGTTGATCTCATCGTTTGCCGGCCGCCAATACGCGACGCGGTAATGCTGTTTCTCGAGTAACTGATGCAGCAGGTGGGGGTTGCGATTGATGTGCTCGACCGCGTCGTTGACCGGTCGCCCGGCAATGACCGCGTGCAGTGTCGATGGCGCCAGTGGAAGGTTCAGTGACCCGCAGCGAATGTGATGCCCATGCGCTCCGGGTTCGACCTGAACCACGCCCTTCATCAACGCCTGTCCATAGGGTTCCTCCAGAATCGGCAGGAGCACCCGGTCGCGCACGAGACCGGTCAACGGACGCCAATCGATGTCGAAGAAGCGTGCTGCGGAACTCGATGGCCCATCGCGAAGGACCTGTCTCCAGAGTACGTTGCGCTCGGGATCGGCAGCCATGTGATTCGGAACAACGTCCAGCACGACGCCCATCTGATGGGCGCGCAAGGTATCCGTGAGTCGGCGCCACGCGGCCTGACCGCCCAACTCCCGATTGATGCAGCCGTAATCAACGATGTCGTAGCCATGAGGGCTGCCCGGCCGCGCGGTGTAAATGGGCGATAGATACACATGGCTGATACCCAACCGCGCTATGTACGGAACCTGAGCGGCAAGATCGTCAAGCGTAAAGCGGTCCGATAGCTGCACTCTGTAGGTACTGCTCGGGACGGTGCGTTCGCGATCGGCATTCACGCGCGGTTTCTTCGCATCCGACGTGCCATTCCGGCAGGCAACCCAGTGGTCGCAGCCGTCGATGAGCGACGGCATTAAGCTTGCCCATCGTCGTTCCGTTTCCGATGTCGAAGCTCGAGAGTGTTCGATCTGACGCCGCCGATGTCGAGCGGCGTCTGCCCACGTCAGAGTGGAGCCGTCGCGAGCTCATCAATCGCGAGTGGCTGGTGACCAATGGGTTGGGTGGCTACGCATCCGGCACACTCGCGGGGCCCCCGACGCGTCGCTATCATTCGCTGCTCGTCGCAGCGTTGCCGGCGCCGCTCGGACGTCTCGCGCTACTCGCGCATCTCGACGAGCGCATCCGTCTTTCGCAACGCCGCGTTGGCTGGCTAAGCCGGCGCGACGAGACCTCACCCGTGGTCGTGAGCGACTTCCGTCTCGTCGGCGGTCTGCCGGTGTGGCAGTACAGGTTCGAGGAAGTCGTGCTCGAAAAGCGGCTGTTCATGCCCAACGAGCAGAACTCGACCTTCGTCACCTACACGCTCGTGAAGGCGCCGGAGACAATTCGCCTCGGACTCCGTCCGATGGTCTCGATTCGCATGCATGAAGCCCCGGTGGATCGGACCGTTCCTCAAGAGCCGGTGCTGATCTCGCATCAACGGTATCTCGAGGTGAAGGCCGGCGAGACTGTACCGACCATTCGGCTGGTCATCCGCGATCATCCGGCGGCGTTCACCGTCGAATCCGTCACCGAGGATCTTCATTACGAGTTGGAAGAGCAGCGCGGCTATGCCGCGGATGGCAGCACGTGGAGCCCGGGGTACTACAAAGTCGATCTCGCCGAACACGAGCAGATCACGTTCATCGCCTCAACGGAGAATTTGGGCGTCATCGACGCGCTATCGCCGACTGAGGCGTGGGGCACCGAGCTCGACCGCCGGACGCGACTGCTCGTCTGCGCCGGCAATCCGGATCCTGGGAGCCTGACCGCTGAACTGGTCCTCGCCGCCGATCAGTTCATGATCAAGCCCGCGACGCGCACGGCCGACACCGCGCGCGCCAAAGCCGCCGGCGAGAACGCCCGCAGCGTCATTGCCGGCTATCACTGGTTCACCGACTGGGGCCGCGACACGATGATCAGCCTCGAGGGCCTCGCGCTCTCGACCGGGCGCGCCGCCGAGGCGCGCGACACGCTGCTGACCTTCGCGCAGCATCTCAATCAGGGACTGATCCCCAATCTGTTTCCCGAAGGCGATCAGCACGGCCTCTATCACACCGCCGACGCGACGATGTGGTTCTTCCATGCGATCGACCGCTACGTGTCGATGACGAAGGACGAGGAGACGTTGCGCGAACTGCTGCCGTCGCTTGACGACATCATTCGACATCACCGAGCCGGTACGTTGTTTGGCATCCATGTCGATCACGACGGTTTGTTGGCGCAAGGCGATCCGCAGCTGCCACTCACGTGGATGGATGCCAAGGTGGGCGACTGGGTCGTGACGCCTCGGCGCGGAAAGCCGGTCGAGATCAACGCGCTTTTTTTCAACGCGGTGCGCTTGCTCGCCGAATGGCGACGAGCGCTCAACGTGCCCGATCACGAACTCGACGCGGTGGCCGACCGCGCACGTCAGTCGTTCAACCAGCGATTCTGGTACGACGCCGGTGGCTATCTTTACGACATCGTGGATGGCGATGCGGGCGACGACGCCTCGTGCCGGCCGAATCAGATTCTGTCGTTCTCGCTGCGCTACCCGGTCCTGGACGAGGCCCGCTGGCCGGCAGTGCTCGATGTCGTTGCGAAGAAGCTGCTCACGCCGTGTGGGCTGCGCACGCTCGATCCGGAACACCCTGATTTCAAAGCGCAGTACTTCGGCGATCTTCGCGCGCGCGATGCCGCATATCACCAGGGCACCGTGTGGGCGTGGCTGATCGGTCCGTACATCGACGCGTGGCTGCGCGTCCACCCCGGCGCCCAGCCCCAGGCGCGCAAACTCCTCGATGCGTTCGACGCTCATCTCAACGAGGCCTGCGTTGGAAGCATCAGTGAGATTTTCGACGCGACGACACCGCACGCGCCGCGAGGTTGCGTGGCTCAGGCGTGGAGTGTCGCGGAAGTGCTGCGATGTCTCATTCGACTGCAGGCTTCCTGAACGTGCCCACCATGGCGATACACTCTCATGTTCCTCGATAGCGTGGAGATCACCCAGAGCGGCGACGTTGACCTCGGCGCGCGCGTAGCCAAAGATGCGGTGACGTTCACCGTCTGGGCGCCGCGTCACGACGGCGTGACGCTTCGTCTGGAGGATCGCGACATACCGATGGACGCGCGGCCCGACGGCTACTTCGTGGTCACGGTGCCGGGCGCACGCGCAGGACAGCGTTATTGGTTCAAGGTAAGGGAGGGTCTTCGCCCTGACCCGGTCTCGCGCTATCAACCCGAAGGTGTCTTTGGGCCGTCGGCGATCGTCGATCCTGCGTCCTTTCCGTGGACGGATGCCGGCTGGACCGGCGCCCCGGCTCGCCATCGCAACGTCGTCTACGAAATGCACATCGGGACGTTCACAACGGCAGGGACGTGGGGGGCGGCACGCGGGCAGTTGCAGCGTCTCGCCGACCTCGGTGTGACGACGCTCGAGATCATGCCGCTGGCCGAGTTCTCGGGACGATTCGGCTGGGGCTACGACGGTGTCTTTCTCTTCGCCCCGTTCCATCGATACGGGACGCCCGACGATGTCCGCGTGTTCATCAACGATGCCCACCGTGTCGGGATCGCCGTGATCCTCGACGTGGTCTACAACCCTCTGGGTCCGGTCGGCGCCGTTCTCCACGAGTTCAGCGATTCGTACTTCGCCGAGCACGAAACCGAGTGGGGCCGCGGCTTCAACGTGGACGGTCCGCATTCCGAGCCGGTACGGGCATTCATGCGCGCCAACGTGCGGCACTGGATCGAGGAGTACCACTTCGACGGCCTTCGCTTCGACGCTGTCCACTCGATCCCCGATCGCTCGCCGGAGCACATCGTTCAGGAACTGACGCGACATGCCCGTGCGATCGCACATCCGCGTCGTGTGTTCGTCGTCGCCGAAAACGAGTCGCAGGATGTCGCGTTTCTGAAGGACGTCGGTGAGGGTGGACCAGGCGGTCTCGACGGCATCTGGAACGAGGACTGGCACCACGCCGCCTTTGTCGCGCTGACCGGCCAGAACGCCGCGTACTGCACCGACTACGACGGGACGGCCAATGAGTTCGCGGCGATGGCGCAGTGGAATCTCCTGTACCAGGGTCAGTGGTATTCGTGGCAGAAGCAGCGGCGCGGCTCGGACTCGCGTGGGTGTCCGAGTTCCGCCTTTGTCTGCTTCCTCGAAAATCATGATCAGGTGGCCAACACCGGCCGAGGCGTCCGACTTCATCAGATGTCGCAGGCCGGGCGATGGCGGGCGCTGGTCTCACTGCTGCTGCTCGGGCCGCAGATTCCGATGCTCTTTCAGGGGCAGGAGTGTGCGACCTCGGTACCTTTCACGTATTTTGCTGACCATGAAGGCGACCTTGCCGAAGCGGTCCGCAAGGGCCGCCTCGAGTTCCTCTCGCAGTTCCCGCCGCTGACCGATCGAGAGACGCAAGAAGTGATGGCCCATCCCGACGACGAAGCCGCCTTTCGCGCGTGCCGAATCAACTGGTGTGGCCACCCCGGAGCGGAGGAGGCCAGATTGCTTCACACCGATTTGTTGGCGCTGCGCCGGTCCGACGTTGTCCTCGCGGGGCTCGGCACCGTGGTCACGCAGGTCGCCACGTCAGCGCTGACGCCCGACGTCGTGCTGCTGCGCTACTCGGCCGGTCCAGACGAGAGGCTGATACTCGTCAATCTCGGGCGCAGCACGACGTTGCGAATGAACCATCCACTGCTCGCACCAGCGGGGAGGCAGGTCCAGTGGACAATGATCTGGTGCAGCGAGCGTCCGGTTTACGGCGGCAGCGGCGTGGCGCCGTTGCCACCGGAAGGACTCTGGACGCTGCAAGCGAACTGCGCGTGGGTGTTTCGCGCTGAGCCTGTCTCGCCGAAGCCAACGAGCGAAGGCGGGCCGCTTCGAACCGAGGCGTAATGACGCCTGCGATCTGGCCTGGTCGGTACTTTCCGTTCGGCGCGTACTACGATGGCGCCGGCGTGAACTTCTCGATCTTCTCGGAAGTCGCCGAGCGAGTCGATCTCTGCCTGTTCGATGAACAGGGCACCGAAACTGCCGTCACGCTGCCCGAGCGGACAGCGTTCTGCTGGCATGGCTATGTACTTGGGCTTCGTCCGGGGCAGCGTTACGGTTTCCGCGTGCATGGACCCTGGCGGCCGGAAGAAGGGCTGTGGTGCAATTCGTCGAAGCTGCTGCTCGACCCGTACGCGCGCGCCATCGTTGGTAACGTCGAGTACAAGCCGGCCATCTTCGGCCACGTGATCGCACCCGACGGATCGGCCACGACGGAACCGAACAACGAAGACAGCGCCCCGTTCGTACCGCGATCGGTGGTGATCGATCCGAAAGAAAAATGGTCTCGTCCCGATTCACCTCCGCGTCATCCGCTGCATCGCAGCGTGATCTACGAACTGCACGTCAAGGGCTTCACGAAGCTACGCGAGGATCTTCCGCCCGAGATCCGTGGCACGTATGCGGGCCTCGGGCATCCGGCGACGGTCAAATATCTGCAGCAGCTGGGCATCACGGCCGTCGAATTGATGCCGATTCATCAGTTCGTCAGCGAAGGGTTTCTGATCGATCGAGGTTTGCGGAACTACTGGGGCTACAACTCGATTGGATTCTTTGCACCGCATGCCGAGTACGCCAGCCGTCGCGATCCGGCTGCCCAGATTGGCGAGTTTCGCGAAATGGTGTGCGCGCTTCACCGCGCGGGCATCGAAGTGATTCTTGATGTCGTCTACAACCACACCGCAGAAGGCAGCCATCAAGGGCCGACGCTGAGTTTTCGCGGCATCGACAACCGCGCCTATTACCGGCTCCAGCCCGATCAGCCGCTCTACTACAGCAACTACACTGGCACCGGGAACAGCATGAACACGACCCATGCCTCGGTGCTGCAGCTGATCATGGATTCGCTCCGCTACTGGGTGCAGGAGATGCACGTCGACGGCTTCCGCTTCGATCTGGCCTCCACGCTCGCGCGAGAGTTCCATCACGTGGATCACGGCTCGTCCTTCTTTGACGTCATCCAGCAAGACCCTGTCCTCAATCGCGTGAAGTTGATCGCCGAGCCGTGGGACGTCGGCGACGGCGGCTATCAGGTCGGCAACTTCCCGCCGCGCTGGAGCGAATGGAATGGACAGTATCGCGATGCGATGCGCGACTACTGGCGCGGCGAACAGTCGGTGGCGACCTTTGCCTCGCGGTTCGCCGGCAGCTCCGATCTCTACGCGCGCAATCGCCGGCCTGACGCCAGCATCAACTTCATCACCGCGCACGACGGCTTCACGCTGCGCGATCTCGTCTCGTACAACGAGAAGCACAACGAGGCCAACGGTGACCACAACACCGACGGTGAATCGCACAATCGATCGTGGAACTGCGGCGCCGAGGGGCCGACCGACGACCCGGCGATCAACGCGCTGCGCGCGCGTCAGCAGCGCAACATCCTGGTGACGCTACTCCTCTCGCAGGGCGTGCCGATGATCCTCGCCGGCGACGAGCGTGGCCGCACGCAGCACGGCAACAACAACGCCTATTGCCAGGACGACGAGATGTCATGGGTGAACTGGCAGACGGGCGACGCCGACCTGCTGGAGTTCACGCGACAGCTGATTCGTCTGCGCCGCACGCATCCGACCTTCCATCGTCAGCATTGGCTCACCGGCCATTCGCCGTCCGGCAAGGGTGGTTGCGCGGACGTGGTGTGGTTGACGTCCGCCGGGACACAGATGGACGATCAACACTGGACCGACCACGGACTGAAGAGCGTAATGGTATTTCTGAACGGATGCGCGATCTCCGACGCCGGCCCACG
>Ga0207659_10002266_pt1 | contig 11445 bp, 11 predicted proteins | sample KBSM43metaG_FD_184330 | JGI IMG/M metagenome (GOLD analysis project Ga0207659, IMG submission 184330) | Miscanthus rhizosphere microbial communities from Kellogg Biological Station, Michigan, USA - KBS M4-3 metaG (SPAdes) (version 2) | ecosystem: Host-associated > Plants > Roots > Rhizosphere >...
CCGGATCCTCTCGGCAAGGCTCTGGCCGTCGATGTATTGCATGACGATGAAGACGCGGCCGTCCTCTTCGCCGACTTCGTAGATGGAGCAGATATTGGGATGGTCGAGCGCGGCGGCGGCCTTGGCCTCGTTGATCAGCCGTTGCCTCGCCTGATCGTTGCCGTCCCACCTCTCGGACAGCATCTTGATGGCCACTTTGCGCCCGAGTTTGCTGTCTTCCGCGAGAAAGACCGTTCCCATGCCGCCCGCGCCGAGCCTTCGAACGATCCGGTAATGGCCAATCTCTGAGGGTTCCACGTAGGTGTTATATACCCTTAGACTTGCGCCGGTGGACGTGCTGGAGTAGAAGTCATCAGCAAGGGAGTGTCACATGAAGCGAATAGCGTCCTTCCTCCTGGGTGTCGCGCTCCTCTCGCCGCATGCCGTGGCCGCGCATCACTCCTTCGATGCCGAGTTCGATCGCAACAAACCCGTCACGCTGAAGGGTGCGGTGACACGGGTGGACTGGGGCAACCCGCACATCTGGGTCTTCATGGACGTCAAGGATGAGACCGGCAAGGTGTCGAACTGGGGCGTGGAGGGCGGCGCGCCGAATGCCCTCTTCCGGAACGGCTGGCGCAAGGACTCGCTGAAAGTCGGCGACATCGTGACGGTCGAGGGCTTCAGGGGACGCGACGGGTCGCAGCGTGCGAACGCCAACCGCGTCACGCTGCCGGACGGCCGGCGGGTGTTTGCGGGATCCTCGGTAGGTGACAAGTGAGAACCATTCTGGCAGGGGCCGCGCTGGGACTGGTGCTGGTCGCGCTGACGTCGGCGCCCGTGACGTCGCAGGGCCGGGGCGCGGCCCTGCGACAGGGCTCAGGGCAGGCGCCGAAGAACGGCGCGGCCGCGAAGAGCGGCCCCGACGTGAAGGGACCAGCGCCCCGACTGCCAAACGGCAAGCCGAGTATGGCGGGCGTGTGGGACAACACCCGGCGGGCGGACGTCACCAACAAGGCGATTCCCGGATTCGTGAAGGAGTTGCCCTACACGGCCTGGGGCAAGGCCAAATGGGAGGGCTACGACAAGTTCATGCAGACCAACGGGGACTACGTGGGCAACTGCCTCCCCTTCGGCATGTCGCGCTCGCTCTACGGCCCGCACCCGCTGCAAATCATGCACGACAATGATCATCTGGTGATGCTGTTCGAGCAGAACTCGATGTTTCACCTCGTGCCGACCGACGGCCGGCCGTTCACCAAGGACCTGCCGCCGTCGTGGTTCGGCGAGTCGGTGGGTCGGTGGGACGGCGACACTCTCGTGGTTGAGACCGTCAACTTGAACGGCTTCACACGCGTCGACACCATCGGCCACCCGATGAGCGCCCGCGCGCGCATCACGCAGACGTTCAAGCGCGTGAACTTCGGCACCATCGAGCACACGTTCACGTTCACGGATCCCAAGACGTACACGAGTCCGTGGACCGTGCACGATACGTGGGCGCTCGAGCCCGAGACCAAGCTCCTCGAGTATGCGTGCATGGAGAACAACCGCGCCTTCTACGAAGGCCGGATCAAGCCGTTCATCCCCCCCGACGACGTGGACTAACTGCGCGTCTCACTTCGTCGCAGGCGGGAGCGTCACGGCCACCGCTGCCGCCGGCGGCGCCACACCTTCGGCTCTCAGACGACGCCAGACCTCGAAGTTCAGATCGCTCTTCAATGTACCGGCGGTATTCAGGTGAGCGCTACTCCACACCTGCAACTGGAAACGCAGGCTCGCCAATCCCACGTCCAGGAACTCGACTTCAGCGGGCGGGTCCTTGTGCACGTCGTCATGCGCCTCTGCGGCTGAAAGCAGGACCCGTCGAACGACGTCCGGATCGGACGCGTGCGCGACATGGAATGTGAGTGCGTAGGCCGTGAGCGTGTCCGGCCGGCTCCAGTTCGTGACCCGCTCGGAAATGAACTGCGAGTTGGGGACGATGACGGCGACGTTCTCGTCGGTGACGAGCGTCGTTGCACGTGCGGCAATCTCCCGTACCTGACCGACGACGCCCGCGATCTCGATGCGCTGGCCGATCTTGATGGGCCGCTCGAACAGGATGATCAGACCACTGAAAAAGTTGCTGGTGACCGCCTGCAAGCCGAAGCCGAGACCGACGCCAATCGCTCCCACCAGGACGTTCAGCGACGTCAGGTCGATGCCGGCCGCTTGCAGGATAACCAGGACACCAAGTGCGAGAAGTCCGTAGCGCAGGATAGTCCCGAGGGCCTCGCGAAGGCCGACATCGACGCCTCGTTTCGCGAGGATGTGCTCGACGAACCACCGCGTCGCCCTGCGTGTCACCCACATCAGGGCGGCCAGCAGCATGAGGACGATCAGCAGACGCAGCGGAGTGACCTGGCTGCCGGCGATGCCGGCGGTCATCACTCGCACGATCGACTCGAGCACGAGTTGCATAGACAGGATTCTGGCATCGTTGCCTCGGGCTGAGGTTGGCGCGCCGTCGTCGAAGGGATAGCTGGGCCATAATGAGAACGCGCCTATCACATGAAGACCGCACGTCTTCGAGCGATACCCTCTGTCGACAAAATCCTGCAGTCGTTAGGCGAAACCGGGCTTCCGGCGCCGGTGGTGGTGGACGCCGTACGCCGGCATCTGCAGTCGCTGCGGACGCAGAAGCCTCGCGGGATTCCCGCCGCTGACGCCATCGTCACGGACATCCGCTCGACCCTCGACCGCTTGCGTTCCTCGCGCATCACGCCGGTCATCAACGCGACCGGGGTCCTGGTCCATACGAATCTCGGCCGTGCCCCGCTCGCCGCTGACAGCATTCGTGCGCTCTCGGAGATTGCCGCCAACTACAGCACCCTCGAATACAGTCTGAGTGACGGCACCCGTGGCAGCCGCGGCGCGTATCTCGAACACGCGCTCGCGATTCTGTGCGGCGCCGACGCCGCGACCGTCGTCAACAACAACGCGGCGGCGCTGGTGCTCGTCCTCGAGTACTTCTGCCGTGCCGAGGCGTCCGAGGTCATCATTTCGCGCGGCGAGCTACTCCAGATCGGCGGCGGCTTCCGTATCCCCGAGATCCTCGAAGCGCGCGGCGCGCGTCTTCGCGAAGTGGGCACGACCAACCAGACGAGCGTCAACGACTACGCCAAGGCGATCAACCGCAACACGGCGCTCATCCTGAAGGTCCATCGCAGCAATTTCTTCATGGACGGCTTCGTCGATTCGCCCTCAACGGAAGACCTCGCCGCGCTGGCTCGAAAGAAGCGGGTGCCGTTCGTCGAGGACCTCGGCAGCGGCGCGATCGTTCAGACGCAGGCCGTCGCGGGCGTGGAGCATGAGCCCACGCCAGCAGAAGTCGTGAAGCGGGGCGTCGATGTTGTGTGTTTCAGCGGCGACAAATTGTTCGGCGGTCCGCAGGCCGGCATCATCGTGGGCCGTAAACGGATGATCGACGCGCTCAAGCGCGAGCCGCTCTTTCGAGCGATGCGGTGCGACAAACTGATTCTCTCGGCGCTCGAGTCCACCGTCGATACCTACTTGCGCGGCGAGACGCGGATACCTGTTCTCGAGATGATGCACGTTGCCAACGACGAGCTCCGCAGCCGCGCCGGGCGCATCATCGCAGCGCTGGAGGGCCGGCAGCTTCGCCTGCGCGTCGGAGATGGACGAGCGCAGATCGGCGGCGGTACGCTGCCTCGATCGGTACTGCCGTCAGTCACCATCGAAGTGAGTCACCCCACGCGTGGAGCACAGGCGCTCGCCGCCTTGCTGCGGTCACAGCCGGAGCCGGTGATTGCCTACGTCGGCCGCGGCAACCTCAAGCTCGATCTCCGGACGGTGTTTCCCCACCAGGACGCGGCGCTGATCCGCGCGCTGTTCGCGGCGTCTGCAGAGTAACGTGTAATCCCACTAGTGATGTCACACGCGACGCATTACATCGTCGCCACCGCCGGCCACGTCGATCATGGGAAGAGCGCGTTGATCAAGGCGCTCACCGGGACCGACCCTGATCGCCTGCCTGAGGAAAAGGCCCGAGGCATCACGATCGATCTGGGCTTTGCTCATCTCGAACTATCGTCGCCGGTGTCGACGTCTCCGATCCACGTGGGCATTGTCGATGTACCGGGACACGAGGACTTCGTGAAGAACATGGTCGCCGGCGTCGGCGCGATCGACCTCGCGTTGCTGATCGTCGCCGCCGACGATGGCTGGATGCCGCAGACCGAGGAGCATCTCCAGATCCTGAGCTACTTCGGTGTGCGTCGAGCCGTGGTGTCGCTGACGAAGGCGGATCTGGCCGCGGATGAAGCCGCTGCTGTTGTGGCCCTCCGCGAGCGATTGCAGGGCAGCGTGTTCGCTGACGCACCGATCGTGCCGACATCGGTTGTGGCGGGAACGGGTCTCGACCTGTTGAAGGAGACACTGGCGCGCGTGTTGTCGGAGACGCCACCTCCCCGCGACATCGGCAAGCCGCGACTGGCCGTCGATCGCGTCTTCACGCTGCAGGGAACCGGAACGGTCGTCACGGGAACGCTTTCCGGAGGCACGCTGCAGCGGGGCCAGGGGGTTGTCGTTCAACCCGGCGGGCACACCGCACGCATCCGACGGATCCAGTCCCATGGCCACGATGTCGACGTGAGCGGACCTGGCACTCGAACCGCACTCAATCTGACCGACGTGAGTCCGGTCCATGGGGTTCACCGCGGTGATGTCATCACAGCGCCAGACTCGGGGGTGGCGAGTGATTGTGTCGATGTCATGCTCGAGATCTCGACGAGAGCGAGCAAGCCGTTGAAGGACGCCGTACGTGTACGGGTGCACTATGGGAGCGGGAACGTTCCGGGGCACATTGCGCTGGGTTCCGGCAAGGAACTGGCCGTCGGCGACCGCGTCGTTGGGCAATTGCGCCTCGAAGCGCCGGTGTTCCTGTGTGCGGGTGACCATCTCACCATCCGCGATTGGTCCGAGCAGCAGACGCTGGCTGGAGCCATCGTGCTCGATCCGGATGCCACGCGACGCGCGTTCCGTGCCACGGAACGTCAGCAGTGGCTGCAGCAGGTTGCCGAATCGTTGGAGTCGCCGACCGCATTCGTCGCGGCATACGTGGCACGCGATGTCGCCATTCGCCGCTCGCGGGCATTCGTGAAAGCGCGATTCAGCAAGGAGGACATTGACGCCGCCATTGAGCGCCTGGTTCGCGAGGGGGCCGTCGTTGCCGTGTCCACCGTAGCCAGGGCGAAGGTGGAGACCGGTGACATGGTTGTGGATGCGGCACGGTGGACCGCCGCGCTCCGGCGAGCCGCGGAGCTCGTTGACGACGTGCATCGCGAGCACCCGGAGCGTCTCGGTTTGTCGCTGACCGACCTTCGCAACACGATCGTCAAGGAGTTTCCATTCGGGGATCTCTTCGACGCGTTGATCGCCGCCCTGAGCGAACAGGGCTTTGCGCGGTCCGGGTCGCTCATCCAACGCGCGACGCATCGCGCACAGCTCCCCGAACCGCTTCGGGCCGCAGGCGAGACGCTGCGCCGCAGCCTGACGGCTCGTCCGCTCGAGCCGCCGTCTCGCAAAGAGTTGACGCCAGACGCGGCCTCGCAGCGGGCGCTCAAATTCCTGATCGACAGCGGGGAAGTCGTCGAGATCAGCGCCGAGCTCGTCATGAGCGCCGCGGCGGTGGCTCAGGCGACCGCGCAGGTCAAAGCGTTCGTCGCGAAGAATGGTCCGGCGACGGTCAGCGATCTGCGGCAGTCACTCGGCAGCAGCCGTCGGGTGGTCGTACCGTTTCTCGAATACCTTGACCGGACCTTTGTCACCGTGCGACACGGCGACAAGAGGGCGCTGCGATGATTGCGCTCGACGCCGTACAACTGCGGACGATTGCGACCGACGTGCTCCGATTGCTCCACGTTGATGATTCGGTCGGCGTGATCGATGTGCACGATCTCTCAGACGGTGCCTGGTCGGTGAATTTCGAGGATCGCTGGCCGGACACGCGCTTTCCGTCGTTCGCGATCGAGATCGAGCAGGACTGGTCGCGTGAAAGCGCGGCCCGCGAATTGCGCGTGTTGCTCCGGGAAAAGCTGTGGATCTGTCCGCTTTGTCAGCGACGAGCGTCGATCCGCCGCCTCGCGGACATGAACGTGTTTCGAATCGAATGCCAACAATGCGGCCGGTTCGAGATCGACGGCGAGGTCCTGGACCTGTTCAGGTCCGCGTATGAGGACGGGGACGACCGAATCCTGACGGCGTTGCCGCGCTTGTCAGACGTGACGCGTCGCGCCGCTTCGCCGCCGTCGCTCGGTGTTGATACCTGGCAGGGCTTGGCTGGCGACTGAGCCTCGGGTACGATCAACCGGATGGACGACAGTATCGGGAACCCGCTTGAGAGCACCGGCACGCCGCTGACCACAGGTAGCCGGCGTTTTCTGATGAACGCCGGTCGCACAACCAAGCAGGGGCAGCAGGTCAGCTCGGGCAAGTTCCTGGACGACTACAAGGCCACTGTCAGCACCATGCTCATGCATCCGGACGACATGAAAGAGATCGGCGTGCCGAATGGCAGCACGGTCCGCGTCCGGTCGCTGTGGGGCGAAGAGACGTTCAAATGCATCGAGGGCAAGACGCCCAACGGGATGATCTTCATCCCCTATGGACCGCCCACATGCCGATTGATGGGACAATATACGGACGGAACGGGTATGCCCCTGTCCAAGGGCTGGGAGGTCGAGGTGGAGCTGCTGTCGCCGCCTGCCTCAGGCTCGGTGGTGACCGCCACAGAGGAATGAAATGAAGCGTCAACCGAACAGAGTGGTGGATCGAGAGCAGGCCATCCGCTACGGCATCCTGCCCGAAGAGCAGGTGCCTCATTGGACCGAGATCGAGGAAGGACGATTCCAGCCGCGACGGACTCGAGGGAGCTACCGCGGACGGGAACTGGCTTGAACGTTCCTCGTGTCGCCCGGTACGGGCGATAAACAGCCGGGTTGAGAAGAGGTTCTTGGTCCTTGGTTCTTGGTGCTGGGTCCGTTCTTAGTCCTTAGTCCATCGTCCCCTGGGGATGGCGTACTCACGGACCAAGGACCATGGACCAAGAACGGACCAAGCACTAAGACCCAAGTACCAAGGACGAGGAGAGACATGGAGATAGTCCGCAACGCGACGTGCACCTTCTGCGGGTGCGTGTGTGACGACATCGAACTGCACGCCGAGGGCGAGAAGATCGTCAAGGCGAAGAACGCCTGCAGCCTGGGCGAGGCGCACTTCCGTCATCACACTGCCGAACGTCTCTATCCCGACGCGATGATTGACGGTAAGGACGCGACCGTCGAAGAAGCCGTCGAAGTTGCGGCCGACATTCTCTACAACGCCAACATGCCTCTGGTGTACGGGCTCAGCAATGTCACCTGCGAGGCCAGCCGCGGCGCCGTCGCGCTCGCCGAAATGATCGGAGGTGTGGTCGACAGCCACACCTCGCTTTGACACGGCCCCACAGAGATAGCCGCCCAGTTGGGTGGCAAGGTCACGTGCACACTCGGTGAAGTGAAGAATCGGGCGGATTTCATCATCTACTGGGGTGGAAACCCGGCGGAGTGTCATCCACGCCACTTCACCAAGTACACCATCATGCAGAAGGGCAAGTTCGTCCCCCAGGGACGAAAAGGCCGGACGATGATCACCATCGACATCCGCGAAACCCCATCCGCCAGGGCCGCGGACATCGCGCTGATCATCAAGCCGGGCAAAGACTTCGAACTGGGAACGACGATGCGCGCGCTGATGAAGGGTCAGCCGGTGGACGAAGCGCGCGTCGCCGAGATCGGTTTGTCGCTCGACACCATCAAGGATCTCGTCGACCGGATGAAGCGCGCCAAGTTCGGCGTCATCTTCTTCGGCATGGGTCTCTCGATGACCCGCGGCAAGCACATGAACTCCGCCGGCATCCTGAACATCGCCGCGGAGATGAACGCCTTCACCAAGTTCGTGTGCATGCCGATGCGCGGTCACGGGAACGTGACCGGTGCCGACGTCGTACTTCGGTGGACGACAGGCTATCCCTTCGGTGTGAACTTGAGCCGCGGATATCCGCGCTTCAACCCGGGAGAGTACTCGACGGTCGATTTGCTCGTGCGCGGCGATAACGATGCCACGCTGGTGCTCGGCGCGGATCCGGGCGCGACGATGCCGCAGCCGGCCATCGAGCACTTGAAGAAAACACCGACGATCGTGCTCGATCCCAAGGTGACGCACACCAGCCAGCTGGCCCGCGTGCACTTCACCACGGCGGTGACCGGTGTCAGCGCCGGAGGGACTGCCTACCGGATGGACGAGATCCCGATCACGCTTCGGCCCGGCCTCAAGTCGCCGTATCGGACCGACGAGGAGATCGTCAATCTGATCATCGCGGCGGTTGCGAAGAAGCCCGCCTGGCGTCCAGCGTCGGCCATGCCTTCGGCGGGAATCGCCTAGCGCCACGCGCTGCCGGCGACCGCGCGACCACTTGAATGCCTAGCCCCATGGTCAAAATCACGGGCGGACGAGTCTACGACCCGGCCAACGGCGTCGACGGCGTCGTCAAAGACATCTACATCGGAGAAGACGGTCGGATCGCGACCGGCCCTGGCACGAACGGCAGCCCCAGCCGCACGATCGACGCGACCGGCATGCTGGTGTTTCCCGGCGGCGTGGACGTGCACACGCATGTGGCCGGCGGCGCGCTCAATTTTGCCCGCGGCCTTGTCCCTGAGAATCAGCGTGTTGCCCGGAAGTTCGTCCACACACCGGAGCTCCGCGCTGGAATCGGCGGCCTGACGCCGACCACGTTCGCGACCGGCTATCTCTACGCCGGCATGGGCTGGACGACGGTGAACGAAGCGGCAGTGCCGATCCTATCCGCCAAGCACACCCACGAGGAGATGCACGACATCCCCATCGTGGACAAGTCCACGCTGCTGCTGATGGCGAACAACGAGCTGATGCTCGACTTGCTCGAGGTCGGCGAGTTCGAGCGAGCGAAGTCGCTCGTCGGCTGGATGCTGTGGGCGTCGAAGACGTTCGGCATCAAGGCGGTCAACCCGGGCGGCGTCGCGGCGTGGAAGTGGGGCAAGAACGCGAACCAGCTCCATCAGCCGATCGAGGGGTACTCCAAGGTCACCGCGGCGCAGATCGTGATGGACCTGGCGCGCATCGTTGACGAGCTCGGACTGCCACACCCGATGCACATTCATCAGAACAATCTGGGGGTGCCCGGGAATGTCGGCTCGACGATCGAAACAATGAACATGCTGCAGGGGCGCCGCGCCCATCTCGCGCACCTGCAGTTCCACGCCTACGGCGGCCAGGACTGGAGCACCATGCGGTCGGGGGCGAAGGAAGTCGCCGACGCGTTCATGGCGCACAAGAACCTGACGTGCGACGTGGGCGCGATCCTCTTCGGCGATGCGGTCACGATCACCGCTGACGGTCCGTGGCAGCACTTCCTGCACGAGCTCACCGGTCGCAAGTGGGGCAACCTCGACGTCGAGAACGAGACCGGTTGCGGCATCGTGCCCTACGTCTACAGCGACCACAAGCTCGTGAACGCGATCCAGTGGGCGGTCGGGCTCGAGCTGCTGCTGCTGATCGACGATCCGTGGCGCGTGTATCTGACGACCGACCATCCCAACGGCGGCGGCTTCTGGCGGTATCCCGAGATTATGCGGCTGCTGATGGACGTCGAGTTCCGCAAGTCCGAAGTGAAAAAGCTCCCCGCCGAAGCGCTCAACCGGATCTCTCTCCCGGAGATCGACCGGCAGTATTCGATCTCCGAGATGGTCATCGTCACGTCGGCGGGACCGGCGCGCGCGCTCGGCTTGAAACAGAAGGGGCACCTTGGTGCCGGTGCGGATGGCGACGTCACGATCTATTCGGCGAAGCCCGACAGCGATGGTGTGATGTTCACCCACCCGCGATACGTTCTGAAAGGCGGGAAGGTCGTCGTTGAGGAGGGGCAGATACGAGCGATCGCCGAAGGGCGTGTCTTCCTGGTGCACCCCGAATTCGACCCGGCGATCGAGGACTTCATCCGCCCGATATTCCAGAAGCTGTATACGCTGTCGTTCGAAAACTATCCGACCGAGATGACGCGGCTGAAGCACCCTGAAATCGTGCCCTGCGTGCCCCAATGATCACGCTGACGCTCAAGCAGCCTGTCGAGGGCGTGCCGCTCGAAGCCGAGAGCATCTGTCCCGACGTCATGGTCACGCTGGACAACGCTGGAGTCCGCGCGCTGCCTGTGTATTTCGGCAAGCGCCAGTGCCGCATCGACGACTTCTTCACCGTCGATGGCGAGAAGAGCGACGAGATCGAGGTGCACGGCGATCTGAAGAAAGTCAGATGGATTGGCCGCGGCATGACACGCGGCCGGATCTCCATCGACGGGAACGCCGGCATGCATCTCGGTGCCTACATGAAGGGCGGGGCGATCGAGGTGTCAGGCGCCGCCTCGGATTGGGTGGGCGGTGAGATGTCCGGCGGGTCGATCCGTGTTGGCGGCAACGCCGGCGGTCAGATCGGCGCCGCCTACCGTGGCAGCCCGCGCGGCATGACCGACGGGACCATCATGATCGGCGGATCGGCCGGCCTCGAGATCGGCATGCGCATGAAGCGCGGACTGATCATCATTGGCGGGCCGGTCAGGGATTTCGCCGGACTCGAGATGAAGGGCGGCACCATCGTGCTCCGCAGCGGGGCGGAGCTGCGGACCGGAGCCTGGATGCAGCGCGGGACGATCATCTCGCTCAAGCCGATCCCGCTTCTGCCGAGCTTCCTCTATTCGTCCAGCTACGCACCCACGTTCGTGGGGGTGCTGTCGAAACAGTTGGCCTCTCTCGGCGTCGCTCTTCCCTTCGACGCGCAGGCCGGTGCCTATCAGCGCTTCCTGGGCGACACGGCGGTGGTGGGGAAGGGCGAGATTCTCGTCTGGCACATGGCATGAGCGAAGAGAGCGTCGAACGCAACGGCGTGCGGATCGTCGACACGTTCGCGGAGGCGTTTACCATGCGCGCGGCGCGCGTGGTGATCACGGCGCAATCAGCGGCGTGGGCGCGGACGGCGGCACAGTCGCTGACCGGATTCGCCACGTCGGTGATTGGCTGCAAAGTCGAGGCGGGAATCGAGGCGGAACTGCCCGCCGAGTCCACTCCGGATCTGCGGCCCGGCATCAGCGTGCTGTTGTTTGCCTTCGATGCCGAGGGTCTGCAACATCAGCTCATCGATCGCATCGGTCAGACCGTCCTCACGTGTCCGACGACGGCGTGCTTCGACGGTCTGGCTGACGGGTCCGATCGCGTCGTCGTCGGCGGACGGTTGCGCCACTTCGGCGACAAGTTTCAATCGAGCAAGATGATGGATGGCCAGCGCTACTGGCGGATTCCCGTGATGGAAGGGGAATTCCTTGTTCAGGAATCGTTC
>Ga0207659_10002268_pt1 | contig 11443 bp, 10 predicted proteins | sample KBSM43metaG_FD_184330 | JGI IMG/M metagenome (GOLD analysis project Ga0207659, IMG submission 184330) | Miscanthus rhizosphere microbial communities from Kellogg Biological Station, Michigan, USA - KBS M4-3 metaG (SPAdes) (version 2) | ecosystem: Host-associated > Plants > Roots > Rhizosphere >...
CGTACAGCGGCTTCGCGGCGCTGGCGGTCGGCATCGCGCTGTTCGTCTTGGCGGGATGGCTCGTCAACGACACCGTCGCGAACGTGCGCGCACGAGTGCCGAGCAGCTTCGCGATGCTGGCGGCGACCGTCGTCGTGGCGATCACGGCGGTGCTCGTGCTGCTCGGCCTTTACACGCTGCAGCCGAACGAGGCGGCGATCATCCAGCTGTTCGGTGCGTATCGCGGAACGACGCGCACACCTGGATTGCGTGCGACCAATCCGTTCTACACGCGGAAGAAGCTGTCGCTGCGCGCGCGCAACCTGAACGGCGAGCGGTTGAAGGTCAACGACAAGCGCGGCAACCCGATCGAGATCGCCGCCGTCGTCGTGTGGCGCGTCGACGACACGGCGAAGGCATTCTTCGACGTCGACAGCTACGAGAACTACGTGAAGCTGCAGGCAGAGGCCGCCGTGCGCCACCTCGCGTCGTCGTTCGCCTACGACGATGCCGATCGCACCATGCCCGATACCGCCGAGCCGACGCTGCTCGCCAGTGCCACGACGGTCACGCGCGCGCTCGTCACCGAGCTCGAGGAGCGCTTCGAGAAAGCCGGCGTCATCGTCGAGGAGGCGCGGATCACGCACCTCGCGTACGCGCCGGAAATTGCGCAAGTGATGCTGCGCCGTCAGCAGGCCGAGGCGATCATCGCCGCGCGGACGAAGATCGTTCATGGCGCCGTGTCGATGGTGCAGATGGCGCTTAACGAGCTGTCGGAGCGCCGCGTCGTCGAGCTCGACGACGAGCGGCGGGCGGCGATGGTGAGCAACTTGTTGACGGTGCTGTGCGCCGAATCGGAGGTGCAACCCGTAGTCAACACCGGTACGCTGTACGCCTGAGGACGGCGCACGCAGACGACGCGCCGATGACGGGCAAGAAGGCGTTCCTGCTGCGACTCGATCCCGCCGTATGGGACGGCCTCGAGCGCCTTGCGCGCGCCGAGCTGCGCAGCGTCAATGCCGAGATCGAGTACCTGCTGCGCGATGCACTCGCGCAGCGCGGGATCAAGCCGAAGTCAACTGCCGGCAGCAAGAAGGACGACTGATTCCGCGGGGCGTCAGATCCACTTCACGCGCTTGAAGCGCAGGAACAGGAGCGCGTCGATCGCGAACATGCTGAAGATCGCGGCCGGATAGCCGATCGTCCAGTCGAGCTCCGGCATGTGCTTGAAGTTCATCCCGTAGATACCGGCGATCAGGGTCGGCACCGTGATGAGCGCGCCCCACGCGGCGAGGCGCTTCGTCACTTCGTTGTCGGAAATGCCGATGAGCGCGAGGTTGACCTGGATCGCCGTCGTCAGCGTTTCGCGGATGCTCTCGATCGTGCCGTTGATCCGCGCGAGGTGATCGTAGACGTCGCGAAAATACTCCTGCGTGCCCTGGCAAAGCTGCGGCACACGGCCGCCGTACAGCTTGCCCACGGCCTCCATCAGCGGCGTGACTACGTGCTTCAACGTCATCAGCTGGCGCTTGATCACGTACAGCTCCTCGATCTTCCCGCGCGACGACGCGCTCGCGAACAGCTGCTCCTCGGATGCTTCGAGGCGCGTCTCGAGCTGGTCGAGCACCGGGAAGTAGCGGTCGACGACGTTATCGATCAGCGCGTAGAGGACGAACCCGGCGCCGTGGCGCAGCAGCTCGGGCTCGCGCTCGGTCCGCGCGCGCACGGCGGCAAAGCCCAGTTGGGTGCGATGGCGGACGGTGAGCACGTAGTTCTTGCCGACGAACACGCTGACCTCGCCGATACGCAGGTCGTCCGTCCCGTCTTCGAGCTTGACGAGCTCTACCGGATGGAGCACGGCAAACAGCGAGTCGCCGTACTCCTCGATCTTCGGGCGCTGATGGCCTTTGCGCGCATCCTCGACCGCCAGTTCGTGCAGGCCGAATTCGTCCGCGATCTCGTCGAGCTCGGCCTGCGTGGGCTCGAACAGCGCGACCCAGACGAAGCAGTCGGGGCGATGCACATACTCGCTGACGTCGGCGACGGGAATGTCGGCGATCTTGCGACCCTGTTCATAGGCAACGCAGCTGACGAGCATAGGGGGGGACGGGGACGGAGGCTCGGCCGCCATCATAGCGATGCGCATCGCTGCCGGCCAGCGCGAGCATTTCGATCGTTCCGGCCGCGAACCTTGCGCCGACGAGCGTTTGCGCTGGCCGCACGCAACAGCGGCGGGTAAGATGGCGCCGCCCTGTTCCGATGAGACGCCTGACGTCGAGCACGCCAGGACCCGCGCCGATGATCATTCCGTCGCTGCTCGACACCGACCTGTACAAGTTCACGATGATGCAGGTCGTCCTGCATCACTTCCCCGCTGCGCAGGTCGAGTATCGCTTCAAGTGCCGCAACGCGGACGTCGACCTGCGGCCGTTCGTCGCCGAGATCCGTCGCGAGATCGCGGCGCTCTGCACGCTGCGGTTCACGCCGCGCGAGCTCGACTATCTGCGCAGCTGGCGATTCCTGAAGAGCGACTTCGTCGATCTGCTTGGATTGTTCAAGCTCGACGAGCGATTCATCCACGTCAGCGCCATCGAAGGGACGAGCGATATCGACATCACGATCAAGGGGCCGTGGCTGCACACCATCCTGTTCGAGGTTCCGGTGCTGGCGATCGTGTCCGAGGTCTACAACCGCAACGAGCATCCGCAGCCGGACTTCGCCGAGGGCCGCGCACGACTCGCGACGAAGATCGAGCAGCTCAATGCGGTGCCGGATCCCGAGTTCCGGATCGCCGACTACGGCACGCGGCGGCGCTTCTCGCGCGACTGGCAGGAGCAGGTGATCGTCGCGCTGCGCGACGGCATCCGCAGGAAATTCGTCGGCACGAGCAACGTGCACTTCGCGCTCGAGCACGACTTGACGCCGCTCGGCACGATGGCCCACGAGTATCTGCAGGCGTGCCAGGCGGTTGGGCCCCGGCTGCGCGACTCGCAGACGTTCGCGTTCAACATGTGGGCGCGCGAATATCGCGGCGATCTCGGGATCGCGCTGTCCGACGTGTGCGGCATGGATGCGTTCCTGCGCGATTTCGACCTGTTCTTCTGCAAGCTGTTCGACGGCGTGCGCCACGATTCGGGCGATCCGTTCGAATGGGGTGAGAAGCTCATCGCCCACTATCACCGGATGCGCATCGATCCGCATACTAAGGTCATGGTGTTCTCCGACAGCCTGAACGTGCCGCTCGCGCAGCGGCTGTTCGAATATTTCCGCGGCCGCAGCCAGACGGCGTTCGGCATCGGCACGAACCTGACGAACGACCTGGGCTACGAGCCGCTGGCGATCGTGATCAAGATGACGCGCTGCAACGGCCAGCCGGTGGCCAAGATCAGCGACGAGCCATCGAAGACGATGGACTACGACCCATCGTACGTCGCATATCTGCGCGAGGTGTTCCAGGTTCCCGAGGTGCCGGCGGACAACAAGCGCGCCGACCGCGCGACCCACTGATCGACCGGCGTTTTCGTCAACCCGCGGCGTCGAGCGCGCGCTCGTAGGCCGACAGCGCCGCGGCGCCGAAGCACGCGAACACGACCAAGTCGAGGGTTGGCATCGTTCGCGCGGCCGTCACGACTTCGCGCACGGCGATCGCGATCGCCTCGTCGAACGGATACCCGTACACGCCGCAGCTGATCGCCGGAAACGCGACCGACGCGAATTCGCCGACGCGGGCGAGCGCGAGCGAGCTGCGGTAGCACGCGGCGAGCAATGCGGGCTCGTCGTGCCCGCCACCCTGCCAGATCGGGCCGACCGTGTGGATCACGTAGCGCGCCGGCAGCCGATAGCCGCGAGTGAGCCGCGCATCGCCGGTCGGGCACCCGCCGAGTGTCCGGCACTCGGCGAGCAGCGCGGGCCCTGCGGCGTGGTGGATCGCGGCATCGACGCCGCCACCGCCCAGCAGCGTCGTGTTGGCCGCGTTGACGATGGCGTCGACGCGAAGGGTCGTGATGTCCACGTTCTCTGCGCGAATCGTGGTTCCGGCGATGGTCGGCATGGGCGAACAGGGGTGACGAAAGGGCCGACAGTGTAAAGTCAGCGCATGGCCACTGCCTACCCCGACGAACCCGGCGCGACGGCCGCGAAGAAGGACGCGGCGACCCCTGCTGCGCGCGCGGCGCCGGCCGATCGCCGGCTGCGGCTCGACGACATCCTGAAGCTGATGGTGGCCGACGGCCTGATCCTGCCAGCGGATGGCGAGCGCATCGCGCGCTCGCGCACGCAGCGCTTCGAGCATCCGCTGGAGCTCATCGCCGAGGAAAAGCTCAAGTCGCAAAAGCCGCCGCACAAGCTACTGCTGCTCGAGCCATTGGTCGAATGGCTCGCCGGCAAGCTCGCCATTCCGTATCGGCACATCGATCCGCTCAAGGTCGAGCTTGGCGCAGTGACGGCCACGATGTCGAACGCGTACGCCGAGCGGTACCGGATCCTGCCGGTCGCCGTCGATCGCGGAACGCTGACGGTGGCCACCGGCGAGCCCTTCGTGCGGTCGTGGGCCGACGAGCTGTCGCGGATCCTGAAGCTCGAGATATACCTCGTGTTCGCTAATCCGGCCGACATCCGGCGTTACATCGGCGAGTTCTTCAATCTCGCGCGGTCGATGAAAAAGGCGCAGGAGAGCTCGCGCGGCGACCTCGCGTTCGCCAACAATTTCGAGCAACTCGTCGAGCTCGGCCGCCACGGCCATCTCGACGCCAACGACCAGCACGTCGTCCACATCGTCGACTGGTTGTGGCAGTACGCATTCGATCAGCGCGCGTCCGACATCCACGTCGAGCCGAGGCGCGACGTCGGCATGGTCCGGTTTCGCATCGACGGCGTGTTGCACCAGGTGTACGCGATCCCGACGTCGGTGCTGAACGCCGTGACGTCGCGGATCAAATTGCTCGCGCGGATGGAGATCGTGGAGAAACGGCGGCCGCAGGACGGGCGGATCAAGACCGTCGCGCCCGACGGCGAGGAGATCGAGCTGCGCATCTCGACGATGCCGACGGCGTTCGGCGAGAAGATCGTCATGCGCATCTTCAGTCCCGAGGTGCTGGTGCGCGATTTCCAGGATCTCGGCTTCACGGCCGACGATCGATCGCGCTGGGAATCGATGACCGGCGAGCCGCACGGCATCATCCTCGTCACCGGCCCGACCGGCTCGGGCAAGACGACAACGCTCTATTCGACGCTGAAGGGACTCGCGACGCCGGAAGTGAACGTGTGCTCGATCGAGGATCCGATCGAGATGATCGAGCCGGCGTTCAACCAGATGCAGGTGCAGCCCGGCCTCGGCGTCGACTTCGCGGCGGGCGTGCGGACGCTGCTGCGCCAGGATCCGGACATCATCATGGTGGGCGAGATCCGCGACCGTGATACCGGCGACATGGCCGTGCAGGCTGCGCTGACAGGTCACCTCGTGCTGTCGACGCTGCACACGAACGACGCGCCCACCGCCGTTACGCGGCTGCTCGACCTCGGCGTTCCCGCCTACTTGTTGAATTCGACGCTGCTCGGCGTGATGGCGCAGCGGCTCGTCCGCACGCTTTGCCCTCACTGCAAGATCCCGGCAGAGCCGCCCGATGATCCGACGTGGGCGACGATGACGTCGCCGTGGCGGGGCGAAAAGCCACAGCAGGTGATGGCGGCGGGCGGTTGTCTCGAATGCCGGATGACCGGCTATCTCGGCCGCGTCGGCCTCTACGAGATCATGCTGATGACGCCGGCGCTGCGGCGCCTGCTGACCAAGGACGCGGACGACCGGATCATTCGCGAGCAGGCGTACCGCGACGGGATGAAGCCGCTGCGCGTCTCCGGCGCGATGAAGGTGGCGTCGGGGCTGACCACCGTCGACGAGGTGATCAAGGTCGCGCCGCTGGCGTGACGCCGGCTAGCGCTTTGCCCGCTTCTGCTTCGGCAGAAGGCCTTTGTCGCGGAGCACCTCGCGCGCCATCGATTGTCGCTGCGTGTCCGACATCGTCGGAAACGACTTCTTGAGCTTCATGTCCGTGTTCTCAAAGGCCATGAACGCCTGCGACTGTTCCGGCGTCAGCTTGCTGTCGACCGGCAAGCCCAGCTTCTTGCGGATTTCCCGGCGTTTGCTGTTGCCGACGAGCCGCGCGAGCAGCAGGATCAGCAACAATGCGACGACCCCGAACCCGATTGGCACCCAGTACATGCTCATCAGCGTCCTCCCGTTCGAGCGTTTCTGCCGCCGCTTGATGCAAAAGTCATGCCGTTGCGCTTCCGTTCGCTGTTGCCATGGGCCATTGTGCGCGCGATCAGCCCGCAGCGTGCGTGCCGAGCAGCGGAATTCGCGCGGTGAAGCGCGTGCCGGAAGCCGCCGTCGAGTCGACGTCGAGGCGGCCTGCGTAGGCGCGGACGATTTGCGCGCAGATGTGCAGCCCGAGACCGAGGCCTTCGCGGCTCGCGGACATCGAGTGGCGCCAGAACGGCTCGAAGATGCGTGCGAGGCTTTCCGGCGGAATCGGCGTTCCGCGGTTGGCGACCTGGATCACCAGATCGGTATCGTCGATGTGGGCGGAAAAATATACCGGATGCGAGCTCGAACCATGCCGAAGCGCGTTCGACAGCAGGTTCGACGCGAACTGCTGGATGCGGCCCCGATCGCAGCGGATCGTGCGCCCGATCGAAACGCTGCAGTCGATCGAGCGTCCCGGGTTCGAATCCTGCAGTTCGCTTGCCACGGCCAGCAGCGCGCGCTCGAGGTCGTCGACCTCGGCGATTTGCACGCCGATGCCGAGCCCAGCCGAGCGCGGGGCAAAGTCGAGCGTATCGTCGATCAGCGCGGACATCCGGCGGACGTTCGTCATCAGTCGCGTCGCGATCGTCGCGAGCGCCGGGTCGGTCGATTTCTTCTCCAGCAGTTGCCCGCACGTCGTCGTTCGGCTTCCCGGCTTGCCCTGATCGCCGCCACATGAATGAACACCGCGCCCTTCTGCTGACCGATGTCGTCGACAGCACCCGCATTGCCGAGATCATCGGCGACGCCGCGAATACTGCGCATTGGGTTGCGCACGACCGCGCGGCGCGCGAGTTGCTGCGCACGTGGCGCGGACGCGAGATCGAGAGAACCGATGGGCTGATGGCGGTGTTCGACTCGGCGGCGGACGCTGCGGCGTTCGCGATCGACTACCACCGGGCGCTGGCGGCACTGGGCCTGCCGTTCAAGGCGCGGGCAGGGCTGCATTTCGGTGCGATCGCGTTGCGCGAAAGCAGCGCGGACGACGTGGCGGTCGGCGCGAAGCGGTTCGAAGTCGGTGGCCTCGCAATACCCATCGCCGCGCGCGTGATGGCAACTGCGCAGGGTGGCCAGACGCTCCTCACCGGCGATGCGCGCGGTGCGCTCGGCATCACCGCGATGCGCGTGCAGTCGCATGGTTTCTGGCGGCTGAAAGGCCTGCAGGATCCGGTGGAGCTGTTCGAAATCGGCGATGCCGATGCACCGTTCACGCCGCCGCCCGACGCGGACAAGGCGTACCGTGTCGTTCGGCAAGACGACCTGTGGCTGCCTGCGCGCGAAGTGCGCAACAACCTGCCCGCCGAGCGCGATGCGTTCGTCGGCCGCGGCCCCGACCTGCGCGCGCTGTCGAAGCGGTTCGACGACGGTGCGCGACTTGTCACGCTGCTCGGACCGGGTGGTACGGGCAAGACGCGCCTGATGATTCGCTACGCGTACGCGTCGCTCGGCGAGTGGTCCGGTGGCGTCTATTTCTGCGATCTCTCCGAAGCGCGGTCACTCGATGGAATCTATTTCGCCGTCGCACGTGCACTCGGCGTCCATCTCGGCGCGGGTGATGCCGGTGTGCATCTCGGCGACGCGATCGCCGGCCGTGGCCGCTGTCTTGTTGCCATAGACAATTTCGAGCAAGTCGTCGAGCACGCCGCCGGGACGGTCGGTCGGTGGCTCGACGCCGCTGCCCACGCATCCTTCGTCGTGACGAGCCGCGAGCGGCTGCAATTGCCGGGCGAAGACGTGTATCCGCTCGAGCCGCTGCCTCTGGACAAGGATGCGATCGACCTCTTCGCTGCGCGCGCCCGCTCGCAACGACCTGACTTCACCGTCGACGACAGCAATCGTGACGCGGTGGCCGAAGTCGTGCGCCTGCTCGATGGCCTCCCGCTCGCGATCGAGCTCGCCGCTGCGCGCGAAGCGTGCTGTCGCCGGCGCAACTCGTCGTCCGGATGCGGGATCGCTTCCAGTTGCTAGCCGGGGTCGGCGGCTCCGCGGGGCGGCAGGCGACGCTGCGCACGGCAATCGACTGGTCGTGGCATCTGCTCGCGCCGTGGGAGCAGGCGGCACTGTCGCAATGCTCGGTGTTCGACGGCGGCTTCACGCTGCTTGCGGCCGAAGCAGTGCTCGACCTGTCGACGTGGGAGAACGCCCCACCGGCGATGGATGCCGTGCAGGCGCTGGTGGACAAGAGCCTGCTGCGGCGATTCTTACCAACCGGCGCGCCGTTGCGGCACGAAGTGGACGAACCGCACTTCGGCATGTACCTGAGCATCCACGAATACGCGTCGCAGAAATTCAGACTGCAAGGCGCTGGGGCGGAGCGCGCAGCGCACGAACGGCACGGCCGCTACTTCGCGAGCTTCGGCACCGACGAGGCACTCGAAGCGCTGGCAATTCGTGGCGGCGTCAAACGCCATCGCGCGTTGCAGCTCGAGCTCGACAACCTCGTCGCTGCGTGCCGGCGCGCAATCGCGAGAGGCAATGCGGCCGTTGCGATCGCGACGTATCGAGCGGCATGGGAGGTGCTCGCGCTGCAGGGTCCGCTGGGGCTCGGCGTGACGCTTGGCGAGCAGGTGTGCGCGATCGACGGACTCGCGGAGAGCCAGCACGAGCTCGCGCGACTCACGCACACGGAGGCGCTGACCCGCGTCGGCGGATCGAAGGACCTGGAGGCGCAGCTCGAGCAGGCGCTACGGCGCGTGCGCGCGATCGGCGATTCGAAGCTCGAGCGCCGGATTCTCGGCAAGCTGGGCACCGTGTGCCTGTGGGAAGGTCGTCTTGACGAGTGCCGCGCACACTATGCCGCCGGACTGGCGATCAGCCGTAGCGCGGGCGACAGGTTGTTCGAAGGCAAGATGAGCGGCAACCTCGCGATCTCCTACCATGAGCAGGGACGCACGCAGGACGCGCTCGCGCACTACGAGGTTGCACTTGCGATCTGGCGCGAGCTCGGCAGCCTTCGCGACGAAGGCGTAACACTCGGGAACCTCGCCGATCTGCTTGGCGAGCAGGGACAATCCAGGCGAGCGCAGACGACGTTCGACAGCGCACTTGCCATCGCGCGCGAGATCGGCGATCGCGATTCGGAAGCGATCATGCTGCAGGGACTTGGCGAACTCCAGCGCGGGAATCAAATGTTCGCCGATGCGCTCGCAACGTTGAGAGACAGCCTTCGCCTGACGCGCGAGATGGGCAATCGACGCGTCGAGATGCACGCGCTGAGAAGTCTCGGCTACGCGCTGATGGAGACCGGAGCGTTCGACGAGGCCAGTTCGATGTTCGCGCAAGTGCTCGCGATGCTGCCCGCAGCACCCAACGAATGCCTCCAGGGATATGCGCTCGGCGGGCTCGGCGACCTGCTGTTCAGGCAGGGCAACATCGCCGCGGCTGCCGAGAAGCTTGCGCAGGGTGAAAAACTGTTGCGGCAGCACTCCGACAAGCCGATGCTCGCACGGTTGCTTTGTGTGCGCGGCCTGGTGGACATGGCAGCTGGACGTCCCGATGCGGCGCGCGCTGCGCTGGCGGACGTGGAAGCGATCGTGACGGCGATGGACGTCGGGCCCGGTTCCGAGCTCGGCCGCAAGCTCGCGAACCTTAGGCGGGCGGTGGACGGCGCGCAGAGTTGATCAGGCACCGTCCCGTTGCTTCGGGCCGTATAATGATTCAATTGGCGGATGGGGTGGGATGCGTGCTCATTTCATCACCGCTGTTTAACCAGAACGAGCCTGCTCAGGCAATTGACGCCCAACCCGGCGGTCAACTTTGAGTCCGGAGTTGTACCGAGTGCTTTCCCCGCGACCTCGATCGAGGTCCGCTTTCGAGAAAGACGAAAGAACGCTCAGGGTCGACTACGGTCCGTCATTCGTCCTGAATGCAGACGTTCGCCGCAACGTCTGCTGTCCGCAAACGCATCAGTCTCAGATCGGCCATTAGCGGCTGTACGATCAGACTCCAGAAAGCGATCGCTCATCGGCCGCGAACCACCCTGTCCCTCGGCAGCCCGCTCGCGGCGACCCGTGATAAACCTGATTTGGTAAGCGCTCGGTGCTTGGAACTCGTGAGCAATCATGCTCAAGCTCTACACGTTCAACCTTTCGCACTTCTCCGAAAAAGCTCGCTGGGCGCTTGACTTCGAGGGCATCTCCTACGTGGAAAGGATATTGCTGCCGGGTCCACATCAGCTGGTGACGCGCCGTATCGCGCCGCGCACCCATGTGCCGGTGCTTGAACACGATGGCCAATACGTGCAGGGGTCGAGCGCGATCATTGACTACATTGCTGATCGCCTCGGCGGCACAAAGCTAACTGCGATCGATCCGATAGAACGGGCCAACGCGCTAACACTGGAGAATGCACTCGACCAGGCGTTCGGCCGTGGTGTGCAACAAGTTCTTTACTCGGCATTCTTGAAGGAGCGGCGGACAGTGATCGATCTGTGGTCGTTCGGCGGTCCGTTCTGGGCACGCGGATTCTATGCCGTCGCCTTTCCGGCAATCGCGTCAGCGGTAAAGCGTATGTACAAGACCACCGACGTAGAAGGCGTGGCCAAGGCCAAACAACGCTTCGTGACGACGTTCGACGAAGTTGATGCGGTGCTTGCGAAGCAGCCGTACTTGGGTGGTGCCGCACCGGATCGCACAGACATTACGCTGGCTGCGCTGTTGGCTCCCGTATGTCGCGTGCCGGAGCATCGAATGAAGTGGCCGGCAACGCCTCGGGAGCTTGCGGACCTCGAAGCGAGCCTCAGCGGTCGACCGACCTGGAATCACGTGTTACGGATGTACCGTGACCACCGCCAACGGAATCAATCGCACGTTGCTCGCGCATAGTCGTTCCATTGTTCAAACTGTTTCAAACGACGTCGCCCGCATTCGTCGTGGCTACTCTATACCGATCCGCGCCGAGATCAGTTGCAGCTTCCGTCCGAGGTCTGCGACGGCTTTCTCGAGCGCGTCTATGCGTTTATCTTTTTCCTGCACGATCTGGTCCAAACCTTGAATCGCCGCGAGCGACACACCCTGCGCGTCGAGCATCGAGATCATCTTGTCATCATGCCCGAGTCCGAACGCTTCGTAGAAGTCCTGCGACATCGGACCGAGGTGCCGCACCGCCAATGAGTTGTCGACTAAAACCGCCCACGGCAGCGTCGTGACCCCATTAGAGGCTTCA
>Ga0207659_10002269_pt1 | contig 11439 bp, 8 predicted proteins | sample KBSM43metaG_FD_184330 | JGI IMG/M metagenome (GOLD analysis project Ga0207659, IMG submission 184330) | Miscanthus rhizosphere microbial communities from Kellogg Biological Station, Michigan, USA - KBS M4-3 metaG (SPAdes) (version 2) | ecosystem: Host-associated > Plants > Roots > Rhizosphere >...
CAGGTCAGGAATGCCGTTTCAGTAACTGAATCGGAAGTGAGCGTGAAGACGCCGGATGGCACAGCAGACGCCTACTTCGTCCATCCCGCGACCGGCACGGCTCCCGGCGTTCTCGTCTGGCCCGACATCTTTGGGCTGCGGCCGGCGTTCCGTCAGATGGGCAAACGGCTCGCTGAATCCGGCTACTCTGTCCTCGTCGTGAATCCCTTCTATCGCACGAAAAAGGCGCCTACGGCGGATCAGGGCGGGCAAACACCCATCCAGCAGGTCTTGCCTCTCGCGCAGACGCTGAACGAGACAACGCATATGACCGACGCGAAGGCGTTCGTTGCGTGGCTCGACCAGCAGGCGTCAGTTGCCAAAAACCGAAAGATCGGTACGCAGGGGTATTGCATGGGCGGGCCGATGGCATTTCGGACAGCGGCGGCAAATCCAGATCGTGTCGGAGCCGTTGCCTCATTCCACGGCGGTAACCTGGTAGCCAACGGCGCGAATAGTCCGCATCTCCAGGCATCGAAGACCAAGGCGCAGTTCCTCATCGCCATCGCGCAAAACGACGACATGACCAGGCCCAATGACAAGACGGTTCTGAAAGACACGTTCGCTATGGCCAATCTTCCGGCGGAGATTGAAGTGTACCCCGCGATGCATGGCTGGTGCCCTCCCGATGCTCAGCCCTATAACCAGGAACAAGCCGAAAAGGCGTGGACCCGGCTGCTCGCGCTCTACGGAAAGGCTCTGGCCTAGGGGCCTCCTCCCTTCGAAGTTGTGCGTTGATTGTTGACTGTTGTGCGTTGACTGCTGGACTTGTTACGTTGACCGTTTGAGGAATTAACAACGTAACAAGTCCAGCAGTCAACGCACAACAGTCAACGGACAACAATCAAACGAATCTTCATGTCCTGAAAATCCCTCACCCGCCCCAAACTCAATCCTTCCGACCACCGAAACGACGAATTAATCGCCAAACAAAAAAGGGCCGGCTGTGCGCACGGCCCGGAAAGACGGTGAAGTCAATGTAGCCGAGACTCCGGGAGCTGTCCACGAAAATGTCTTCATTACACGACGGAGTAATTATTAAGAGACAACCTGGATGCACAATCGCCGTGCCGGCCGCCGCGGCCCTTCGAAATGCGGGCTAGGCTAGCGGCGGGGATCTTTGAGAGAATTCCACAATGCGCATCTGGCCGTCGTCTCTTCGTGTCGTGCCTGTGGTTCTGCTGGCCACTGCGGCACTGACTGCGCAACTTTCACTGAAGGCTCTTGGCCCGGAGACAGGTTCAGACGATGGCGCCGTAGTCCTCCCGACTACAGGAACGCTTGATGAACGGCCTTTCTTTTCAACGCGGCGACACCCACTTATCGCGTACGACCAGCCCGCCGGCGACGTGGTCGCTGATCTGGCGCGCAAGGTCGATGAAGGCAAGGTGCAGCTTCGCTTTAATGGCAAGGGCGGATATCTGCTTTCCGTGTTGGAAGCGCTCGGCGTACCGGCCGAGTCGCAGTCCGTGGTGTTTTCCAAAACCAGCCTTCAGTCGCACTACATCAGTCCTGCGAATCCGCGTGCGATCTACTACTCGGACGATGTTTCCGTAGCCTTCATTCGAAATGCGCCGCTTCTGGAAATTTCTGCGCTCGATCCAAAGCAGGGCGTGGTGTTCTATGCCATCGAACAGAGGCAGTCTGCACAGCCAGAAATTGTTCGCAGCGACTCCTGTCTGTCCTGCCATGAATCCCGGAATTCCATGGACGTGCCGGGCCTCCTGGCGCGCAGCATGGCCGTCGGACGGGGTGGGGAGACCATGCCGCAGTACGGCAATTACGTTTCGGATCATCGCAGTCCTTTTGAAGAACGGTGGGGCGGGTGGTTCATTACCGGCAGGCCCGGCACAGCGCGACATATGGGCAACGAGACACTGGAATCCGACGGCCGCGGGCGCCTGCAGGCCACACCGAAGCCGTGGAGTACCCTCTCCGGAACGATCGATCTCGACGGATATCCTTCAGAGTTCAGCGACGTCGCCTCTGTGATGGTTCTCGATCATCAGGTGCGCATGACGAACCTGCTGACACGCGTGGGATGGGAAACCCGTATCGCGCTCGAACGCCAGCAGAAATATCCTCAGGAAAGGGAGACCGTGGCGCGTCTGGTTGCGGCAGATGCCAGGGAGCTGACCGATTACATGCTGTTTGCCGATGAGGCTGCCCTGCCCGGAAAGTTCGTATCCCTATCCAAATTCCCGAACATGTTTGCCGCCGCCGGTCCGCGAGACCGTCGGGGACGCAGCTTGAAGCAGTTGGACCTTGAGAAGAGGCTGATGCGCTACCCGTGCAGTTACATGATCTATTCTCGCGCCTTCGATGAGCTGCCTGCGGCGACGAAAGACAGTGTCTATGCGCGCCTGTGGGAGGTCCTTTCAGGGAAAGATAAGGCGCCCCGGTATTCGAAACTTTCCACCGATGACCGCGCGGCCATCGTCAGCATTCTCCTGGAAACCAAGCCGGACCTTCCCGCGTACTTCCGGCGGCTGGAGAAGTAACCGAATGTCTCGCAACGACGATTCAAACAGCGAGACCACAGCATTCCAGTTCGCAACGCTCCTGCAAACGATCAGCGAAGCCATCATCGGAGTAACAGCCTCAGGTCAGATCAACCTGTGGAACCTGGGGGCTGAACGTCTGCTGGGCTACAAAGCTGAGGAGATCATCGGCAAAGACGCCTCGGTTCTCATACCTGCGCATCTCGCTGCTCAGGATGGCACGTTAACCCGGCGACTCCAGTATGTGAACTCGATACTTGAGGTCGAGACATCCCGCGTTCACAAGGACGGGCACCAGGTTGACATATCCCTGACGTACTCGGTTGTCCGGGATCAGGCCAGAACCGTCATTGGCTGGATCATCGTCGCCGGCAGCCTTGCCGAACACAAGCGCCTCGAAACGGCAGAGCGCGATCAACTATTTCTCTCCGCGATTGTGTCCTCGGCAGACGACGGCATTGTCAGCAAGGATCTTGATGGGATCGTCACGAGCTGGAACAAGGCCGCTGAAAGAATCTTCGGTTACACCGAAGAAGAAATGATCGGCAAGCCGATCGCTTTGCTGATCCCTGCGGATCATCCCAATGAAGAGCCTCAGATACTGTCCCGCATCCGCCGCGGAGAACGCATTGCGCATTACGAAACGCAACGAATTCGAAAGGATGGCCGCCTCATCGACGTTGCGCTGACAGTCTCGCCCATTCGTGATCGATCGGGGCGTGTCATTGGCGCTTCCAAGATTGTTCGCGATATCAGCGAGCGGCAGCGTTGGCAGAAGGCGGAGGCGGCCGAATCCTTCCTGGGAGCTCTCGTGGACTCCGCCGACGATGCCATCATCAGCAAAACGCTCGACGGGATCGTGACAAGCTGGAATCCGGCAGCGGAGAAGCTCTATGGCTACAGTGCCGCGGAAATGGTCGGGAAGCCCATTGTGATCCTCATTCCTTCCGATCATCCCGACGAGGAAGCACGAATCCTCGAACGGATACGTCGCGGCGAGCGCATTTCCGGGTATGAAACGAAGCGCATAAAGAAGGATGGAACTCTGATGGATGTGTCGTTGACGGTCTCACCGATCAAGGACAGCCTGGGACGGGTGATCGGCGCTTCAAAAATCGCGCGAAATATTACTGAGCAAAAGCGCGCAGCGGTCCGAGAGCGCGACGCTCTCCGACAGGCGCAGCTGTCTCGGCGGCAGGCTGAAGAGGCGAGCCGTACGAAGGACGAGTTCCTCGCGACCATCAGTCACGAGCTGCGGACACCCATGACCGCGATCGTCGGCTGGAGCCGCCTCCTGTTGAGCGGTCAGCTGACACCCGAACTTCAGCATCAGGCCTTTGAAACTATCGATCGCAATGCCAGGTCACAGGCACAACTCATCGAAGACCTGCTCGATGTATCGCGCATTGTATCCGGAAAACTTCGCATAGACCTGAAGCCTGCCGATCTTGGGTCGGTCGTGCTTTCGGCGGTGGAATCCGTGCGCCCTTCAGCGGAAGCCAAACGCATCCGAATACGGACCATGATCAGCTCAGACGCCGGTCCCATCATGGGCGACCCGGAACGTCTGCAGCAGGTGATATGGAATCTGCTTTCCAACGCGATCAAGTTCACCGCATCTCAGGGATCGGTACAGATCGAAGTTCGCCGGATCGAATCGCAGGTGGAGCTACAAGTCAAAGATAACGGGGCCGGCATCAAGGCAGAGTTCCTCCCTCACATCTTCGAGCGCTTTACCCAGGCAGACAGTTCCCTCACGCGAACTCACGGCGGTCTGGGCATGGGCCTGGCGATCGTGAAGTCCCTGGTCGAACTTCACGGAGGAGTGGTCTTCGCTTCCAGCTCGGGCGAGGGACAGGGTGCCACTTTCACAGTCAAGCTCCCGGTCAGTGCAATTCGCGACGACAGATCGCTCCCGCCGGCAAAGCCGAGACTGTCGTCCGAAACGGGGTTCAATTATCCGGAGTTGGTGGGAGTTAAGATCCTGGTCGTCGATGATGAGAAGGATACATGCGACATGCTTCGTTTCCTCTTCAACAGCGTCGGCGCCGTCGTCGAAACAGCAAGCAGCGTGGAAACCGCGTTGCAGGCCCTGGACCAGTGGGCGCCGGATATTCTCGTCTCCGACATTGGCATGCCCAACGTGGATGGCTTCGAACTGATTCGGATGATCCGACAGGAACGGCACAGCAGAATCCCGGCCGTCGCCCTGACTGCCATGGCCCGAGTTGATGATCGTGTAAAGGTTCTCAACGCGGGATTTCAGATGCATGTCCCCAAACCCGTTGAACCGAAGGAACTGATCAGCATTGTTGCCGGTCTTGCGGGACTCGTCGATCGAAAGCCGCGACAGTAGATTGCTCCCTTTCCCCCTATGAGTCCCCCCCACCGCATAAAGAAATCATAAAGATCACATAAGTTTTCTATAAACTTCCGGCGACCGAACACTTCCGGTCAGGGAGACCTTTTTTGCCAGCCGAGAGGGGAACTGCCGCAACCCGAGTCGTTGTCGCGAGCACGGTGATGCTCTCCTTTATCTCCTTTTGGCGGGGCGCTGCGATTGTACTCAGCGATCTTGCTTCATCCGCCTTCTACGCGGGCGGTATTGCCGAAGGAGCCATCGGCAGGAGCGCTCCATGGTTCATTCTCGGGGTCATGCTGTTCAGCTTCGCTGTCCGGTCGCTGTACATGGAGAGTTGCAGCATGTACGTGCGCGGCGGTGTCTACGTCGTTGTTCGCGATGCGATGGGGCCGTTCCTGGCTCGGCTTTCGGTGTCCGCGATTATCTTCGATTACATCCTGACGGGACCCATCAGCGCGGTCAGCGCCGGTCACTATCTGGGCCGCCTGATCAATGAGATCTCTGAACTTGTAAATGCGGAGGTGGTTGTCACGCCTGGAGCGTTTGCGGCGGTGTTCGCGCTCGTCGTGACGATCTATTTCTGGCGAAGCAATATCAAGGGCATTCATGAGTCGAGCGCGAAGGCGCTGAGAATCATGCAAATCACGACTGTCATGGTCGTGATCTTCCTGGTGTGGTGCACCGTCACACTCCTGGCGCACGGACCGGCTCAGATTCCCCCACCGCCTACGCCATCCAACCTTGAATTTGGCGAGCACGACCTCGGCTGGCTCTCCGGCCTCTCATGGGTCCAGATTCCGGCGGTTGCCATCATCGTTGCCTTCGGCCATTCGGTGCTCGCGATGAGTGGTTTCGAAACGCTGGCTCAGGTTTATCGCGAGATAGCGTCGCCGAAATTGAAGAATCTCAAAATCACGGCGAACATTGTCTGTGGCTATGCCGTGGTTGCAACGGGTGTGATTACCCTGTTCGCTGCAATGATCATTCCCGATTCGATGCGGCTCGAGTATGTGGACAACCTGCTCGGCGGCCTGGCTATGCACCTTGCGGGGCCTCAGATGCTGCGGCTTGCGTTCCATGCGTTCGTCGTGATGGTCGGTGTCCTCATCCTTTCCGGTGCCGTGAATACTTCCATCATCGGCGCCAACGGCGATCTCAACCGCCTTGCCGAAGACGGAGTGCTGATGCCGTGGTTCCGGCGTCCCCACAAGAAGTTCGGCACCTCATACCGGCTCATCAATGCGATTGTGATCCTGCAAATCGTAACGATCGTTGCAAGCCGCGGAAATGTTCGACTGCTGGGCCAGGCTTACGCTTTCGGCGTGGTTTGGAGCTTCTTCATGAAGGCGCTTGGCGTACTGGTGCTCAGATTCCGTCGTATCGATCAGGAGTACAAGACGCCGCTGAACATAACGATCGCCGGCAGGGAGTGGCCGATTGGCCTGTTTGCGACAACGCTCGCCCTGTTCTTCATCGCCGTCGCAAACCTTTTCACCAAGCAGATTGCGACCATCTCCGGGATCGCCTTTTCGCTCGTGCTCTTTGCAGTCTTCACGATTTCGAGCCGGATCAATGCCCGGGTTCGGCAGAAGTCCACGCGGGATTTCGATCACTTCACTCTTGAGGTTCAACCGGAGATTCATTCGGACAGCCATGCCATCCACGCGCGGCCGAGCAATATTCTTGTGGCGGTGCGCGACTACAACCGCATGACACACCTGGAGAGTGTGCTTCAGAAGACCAATCTCCGGCGTCACGACATCGTGGTCATGACCGTTCGAAACGTGACGCTTGGAGCCGGCGAATATGACCTCGCGGAGCATCAGCTGTTCACAGATTACGAGCGAGAGTTGTTCACACGAGTGGTGGCTCTCGCCGAACGGGAAGGTAAGACCGTCGAACTGCTGGTAGTGCCTGGAGTGAACCCGTTCGATGCCATGGTTCAGACCGCGGCGCGGCTTCAGGCATCGCGCCTGGTTACGGGAGTGTCTGCCCGAATGGCTTCCGAAGAACTGGCGCGCCAGATTGGACTGGCGTGGGAGCGTCTTTCCGAACCGCGCCACCCGTTTTCGCTGGAAATCATCACGCCCGACAGGCCTTCAATCTTCGTCAACCTCGGCCCTCACAGGCCGCGATTGTGGCCGGAGGATCTGGATCTGTTGCACAAGATGTGGCTCGAACTGACCGAAGAGTATACGGGGTCGAAACTGCATCACCGCGACGTAGTGGGCGTAGCTCTCCGGCGAATGTCGGAACAGCTTCACTCGGATCAGCGTACCGAGGTGATCCGAGACATTCTCAACGAGATCCGCCACCAAAAGCCGTCTCATGTTCAGACGAAGCCGATTATCCCTTCGAACGGATCCGGCAACGCATCCCATCAGCAAACAGATCCAGGTGGATAGTGGGCCTCACTTTCGTGATTGCGGCCACAGGCCTCGATCCTTACGATTGACGACTACCGATGACGCAACACTCCCAAATGCAGCCGCTCGTTTCTGTCATCGTCGTGAATTGGAACGGATGCCATCTTTTGAACCCATGCTTCGAGGCTCTCGCGCGCCAGACGTGGACGAATACGGAGTTCATCCTCGTCGATAATGGTTCAACCGATGGAAGCCGTGAACTCCTGACCCAGTGGGCCGATCGCCTGCCACACGCCATGGCAGTGCTCCTTCCGACCAATACGGGATTCTGTAAGGGAAACAACATTGCCTTCTCCCACGCCCGGGGCGAGTGGATCGCGCTGCTCAACACGGATGCCGTCGCAGAACCGGAGTGGCTCGCGGAGATGGTGCGCTACGGTGATCCTGACCGGCGCATCGGCATGCTCGCGAGCAAGATCCTGCTGCAGGATCCTCAAAACGTCATCGATAAGGCCGGCCACCTGATCTATTGGGACGGCCAGAATCGAGGACGAGGGAGTCAGGCGCCTGATGTCGGTCAGTTCGAACAACCTGAAGAGGCTCTCTGGCCTGATGGGTGCGCCGCGCTGTATCACCGAAAGGTCTTTGAAGAGACCGGGGGCTTCGACGAGGACTTCTTCGCCTTTGGAGATGACGCCGATCTGGGAATGCGCGCGCGACTCCTGGGGTGGAAAGCGTGGTACGTGCCATCGGCCGTCGTCCATCACCGCCACTCCGCAAGCTTCGGCGCCTATTCACCCGCGAAGGTCATGCTGATCGAGCGCAACCGGCTTCTGCTTGCCGTGAAAAACTTTCCATGGCGTCTCCTCGTCCAGAATCCGTTTTGGACGCTCCGACGCCTCTTCTGGAATGCCTATGGGCTGTCGCAAAGAGAGGGATCCGCCTCTCGCTTCCTCGAAACGAATGGATGGCAACAGACGATGCTCAGCCTCCTTCGGTCTTACCTGGGCGCAATGAAGCTCTTGCCCGGAGCGCTGCGAAAACGGCACGTGATTCAAAAAACACGACAGCTTTCCAGCAGCGAAACCCTGACTCTGCTTCGACGCTTCCAGATCGATGTGCGAGAACTCACCTTAAGAGACTGAGCATCAGCCTGTCGCGGTGGCGGACTTCCGCTATCGTGAGGCCCGTTCGGTTTTCTTAAGCGCCTCTTCAAGCTGGTTCGAGTCTTTTTTGAACTGATCCATGTCGATCTTTTTGGCTTTGGCCAATTCACCCCATGATTTTCCAGATCTGAACTCCAACATCATGCTTTTGAAGTCCGAGCCGGATTGCTTTGCGAACTGGTGGGCGGCGTAAAGTTCCCCCATGCTCGCCTTGTACTCGGCTTTTTCCGATTTCAACGTGTCGAGAGGAATGCCAAGGTGCTTCGCCAGGGTATTGAGAGCATCCTGTTCAGGTAACTCCTTAACCCGGTTCTCGACCTTGTACATTTCCACATATTGGGCGGAAAGAGGGACAGCAGCGAAGGCGAGGGAGAGAATTGCTGCCGAAATAGCTGCTTGCGTGCGTGTCATCGAGAGCTCCTTTCAAAAACTCCGGAGTCATACCGATCCTGAACCCATGTCGCTGCTAATTAGACAGCACAACTGTGACAGTGGTTGACGCTGCGCTGTGAAGATTTGATGAATGACAAAGACGATCGAGGATATCGAAGCGTAATACTCCCCTTCCAGGGTGGACATTACGCTGTTCGCGATACAGTTTTGACTTCCAACTTGACGAATCGTCCGAGCTCGTGAAAATCATGGATGCTTGATGCGGGAATTTTTTCAGAAGTCACCGGTATTTATTGCAGGGCTTGCGATAGCAGGGCTTTCGGCTTTGACCCTGTTTCTATTCGATCCCGCACATTATCCGTTTTATCCCACCTGCTACTTCCATCTCCTTACGGGCTTCTACTGTCCCGGTTGCGGCGGATTGCGCGCGATTCATCAGCTGCTTCATGGAAACCTGGCAGCCGCGGCTCGATTGAACCTGCTTGTGATTCTTTCGCTGCCTGCCGCAGTACTGGTGTGGCGTGTGCGCAGTATCCGTGTGTTATGGATGTGGGTGTTTCTTGCCTTCAGCGCCGTATTTGCTGTCGTCCGCAATATCCCAGGCGGTGAATGGTTACGTCCCTGACAGCCTACTCCAGGGAATCTCCTGCCCGACCGGGTGGTGCAAGCTTCGCGTCGCCGGAATAGCGGATCACGGTGTCGGAGTTTGAGTAGTACCCGTATCGGCCCGTGTTGCGTGTGGCGGGTGTTGCGAACGCGGTGTAGTCCTCGCCTGACGTCGTAATCCTGTAGTAATAGCCGGCCTTCGACTCAGTGAGGAAGGAACTATCGAGCAGTCTCGCGTTTATCAGCGTCTGAATGTCGCCGTAACGACCGTTGGAAGCCTGAAAGGTTGCCTCCGCAATCGTTATGGTTCTCACATTCATTACAGCCGTAGCCTCATTGGCAACCTGCCGAGAACGCAAGAGACTCGGGATCGCGATCGCAGCGATGATCAATACGACCGGCAAAAGCGCGACGCTGATGTATCCGAGAATCAGCCCTGCCAGCGCCATTCCCTCGCCCTTCAGCCGGCCCATGCTCTTCCGGATGGAGGACCGGGAAATATGCCCAAGGATGATCGCGGGGATTCCTGCAAGAATCCAAAAAGGAGTCATCGACAGGACCCCGCATATCAGGCTCACGATGGCTTTGCCATCGTTGCGGGGCTGCGTGTCGGACGTGGATTGAGGTGTCGTGTCCATCGTTTGCCGTCCTCTCTGCGGTGTGCAACGAATGACGCGCGCGATGGTAGCATCATTTTGCCCGGCGTGAGCCTTTCTCCCCAAATCCAACTGCATTGGTTGCGCGCGCACTCGCGGTATATTCCCTGACATGATTCGACTACTCCGATGTGTACATCTGTTGACTCTGGTTGTTGGTGCGGCTGCGTGTACCCCCTCGCCTTCACAGACTGCCAGGGAAGTGCCGACCGAAGGATATGCGGGAACCTGGGTCATGAATCTCGGCACGAAGACCTTTATGGTGCTGAAGCTCGAAAAGGCCGGCGAGACATTTTCCGGTACGCTCGCCCACCCGGACCGGTTCCAAACAAGTAATGGCGTGCGTTTCTCGCGCCTGAGCTCCGGCGTAGGGACAGAGACGGTCGCGACCGCGTCGATTGAGGGCGACAAGCTGCATTTCACGACCAGAGATGCAAACGGCAAGGATGACCAGGCGGCTTATGACATGACCCTGGTCGGCCAGGACTCGGCTATCGTCAAGGCCATCGACCTGCCGATCGAGCCCTGGCCGTTTTCTCGTGTCCGGGACACAAACCCGCGAGCGGTTTCCACCGACTGGGAGCCCCGGCGTTCCTATTCACTGGATGACAATGCCGCATCCAATCCGGAAATGCAGCAGATCTACGAGGCCGACCAGCAAGCCCGAAAGGATTTCCTGGAGTTCGCACAGGGCGGGGATGCTGTGACCGCTGAAGACGCCGGACGCCGCAGCCTGACTCGCCGGCTGCTTGCCGACGGTAAGCTGCGAACGTCGGAGGACTACACCCGGGCCGCCTACATCTTTCAACACGGCGGCACACCGGATGATTTCCTGTTTGCGCACACACTGGCCATGGTCGCTGCCGCCAAAGGCGATGCGGACGCACTGTGGATCGCATCCGCGACGCTGGATCGCTATCTGCAAGCGACCGGAAAACGCCAGATCTTTGGCACACAGATCAAGGAGAAGGCGGACCACACCGCATCACTGGAGCCCTACAATCGCGAACTCATCAGTGACGACCTGAGGCGCGAACTCGGTGTCATACCGATCGCGGTACAGGAAGAGCAGCTCCAGAGCTGGACGGAACGCTTCAAGGCTGCGGCCGCCAAACCGAAATAGTGAGGGGACGCATCAGCACCCCGGAGAAGGGTGTTTCAGATCCTGGAGTAAGCGGTACGGGACGAGGAATTGGGAAATTGTACGAGTTGGATATCTCAAAATCGAAATTACAAAATCTTCAATTGGACTGGTATCACTGAGTCAGTTCCTCCCCGATTTGATCCTCACCCCGACGGAGGGGTAAGGATGGTAGCAGGTGTGGAGCGCAAAGCGCGACACGCCTGGTT
>Ga0207659_10002270_pt1 | contig 11437 bp, 10 predicted proteins | sample KBSM43metaG_FD_184330 | JGI IMG/M metagenome (GOLD analysis project Ga0207659, IMG submission 184330) | Miscanthus rhizosphere microbial communities from Kellogg Biological Station, Michigan, USA - KBS M4-3 metaG (SPAdes) (version 2) | ecosystem: Host-associated > Plants > Roots > Rhizosphere >...
GCCATCTCACAGGACACCCCGCTCCCGTCGCTCGAGTTGATGATCGAGGAGCCCAGCGTCAACTGCGGCGACGGCCTCAGCTGCTCGTATCGCGACACGATCTCCTGGCAGGGCCCGTCGTCGCCGCTGCCGATGCAGAACAACCCACAGGTCGTATTCGAGCGGCTGTTCGGCGACGGCAGCACCGACGCGCAGCGTAAGGCCCGCCGCGCGCAGTCGATGAGCCTGCTCGATTCCGTGCTGGGCGAGGCCGCCACGCTTCAGAAGAAGCTGCCGGCGAACGACCGCTCGCGGCTCGACCAATATCTCGAAGACGTGCGCGAGATCGAACGGCGCGTCCAGAAGGCGGGGCAGCAGCTCTCCGACGATCTCGACATCCCCGCGGCGCCCACCGGTGTGCCGAAGGACGTCGAGGAGCACATCAAGCTGATGTATGACCTGCAGGTGCTGGCGTGGCAGGCGGAGATCACCCGCGTGTCCACGTTCCTCATGTGCAAGGAGCTGAGCGGTCAGGTCTACGCGAAGAGCGGGATTCGCGACCCCTTCCACACGCTGTCGCACCACTCGAATGTGCAGGAGAACAAGGACCGCTTCACCCAGCTCAATCAGTACCACGTGAAGCTGTTCACGCACTTCCTCGGCAAGCTGAAGGCCACGCCCGACGGCGACGGCACGCTGCTCGACCACTCGATGGTGCTCTACGGCAGCGGGATGAGCGACGGCAACTCGCACAACCACACCGACCTGCCGGTGGTGGTGGCGGGCGGCGCCTCAGGCAAGCTGAAGGGTGGGCGCCACATCCAGAACCCGAAAGACACGCCGATGGCGAATCTGCTGCTCTCGATGCTCGAGCTGCTGGAGGTACCGACCCAGCACTTCGGGGACTCCAGCGGTCGGGTGGCACTCTAGCCGCCCACTGAGGCGGAGTAGGCTCTGCCTACTTCACGGGCGCCTTCCCCTGCGAGACGTCCAGGATCAGACGGGCGAGTAGATAGAGGCGCGGTTCGACCGACCGGAGGTCGATGTACTCGCGGTCGTCGGAGTGCGCGCCGGCGCCGATCGGCCCGAAGCCCTCGACCACCGGGGCCTTCGTCCTGAGGGCGGCAAAGGCGGCATCCGTGCCGCCGCCCTCGGACTTGTCGAGCACCCGCAGCCGCCGTCCAATCGACGCGTAGACCTGCGCGGCGTGCGCCGCCATCGCCCGCGACACCGGCGACGCCTCGAGCGGTGGTCGCCGCCGCTCCAGGACGACGCTCACCTGCGTGTCGGGGATCAGCTTGTGGGTAATGCGCTCCTTGAGCCGCGCCTCCAGCACTTCCCAATCGCGCACCCGCAGCACACGCGCGTCGGCGGTGGCCTCGGCGGTGGCCGGGATGATGTTGCGGGCCGCGCCCGCCCGCGCGACGGTCCAGTTGAGCGTCGCGCCGGTCTGCGGGTCGGACAGATCGCGCATCTGTAGAATCTGGTGTGCCAGCTCGTAGAGCGCGTTGCGGCCGTCGGACGGGGCGCTCCCGGCGTGCGACGAACGGCCCTTGACGCGCAGCAGCGCGGCGCCGTTGCCGGACGTGGCCAGCCGCAGGCTGTCGGAAGCGTCGGAGCCCTCGCAGGAGAAGACGGCGTCGTGTTCGCTCCCGAGGCGGGTGATCAGGCCGCGCGACGCGGGCGAACTGATCTCCTCGTCCCCGTTGACGAGCACCGTGACCAGGCCGTAGTCACGGGCGTCGAGCGCCTGCAACACACCCACCGCGTGGATCGCCAGCGCCACGCCGCTCTTGTCGTCGGCGATGCCGAGGCCGTAGGCGCGATCACCCTCGACGCGAAACGGCTGCTTTGCGGCGGTACCTCGCTCGTACACCGTGTCCATGTGAGCGAGCAGCAGGATGCGCGCCTTGCCGGTGCCGCGGAACCGGGCGACGACCGACTTGCCTGGCTGCGCCGGCGTGTCGTCGAGACGCGTCAGGTCCGGCGGCGGCGGCACCACCTCCACGTCGCCGCCGAGCGTGCGCAACCGTGCCGCGATCAGCGCCGCCAGGCGGTCGAGCCCCTCGGTGTCGCGGCTACCCGACTCGATCGAGACCAGCTCCTTCAGCGTCGCGAGATAGGCGGTCTGTTCCTGGCGCACCCGCGCCAGCAGGCGATCCTCCGTCTGCGCGCTCGACGGCCACGACACCGCCAGCACGCCGAGGGTCGCCAGGCCGGCAAGGCAGGCCACGACCGCTTGCCCCGTCGTTCCGCGCATGTGGTGCTTCCCCGCCCTATCCCTTCTTTCAGTGGACGGTGCGCTTCGGATCGTAGGTGGGCTTCACCGTGCCCAGCCGCTGCGCAACCTCGAACAACGTCGGATAGAACTGGACGAAGGTGTTCTCCACCGCGGTGTTGTCGCGATGGCAGGCGTAGCACGACGCGGTCGGCGGGTTCGGCGCCGCCGACTCGGCGAGCCCGTTTCCGCCGCCGAACCCGAGATAGGCCCATCCACCGGTGGCGGCATATCGCGTCGAGTCCTTCACGGCGGCTTCGATCCCGAGCATCGTCCCCTGCGTCTGGCCGCCGGTATCGATCGAGATGTGACGTTCGCCGCGACGCAGTTCGAGGATGAACATCGTGCCCTCGGGCCAGCGGCCCGACTCGAGAAAGGCGCGGTACGACTGGCGGTTGACGAAGACGTTGTCGAACACGGGCGGCCTCGCCTGCCCGGCCGCGGTGGCAGCCGCCGCCGCGGCCTGCGCCTCGGGCGCGTAGGACATGCCGAGCCCGCTCGTCAGGTAGACCCACTCCCGGTAGTCCCGCGGCCGCACGACGGCGCCGCTGGCCGTGAACGACGCGCCGTCGGTGGCGCGCGCCGGCACGCTCTGAGCCGGCGCGGCTCCCTGTGCTCTCAGGACGACCGCGGTGCACACCACCGCCGCGCCAAGCAGCGCGGTCAGTCCGATTTTCGATGCAATCATGTGCGCTCGCTCCCCCGCCCATTCTACGCGAGGGATCGCGGGCGGGGCGCCGGTCCGCGCTCAGCGTCCCAGCCAGTACGCCATCTTCACGAGCAGGACGTCGTCGCCGCGCGCGCCGAGGAGGGCTCGTGCGTCGCGCCCGGGCACGAACACGCCGGGATGCGCCACATCCACCTGCTGCCGTGTCCATACCGCATAGAGCGCCGATCCCGGTTTCATCTCCCAGCGGAACACGGCGTTGAGCCGCAGCGACTTGAAGTTGAAATCGGGGTCGTTGAATGTGAACCCCGGCGCCGGGCCGCTCCCGTCGGGATCGACCGCATACGACCGCGTCAGGCTGTCGTAGGCAATCGAGCCGGCGGTGACGCCGTAGTGGACGAAGTCGTAGGTCCGCGGTTGCGCCAGCTCCTTGAAGTCGCCGTAGTCGCCGACCGCGAGCAGCGGCTGCATGTAGACCTGCATCGATACGGTTGGCGTCACGATGACGCTGACCCGCGTCGTCAGCGTCAGCTGCGTCTGCTCCAGCAGGCCGAAGACGTAGCGGCCGCCGTAGGTGTTCGTGGCGGTGGCGTCGGTGACGGTCGTCACGTACTGCGCAATCTGCCGGCTGCGGTTCCACTGCGGGCCGGTGGATACCGTGAGCCGCGGCGACGGCTTGAGGTTGAACGACAGCGAGGCGTTGCGGCTCCAGCCGCCGACGTCGCTCCAGTTCTTGTTGTAGTTGCCCGACATCGATAGCCAGCGCCGCGAATCGCTATTGCCATTCACGTTCCAAAAACCGCCGCCGGGATTCGCCGTCGAGGGCCCGCCGCGCGTCAGCCGATCGTCGAGCACGCGGCGGCGGGTGCCGAAGTTGCCGCCCACCGCCCAGTAGTTCATGAACGTGTTGCTTGCCTGGCCGTTGACGTTGTCCGACTGCATTTCGCGGCCGTAATTCCAGGTCCACGACTTGGCCACCCACATGCTGCGCGAGCGGCTGAAACGGCGCGGCTTGTTGCCCTGGATCCACACGACGGCGTGGGCGCCGGCGCGGTCGCCCGTGCTGTGGAAGCCCAGGTCGTTCGATTCCCATCCGGGGCTGCCAGTCCACAACGCGGCGTTGAGGCGCCACAGCCCCCGGTTCCGATTGAGGTTGACGCGACCGGTGACACCCGACAGGCTGCTCCGCGTCGGGTCGAGCTCGACGTGCGCCGCGTCGGGGCGCTGGTAGTAGCGCTGCGGGGCGCGCTGGAGGCGCTCGATCAGCGTCGTGGTGCCCGCCACGTGGCTCCCGGCAATATCGCCGGTGATGACCCACTCCTTGTCACGGTCCACGAACCAGTATGCGTCTGTGCCCACGACGAATGCCTCGCTGGCGAGACCATTCCGGGCTGCCGGCGTGCCGAGCTGCCGGCTCACGGCGGTCGCGAGGAAGCCGATGCCCGTGCGGTTGCCGACGTCTCGCTGCACGCGCGCAACCGTGTAGCTGGTGAGCGGCTCGACCACGGCGGTTCCGTCGAACCCGGCGGCGCTCGTCCGCGCCGTCTCCTCGCCGGTGACCGCCTGCAGCAACCCAAGGCTCCACCGTCCCGACGTCTTGCCGGTGAGCTTCGCGGCGCCGAGAATCGTGGTCGCAGTCGGGGCGTCCACGTAGTCCACGTTGTCCACGTTGTCGGCCGACGCGGCCAGCTGCGGCGCGCGTCCGATCCGCCGCGAGTAGAAGATCTGCGGCTCCGAGTTGTTGAAGCCCCAGAAGTCGTTGGCGCCGCCACGCCCGAAGTTGTTGAAGATCTGCGAGCCCTCGAGGAAGAAGGGGCGCTTCTCGTTGAAGAAGGTCTCGAACGCGGTAAGGTTGACGACGGCCGGATCGACCTCGACCTGGCCGAAATCCGGATTGACCGTGGCGCTCACCGTCAGGTTGCTCGTGAGCCCCCACTTCATGTCGAGGCCCGCGGTAGCGAAGCCGCGCGAGCCGTCGTTGAAGGGGTTGCCGGCCTTGGACGGCTCGACAAGCTCCGCGCGCCCGGCCACGTACGGCAGCAGCTCCAGGTTGCGCCGCGGGTGCATGCCGTCGAGCCCGGTCAGCTCGAGCATCCGCGACGCGTTGCCGTTCTCGTTCTTCGGCACCATCTCGAGCCAGGAATACTCGTTCTTGCGCCGGACGAAGCGCTCGACGTTGATACCCCACGTCTGACGCTCGGCGTTGGCGAAGCGCAACTGCGACAGCGGGATGCGCAGTTCCGCGGACCAGCCGTGCTCGTCGGTAGATACCTGCGACTGCCACACCGCGTCCCAGGTGCTGTCCCACCAGCTGTCGTTGTAGAGCACGGCGTCCTGCTGGACGTTGGCCGCGCTCACGCGGAAGATGGCGCCGGTGAGCTTGTCGCGCATCGGGTCGAGAAAGATGGTGACGCGATCCGCGTCCGGATCGCCGTCCCGCGACGACAGGCGCCGGTCGATACGCGCCGGCTCGGCGTCGAACATCCGCGCCCCGACGTAGACCGCGGTGTCGTCGAACAGGATCCGGATTTCGGTGCGCTCGGTGGCCGGCCGGCCTTCGTCGGGATCGCGCTGCGTGAAGCCGTCGGCGGGCGGGGCCAGCGCCCACGTTTCCTCGGTGAGACGACCGTCGATGACCGGCGGCGCGCTGGTGCGGACGGCGCGGATGATGCGGGGCGCCGGCCGGTCGGGCGTCTGCCCTGATGCAGTGACGGCCATTCCCAACCCGACGAGGACCCCGAGCGTGCGACGGAAGAGGAACAACCGCATGTGCTGCAAGAGTGTCTCGGCTGTAGACGCCCGGGGCAAGCTCCTGGTTGGGCTAGCGCATTCTGGTCGGGCGGGGCGTCAGCCCCGCCGTTCTATTGCCCCTTGCGCAGGTAGATCGTGCCGTTGAACGACCGCAGCTCGATCTCGGGGCCGCCCCCGTTCACAGTGCCGTATAGCGCGCGGTTGACCTCGACTTTGTAGCCTCCTCGGTTGGTGCGGCCGCGGGTGACCGGGGGAGCCTGCTGCAGCTGGACGTCGAAGTCGGTGAAGATGTCGCCATTGTCGCTGCGCATCCTCAGGTTCGCCTTGATGCTGGGCGGCAGCGTCACATCCACCTTGCCGTTGAAGGACGAGAACGCCATGGGCTTGTCGGCCATGACACGCGACAGCGTCGCCGTGACGCCGCCGTTCTGCGAGTTGGCCACCACGGAGCCCGCCACGTTGGTCAGCACCACGGCCCCGTTCACGTTCTCGATTTCCAGCTCGCCTTCGACGTTCTCGACCGTGATGGTGCCGCCGTTGACGCTCCCGAGCTCGAGGTTGGTCCGCAGTGGCACGCGAATCTCCAGCGAGCCCACGCCGCCACGCATCGAGGTCGACTCGATCTTGATCTCGTTGCGCTCCTCGGTGATTTCGAAACCGGGCGTCTGCGTCAGCCGGCGGAGTCCCGGAGGCGCCGCCGGTTCGGGCCGCACCGGCCTGCCCGGCGCGCCGGACCGCATGACCACCGCCACGTCCCGCCGGTTCTCGCCGCGCACCGTGATGGCGCCCGAGTTGATCAACGAGACCTCGACCTTGCCCGGCCGCGACGGATCGCTGAACGGCACCACCTGCTCGTCCTGCTGGGCGCCCGCGCTCGTCGCCAGGCCCGCGCCGATCAGCACGACAGCCGCGGCGCACACCCTCCCACGAAGTGAACCCTTCATCGTTCTCTCTCTTTCGTCGGGGCCGGTCTACAGACCTGCCCACCTTTCTTCAGCGCGCGCGCTGAATGCGCACGTCGCCATTGAGCGTGTCGAACGTCAGCTCGGGGCCGCCCGCGCCGACGCGCACTCTGGTAAGACTGCCGCGGCGGTACACGTACTTCGGCCGGTCCGAGCGCTCGGTGCGCTCGGCTGTGGTCGGAAGCGGCGTGGTGTCGAAGTCGGTGAACAGCCCGCCGTTGAACGTCTTCAGGCTCAGGTCGGCGGACAGGCCGCGCGGGAACGTCGCCGCGATCGTGCCGTTCACTGTCTTGAATCGCGATTCGGCGCGCGGCGCCGCGGTGAACGAAGCGTCGATGTCGCCGTTGACCGTCGTTGCGCTGCCTGAACCGCCGAGGTCGGTCAGCACCACCTTCCCGTTCACGTTGCTGACGTCGAAATCGCCGGTCACGCCGCTCACCGTGACCATGCCGCCGTTGACGGTGCACAGGCGCACCCGGACGTCGCGCGGCACCTGCAGCGTCAGGTCGGTGGACGTGCTGTAGTGGCGCCGATCCCACCAGGCCGGTCCCCGCTGCCAGTTCTGGTCGCCGCAGGTGTTGCGGCCGTCGTCGCGCACGGTAACGGCCACGGTGGTCCCGCGCTCCTCGGCCTCGATCCTCAGGTCCTGCAGGCCGGCGCGCAGCGCCGCGTCGTCATCGGCCTCGACCCGCGTCACCGCCTCGAACCGCACGTCGGACCCGCCGTCGCCGGTCACGTGAATCGCCCCGTTGAGGGTGCGGACGTCGAGCGTGCGCACGCCACCGCCCGAGAACTGCAACCGGCGGGTCTCGCGCCGCTCGTCGCGCACCAGCCCCTTCGCCGCCGTCGTGCAACCGGCCACCAGCGCGCCCATCACCATCCACGCCGCCGGACGCCACATGCCCTTCGCCACGGCGGTCCTCACAGCCCCACCTGCCGCAGCCCGCGCTCCGCGCGCGACCGCACCGCCTGGTTCAACATCATGTCCTCCACCAGCTGCTGCAGGACCTTGCGCGTCTCGGGTCCCGACGCTTCGAGGATGAAGTCCACCATCGCGATCTGCACCAGCGGCGACTCCTGCTGCGGCAGCGCGTCCACCACCCCCTTGCGCACCGTCTCGCGGCTGCTGAAGCGCCGCAGCGCGTCCACGCTGGCCAGCCTGACGTTCACGTTCGGATCGTGACGAAGGGTCTCGAGCAGCGCCGTCACCACCTCGGTGCCCGGCTGCTCGAGCTGACCGCTCGTGGTGACGCCCTTCAGTCGTTCGCTGGCCGACTGCTGCTGGAGCAGCGACAGCGTCACCATCTGGCGCGTGTCGCGCAGCTCTTCGCGCAGCAGCGCGATGTCCGGATTCGACTGCGGCGCCGACGGCATGAACCGGCCCAGACCGACGCCAATCACCAGCAGCGCCGCGGCACCGGAGAGTTGCAGCCACGGCTGCCACCGCATCGCGGGACGGGGCGCAGCCGCCATGCTCACCACGCGCGACTCGGTCTGTCCGTCGATATATCCCTGCAGGGCGGCATCGAACCGCGCCCGCATGCGCGCCGACTCCAGACGCGGCGACGGCGCCGCGCCGAGCTCGTTCCAGAGCTCGGCGGTGGCCTCCACCTCATCGCGGCACGCCTGGCACTGCGCCAGGTGCGCGCGGATCTCCGCCAGCCTGTCGTCGGGCAACGTGCCGGCGAGGTACTCGAGCATCTGCGGGCCAAGGTCGGTGCATTGCATCTCAGTCTCCCTCCGGGACGCGGGTGAAGGCGTCGCGGAGCTCCTTCAAGGCGCGGTGGAAGCGCACTTTCACCGTGCCGGCGTCAACGCCGAGAACGGCGCCGACCTGTTCGTGTGTCATCCCCTGATAGCGGACCATCACGATCAGCTCGCGACGGTCGTCGCGCAACGCCTGGAGGGCCCGCTTCAGCCGCGCCATGTCGCGCGCGCGCTCCAGGATGTGCGCCGGGCCGGGCGCGTCGGTCGCCCAGTCCATGTCCTCTTCCGGCACGTAGACGGCGGCGCCGTGTTTGCGGAAGTGGTCGGCCCTCACGTTCCTGGCGATCCGGAACATCCAGGTCTCGAACTTCCCGTCGTCGCGATACGTGGCGCGATACCGCAGCATCCGGACGAACACGTCCTGCACCAGGTCCTCGGCAGCGCCGCGGTCACCGGTCATGCGGTAGAGGAAATCGAAGAGCGGACGGTGGTGCCGCTCGAACAGCACGCCCATCCGGGCCAGGTCGCCTTCGCGAACGGAACGCATGAGCCACTCGTCAGTCACGGTCGGTTCGGATGGGAAAACCGTCGGCGGGCCAAAAGGTTACAGCGGGTTATTACACGGGGGTCCACTGGCGGCCGCGGCCTTCCAGGCAGACCGCGGCGGCAAAGCCGGACACCGGGCTAAGTGCCTGAATCGACCAGCGTTCCAGCTCGCCGGGCCGGCCGTCCACGCGGATGAGCCGGGCGGGTTCGTCCGGACTCAGCGCCACCTCGATGGCGCCGAGACGCCCGATCCCCTCGCCGACGGCCTTGATGTAGGCCTCTTTCCGGGTCCAGCCGGCGAAGAACGCCTCCTCTTTCCGGCCGGCGGGTAGGCGGGCCAGCGCGTCGCGCTCGCCCGCCGAGAACACCCGCTCGGCCAGCGCATCCAAGTCGGCCAGCGGACGGACGCGTTCGATGTCGGCGCCAATCTCCGCCCCATCGGCGATGGCGAGCAAGGCGTGCCGATCCGAGTGCGAGACGTTGAACCGGAGCGCGCCACCAGCGAGCGACGGCTTCCCCACGGGCCCGTACTCGAACTGCAGGCCACTGGCCGCACGCCCCAGGCGCTCGCCCAGCCGGCCACGCAGCCACGCGCGGCAGGCGATGAAGCGGCGGCGGTGGAGGTCGAAGACGAAGCGCCCGGCGCGCTCGCGTTCGTCGGCGGACAGCAGGGCAAGGGCACGCTCCCCCGCATCGGCGACGTCGAGGTCCGCGAGCCAGATCACGGCGTCGCCCGACGTCGCAATCGGGCGCGCCCAGGACGAATCGAAAGCCACGACGAATTCTAGTGTGCTTTGACATCGTTTTGCACACGATGTACAAATCGGTGTATGAGCAGCGACGACTACCGGCGGGCGCTCGAGGCCGCGGTGCGCGAGTACGAAGCGCTGGGCGAGCAGCGGCAGCAGATCGATCGCCGCCTCGCGGAGCTGGCTCAGTCGATGAGCACGCTCTCGCGTCTCTGCGGCATCGTCCCGACGGTCTCCCTGGGGCTCACCGATGCCTGCCGCCTGGTGCTCCGCGGGGCCGGTCTGTCGATGACCCCGACGGAAGTCCGTGAGCGGCTCAAGGCCTTCGGGTTCGACACCAGCCGCTACACCAACGATCTGGCCGCGGTGCACACCACGTTGAAACGGCTCAACGACGCCGGCGAGCTGCGCTTCGTCGCGCGTCCGGGCACCGGCGAGAAGGCCTACGCGTGGGATCGTCCCGCGCGGGCCGCCCTGCTCGGGCCGGACATCGCTGCCGTCAAACGCGAGATGGACGAGAAGCGGAAGGCGCCCCGTACTTCGAGAAAGAAGCCGTCGTGACCGAAGATCTCGCCGTTCGGCGGCGCCGGTTCGCCGAGGAGATCGGCGCCGCCGCCAACCTGCCGACTCCGCTCGTCGAGGCGTTCGCCGCCGTGCCGCGCGAGCGTTTCCTCGACGCCGGCCCCTGGGTGGTGTGGGGCGAGGGGCAGTCTGGTCCGCAGACAACGACCGACGCTGACCCGGCGCGCGTCTACGTGAACGCATCGATCGCGATCGACGCCGCTCGTCAGCTCTTCAACGGCCTGCCGTCCTTTCTGGGAAGGTCGATCGCGGCGCTGGCGCTCGAGCCCGGGCACCACGTCCTCCACATCGGTCCGGGGCTCGGCTACTACACCGCCGTGATGGGTGAGATGGTTCGCCCCACCGGATCCGTGCTGGCGATCGAGGTGGATGCGGGCCTGGCGGCGCGGGCGCAATCGCTCGTGCTTCCGGGCGCCCCCGTGGAGATACGGCAGGGCGATGGCGCGGGACCGTTCGGCCACACCTTCGACGCCATCCTCGTCAACGCCGGCGTCACCCACCCGGTGGGTGCCTGGCTCGACGCCCTGGCGCCGCGCGGCCGGATGGTGCTCCCGCTCACCGCGCCTATGCCGATGACCACCGCCAACATCGGCAAGGGGCTGCTGGTGCTCCTCACCGGCGAAGGCGATGGCGACTTCGCGGCCCGAACTCTGAGCTACGTCGCGATCTACTCGGCAGTTGGACTGCGCGACGACGCACTGGGCGCCCAGCTCACGGCGTCGATGCTTCGAGGCGCGCCGTTCACTCGCCTCACGCGCCGCCCCCACGCGCGCACCGACGCGTGCTTCCTGCACGCGGCGGACTGGTGCCTCTCGAACTGACTCAGCGCGCGGCCTGACGTCCACGCCGGCGCAGCCGCTCGCGATCGAACGGCTCGGCGCCCGTTTGCACGTGCGCGTCGGGCACGAGGTCCCCAGCGGTCGTGACGAGCGGCACCACCCCTGCCCATACGGGCCACGCCAGATCGTCTTCATCGTCGAGTGGCGGTCCCGTCCGCACTTTGGCCGACGCCTCGTCGATCGGGAGCGCCAGCACCGCGGTGGCCTTGAGCTCCTGCTCGGTGATCGGCCGCAGCTCCGCCCACCGCCCCGGCACCACGTGGTCGGTGAAGCACCGCATGGCGGCGTACTTCTCGTCACGATCCTCGACCAGCCGGGCGCGGCCCAGCACGACCGCCGAGCGGTAGTTCATGGAGTGGTGGAATGCCGATCGCGCG
>Ga0207659_10002282_pt1 | contig 11426 bp, 11 predicted proteins | sample KBSM43metaG_FD_184330 | JGI IMG/M metagenome (GOLD analysis project Ga0207659, IMG submission 184330) | Miscanthus rhizosphere microbial communities from Kellogg Biological Station, Michigan, USA - KBS M4-3 metaG (SPAdes) (version 2) | ecosystem: Host-associated > Plants > Roots > Rhizosphere >...
GAGCATGAAGGCTCGGCCTGGCAGGTCGCGAACATGATCACGTCCTCGGCGATCAATTCGTGGATCGGCGAGGAGGTCAAGGTGGTCGGTGTCGAGGGGAGCGCGGCGCACCCTCTCGCCGGCGGCCGCCTCACCGGCACGCTCGGCCTGTTCGGCTTCAACGACACATCCGGAACTTTGCTCGCATTCCGGGGATGGGCGCTGCACGACCAGAAGACCGGCGCGTTCAGCCGCCAGCCCCTGCCGCCGCTCGGCCCCGACATGGCCGGCGCCCAGCCGCCCTGGACGACGCCGACGCTCGAGGTCGACCGCCGGATCGGCTTTTACGGCCGACTCGCCTACCAGTTCGTCGCGCCGGTCAGCCTCGAAGCCTTTTACTACGACAATCGCGGCGACCCCGCCGCCTTCACCGACGACCTGCAATGGGGCTGGCGCACCCGCTTCCTCAACCTCGGGGCGCGGATCGATTTCAGCGCCCGCACCCGGCTGCTCGCCCAGGCGATGACCGGCTCCACCCGGATGGGCCGGGAGGAGGACGAGCCCGACGAGATCTGGGTCGACACCCGCTTCCGCTCCGCCTTCGTGCGGCTGACCCACGAGCTCGGCGCGGTTGCGCTTTCCGGGCGGGTCGACCTGTTCGAGACCCGCCAGCGCGGCGAATATGTCTATGCCGAGGACGGCGAGGACGGCTGGTCGCTGACCGGAGCCGTCGACTGGCGGCTGACCGACCAGGCCCGGATCATCGTCGAGGGCATGCATGTCGAGAGCGACCGCGCGGCGCGGAGCCGGCTCGGCATCGCCCCCCGCCAGAATCAGGGCGTCCTCCAGGCCTCGATGCGTATTACCCTCTGACGCCAACCGCTTACGGGATTTTCACCACTCCGCGCGCATAGGGGCACGATGCGCGCGCTCGTCCTTGCTCTGGCAGCCGTTGCGGCCGCGCCCGCGGTGGCTGGAGACCTCGCCGTCCAGGTGCGGACGGCGAACGGGGCGGGCGTGCCCAATGCGGTGGTCACGCTCTATCCGCGCGGCCGCCCGGCGGCGCTGCCGGCGGCCCGGCCGGCCTACCAGATCGCCCAGCGCGACCTGCAATTCTCGCCGTTCGTGCTGGTCGTCCCGGTCGGCGGCGAAGTCTCCTTTCCCAATTTCGACGATGTCCGCCATCACGTCTATTCCTTCTCGCCGGTGCGCCGCTTCGAGCTCAGGCTCTACGCCCGCGAGCAGACCCGAAGCGTCCGCTTCGACCGGCCGGGAATCGTGCCCTTGGGCTGCAACATCCACGACAACATGATCGCCTTCATCGACGTCGTCGACACCGGCTTCGCCGCCCGCACCGACGCCGCCGGGCGGGCGAGCTTCACCGCCATCCCGGGCGGGCCGGTGCTGGTCCGGGTCTGGCACCCGTGGCTGCGCGCGCCCGCCAACCAGCTCGAGCTGCGCGCCGAGGTGCCCGACAACGGCCGGGTCGCGCAGGCGGTCCCGGTCAATTTACGGCCGCCGCCGCGGCCGAGCCGGAGCTACTGATGTTCGCCCGGATCCGCACCCGGCTGGCGATCCATTATGCGGGCCTGTTCGCGCTCGCTTTGAGCCTGGTCGCGGTCGCGCTCTACGTCGTCGTCACCACCACCGCCGAGCGCCAGGTGCGCGACGAGCTCGTCGCCAGCTCGACCGTGTTCGATCGCCTGCTCGAGCTGCGCACCCGCGAGCTCGGCAATGCCGCCGGCCTCTTGTCGCGCGATTTCGGCTTCCGCGCCGCGGTCGCCACCGGCGATCCCCGCACCGCGCTTTCGGCGCTCGACAATCTGAAGGCGCGCCTCGGCCTCAGGACCGCGTTCATCGTCGGCATGGACGGCAGCGTCACCGGCCTTGCCGATCCGCGCCTCAGCGCCGACGCGCGCGCTTTGTGGGGCGCGCTCGACTCCGGCCGGACCAGCGGCATCGTCCGCCTCGGCGGAGTACCCCACCATGTCGTCGCCGCGCCGATCATGGCGCCGACCCTGGTCGGCTGGGTGGTGTTCGCGAACGATCTCGGGCCGGCCCAGATGCGCCGGCTCGAGCAGCTTTCGGCGATCCCGATCAATGCCCGGGTGCTGCTGCGCGGGCGCGGCGAAGCGTGGAGCAGCGAGGCGGCGACGGCGGGCTTCGTCGCCGAGCGGATCGGCGACAACGCCCCGGCCCGGCTCGACGATCCGAGCGGCACCGCGGTCGCGCTGGTCAAGCCGCTCGGCGCGCTGGGCGACGACAGCGCGGCGCTGCTGCTGCGCTACCCGCTTGCCCTGGCGATGGCGCCCTATCTTCCGCTGCAGATCGCGATGGCGCTGACCGCCTTGCTCGGCCTCGTCCTGGTGTTGTTCGGCTCGTGGCGGCTGTCGCTGACCCTGACCCGGCCGATCTCCGCGCTGGAGCAGGCGGCGCAGCGGATGGAGGAGGGCGAGACCGTCGCCGTCACCGTCGCGACCAGGGACGAGATCGGCCGGCTCGCGCAAAGCTTCAACCGGATGGCGGCCGGCATCGCCGAGCGCGAGAAGCGGATCACCCAGCTCGCCTTCAACGACAGCCTGACCGGCCTGCCCAACCGCGCCTTCTTCCGCCAGCATCTCGATCTCGAGCTCAAGCAGGCCGAGCGGCGCGGCGGCCGGGCGCTCGCTCTGCTCTGCGTCGACCTCGACAATTTCAAGGCGGTCAACGACACGCTCGGCCACCCGGCCGGCGACGAATTGCTGCGCGCCGTCGGCGCCCGCCTCGGCGCCAATGTCGGCGACGCGATGGTCGCGCGGCTCGGCGGCGACGAGTTCACCATCATCCTCTCGCACCGCGACGCCCACGAGGCGGCGGGGGCGATCGCCGGCCGGCTGATCGCGGCGCTCGCCGAGCCGTTCGAGGTCAATGGCCACGAGCTCACCGCCGGCGCCAGCGTCGGCATCGCGATGGCGCCCGGCGACGCCGCCGACGCCGACACCTTGCTCAAACATGCCGATCTCGCCCTCTACCAGGCGAAGGGCGAGGGCGGCGGCACCTACCGTTTCTTCGAAGCGGAGATGAACGCCCGCGCCCAGGCCCGCCACCAGCTCGAGGCGGACCTCAGGCGGGCGATCGGCCATGGCGAGTTCGAGCTCTATTTTCAGCCCTTGTTCGATCTCGAGACCAACCGGATCGGATCGTTCGAGGCGCTGATCCGCTGGAACCATCCGAGCCGCGGCCTGGTCGCTCCCGACGAGTTCATCCCGCTCGCCGAGGAGACCGGGCTGATCGTGCCGATCGGCGCCTGGGTGATCCAGGAGGCCTGCCGCCAGGCGGTGAAATGGCCCGAGGACGTGCGCGTCGCGGTCAACGTCTCCTCGGTCCAGTTCCGCCGGCCCGGCCTCGCCAACGTCCTCATCCAGGCGCTGGCGGCGAGCGGCCTCGATCCCAAGCGGCTCGAGGTCGAGATCACCGAATCGATCTTCCTGGAAAGCTCGGAGGCGCTGATCGCGGTGCTCCATTCGCTGCGCGCGATGGGGATCCGGATCGCGCTCGACGATTTCGGCACCGGCTATTCGAGTCTCAGCTATTTGCAGAGCTTCCCGTTCGACAAGATCAAGATCGACCGCTCGTTCATCCAGCAATTGCTGAGCCGGGCGGGCTCGACCGCGATCGTCCGAGCGATCACCGACCTCGCCCGCGCGCTCGGCATGGAGACGACCGCCGAAGGGGTCGAAAATCCCGAGCAGCTCGCCGAGCTGCGGCTGCAGGGCTGCTCCTCGGTCCAGGGCTATCTCTTCTCCCGCCCGGTCAACGCCGCCGGCGTGGCCGAGGCGCTCGCCGCCGCCAATCCGGAGCGGGATGTAGCGTGATCTGGCGCGCCCGGCGCGTCAGTCTGTCAAAAGGCGCACCGCCGGCGCGGTCAGGGTGGACGGATCGACCGTAAACAGCGCGCTGCCGTCGTCCTGGGTCTCCGTCGCCGCTACAACCTCGCCGGCGCTGACGAGCTCGAGACCGACGCCCGCGGGAAAGGGCGTCTGATCCGCGAAAATGAGAGTGACGGTGAAGGCCATCGGCGCGCCAGCTTCGGTCATGGCATGGGATCCTTGAAGCTCACGTTGGGATCATTGCCTGCCGGCCCGATGATGCGGGTCGCGGCCTGGCCATCGAACTGGCGATAGACAAGGCGCTCGATCGTTGTCGGCGGGCCGATGGGGAGGTCGGTCAGCGTCGGGGCCGACTGATTGGCGCCGACGGTCGCATAATCCCCCCAGGGGCCGAGGTCGGATTCGTAGCGCGGGTCCAATGGATCGGGACCGGCGAGGAAGCTCACGGCATAGCGGACCTGCGCGCCCTCTTTCCAGTTCGGTGGCATCGAATTCGGGTCCCAGCCGTTGGCGACGATCGTCGGGGCCGTCAGCGGTGGCTTTGGCCAGGCCGCGGGCGGCGGCGGATCATAGAAGCGCTTGAGTGCGAGCTTGCCCAGGGTCGCGGCGCCCATCCAATTGGCGGTCCAGCTATAATCGTCGAGATTGTCGATATCGTTCCGGCGTTGGACGCTGGTCCCATCCCACAGGAACAAGGGCGATATGTGACCCGTGACGGCGGCCGCGTTGCTGAGAGAGCTTTGCACCCTCTTGAGATCGGGGGCGGCCTGGAGCGCCTGGTAGGTTTCAGGATCCGGCTCCTTCCCGGTCAGGAAGGCCTGGAATATCTCGTCGACCGACAGCTGCAGGGCGGCATCGACTCGCTGCTGGTTGTCGGCATTCACCGTGTCGAAATAGCGCTTGTCGCCGTAAGCGTGCCACCGTTCGGGTGCGGGCTTGCAATTGACGACGATGAGCCCCCAGCGGCAGTCCTCGTCGTGCATGTAGCGGGAAAGGAGGGAGCCCACGGCGCTTGGCGTGACCCTCTCGTACAACTCCTTGCGCGGCGTGCGAAGATGGCCGCTCGAGAAGAGATCCGACAGATAATGGTCCGCAAAGGCGTTCTTCGCGTAGGCGCGCATCAGTTCCAGGCGCGGCTCCTGGCTGGCGGATGCCGCGGCCGCCTGCTTCAGCGCGGCCGCGTGCCCGGCCTGATAGGCAAGCACCGCGTGATGTCCGAAATGGTCCCAATTTGTGGCCGCCAGGTTGAGGTAGCGGCCGGGCGGGATCATGGGGTGGACGATGGAGCCGCCGCCGGTGATCCGATTCCACTCTCCCGAGAGCGTATCGCCAAGCTTGGCATATTCGGCCGAGGCAGACCCGCCTGCCGCGATCGCCTCGCCGACAGCGTCGATCTCGATCTGCATGACGTCCAGGATTTGCTTTGCCTCGTCGGCCGAAGCCGGCGCCGTGGCGAGGGATTCATACGCCGCCGTAAACCGGTCGATCCGGTCTTGCGGCGTCGTCCCGTCCGAGATCGGGCGATCGGGAATTCCGTAAAAGTCCCCGCCCAGCGAGACGATCTGCCCGTAAGTCAGCTCGAGGCCGTTCGGCAGGACAAGCGGCAGAATGCCCCCACGGGTGCCGGCATCGTTCGCCGTGAAGCGGAGGAGGACGCTGTCCCCGATCGCCCTGTGCTCGCCACCCTCAAACCTCATCACCGGATGGCCGTTCCCAGCCCGCGCGCCGATCGCGAAATGATGCTTCGGGTTGCGCCTCGGAATGTCCGGAAGGAGCAGCACGAAGGGCGTAGCGGTACCGGCAAGCCTGATTCCAGTCGGGGAGGCGAGGTCCTCCAACGTCCCAAGGGCGACGCGACCCTCTTCGAAGGCCTTTTCGACGATCGGCTCGAGCGACGCGGAGCGGAGTTCCCGGGCAGGCTCTTGCATGTGCGCGGCCTTCGCTGGACGATTGAACGTCCAGGCTAGGCCCGGGTCCGCCCGCCGACAATCGACGCTTGATCCGAAGCGGCGGCAACGGCGCTTGACGAAGTTGAGCGTTGATGGGCCGCGCGTTTGGCGGGCTGTCCGCCGGAATGGGGCGGACGGGCCACTCCCTTCGGCGCGGCCGGCGCCCGCCCGGCCCTTTGGGGGCTGGCATCCGGGCGGATTTGACGACACGGAGGCCGCCTGGACCCCGGCCTTCGCCGGGGTGACGTGGAGAGACGGTGCCCGCTCAGGCGGTGAATTCGACCTCGGTGGTTTCGCAGAGATCGACTCCGCGCAGATCGTTGCTGGTGCCGTCGTCGTAGGTCACCTTGATGTCCCAGGAACATTGCTCCTCGTTGCGGTCGAACGTGACCTCGGCCTGCTCGCCGTTGTTGAGCACCTCGCGGCCGAGGATGTCCGGGCCCCACTGATTGTCGTCGTGCGGCGAGACGTTGAGCGTCACGATGATATGGCCGGTATGGTTGGTGACCGTGAAATCCTGCTGCGCCGCATAGGCCGCAGTGGCCACGGCCGACGCGAGCAGGGCGCCGGCAATCCAAAGCTTGTTCATCTGATCGTCCCTCCCGCTACTGGTGGCGGCACCATAAGGCGGCGCGGGCCGTTGGCAATCTGCGAATCGGCGGGGTCTGGCCCTTTTCGAACACCCCCCTATAGGGCCCGTCATGGCGAGCGACGTTCTCATCATCGGCGCGGGGCACAATGCGCTGACCTGCGCCTTCTACCTCGCCGAGCGGGGCCTCAAGGTGACCATGCTGGAAGCCCGGTCCGTGGTCGGCGGGGCGGCGGTGACCGAGGAATTCCATCCGGGTTTTCGCAATTCGACGGCGAGCTACACGGTCAGCCTGCTCAACCCGAAGATCATCCGCGACATGCGGCTCTACCAGCACGGCCTCAAGGTGGTGCTGCGAAGAATCGACAATTTCCTGCCGACGCAAGGGCCCGATTATCTGCTCGCGGGGCGCGGCGGGCTGACCAAGCGGGAGATCGCCCGCCATTCGCCCAGCGACGCCGAGAATTACGACGCTTATTCCGAAGCGCTGAACGGCGTCGTCGCGGTGCTTCGGCAGTGGATCTTGCGGGCGCCGCCCAATGCCGGCGGCGGCCTCGGCGATCTGCTCGCTCTGCTCAAGCTCGGCGGCGGGGTCGGGCGGCTCGGGCTGGAGCAGCAGCGCCATCTGGTCGATTTCTTCACCAAATCGGCCGCCGACGTCCTCGGCCGCTATTTCAGCCACGCGCTCGTCCAGGCCTTGTTCGGCTTCGACGCCGTCGTCGGCCATTATGCCAGCCCCTATGCGCCGGGCAGCGCCTACGTCCTCCTCCACCATGTGTTCGGCGAGGCGGCGGGGATCGCGGGCGCCTGGGGCCATGCGATCGGGGGGATGGGCGCGATCACCCAGGCGATGGCCAAGGCGGCGCGCGAGGCGGGCGTCGAGATCGTCCTCGACGCGCCGGTCGACGAGGTGATCGTCGAGCAGGGCAGGGCCGCCGGCGCGGTCGCCCGCGGCAAGGCGTACCGCGCCAAGGCGGTGGTCGCCGGGGTCCATCCCAAATTGCTGTTCACCCGGCTGCTGCCCGCGGGCGCGGTCGCGGCGGCGCCCGCCTTGCGGATGGCGCACTGGGCGAGCGAATCGGCGACCTTCCGGATGAACGTCGCCTTGTCCGGGCTGCCGCGCTTCACTTCCCTGCCCGTGCCCGGCGACCATCTCACCGCCGGCATCATCGTCGCGCCGTCGCTGGCCTATATGGACCGCGCCTATCTCAGCGCGCGGACCGAAGGCTTCTCGCAGGAGCCGGTGGTCGAGCTGCTGATCCCCTCGACGCTCGACGACAGCCTCGCCCCGGAAGGGCGCCACGTCGCCAGCCTGTTCTGCCAGCATTTTCCCTACGACGTGCCGGGCGGCTGGGATTCGCGGCGCGAGGAGGCGGCCGACCATATCATCGCCCATGTCGATCGCTACGCGCCGGGCTTCGGGGCGCTGGTCATCGGCCGGCTGGCGCTGTCGCCGCTCGATCTCGAGCGCCGGTTCGGCCTGATCGGCGGCGACATCTTCCACGGCAAGATGGGGCTCGACCAGCTCTTCTCGAACCGGCCGATGCTCGGCCACGCCGATTATCGGATGCCGCTGAAGGGCCTCTACCTCTGCGGCGCCGGCGCCCATCCCGGCGGCGGCGTCACCGGCGCGCCGGGGCACAATGCGGCGAAGGCGGTGCTTGCGGACAAGAGGAAGCTCAGGCTCTAGCCTTCATCGTACCCCGGCGCAGGCTGGCATCCATGCCCGACTCAGAATGGACCCCAGCCTTCGCTGGGGTGACGAAGATGGGCGGGTCAGTCCGAAGAGCGATAGGTCTCGTGGCAGGCGGCGCAGGCGGCGCGGACCTCGCCCCAGCGCTGCAGGAAGATGGCGCGGTCGCCCCCTTGCGCGGCCTCGGCGAGGGCGCGGGCGGCGCCGGCATAAGCGGCGGCGCGCGCCTCGAAGCCGGCGCGGTCGCTCCACACCGCCGGCAGCGCCTTGCTCGACGGCAGGTTGGTCCCGGCCGGGAACATGGTCGGCAAAGTCCGCGCCCAGCGCGCCAGAGCGCGGGCGGGCAGGACCAGCATGTGGACGTCGGCGCCGGCCTCGGCGGCCGCCTTCATCGACAGGAAGCTGCCCGCGGAGAGCTGATAAGCCGATTGCCTAGCGGCGACGATCTGCTCGGGGCTGAGGCCGGCGGTCGGCGCCTCGGTCTGCGCCGCGGCGGCGAGCGGGATCGCGGCCAGCGCCGCGGCAAGCAACAATGTCCGTCTCATCCGTCCCTCCAAGTGCCGGTTACCTGCCTAATCGCATGCCGTCTCCGTAACAACGGGAACTTAGCTTGCACCGGGCGCGCTTGTGTCGGGGGGAATACAGGGCTTCACGCCATGTCGAGTTCGGCCCGTTGCTGTACGCTTCTCTTGTTCCTGCTGGCGAGCCCCGCCCTCGGGCAAGCCAATGGCGTCCTGCCCAGACACGGCCTGCCCGCTGCGGAGCGCCGGACACCGCCGGATTGGATCCCGGCGGGGGATTTGCGCGGTGGCCCGCCAGCGCGCATCGGTCTCGTCGCCGTGATGAGCGTTGGCGACGGGATGCAGCTCGGCATCGGCCGCTTCAGCATGCTCGATCCCGCGCGGTCGCGCACGAATATGGAGCGCGAGCCGCGGCCTACGGACATCGAGCGCCGCGAACGCAGCATCGCCGCCGTCCGACTCAGCCTCAGCTTCTAAAGGCTCAGATGATCGGATGCCGCTCCCAGTCGGCCTTGCCGGCGCGGCCGGTCATCCGGCGGTGGAGCTTGTCCATGGTGCGGCTGCCGGTGTTGACGAACAGGAAGGGGAAGATGGCGTGGACTAAGGCCGCGAGCCCGCCCGCCAGCATGCGCAGGCCGAACGCCGAGGCGTTGACGAAATGCGCGCCATAGCTCTCGCCGACTTCCTTCGGGTGCCTGGTGAACGGATTGCCGGCCATATGCGTCTCCCTCGCCGGGCCAGCTTAGCCCGTTGCCTGCGCGAAAAAAACCCGCGCCGCCGGTAGGCAGCGCGGGCCGGTGGGTTCAAGCGGGCCGGCTCAGTGGCGGGCGCAATTGGCCGGATCGGAATTCGGCCCCGAATCGCTGTCGCTGCGGCGGTTGCCGCGGCCGTTGCCGGCCTGGTCGGCGTTCGGCCCCTGATCGCTGTCGGTGCAGCCGCGGATATGGTTGTTGCCGCGGCCGCGGTTGGGCGGGTCGGAGTGCGGGCCCTGATCGGAATCGGTGACTCCCTGCGCCCCGGCGCTGCCGGTCAGCGTGACCATCGCCCCGCCCGCGACCACCGCGCCCCCGGCGACGCGCGTCAGGAACGAGCGCCGGCTCAGCTTTCTGCTACCCTTCATGCTACGAATCTCCCCTCCCAAAAGGTGAGCCTCCCTAGCCCAGTTCGGCTGTCGCAACAATGAACGTTTAAGGCGCGCCGATCTTGCTCGCGGCGCCGTCTTCCCTCTAGGAGCGGCGCAAAGCGAAGGGAGCGACGCCATGAAACTCGACAGCAACATCGCCGCGGTGGTCACCGGCGGCGCCTCCGGCCTCGGCGAGGCGACGGCGCGGGCCTTGGCGGAAAAGGGCGTCAGGGTGGCGATCTTCGATCGCGACGCCGAGCGCGGCGAGAAGGTGGCGGGCGAGATTGGCGGCGTCTTTTGCCAGGTGGACGTGACCTCGGACGAAGCGGTCGACGCCGGCTTCGCCAAGGCGCGCGAAGCCCACGGCCAGGAGCGGATCTGCGTCAATTGCGCCGGCGTCGCCAATGCGATGAAGACGGTCGGCCGCGACAAGGAGACCGGAGCGATCAGGCGCTATCCGATCCACCAGTTCGAGCTCGCCATCCAGATCAACCTGATCGGCACCTTCCGGGTGCTCGCCGCCTCGGCCGCCGGAATGGCGACGCTCGACCCGCTCGCGGACGGCGAGAAGGGCTGCATCATCAACACCGCCTCGGTCGCCGCCCAGGACGGCCAGATCGGCCAGGTCGCCTATACCGCGTCCAAGGCGGGCGTGCTCGGCATGGCGCTGCCGATCGCCCGCGATTTGATGGGCGAGGGGATCCGGATCAACACCATCCTGCCCGGCGTGTTCGAGACGCCGATGGTGGCGATGATGCCGCAGAACGTGAAGGACGCGCTCGCCGCCCAGGTGCCGTTTCCCAAGCGGCTCGGCCAGGCCGAGGAATATGCCCGCCTGGCGGTGTTCATGGCCGAGAACGTCTACCTCAACGGCGAGTATGTGAGGCTCGACGGCGCGATCCGGATGGCGCCGCGCTAGGCTCGCCCGCGGGCAGGGAGGCCATCCGCCGGAGATAATCGTGGCGCTCGATGAGCGCGTCGGCGAAGGCGGCGTCGGCCCGAGTGAAATGGCTGCGCCAGCCGCCGACCCGGCCCTCCCGCGTCTTGAACGAATCCGGATCGGCCGGGTCCCCCGGCGCCAGCACGTCGCCGTAGAGCCGCGCGCCGCGCCCGCTCGCCTCGAGCGCGCGCATGTTGTCGAAGCGGCCGGCGGCGACCGCCCGGCGCAGCGCCTCCTCGGGGACGGAGTCGCCGCGAACGAGCGCCACCGCCCGGGCGAGCTCGCCCGCCGTATCGGCGTGGAGCGCCTCGTAGCTGAGGACGAGGCCGTTGCCGGCGCCGCCGCGGTCGAGCCGTTCCTTCCAGAACAGGTTGAAGCGCATGGCGCGTTCGAGCCCGGCTTCGGAATCGCGCAGGAATTCGGACAGCGAGCCGCGATAGCCGCCGCCGCGCCGGGTCGCCGCGAACCAGTGGGAGACGGTGGTGTCGCGGGGATCGCGGTGGAGGAGGAGGATCCGCTTGCGCTCCCAGCCGCGGGGCAGCGCCGCGGTTTCGCGCTGGTGGCTATATTCGAGATGGATGCCGAGGCGGTCGAGCATGAAGCGAAGCCAGGTCCGCCCCGATTTCGGCCAGGAGAGGACGACCGCCGCATCGTCGCGCAGAGCGACCCGCCTGGCCTCGGCGAGCAGCGCCGCCAGCTCGACGGACAGCCGCCCGCCTTGCGGCGCGCGACGGCCAAGGATGCGCGAGGCCGCGCCGCGAAG
>Ga0207659_10002287_pt1 | contig 11416 bp, 9 predicted proteins | sample KBSM43metaG_FD_184330 | JGI IMG/M metagenome (GOLD analysis project Ga0207659, IMG submission 184330) | Miscanthus rhizosphere microbial communities from Kellogg Biological Station, Michigan, USA - KBS M4-3 metaG (SPAdes) (version 2) | ecosystem: Host-associated > Plants > Roots > Rhizosphere >...
CGCGAGCTGCGCGCGCTGGGAGGTGAACTCCACCTCGGCCGACCGGCGCGTCGCGGCAGCGGAGATGTTCTGCCCGCGGATACGGCCGCCGGAGAACACCGTCTGCGAACCGGAGATCCCGAAGTTCCACGAGTTGCGCGCACCGAAGCCCACGCGACTGAAGTCGAGCGATGCGGGGGTGGCGCAGGTCGTGGCCGCCGCGAGCGCGGCGGCGCGATCCGCCGGCGTCGGGTTGTCGGGCAGCGGCGGTGTGCAGAGCGCCTTCGGCTGGGGCACGGTGCTCGTGTCGGTACCGCCTCCGCCGCCGGCGAGCGCGGCGAACTGCGAGCGCAGCGCGCGCGAGTAAGTGAGGTTCCCGCCGAGCTGCGGCAGGTACTGGCTGCGGGCGATGTGCACCTGGCCGGCGGCGCGCGAGATTCCGGCGCGCGCGATCTGCAGCACCTCGCTCTCACGCGCCGCGAGGCGGATCGCGTCGTCGAGCGAGAGCGCACGGGAGTTGGTCGCGGCGGGGGTCTGCTGCTGCGCCGACGCGAGCATCGGCGACGAGACCGCGAGCAGCAGGCCGAGCGCGCACGCGCGCACGACGGTCCTGCCAGGTCGGGTCGGATGGACGATCATCGATGGTTGGGTGTTGGGAAACGTCTATCGTGAGGAGGGAGCGCCGATCGCGCGCAGGAAGCAGCGCACGTAGCGGCGGGCTGCCTCGTCGGCAGGCAGAAAGGTGTCCGGTGCCATGGGGCGCCCCATGGCGTCGCTCATCACGGCGCTGATGAGCATCGTGACCGCGGCCTCGACGTCGGCTTCGCGATCGGCGAGACCGAGGTCGTGCAGCCGCGTGACGTACTCGGTGATCTGCTGGTGGACGTCGACGCGCCCGCGGCAGGCGAAGCCGGCGACCTCGGGGCGCTCCTCGTACTCGCTGATCGCGTGGATGAGCATCGGGCGCATGTGGCGAATGCGCTCGAGGTGCATGTCCACCCAGCCGGTGAGCTCACGCTCCGGGTCGACCGGGGGATTGGGGAGTGGGTTGACGTCGCCGCACGTGTCATTCTCCTCGAGCACCGCCTCGAGGAGCGCACCCTTGGAGCCGAAGGTGCGAAAGAGCGTGACTTCGTTGACGCCTGCTTCGGCGGCGATGAGCCGCGTGGTCGCGCCGCGGAACCCGTGCTTCGAGTACACGCGTCCAGCGGCTTCCAGAATTCGCTCTCGGCTGATCATGGAGCGCATCCTAGCGCAAACATCTGCGTATGCAAGTACCTACTTGCTTGCCGTGCGTACTATCTTTGGGTAGAGCATCTTCGGGTTTTGATCGGGTCTTGCGGCCTCGGCCTCTGGCCCGATGGACAGCATCTTGCTCGCTTTTGCAGCCCCCTCTGCTGGCAGATTCACGATGCGACACGGTCCCAAAAACCCTCCACGGGACTCCCGATCCCGCCCCACACCCCCACAGGCAATCGAAGCCACCGAGCGAGCAGGAATCCGCTCGCTCGACTGCGGCGACGAGACCGACGCGGACGCGACGACGATCATCCGCCGCGCCGACAGCAACGCCGTCCCACTTCCGCCGCCGGCGGACTCCGGCGCCCTCGGCGAGCAACGACAATCGGTGTGATTCCCGGGGGTAGGGGGAGCCCTCCAGCGATGTGGTATGGCGCATGCCTCAACGAGTCGCTGCCAACCACGACACCAATGCACCACTCCCCGCAGGTCGACACCGCGCTCCCCTCTACTCGATCCCCGCTTGCGCCGGGTGAGGGGATCGGTCGCAACCGCCTGCTCGGCGCTCTCTCCGAGGAGGATCTCGATCAGATCCTGCCGTCGCTCGAGTCGGTGCCGCTCGTCGACGGGATGCCGATCTACGAGCCGAACGAGCCGATCTCGCACGTCTACTTCCCGATCAGCGGCGTCGTCTCGCTCGTGAGCGAGATGAGCGAGGGAACCGTCGAGGTGGGGACGATCGGACGCGAGGGGATGACGGGGCTGCCGCTCGTGCTGCATGCGCGGACGATGCCTTCGCGTGCGTTCGTCCAGGTGCCTGGCCACGCGTATCGCATGCGTGGAATGGACCTCGTCACCATCCTGCGCGAGGCTCCACGCATCGAGCGGCTGGTGTATCGCTACATCATGGCGCTGTTCGACCAGGCGGCGCAGCACGCGGCGTGCAATCGCCTCCACGACCTCGAAGAACGGTGCGCGCGGTGGCTGCTGATGACGCACGACCGTGTGGACGGCGACGTCCTCCCGCTCAAGCAGCAGTTCCTCGCCGAGATGCTCGGCGTGCATCGCCCCGCCGTCACCATCGCCGCCGGCGCTCTGCAGAAAGCGGGCGTGATCCGCTACACGCGCGGCAAGGTGACGGTGCTCGACCGCGCCGCGCTCGAGGAGGCGTCGTGCGAGTGCTACGGGATCATCGCGCGTCGCGCCGCGGAGCTGCTCGATCAAAGCGACTGAGTCGGCCCTCCGAGCGCTGTGTACGGCATCGTACCGACGATGCGAACTAAGTCGATGATACGCAAGGAGTTATTTGCATTTTCCGACGAGCGGATTACTATTCCCTCAGCGTCGGAAAACATCTGGTTATCGACGCCTTTGTGGCCGACACCTGGATGCGCTTCTCGGAGCGAGAGGTCCACGATGGCACTTGAGTGGTCGGGCACGCACCAGGTACCCCGGGAAACATCGCGCGACGACTCGCGCATCGCGCCGCTCCGCCTCGTCGCCGAGCAAGCTTTGGAGCGGGCGCTGCTCGAGCAGTCGCGGCTCTCGCTGGGGATGTACCGGCACGTCTCGAGCGCCGAGGAGGCAGCCGTGGAGCGCGCCGTACGTGCGATCGCCGGGGAAGCGCGTCGGCTCGAGATTCGGGCCGAGGAGATGATCATCGGCATCAAGGAGGCGTGGGCGCGGCTCGCATCCATGCGCGCGCGGCAGCTCGGGGACCGGGACGCAGACGTGCTGCGCGAGGTCGTGAGTCGCTCCATCGAGGTATTCCACGAGGCACAGGACGCAGCACTGCGCAGGCTCCGGCTCTGATCTGCACGCCCAACGAGGCACGTAGGACGGAGGAGCCCCGCGACGCTTCGGCAACAGATGAAGGTGGGGTAGAACATGCCAGGATATCGATCGCTGTCGGCAAGCATGTCGGGAAGGGCGGCTGACCACGCGCGGGAGGCGGAGCGCAGCCAGCGCCACGGAGACCCGGAGACGGCGGCTCGACTGCTCGAGGAGGCGCTCGAAGCCACGCTTCGCACGCGCCCCGAGATGCCCGGGTGGCTCTGCGGGCGACTCGCGTCGATCTACCGCACACTGAAGCGGTACGACGACGAGGTGGAGCTGCTCGAGCGCTACCGTGAATCGCAGACGTCGGAGGAGGCGCGCACGAGGTTCGACGCGCGGCTCTCCAAGGCCCGCGCGATCGCGGACCGCAAGCGGCGACCGGTGACCGGGGCGCTCGAGACGGTGCGCCAGGTGCGCCACCGCTCCAGCCTGCGTCGCCGCACGCCACCGCGGGGCACGCCCGCGATCACGATGTCGAACGGCAACGGCAACGGCGCGGCAGCCGGCGCGTCGGCGACGCAGATGGAGCTGCGCGCCGCGCTGACGGATCGCGCCCCGGACCGGGGCGATCGGATTCGCGCGGCGCTGACGACGCTCTGCGCCGAGCCGCTCTCGGGCGACTTGCACATGGAGCACCTCGTGACCACGCTCAAGAAGGCGTGGAGCGAGACTCCGATCCCTCCGGGCCTCAGTGCCGAGATGTGGCACGATCAGTACTCGTCGGCGCTCGTCGAGCTGCTCGCGTTGTACTTCGGCGAGACGCAGGCGTAGCTCGGGGGTCCTGCGCGGCGACGCCTTCGCGCGTCAGCCGCGCGGCCTGCCGAGACGGACGGTTCCCCCCGAAGGCTGCGACGCCGGAGCATGGCGGGGATCGCCGGCGGGCGGGCGATTCGCGCCGGTGCCCTGCTGCGCGCCGTCGCGTCCGTCGCGGCCGCCGCCGCGCGGGCTGCCGCCAGCGCCCGGGTCTCCGCGTCCGCGCGGCCGACCGTCGTGACCGCGCACGACGCCGACGGGCGGGCGGTAGAAGCCGTACCGTCTTCCGTTCCGGAAACCGGGGCCGAATCCGACGGGAACTCCGTAGCCCCAGCCCCACCCCCATCCGAGCGGCATGTCGTACCACTGGTCGTAGGTGGACATGTGGGCGCCGCTCGAGACGTCCTCGGCGCCGCGGGCGAGCACGTACGACTGCGTGTCCGCCACCGCGCCGAGCGCGTCGGTGGTGCGCGCCGGTACGCCGAGGTTCACCAGCGCGGCGAGGTCGGTGGAGTTGATGTCGAAGCGCTGCGCACGCTCGAAGACCCACGCGTCGACCACGCCAGCGTCCAGCACGCGCGACGCCTCGAGCACGTCCTCGGCGCGAACGGGCGCGCCCGCCGCGATTCGCACGCTGTGGGTGGCGAGCGCCTGAGCGCGAAGCGCCGAACGCGCGGCGATGGGCAGCGCGTTGGGCGGAGTGACTTCGCGATAGCGCGCCACGCGCACGCTGGCGCCGCCCCCCGCGGAGATCGCCTCGACGTCGAGCCAGTCGCCGTCCGCGCCGATCGTGAGCAGCCCGGACGTCGACGACGACACGCCAGCGCAGGTGCCGATGGAGTGGACGAACAGGCGCCGCCTGTCGTTGGACCAGCGTGCGCTGCGCTCGCCGGTGCAGCGCGCGGCGTCGATCGGGCGGGGCCGGCCCGTTGCGTCGAGCGTCTCGCGCCCGACGATCCGTCCCCCCTGCACCGTGATCACGTCGGCGACGTCGACCCTGGCCGTCGGCGTGATGCACACGATGGCCGGCGCGGCATCGGGGCCTGTGGCCGACTGCTCGGCCGACCAGCACCCCAGCCACGCCTGCAGGCCGGCGCCGTAGATCGCGGCCTGCCCTGACGCGCTCGACGCGCCCGCGGCCAGCAGCGCCGCGGCGAGCGCGCTAGCGCTTGCCGTTCCCCTGGTTCCGAGCACGCTCGTCTTCCTCCTGCTGCATCCGTCGAAGCCGCTCGGGATCCAACGTCCCACGCTCGCCCGACAGATCGATCATCCGTGCCCCGCCGAGATATTCTACCGTCTGTGGACTCTCAAGGTTCACCGCGCGGCCGATGACTCCGGCGAGCCGCGCGCCCTGCTCGACGATGATGCGCAGCTGCTCGCGCTGGTCGTCGGTGAACGAATCGTCCTCGAGCAGCCGCGCGGACCGCTCAAGGATGGTGTGCAGCGGGCCGCCGGCCTCGCGCTCCAAGGCGAGCGCCGTCTCGCCGATGCCGGCCAGCCATCGATTGCGCGCGAGCTCCTCCTCGGCGGCCCTCAGCGCGTCCGTCTGCCGCAGCCGGCGCTCGGCGATCTCGATGCGGGCGCGCAGGCCCTTGGGCGAGGTGGGCTTCGACACGTAATCGTCGGCGCCCGCGTCGAGCGCGGCCTTGAGCGCCGGCGGGTCGTCGTGCGCCGTGACGATCAGGATGAACGTCGTCTGCGCCACGGCGTGGGCGCGGATGCGCCGGCAGAGCTCGAGCCCGCCGAGCTCCGGGATCTTGAGATCGAACACGACGAGCGGCGACGGCTGCTGTCGGTACGCCTCCCACGCGTGCGCACCGTCGTCGAAGCCGAGCGCCTCGTGGCCGAGCTCCTCGAGCACGGCGCGCATGGTATCGGCGGTCGGATCGTCAACGGCGAAGATGACACGCATGAGAGCTCAGGCGATGCGGGCCGTCGGGTCGGCCGACGTAAGATGCCCGACGAGCGAGGTACCGGCCAGCACACGCGGTGCTTCCTCGCGCGCCGCAGCGATGGAGTACAGCACGGGCGTCACGATCCGCGCGAGCAGCGTGGACGAGAGCAGCCCGCCGATGATCACCCACGCTAGCGGCGAGTACAGTGGCGACCGCTGCACCGCCAGCGGCAGCAGCCCCCCGATGGCCGTCAGCGAGGTCAACACGATGGGCAGGAAGCGCACCTCGCCCGCGCGTCGGATCGCTGCATCGAGCGGCATGCCCTGCTCGCGAAGCTGGTTGGTGAGGTCAACGAGCAGGATCGAGGTCTTGATCTCGATCCCGACGAGCGCGACGAAGCCGATCAGGGCGGTGAACGAGAGCGTGTAGCCGGTGAGGAAGAGCGCTACGAGCCCGCCGACGACGCCCAGGGGGATCACGCTGGCGACGACGAACGTCGTGCGGAACGTACGGAACTCGAGCACGAGCACCGCGAGGATGAGGAAGACGGCGACGATGATGGCGCCGCCCATCCCGCCGAAGCTCTCCTCGCGGCTCTCGAGCTCACCCGCGGGGACGATGCGATAGCCCGCCGGCAGATGGAGCGCGTCGAGTCGGCGAAGCATGTCGCTCGTCACTCGCGCGGTGTTGAACCCGCTGCGCACGAAGCTCGTCACCGTCATCGTGCGCTCCCCATCGCGATGCTGGATCACGGCCGGCGCGGACTCGAAGCGTATCGAGGCGAACTGACGCAACGGCACCTGGGCGCCGGAGGTGGAGGCGACCCAGACGCGATCGAGAGCGTCGAGCCCGGGCCGTCCGGTATTCGGCAACCGTACGACGACGTCGTGATCGCGACCATCGGACGTGCGGAGCACACCGCCCGCGATGCCGCCGATCGCCAGGCGCACCGTGCGGTCCACCTCCGCCGTGGGCACGCCGAGCAGGCCGGCCTTCTGCCGATCGACGTCGACGCGAAGATCGGAGCGATTCACCCGCACCGGGTTGCCGACGTACTGCGTACCTGGCGTTGCGGCGAGCGTGGACTCCACCTGGCTCGCGAGCCGTCGCAGCACGCCGAGGTCCTCACCCTGGATGCGCAGCGCGATGGGCGCCTCGATCGGCGGCCCGTTCTCGAACTCGCGCACCTCGATGCGCGCCCCGGGATACGCGTCGAATCGTGCACGCAGTGAATCGAGCATTCGATCGGTGCGGCCTTCCTTGAACTCGCGCAGCAGCACGAACAGCTGCGCGGCGTTGCTGCTGAGGCCACGCGGGATGACGTTGTAGTAGATCTGCGGGTTGTCGCGACCGACGTTCGCCATCACGGCTTTCACCTCGGGGCGCCGCAGCAGCACCTGCTCCGCGAAACGCGCCGCGCGATCGGTCTCGGCGAGACTGCTGCCTTCCGGGGTCTCGATGCGCACGAGGAACTGCGGCGTGCCGGCCTTGGGAAAGAGCGAGAACCCGATCGATGGTACCAGGGCGACGCTCGCGACGACGAGTGCGGCGGCGACGGCGAGCGCACGACGCGGCTGACGCAGCGCCCGGTCGAGGAGCGGCGCGTACGTGGCGTGAATGACGCGCTCGAACCAGCGCAGGGCGCGGTTGCCCTCGGCGCGGGCCTCGGCGGGCAGGATCAGGCTCGCGAGCCACGGCACGATCGTGAGCGAGACGAGCAGCGACGCGAGCACGGTGTAGATCACCGTCACCGGCATCGACCGGATGTACCGGCCGGGAAGACCCGGCAGGAACAACAGGGGAAGGAATGCGAGGATCAGCGTCGCCGTGCAGCCGAGCACGGCGGTCGAGATCTGCCGTACGCCGAGAATCGCCGCCTCGACGCGCCCGTGTCCCTCGCGCCGGTAGCGACTGATGTTCTCGACGACGACGATCGAATCGTCGACGAGCAGGCCGAGCGCGATCACCGCACCGACGATCGACAGTTGATTGATGCTGAAGCCGGTGAGTGCGAGCAGTGTGACGCCGATGGCGAGCGAGAGCGGGATCGACACCATGACGATGACGGACGCGCGCCAGCCCAGTGGCACCAGCGTGAGCAGCACCAGCAGGATCGCGATGGCGAAGTCCTCGGTGAGCCGCCCGAGGCGGTTGCCGACGTTCTGCGCCTGGTCGAATGGACGTTCGAGCCGGATCGATCCCGGCAGCGTCTTCGCGAACGCGTCCATCTCGCGCCAGGCCGCGTCTCGCACGTGCTCGACGTTCACGCCCGGCTGTTGGGTGGCCGTGATCCATACCGCGCGCTCGCCGTTCAGGCGGGCGTCATGACTGGGGTCCGCGTAACCCCAGTCGACCGAAGCGACGTCGCGCAGGCGCGCCAGCTGGCCGTTGGCCGCGCCGATCACGGTCTCGCGCACCTGCTCGACCGTCTCGTAGGCGCCGTGCGTCTTCACGTTCATGCGACGCGCGCCGAGATCGACACTGCCGCCTGGAATGTTTCCCGCATCGCCGGCCACGGCCTGCAGCACGCGTCCGACGGGAATCCCCGTCTGCGAGAGACGGCCGAGATCGAGTGCGACACGCACCTCGCGGTCGGGATGTCCCCACAGTTCCGCACCGCGGACACCGGGCACCGTGGAGAGCCGGTCCTCGAGCTTGCGCCCCAGGCGTTCGAGCTCGGCGTACGGTGCGTCGCGTGACACGAGCGCCACCTGGAGGATGTTCACCTCCGCGGAGGAGTACTTCTCGACGGTGACCGAGCGAAGATCGGCAGGCAGGGTCGGGCGCAGCGCGTTCACCTCCCGCTGGACCTCGTCGAACTTGCGGTCGGCGTCGACCGACGGCTCGAACTCGACACTCACCGTCGTGAGCCCGTCGCGGGCAGCAGCGGTGACCTTCTTCACGCGATCGAGACCACGGAGCTTCTCTTCGATCGGGTCCATCACGAGCTGCTCGAGATCCGACGGTCCGGCGCCCGGGTAGACGGCGACGACGGTGAAGACCGGCGCCGGGAACGTCGGGTCCTCGGCGCGCGGGATGGTGAGCCACGAGCTCACGCCGAGCGCGACGAGCATGAGGAACGCGAGCACGGTGAGCTGCCAGCGCCGCACGCTCAGTTCGGTGATGTTCATGGCAGCACCGTCACGGCAGCGCCGTCGTCGAGGTAGGTGGCGCCGGTGACGACGACACTGGTGTCGCCGGCGAGCCCTTCACGCACCGCCACACGGTCGCCCTGGATCGTCGCGACGCGCACCGCACGTCGCCGCGCGCGACCGCCGGAGACGACGAACACACTGGCCCTGTCGCCGTCCGCCTCGAGCAGGGCGTCGACGGGCACGGTCGGGAGTGAACCTCTACCCGTCGCGGCGATCGTGGCGCTGCCGATCATGCCGACGCTGAGTCCCGTCGCGTCATCGAGCGCGATCTCCACCGCGTACGTGCCGCTGCCGGCCGTCGCCGCGCCGGCGATCTGCCGCACGCGACCGGTGAGCACCCGGTCGGGGAATGCGTCGAGTCGGACGGTCGCGGGACTGCCGACGCGGACGCGCACGATGTCGCGATCGGGAAGTCCGACCCGGAGCACGGTGCCTCCCGTCGAGCCGCCGATCGTGAGCACCGGCGCGCCGGCGCCGAGCGTCTGGCCCGGCTCGGCGGCTCGCCGAAGCACGCGGCCCGCACTCGGTGCGACCACGGCGGCGTACCGGCGATTCACGGACGCCGTCTGCAGATCCGCGCGCGCCAGCTCGAGCGCCGTCGCGGCGTCCTGGAGCTGGGCGAGCGGAGCGAGACTGTCGGCGTGCAGCGCCTGCACGCGCGCGTGATCGCGCTCCGCCTTGGCGACGGCGCTGCGAGCCCGCGTCACCTGTGCGTCGATCTCGCGCAGATCGAGCTGGGCGAGCGTCTGGCCGGCGCGCACGACGTCACCCTCGCGCACGTACACCGCGGCGACGACGCCGCTGATCTTGAAGGCGAGGGGGAACTCGTCGTGCGAGGCGACGACGCCAGCGCCGATCGCGGGTTCGTCGAGCGCGGCGAGGACGACGGGTGCCGTACGCACCCGGATGCGCGCGGGGGGCACTGCGTCGCGCGCGTCCGAGGTGCGGCATGCCGTCGCGAAGAGGAAGGTGAGCGCGACGGCGACGAGAGATCTGGTCATGGCGGGCTCCGGATGGTCGATGGGGTGGGATCAGCGATCGAGGTCGGTGCGCAGCGCGGCGGCGCGCTCGAGCTCCACCCATCGGGTGGCATAGCCGTAGCGCGTGAGGATCAGGTTGAGCGCCGCGCGAGTCCACGTGGTGCGCGCGTCGAGCACGTCGAGCGCGGAGGCGGCGCCCTGTTCGCCGCGGCGGCGCACGAGCTCCCAGTTGCGGCGCGCGGCGCTCTCGCGCTCGACGGCGGAGGCGACGGCGACGCGCGCGACGCGCGCGGCGCCCCACGCGCCGTGCACCTGCAGCGCGATCTGTCGCTCGAGGTCGGCGCGCTGCACGCGCACGCGCTCGACGTCGAGCTGGGCCTGCTCCCGCCGGGCCGCATCCTGTCCGCCGTTGAACAGGTTCCACTGCAGCACGGCCGAGGCGACCATGAAGTCGCGGTCGGCATCGAAGCGGTAGTCGCGTCCCTGCATGCCGTAGTCGAGCGCGATGGCCGCGGTGGGGAGGAACGCCGCGCGCGCGGCGCGAACACCCGCCTGGGCGCCACGCTCGCTCCAGGCGAGCTGGTCGAGCTCCTCACGCCGAGCGAGCGCGAGGCGTACGTACGACTCGGGCGAGCTGTCGAGCGCGGGAACGACGAGCGAGTCGTCGACGACGGTGGGCGCCTCGCGCTCGATCGGCCGGCCGAGGACGAGGTTGAGCGAGCGCGCGGCAGTCGCGGCGCGCTCAGCAGCCTCCGCCAGCGCCTGGTCCGACTCGGCGCGATCGGCGCGCGCACGGAGCACGGCGTCGGGTGTGGCGAGTCCGAGCGCGAGCCGACGCTCGGCGGCGCGAAGCATCCCGTCGGTGAGGGCGAGGACGCTCCGGTCGAGCTCCACGACGCGGACGGCGGAGGCGTAGGCGAGATAGGCGCGCTGCACGCCCGCCGCGACGTCGCGCGCTTCGGCGCGGGTGAGGGATTGCTGCGCGCTCTCTTGCGCCCGGGCAGCCTGATGCGATGCGCGGATGGCCGGGTTGAACACCGGCTGCGCGAGACGGAGATGCGTCTCCTGTGCCTGCGGAAGCGTCTGGCGGATGTCGGTCGGGAAGGCCGACGTGCCGGTGATCCGATTGAGCGCGGCGTACGCCGGGTTGATGAACGAGCCGACGTCGACGACGCCGTCGAGCTGCGAGCGACGCGACTCGAGTGCGAGCGTGGGCAGATAGAGCCCGCGGGCGCGGCGTGTTTCGGCTGCGGCCCGCTCGTCGCTCAGGCGACTGGCCGAAAGCTGGAGGTTGTTGCGGAGCGCCTCGTGGACGAGGGGCGCGAGTGGATCGGGGCGCTGGGCGGAGAGCGGCGCCGTCGTCGCCAGGAGGGCGACGCAGAGGGCTCGGGCTCGCAGATCACGCTTCATGATGATCACCGTAAAGTGTTCTAACAGTGTTAAGTAAGGGCCAAAAAAAAGAGCTACGCCGAGGGCCGCGTGGTGCCGCGCTGCATGACGTCGATCATCGCGCGCGCCGTCTCGCGCGGGTCGCGCCAGTCGATCCACTTCTCGTTGCTCTTCGCCACGTGCAGAGACA
>Ga0207659_10002290_pt1 | contig 11412 bp, 10 predicted proteins | sample KBSM43metaG_FD_184330 | JGI IMG/M metagenome (GOLD analysis project Ga0207659, IMG submission 184330) | Miscanthus rhizosphere microbial communities from Kellogg Biological Station, Michigan, USA - KBS M4-3 metaG (SPAdes) (version 2) | ecosystem: Host-associated > Plants > Roots > Rhizosphere >...
GATCGCCTCGCCCGCAACGCGCGGACCTACGAGATCGTCACGACGGTGCCGACGCCGACGCCGGCCGGTGTCATTCCAGCAGGAGCGACGATTCGCCGTGTGAGCTCCGATCCCGGCCGCGCGTTTCAGACCGGTTTCGTCGGCGGGCCGCCGCCGCTGGACGACTGGAACAAGCTCGACATGCCGGGACTGCGCGGCATCTCGCAGACCGCGCCGTACTTCCACAACAACAGCGCCGACACGCTGGAGGAAGTTGTCGATCACTACATTGCGCTGTTCAATTTCATCCTGGTGGTGGCGCCGCCTGGACCGCTGCCGCCTGTGATCTCCAGCGACGGCGTGCATCCCGATCTGCAGCTGGTGCCGTCCGAACGTGCAGCGCTCCTCGCTTACCTTCGTATTCTCTGATCCAGACTGGAGCGGTTCGACGATTCGCGTCGAACCGCTCCTCAGCGTCTAGTGGACTGTCTCGCCTGGTTCATTACCGCTCGCCAGTTGACGATGAACGCAAAGTTCGCAAAGAACGCAGAATCCGAGTGAAATTCATACTCTGCGAACTTAGCGAACTCTGCGTTCCTCTTCCGGGCCAGTACTGTTTTTGACGATAGGCTGCACTAGCCGCGAATTTGTCACAGGCAGTCTACCGTTTGGTCACATCTTGAAAGTCTGAACTCCCATGAATGGCCAATGGCAACAATGCCACCGCCCTCTCGGGAGACAAACGATGATGTTTCGAACGATCACTGGAAGCGTTTTCGCGGTGGTGCTCGCGCTGTGTGTCGGCGCGTGCAGCAAAGATTCGGCCACCTCGGCCAGCACGGTTTCTTCGTTGAGTGTCACCGGCGCCGTCCCGTCCGTTGGCGCGACGTCACAGTTCTCCGCAACCGCCACACTGTCCAGCGGCTCGACGCAAGACGTCACGAGCGCTGCGACATGGTCGTCATCTAATCCTGACGCGGCGACGGTTTCGGCCTCCGGTCTGGTGACGGCGGCTGGCAGTGGAACAGCGGTCATCTCCGCGACGTATTCGAACGTCGTCGGAACCGACAGCATCACTGTTCCGTAGATCGGCGCGCCGCTGGCGTTCAGCGCTTCTTGCCCTTGCCGAACTGATCGCCGGCGACCACCGGGGTGCCGTTCGCAAAATCGATCTCGAGCAGCTTTTCGCTTTCGGCGTTCGCGCCGTGTTCGTCCTGCAGTGTGGCGACGATCTGCTTCGTGTGCACGTCGATCACGTCGCCGGTTGACGGATACGCCAGCCGGCCGTCGAGGCCGAACGTGATCCACCCCGGTTCGTCGCGCACCTTCACGCTGGCCTTGAACGCCGGCGGCATGACGGTGGCGTCGAAAATGCGGACGTAGTTGTTCGCGTTGTCGGCGATCCAGATCTCCGACTCGTCCTGCGTCATCGCGATGCCGTGGCTGGGAATGCCGTGGGTGGGCGACCGGCCCGGCGTCACGCCGGGCACGACGACGCGATGCAGGATCGATCCGGTCTTGAGGTCGGCGACCTCGAAGCCGAGCAATTGGTTGATATTCGCGAACAGCAGCGTCTCTTTCCCGTTGAACGTGAACGGGCGGACAACGTCGCCGAACGGTCCGATCTCCTTCACGATCGCCCGTGTCTTCGCGTCGACGACCGACATCGTACGCGTTGCGCCCTGCGATTCGAAGTAGACGTGCGCCCCGTCGTCCGAGAACGCGGTGTTGTGAGCCGTCCCCGGTTTGTCGACCGATCCGATCGGCGCGCCCGTCGAGGCATCGGCCACGATCCACTTCGCGGCGCCGAGAACCGGTGCGTATAACGTTTTGCCGTCAGGCGATACCGCCACGCGGTCGGTGCCGCGGCCGTCATAGCTCTGCTCCCACACCAGCTTGTCGGTGAGCAGATCGTAGGCCGCCACGCGTCGGCTGGTCGACACGTAGAGACGCGCCGTTGCGGCGTGCGCCGCGATCCCCTTGATCGACTCCTGGCCGCCGTCGCGTTCGCGTCCGGTCGCCGGATCGACGACGGGCGGAGGCGGAGGTGCGCCCTGCAGCGGCACGCGCTTGACGAACCGGTGACCGTGATCGATGTCGAAGACGAGGATGCCTGCGCCGCCGTAGGTGAGGTTGTTGCCGCCGCCGACTCCGGGCAAGGCTGCGTAGATGAACCGATCGGTCCGCTGTGCGCGCGGCAGGGCAGCGAGCAGGGTAGCGAAGATGACGGCGGCAATACGGTTTCGCTCGCAGGCCATTCAGTTCCGCAATCTTACTATCGGACTCTATCTCCTCCCGTCGTCATGAACCGGGCCGCTTCACCCCTACTGAACGTTGACCGTCCCAACCATTCCGGGATGCACCGAGCAGTGATACGGAAACGACCCGGCAGTGGGGAACGTACGGCTGAAGGTGGCGCCAGGGGCGATCGTTGCTGAATCGAACGCGCCGCCGTTCGCTGTCGACGTGTGTGCGGTGTTGTCGTTGTTCATCCACGTCACCGTTCCGCCCACCGACACGGTCACCGGGTTGGGCGAATACGCCGTTGTCGTCAGATTGGACGAGCCGCTGACGATTGAAACGAGGGTGCCGGTCGGTGTCGGTGTCGGCGTCGACGGGGAACTCGAAGAACCGCCGCACGCGCAGCAGGCAAGCGCCACGGCGGGTGTCAATATCCATCGGAACAAACGCATAGTCGGACTCCTTATGACCATTGGGACCGCAAATCCGTTGCCGGAGTCTGGACGGCGATATCGGCTTGTTTCCGCCGGAAATTGCCGACGAGCTCCACGGTTGCTACGGGAATTCGAAACCCCTTTCCGTTCTCGTGTGTCGCGCAGAAGAGGTCATCGGGCACCAAACACTGAATCTGCCAGCCGTTCCGCGACGATTCGGCTTCCATTGGCGCTCAGGTGGTTATCGTTCCCATACATCAGCACACCATTGCGTGTTGCATAGCACCACCGACTGTCACAGAGCAGCGGGATCGGATCGAACACCAGCAGATTCGGAAATTCCCGGGCCAAGCGCTCGACGATTCCACGGTAGCGGCGCTGTCGTTCGTCGACTGAACGGCGAGACATGACGCACTTGCCGTCGGCCATCACAGACGTCGTCGACGAGCCGACACAGTACTCCGGGTTGTAGTCGAGTTCCGGAATGTCGAGCGTCAGGACGACGCGCTTGCCCGTCTTCTGGGCGCGCCCAATGGCGCTGGCGTAGGCGTCGAAAAGCACACGTTCGCGCTGATCCGCGGGGAGATGGGTATTGTGCTCGGCGGCGATGACGATGCCGGCTTCCTTCCCCTCGGCATACAGCTCGCCGCGCGCGGCGAACACCATCACCTTCACCGCAGGATCGCGCAGGAAATACGAAAACGTGGCGTCAGCAAACGACTCACACCGCTCGAACCATTCGGGTGTGCCCCACAGCCGCTCACCGAGCGGTACGCCGAGGCAGCCGCCAAATCCGAGGTGCGATACGCCGAACCCGTGTTGGTGTGCGAGGGGCACTAGTCCAGGCAGGTAGTGGTTCGCGTGGCTGTCGCCAACTAACAGAACGACTTCGGACGCGCCGGAGTAGCGGTGAAATGAAGCACCCGCAAAAATCGCATCGGCGTTGAGCAACGGCTCCGATGAATCGACGTTCGCATCGCGCGATGCCTCGAGACCGGGGTCGAAACTGCGCCAGCCGACTACGCCAGTGATGAATAGCACGATTGCGGAAACCAGGAGCACCTGTCGATTGCGCGTGACCCGGCTGACGCCTGGAGCGGCAGCGAACCGCCGCGCCGGCAATTCAACGAAGCGCCACGTGCACCAGGCAAGCAGGAATGCCGCGGCAATGGCGGCGGCTTTCAGCAGCGACAGTTCGGCAAGTGTGGCGCGTTCGCTCAGAAGCGTCGTCAGCGACAGGAGCGGCCAGTGCCACAGGTACAGCGGATAGCTGATCAACCCTACGGCGACGAGGCTGCGATGCGACAGCAGCCGCTTATTAATGTGAGATCGATCGGCCGAGATGAGCATGGCCGCGCCGACCACTGCGACCACCAGCCAGCCAACGCGCGCACGGCCGGACGAATCGGCCATGCACGAAACGGCGACAAACAGAAGTCCGGCGACGGAGCGAAATTCGTGCGCGACGCTCGTTTCGGTGGTTTCGCGCCGGTTGCCGCCCTTCGTTTGCCACAACAGAAGAAGCGCCCCGGCCAGCAACTCCCATATCCGACTCGGAAGCATGTAAAAAACCAGGTCGCTTTGCGTGGTCACCATCTGGATCGCGAAGGCCAACGACAGCAGGAGGGCACTGATGGTGATCGGAAACGGCGGCCATCCTCGGGCCAGGACCAGCGTGAGGGCCACCGGCCACACCAGGTAGAACTGCTCCTCGACCGCCAGCGACCAGAGGTGCAGCAGCGGCTTTCGGACCGCCGCGATGTCGAAATACCCGGTCTCACGCCACAAGATGAAGTTCGAAGAAAACGTCGCCCCACCGAGCACGTGCCGGCCCATCACGCTGAAATCGTTGGCGGTCAGCGTCAGTTTGCCAAGGAACCAGGTCGCCGCCAGCACGACGACGAGCGCTGGGAGAATCCGCCGACAGCGGCGCGCATAAAAGTCCTGCAGCGTGAACCTTCTTTCACGCGATTCGCGCCAGATAATCGACGTAATCAGGTAACCGGAAATGACGAAGAAAACATCGACACCGACAAATCCGCCGACGAACACCTCGCGTACGGCGTGGAACAGGACCACGAGCAGGACGGCAACGCCGCGAAGACCGTCGATATCAGGTCGGTAGTGATGCGTCGTGCGTTCCGACAGCGCGTTGGGAAGTTCCAGGTTGGACGGAACCGTGACAGCGCTCATCGACCCAGATCTGGCGGAGCTATTGTGATAAGCGCGTCCCTCCGCGGCCAGATTATACGCGGTTCCTCGCAGGGACCGGGCCGACGGGAATGCGCTCCGACGTTCGTCTTGTCGCTCCGGTAGAATCCGGTTCGATGAAAACGAGAATCACCGAGCTCTTTGGCATCGAGCACCCGATCATCCAGGGTGGCATGCACTACGTTGGCTTCGCCGAGCTCGCCGCCGCCGTGTCGAACGCCGGCGGCCTCGGCATCATCACCGGCCTGACGCAGCGGACGCCGGACGCGCTCGCAGACGAGATCCGGCGTTGTCGCGACCTGACGGACAAGCCGTTCGGCGTCAACCTGACGTTCTTGCCGGCGGTGACGCCGCCCGACTATCCCGGATACATCCGCGCGATCATCGAAGGCGGCGTGAAAATCGTGGAAACCGCCGGGAACAATCCGCAGAAGTGGCTACCGCCGTTGAAGGCGGCCGGCATCAAGATCATTCACAAATGCACGTCGGTCCGGCACTCGCTGAAGGCGGAGTCGATCGGATGCGATGCGGCCAGCGTCGACGGTTTCGAGTGCGGTGGACACCCGGGTGAGGACGACATCCCGAACTTCATCCTGCTGCCGAGGGCCGCAGAGTCGCTGCGGATCCCGTTCGTTGCCTCGGGCGGCATGGCCGATGGCCGCTCGCTGGTGGCGGCGCTCGCGCTCGGAGCCGATGGCATCAACATGGGCACGCGGTTCATCGCCACCAAAGAGGCGCCGGTACACGATCGCGTCAAGCAGGCGCTGGTTGACGCAACCGAGCTGGACACGCGGCTCGTGATGAGGCCGCTTCGCAACACCGAACGGGTGCTGAACAACGCCGCGGTCGAACGCGTCCTCGCGAAGGAGCGCGCGCTCGGCTCGTCGATCACGTTCGCCGACATCGCCGAGGAAGTGGCCGGTGTGTATCCGCGTATCCTCCAACAGGGAGAACTCGACGCTGGCGTCTGGTCGTGCGGCATGGTGGCTGGCCTGATCCACGACGTGCCGACGGTCCGCGAGCTGGTCGATCGCATCATGGCCGAGGCCGAGGCCATCATTCGTGAACGCCTGATCACCTTCGCGAACTTTGCGTTGAATGGTCAGGGACGTGTTTGAAAACGCCGAGTTCGCAAAGGACGCCAAGAGAGAATTGTGACGTCGCGAACTTTGCGAACTTTGCGTTGAATGGTTGAATTCCGCCATTCGTCATCAGGGAAAACGCCGAGTTCGCAAAGGACGCAAAGAGAGACCGTGAAGAGCATCCGTCAGTGGACGGCCACGATGATCAGAATGAGGATTAGCAGAGCGATGATGATCGTCGTCGTCGAAAGCGTCACTGTCGAATCGCCGCCGACGAGTTGCTGATTGATCTGCCGCGCAGTCGATGCGGCCTGACCGAGATCGGCCGCGTCCAGCGTATCGACTGATGCCGTGAGCCGATTCATGTCTACGCCCATACCAGCGGCGACGTTCTTGACCTCCGGACGCGCGAGCGCCTCTCGCACCGCGGCCCGATCCGCATCCCGCGCCGCGACCTTCTCCGCCATCGCATCGGACAGCTGACTCGGGCTGAGGATATGCGGCTGTTGTCCGGCGAAAGCGGATCCGGCAGTCCCGGTAGCAAACACCAGCACGAGCACGACGAGCTTACGAAGGTTCTGCATCAAAGCCCTCCAGGCGAAACCCAGGAGTCTCGTTAAGCAATGTGAGTACCTTCGCGTGGACGCTCAGCAGTGCGCAACGATGCAGTGGAGCGATACGGCGCGTCCTCGCAAAAGCGGTATCGCTCTGACCTGTGCGCGCGAGTGTAGCCGATGAGGGGCGCTTCAGAGCGCGACGGTCAGTCGCGTCACCGACGCCGGTGCGAACGAGTGCACGATGACGCCGGCTCGCATCGGCTGGGCCGGCACCGCTCGCGGGCGCACCGCCTCGGGTCGATCGAAAGTGTTGTGCGCGTGCACGTCGGCTTCGGCGATGGTGACTGCCGTCACGTTCCCGTCCGACCTGCCGCGGACGCCGATTTCCGCCGTAAGCGGTTCGCTGATGTGCGGGTTGACGACCGTCAGCGTCAGCGCCCGATCGTGAAGTGAGGCCGACCCGGCCACGCCGCGCAGCGATCCGTCAGCGTTGACGCGCGCATAGCCGATCGGCGGCGCCGACCAGACGGTGCGGACCGACTGGCCGCCGACGTGCGGTTTGTACAGCTCGAAGACGTGAAACGTCGGCGTCGGTACGAAGCGATCGCCATCGGCGAGGAAGAGCGAATGAAGGCAGTTAACGAGCTGCGCCACGTTGGCCATTGCCACCTTATCGGCGTGGCGATGGAACGTATCGAGCGTCATGGCCGCGAGCAGCGCGTCGCGCAGCGTCGACTGCTGACCGAAGACATGGCCCGGATTCACCTCCGTGCCGCTGCGATGCCAGGCACCCCATTCGTCCACGACCAGCTTCACCCGGCGGCGCCGATCGATCTCGCCCATGGCCGCCCAGTGATCGGCAATCAGCGTGTCGATGCGATCGCCCTCGTTCAAGAGCTCGTACCACTCGTCGGGGGAGAAGCGCAGGGCGTCGCCCTTGCCGGCGTTCCAGTCGGTCGTCGCACCACGGCTGACGTTCCACGAGTAATGGTGCAGCGCCCATCCCCACAGGCTGCCGAGCTGTCCGTCGCCTTTCTCCGTGAGCTTCGCCAGGAAGCGCCGCGTCCAGCCGATGTCGCCACCGTTGGGCCCCGAGCCGATGAACGACGGCGTCTGTCCGAAGCGCGGCACCCATGCGACGAAACGCCGATATTCGGTGGCGTACTCTTCTGGCGTGAAATTGCCGCCGCAGCCCCACGCTTCATTGCCCACGCCCCAGTAGCGGACGCGAAACGGTTCCCGGTCGCCGCCGGCGGCGCGCTGCTCAGCGAGCGTCGTGCTGCCGGCCGGGCTGTTGCAGTATTCCATCCACTGATACAGGTCGCGCGGTGAGAGGCTCCGGAGGTTCGCGGCGAGGTAGGGTTCTCCGCCGGCCAGACGGCAGAACCGCACGAATTCATTCGTGCCGAAGTGATTCGGGTCGTATCGCCCTGGTCCGGCAAGAGCGGCTTCGCCTTCCCAGAAATTCGTGCGCCGGGGGCGTGACGCTCGAGGACCGATCCCGTCGCGCCAATCGTAGCTGTCGGCGAAGCAGCCGCCGGGCCAGCGAATCGGGCCAGGCGGCAAGCGGCGCATGTGGTCGACGAGCGCCTGGCGGATTCCGCCGCTGTTGGCGATCGGCGATCCCTCGCCCACCCAGACGCCGTCGTACACGACGCCGCCCAGGTGCTCGACGAAGTGCCCATACAGGTTCGCGCTGATCATCGCGATCGGCTCGTCAGGAAGCACGTCGATGCGCGCTGTCGTTGCGCGAGCGTTTCGGACCGCCGGCTGCTGGCCGGATCGTATCGTTCCGGGCACGAGGGCCGCGGAGGCGCGCGGAGCGGCCAGGGACCCGGCGATCGTGTAACGGAGAAAGTCGCGGCGATTCATCGAGCCTCCCGTTTGCCGCCTATTCTCACGCCGAACGGCCGAATCCCCAACGCCTCGCCGCCGCCGCGGGCGACATGGTAAAAGATGTCGATGAACTGGCGTACGCGACTCTCCCCGGCAACGTTGGCGCTGCTGCTGCTGCTGACCGCAGCCGCGGCGTCCGCCGAAGACATCAAAGTCATGACGTCCGGAGGGTTCGCCGCGGCGTACCTCGCGCTTGCGCCTGCGTTCGAGCAGGCGACCGGCCATCGTCCGGCAACCGACACAACGTCGATTGGAACGGGTGCCTCGGGAATCGTGGCGAGGCTCGCGCGCGGCGAAGCTATCGACGTCGTCATCGTTGCCCGGCAGGACCTCGAGCGGTTGATCGCGAGCGGCCAGATTCGCGCCGGCAGCCGCGTCGACCTGGCGCGGTCGTCGATTGGCATGGCGGTGCGGCGCGGCGCGCCCAAGCCGGACATCAGCACGGTCGACGCACTGCGGCGCACGCTGCTCGAAGCCACGTCGATTGCGTACTCGGCCAGCGTCAGCGGCGTATACCTCTCGACGGAACTGTTCCAGCAGTTGGGTATCGCCGACCGTGTCCTTCCCAAGAGCCGGAAGATCGAAGGCGAGCGTGTCGGCGCCGTGGTCGCTCGCGGCGATGCCGAAATCGGGTTTCAGCAGATCAGCGAGCTGCTTCCGGTGCCTGGCATCGACTTCGTCGGGCCGCTACCGCAGGCGGTCCAGCGGGTGACGGTGTTCTCCGCCGGGATTGGCGCCAACGCGAGGAACCCCGATCTGGCAAAGCGTCTCATCGACTTTATGGCTTCACCTGCGGCTGTTCCAGCGATCGAGAAGAGCGCGCTCGAACCTTGCAGTTTCCGAACGAATCTCACTCCGACGGCGCCACCGTCGCGTGTTTGCGAGTACGAGGCGCGCTAGAAGAGTTGTTGCGGATGATTTCACGCTCCGTATCGTCGGCGTCGACCAGCCGCGCCAGTACGTGCTGGTTGTCGCGCGTTTCGAAGATCAGTGTCGGCGTCGCCGACGCGTTCGACTCCGCGACAGTAATGGTCAGCGCTACCGCAGCCTCGCGGCCATCGGCACGCTCAATCCACACGACGCTCGGATTGTCGAATTCGGGCCGGACAACGTATTTGCCGGCGGGAAGATGCTGGTGCCCGACGGTGAAATCGAAGGGAACCGTAGCGACGATGGTTGGTTCCTCCTGTGCGAACACTGGGGCTGGGGCCGATAAGAGAGCACCGGCCAGAATCCGAATGGAGATGGCGACGAGCGTGGTCCTCATGGTTTCCTCACTCTCTGATGCAGCGCTGGCTGCTTAGCAAGCTGAACTGAGAACTGAGAACTGAGAACTGAGAACTGAGAACTGAGAACTGAGAACTGAGAACTGAGAACTGAGAACTTCGGACTCCTGCCTGAATTCGCCGAGGTCTCAGTTCTCAGTTCTCAGTTCTCAGTTCTAAGTTCTAAGTTCCAAGTTCTCACTTCAGGCTGCGTTTTTCAGCAGCCTGTTAATGAGTGGGACGGCGAGGCCGTGGCAACCGTGAGGTGGATTGGTGAAACGCGCGTGACAATAGTTTGGCTTGAGAATGTTTGACTTCGCGAACTTTGCGAACTTTGCGTTGTATCGTCACGCTGCCAAATGCGGCTGGCAGCGCCCATATAATCGCGTCGCGGTGTGGTTGATTCGCGCTTTCGTCGTACTCGCTATTGGCGGGACGCTTGTTTCAGGCCAAAGCCCTCGCCGCGACGATCGGTCGCTGTTCGAAGGTGTCTGGAATTCCGCCACTGCGACACCGCTCGAACGTCCACCGCAGCTGAAGGACACGGCTTTTTTCACGCCTGAAGAAGCGGCGGCCTGGGAACGCGAGGTCGCGCGACGCAACGAGGAACCGCCGTCGCAGCCGGCGACCAGCGGCACCGGCACCGGTACTTACAACACGTTCTTTCGCGAGTTTGGCACCCGAACCGTGAAAACCCGCCGGACTTCGATCATTACGGACCCGTCCGATGGTCGAATTCCTTCGCTCACGCCGGCGGCCGCCGAAATCAAGCGGCGTCGCGTCGAAGGATTGCGCAATCCGGCGGGACCCGAGGAACTCGGGCTTCAAGATCAGTGCCTCGCGTTCGTCACGGCTGGCCCGCCGATGCTGCCGTACTCATATAACAGCAACTACCAGATCGTGCAGACCAAAGACGTCGTCTTGATCTACGCGGAGATGATCCACGACGCACGGATCATTCATCTCGATGGGCGGCCGCATCTGCCGTCGAGCGTCCGGCGCTGGATGGGCGACTCCATCGGTCGCTGGGAAGGCCACACGCTGGTCGTCGACACAACGAATTTCAATGACGCAAGCGGATTCTACGGTGACGCTGGCGGCAACTTCGGATGGGATAGAAACCTTCACCTGATCGAGCGGTTCAGCCTGTTCGATTCGGACACGATGCTATACCAGTTCGAAGTGGACAATCCGACTGCCTTTACACAGCCCTGGAAAGGCGAGCTGACGATGGCGCGGACGCAGGATCGCATCTTCGAATACGCCTGTCACGAGGGCAACTATTCGCTGGTCAACCTGCTCAAAGGCTACCGCGCCGCCGAGCGGAAGCCGTGAGGCAGAATGCAAAATGCAAAATGCAAAATGCAGAATGCAGAATGCGAACTTTCAAATGCCGACTGTTTCTGCATTCGGCATTCGGCATTTGACATTCTGCATTCAGGCTGGCGTTCTTCAGCAGCCTGTTAGAGGTGCAGATGCGAACGATGATTGTGGTCCTCGCCATCGTTGCGGTGATGCCGGCATCCGGTCAGACGCGCACACAAGTTGTGCTTCTCGGCACCGGCACGCCGCGACCAGAACCCGAGCACTCGGGTCCCGCAACCGCTGTCGTCGTGAACGGCACCGCCTACCTCGTCGACGTCGGTCCGGGAATCGTCCGCCGTGCACAGGCGGCGTTCGAGAAGGGCGTTGCTGCGCTCGCGCCCGACAAGTTGCGGACGGCATTCGTCACGCACTTGCATTCGGA
>Ga0207659_10002293_pt1 | contig 11411 bp, 13 predicted proteins | sample KBSM43metaG_FD_184330 | JGI IMG/M metagenome (GOLD analysis project Ga0207659, IMG submission 184330) | Miscanthus rhizosphere microbial communities from Kellogg Biological Station, Michigan, USA - KBS M4-3 metaG (SPAdes) (version 2) | ecosystem: Host-associated > Plants > Roots > Rhizosphere >...
TCAGTTCGCTTGCCAGCCTGCTGCTCGGGCCGTTCGGGAATTTCGCCGCGCGTACCAGTCGCGAGGTGGGAAAACTGGACAGGCGACTGGCCAGGCTGGTGCCGCGGAGCAAATCGGGATTCGTGCTGTTCACGCTGGGCACAGCGGGCACGTCGGCCTTTTTCCTGTTCGTCAGCCGGGAGCCGTCCACTCTTCTCGGTGCAGCCGCGTTTGCACGGTTGGCGTCTTCGGGTGGGGCCGTTCTCCTGTGGTGGCGCTACGGTGGAGAGACGGTGGAAGACGAAGAGCCGGACGAAGACTAGGTTACGTCCGCGGAAGCTCCATCAGCAGAGGCCGTCGGCGCTCGCGCGCTTGAATCCGCTGAGCCGGACAGCGTCGGCCTTTTGTTGCCATTGTTCGAAGATTGGCCTGCCGTGGGCGGGGAGAGTGCAAGGGCGCGCCGTGACGGCCTTGCCGCCTTGCAGAAGCTCGGCGCGAAATATGTAGGCGACGGGGCTGTTGTTGGTCATGACCATCGTCGTTCCCATAAGCGGGCGGACCGAGACGACGATCTGGCCGGTCGCGGGCTTGGCCGAAGGTTCGACCTTGTGGGCGCCGATCGGATGGCCGTTTCTGAGGATGAAGGCCCATGTCTCGCCGGTTTTCACCGTCAGCGACGCGGCCTGCGCGGGGACGGTAGCGAGCAGCAATAAAGCAGCGAGCGCCCTCATACCGGCCATTCCTCCTTGAGGATTGCGAAGAGGACGGTGTCGCGAACGTGTCCGTTCCAGGTGATGCGGTCGGCGCGAAGAACGCCTTCGCGGACGGCGCCGAGCTTCTTCATCGCCGCCTGGCTCCGTTCGTTGCGGCGGTCGACGCGAAACTCCACGCGGCGGATGCCGCAATCGAAAGCCCGCTTCAGCATCATGTCCTTCACCCGCCGGTTGAAGCCGCTTCCCCGCAGGTGCGGGCGATAATAGGTGCCGCCAATCTCAAGCACCTGACGGGTTTGGTCGATGCCGTGAAAGCTGGACATGCCGGCAAACTTGTCGCCGTCGAGCAGGACGAAGGTGAGGATGTTGGGGTTGGAGACGTAGCGTTCGATGCTTTCGTCGAAACCGTCCGGCCCGAAATCCAGCGAGTAGATCTTCCAGATTTCGAGGTCTTCGGCGCAAGCGGTGCGAAGCTCGTCGCGGTGCTGTTCGCCGAACAGCTCTGCCCGGCAATTCTCGCCGGTGATAGGCTCCGAAAGCTCGTCGATCATTCGTCGGCGAGATCCTGCGCAACCTTATCCGAGCGCAGGATGCGGTCGATGTGTGTGCCTTCGTCGAAGCTCTCGTCCGGAATGAACTTGAGCTTCGCCGCATATTTCATACGCACGCGGTGCGCGACTTCGCGCTGCAGGAAGGCCGTATTCTGGCGGAGTGCCTTGAGCACGGCTTCCTCGTCCTGGCCGAGAAGCGGCTTCACGAACACGGTCGCGTGGCGAAGATCGGGCGACATCCGCACTTCGGTGACGCTGACGAGGTGTGATTGAAGCACGTCGTCGTGCACGTCGCCGCGCTGCAGCAATTCGCTCAGCACGTGGCGCACCTGCTCCCCGACGCGGAGCAGGCGTACCGAGCGGCCTTCGGGAGTTTCGGTGCGGCGCATTTACAGCGTCCGCGCGCGCTCCTCGACCTCGAAGACTTCGAGCGAGTCACCCGGCTTGATGTCGTTGGTGTCCGCCAGAAGCACGCCGCACTCGAGGCCCGAAGTGACTTCCGCCACGTCGTCCTTGAAGCGTCGCAACGAGCTAATGGTCGTTTTCGACACGATGACGTCTTCGCGCGTCAGGCGGGCATTGAGACCCTTGCGGATAACGCCTTCGAGGACGAGCAGGCCGGCGGCCTTGTCCCTCTTGCCTGCGGGGAAGACTTCCTGGACCTTTGCGCGGCCGACGACTGTCTCGATGATCTCGGGGCCAAGCTCGCCTTCCATTGCGCCCTTCACCCAATCCGTCAGGTGATAGATGACGTCGTAGTAGCGGAACTCGACCTTGGTCCGGTTTGCGACTTCGCGCGCCTTGGCGTTCGGACGAACATTGAAACCAATGATCGGCGCACCGCTCGCGGATGCGAGGGTGACGTCGCTTTCGGTGATTGCGCCGACGCCCGAATTGAGAATGCGGACGCGTACCTCGTCGGTGGATAGGCGGTTGAGCGCATGGACGATCGCCTCGACCGAGCCTTGCACATCCGCCTTGATGACCACCGGCACCTCTTTGGTCGTCGAGGCGTGCGCCGAGAACATATTCTCGATGCTTACCGGCGCGGCAGTCGTACGCTTCCGGTCGAGAACGCTCTTGCGATAGTCGGCGACTTCGCGAGCGCGCGCCTCATTCTCCACGACCGTGAACGGATCGCCCGCTGACGGTACTCCGGAAAGGCCGAGCACTTCGACCGGGAAGGACGGTCCCGCTTCCTTCACCTGCCGTCCCTTGTCGTCGATCATCGCGCGGACCTTGCCGCTCGATGCGCCCGCAACGAATACGTCACCGACGCGTAGCGTTCCGCGTTCGACCAGCACCGTGGCTAGCGGACCACGGCCCTTGTCGAGCTGGGCCTCGATGACCGTGCCTTCGGCGGAGCGATCAGGATTGGCCTTCAGCTCGAGGATTTCAGCCTGTAGCTGAATCGCCTCCAGAAGCTTGTCGAGGTTGGTCTTCTTGGTCGCGGAAACTTCCACGTCCTGGACGTCGCCGCCCATGTCTTCAACGATGACTTCGTGCTGCAGCAACTCCTCGCGGACCTTCTGCGGTTTGGCCTCAGGCTTATCGATCTTGTTGATCGCGACGATCATCGGAACGCCGGCTGCCTTGGTATGATTGATCGCCTCGATCGTCTGCGGGCGGAGGCCGTCATCGGCCGCAACCACCAGGATGACGATGTCAGTAATGTTTGCGCCGCGCGCACGCATTTCGGAAAATGCCTCGTGGCCCGGCGTGTCTAGGAAGGTCACTTTCGACTTGTCCGGCAGCGCAACCTGATAGGCGCCGATGTGCTGGGTGATGCCTCCGGCCTCTCCGGCCTGCACGGACGCGCCGCGGATGGCGTCGAGCAGCGACGTCTTGCCGTGGTCGACGTGACCCATGATCGTGACGACCGGCGGACGCGGCTGAAGCGTCTCTTCCGCGTCCACGTCAGTCGACGTGTCGATGTCGACGTCCGCTTCGCTGACGCGATTGATGCGGTGACCGAACTCTTCGATCAGTAGCTCGGCAGTGTCCTGGTCGATGGTCTCGGTGATCGTGACCGGCGTGCCCATCTTGAAGAGAGACTTCACCAGGTCGGCGCCGCGCTCACCCATGCGCTTCGCGAGTTCCTGAACCGTGATGGCTTCGGGAACGTCAACGTCGCGATATTGCTTCTGCGCGGGGCCGGACTGCTGGTGAGCACGCTTCTCCTTCTCGCGGGCACGACGAAGCGCGGCGAGCGAGCGAGCCCGGCTGTCGTCCTCGTCCGAAAGGGCGCGGCTGACAGTGAGCTTGCCGTGGTGACGGCGATCGTCGCCGCGACCGCGGGTCGGGCGCGCAGGCTCGGGACGGCGCGGGGCGGGTGCATGGCCACCGGCCGGACGGCGGGCGGCACGATCCTCGTCTTCCACAACGGCCGGCTCCGGCGGAGCAGCTGCGGCAGCGGCTTCCTCGGCTGCGCGCTTGGCCTCTTCCTCGGCCTGCTGGCGAGCTTCCTCGGCAGCGGCTTCTTCGGCCTTGCGGTTCTCTTCGGCGCGGCGCTTCTCGTCCTCGCTCTGTTCGGTACGCTTGCGGTCGTCGCGGCGGCGCGCTTCCTCGAGCGATGCGAGACGTGCTTCCTCGGCCTCGCGAAGGAGACGGGTCTGCATTTCCTTGCGCGCGGTAATGTCATCGACCGGGCTGGTACGCTTCGGCTGAGGCGCCGGAGCGACAGGCTTCGGCGCCGGCTTCGGCGCTTCGGCGACGACGGGTTCCGGCTTCGGCGCCTCGGGCGGCGGAGCTTCGCCCGGCCGGCCGAGGATGCGGCGCTTCTTGACCTCTACGACGACCGTGTTCGAACGCCCGTGGCTGAAGCTCTGCTTGACCTTGCCGGTCTCGACCGTGCGCTTGAGGCCCAGCGGCGGCCGGGTGCCAAGCTTCGGTTTTTCGGTCTGGTCTGCCATTCTATTCCTTCGTCAAATCTTCTTCAGCCGAGCCGAGGCCCGAGGCGGAGTTACCGTCCGATAGACCGGCACGGGGGTCAATGAAAGCGCGCCACCGAGAAAGCGCGTGAAGAACACGCGCCGCGGCGGCACGATCGGTCAGCGCGATATGTACCACATTCTCGCGCCCCAAAGCCATGGACAAGATGGTGCGTTCCTCGGGAAAAAGAAGGCCTTGTCCACCGTTGTTGTTAACGATTTCGTCGGGGCCGCCGACCCTCCAAGCCTGGTCGAGCTTCCTTCGGCCGTCCTCGCCCGCGTCGGAGGCGTGGATCAGGAGTTGGACGTTGCCCTGACGAGCAGCGATTTCGACCTTGTCGGAGCCGTTGATGAGATTGCCGGAGCGCGCCTCCATCCCGAGCCGGTCGAGCGTCGCTTGACGAAGCGCGGCTTCGATACGCTCGCCCAGGTCGGTTGGGACCTTCACATCGCCGGTCTTGAACGCGCGGGAGAGCGCGCCCTTGAGCCTGCCCTTGGCGTTGGCCTCGTCGATCTCGGCGCGCGAGACCCCAACCCAGGCACCACGGCCCGGAGCACGGGCGCGGACGTCGGGGGCAACGGTGCCGTCAGGTCCGAGCGCAAGCCGGATCAGCTCCTCACGCGAAGCGGTCCGCCGCGAGAGGATGCAGGTGCGCTCCGGTACGTGAGCGTCTAGCGGATCATTGCTCCTCGCCCGCAACCGCGTCCTCCTGCGTTGCGGGCGCCGCTGCGTCCTCGTCCTCGAACCAGTGCGCGCGCGCGGCCATGATGATCTCGTTACCCTGCTCTTCGGTCAGGGCATATTCGGCGAGAATGCCGCCCTTGTCCTCGGTGCGCTTGGTCGCGGTTTCGGCGCGGCGGCGCGGCTCCTGACGCTTCTTCTGGATCAGCTCGTCGGTCGCGAGGTCAGCAAGGTCGTCGAGCGTCTTGATCCCGGCCTTGCCGAGCGTGACGAGCATCTGCTCGGTGAGATGCGGAAGCTCTGCCAGCGCATCCTCGACGCCAACACCGCGCCGCTCCTCGCGGGCCGCGGCCTCGCGGCGATCGAGAGCTTCACTGGCGCGACTCTGCAGCTCGCTCGCAATCTCGTCGTCGAGACCTTCGATCGAGGCGATTTCGTCCTGCTCAACGTAGGCCACTTCCTCGAGGCTGGTGAAGCCTTCGGCGACGAGCAGCTGCGACAGCGTCTCGTCGACATCGAGTTCGCTTTGGAACATCTCAGTGCGTTCCATGAACTCCCGCTGGCGCTTTTCGCTGGCGTCCGCTTCGGTGAGGATGTCGATCTGCGAGCTGGTGAGCTGGCTGGCGAGACGTACGTTCTGGCCACGGCGGCCGATGGCGAGGCTCAGCTGGTCGTCGGGAACGACGACTTCGATGCGGCTTTCTTCCTCATCGATGACGACGCGGCTGACCGTCGCCGGCTGAAGGCCGTTGACGACGAAGGTCGCGAGGTCGTCCGACCATGGGATGATGTCGATCTTCTCGCCCTGCAGCTCCTGGACGACTGCCTGAACGCGGCTGCCCTTCATGCCGACGCAGGCGCCGACCGGGTCGATCGAGCTGTCGTGGCTGATCACGCCGATCTTCGCGCGGCTGCCCGGATCGCGAGCGGCGGCCTTGATCTCGATGATTCCGTCGTAAATCTCCGGGACTTCCTGGGCGAACAGCTTCTTCATGAAGTCAGGGTGAGCGCGCGACAGGAAGATCTGCGGGCCGCGGGCCTCGCGGCTGACACGCAGGATCAGCGAACGGATGCGATCGCCGACGCGGACCATTTCGCGCGGGATTTGGGCGTCGCGGCGGATGACGCCCTCGGCGCGGCCGAGATCGACGACGACATGGCCGAACTCGACGCGCTTGACGACGCCCGTGATGATCTCGCCAGCGCGCTCCTTGAATTCCTCGTACTGACGCTCGCGCTCGGCGTCGCGGACCTTCTGGAAGATGACCTGCTTGGCGGCCTGGGCAGCGATGCGGCCAAACTCGATCGGCGGGAGCGGATCGACGATGAAGTCGCCGATGTTCGCGCCCTTCTGGAGCTTTTCGGCGCCCTTCGGATCGATCTGCTTGAAATGATCCTCGACCTCCTCGGTGACCTCAAGGACGCGCCACAGGCGGAGATCGCCCGTATTCGGGTCGAGCTTGGCGCGAATGTCGTTCTCGGCGCCATAGCGGGCGCGGGCGGCACGCTGGATGGCGTCTTCCATCGCTTCGATCACGATTCCGCGGTCGATCAGCTTCTCTCGTGCGACTGCGTCTGCGATCGCGAGCAGCTCGGCCTTGTTGGCGGATGCGACGGGCGGTGCGGCGGTTGCCATCTATTAGTCCTCTACAGTCTGAATTGTGTCTGCGCCCTCGGTGCTGAGCGGCGCGGTTGAAGCGATGAGTTGGTCGGTCAGCAAAAGCTTGGCCGAATGGATGGACGCGAACGGAATAACATAGTCCTGACCGTCCTTGCCCGAGAGATGAACGACATGGTCTGCGCCGCTTCCGGCAAGCGTTCCGGAGAATTGCTTGCGGCCATTGATCGGCTCGGCGAGGTTCACGCGGGCCTCGTGACCCTTCCAATCGTCATAATCAGCGAGTCGGGTCAGCGGGCGGTCTATCCCGGGCGAGCTGACTTCCAGCCGGTAGCCGCCTTCGATCGGATCGCGACCTTCGGCCTCCAGCGCATCCAGTGTCTCTGATAGCTTCCGCGAGATCTTCTCGCAGTCGCTGAGGTCGAGCTGACGCGTGGTCGGGTTCTCGGCCATGATCTGAAGCGTCGGGTCCGACGTGCCGCCCAGGAGCGCCACACGCACGAGCCGATAGCCGAGGCTCTCCACCTCGGGCTCCAGCAATGCATTCAGCGCAGCGGTATCGGTCATGCGGTCTTTCGATGCTCAAACGTCGCCTCGTCAGGTCAAATGGTCTTGGGACCGGAGCCGCGGGGCCCCAGCCTCAGGCATCTGACGATGTCGAGGAGAGGAGTGCGATATAGGCGGGAACGATTAGCCGCGCAAGCTGGCCAGAGCCTGGTTCTCGGCGCGAATTCTGACAATCAGAACGATAGCGTTTAGCAGGCTAAAGACGAGCGCGATCTCCCACAGGCCAAAGACCAGGGGAAGAACGGCGATCTCACCCGTGACGATCATGTAATTGGGGTGATTGACGAAGCGGTAGGGGCCGCGGCGGACGAGGGGAGTGCCCGGTTTGACGATGATCCGGGTTGTCCATCGTTCGCCGAGCGAGCGGATTACCCATATCCGCCCCGCTTGAAGAAGCGCGAAGGCGACGAGGAAGGGAATGCTGATCGGCTGGCCGGGCGCCCACCACCAGAGCGCAGCGAGCCAGGTCGCGTGAAGCGCGACGATGAAAGCATAATGGTCGCGCCCATGTTCGACCGCGCCATCAGCCAGAAGCTTGCGGCTATGGGCTTCCGCCAGCTGCATTTCGAGCAGTCGCTGGAGAGTGACGAAGCCCAGGATTGCGACAGCCGCCCAGATCATGCGGCTTCCAATAGCATCCCGGCGCAAGTGAATCCCGGTCCGAAGGCGGTCATGAGCACGCGGTCGGGAAGGCCTTGTTTCAACAGCCGCTCCAGAACGAACAGGACGGTCGGCGCGCTCATGTTCCCGAAGTCGTGAAGCACTTCCCGCTCGAGGTTGAGCTCGCCTTGGTTGAGGTCGAGCGCAGTCTCGATCGCGTCGATGACCTTCACTCCGCCGGGGTGGCAACAGAAGCGGTCGATATCACCGCGCGAAATGCCGAGCTTCGCGCACATTTCGTCCACCGCTTGCGCCAACTCGGCCTCGATGAACGGCGGGATAGCGCGGTCGAAGACGACGGCCAGCCCAGGGTCCTCGATATCCCAGCCCATGATCCGCTGGGTATCCGGCCACAGCTTCTCGGCGGAGCCCTTGATCCGGGCAAGACTGTGCTCGCCGGACGTAACGACGGCAGCGGCGGCACCGTCGCCGAAGAGCGCAGTCGCCACGACGGCTGCCGGATCGTCGCTGTCTAGCCGGATGGAGATCGAGCATGTCTCGATCGTCACCATCAACCACTTGCTGTCTGGCTCCGCGACTGCCAGCCGCGACGCAGTCGCGAGGCCGCTCACCCCTCCTGCGCAGCCAAGCCCAAATACAGGGACACGCCGCACATCGTCTCTCAGTCCCAGCTGCGGGCCGACTCGCGCCTCGAGGCTGGGGGTCGCGATGCCCGTAGTTGAGACGGTAACTACGCCGTCGATCTCCTCTGGGTTGAGCCCCGCCTGCTCGATCGCAGCCGATGCGGCCTCGATGAAAAGCTGCTGAGATGATTCGAGGTAGATTGCATTGCGGTCATGCCAGCCGTGTCTGGAAAGGTACCATTCGTGCGGAGCGACGATGTGGCGCTTCGCGATACCGGCATTGTCGAACACACCGGAGAGGCGGTCGAACAACGCCTTCTTTCCTCCGAAAGCATCACGCGCCAGCGCCTTCGCGTATTGCTGCTCGATCACGTTCGGCGGGACGGCGGTCGCAAGCGAAAGAAGACTTACATTTTGCATATCGAGACCGCTTTCTAAGTGAACATTCTATCACAGGCTCAACGCATGAGCTGAAGAGGTCTCGCTATACGGTCTTTGGACTGGCCCGCTGGGGGCTGAGAGCGGGCCAGTCCTGCCGCCCCGCCTGACCTAACGGGGCTTACTTACCCGCGCAGGCGATGTCGTATTGCGAAACGGACGCCGAATTGCGCGAGTTCTGCGGCTGCTCTCCGGCATAATGGGAGCCAGATACGCTTTCCTCGCTGAACGGGGATCCTCGCGCGTCTTCAGTGTGTCCCGGAGCCTCGCCGACTTCGTCGCATTCGACGCCTGGCTGGCCGGTCGAAGCTGGGCCGTTGGTATGCCAATAATTTGTGCCATTGTATTGGCCCTGACCGGGCGCGGTCTGGGCCAACGCAAGTGCTGGCGAAATCATGATCGTTGTCGCGAACAGGATTCTTACGATGGGTCGCATTGCCAACCTCCATTGCCTCCGCTCATGCTTATGTGGCGTCGAAACGACCTTTGGTTCACTCGAGGAACGGACGATTGCTCAGAGCGGGTAGCTCAGACCGAAGACCAGGTTCGTCCGGCTGTGATAATGCCCGCGATAATAGTCTCGGCCGGGCCCGCCGCCGGTGAGGAAGGCCTGCAAGGAAATGCGCCCGACTTGGTGGACCACGCCAATCCTCCAATCGTGCTGGTTATGCGGCTTTTCCGCATTCTCTGCATAATCCAGCGGGATCAGCAGCCCGACATGGGCATTGAGGTTGGTTTTCGCTGCTGGGCTGACGTTGACGTCCACCTCGCCGTAAAGCGAACTTGCGCCGTGCACGAAGTAATGCGGGGCGTAGCTGACACGGGCGGAGAGCGCCTTGCGCGAGAGGCCCGCATAAATCTCCGTGTACGAACTTGAACCTGTGCTCGCATATTTTGAGTAATCCGAATGCGTGACTCCCAGGTCCAGGACCATGTCCGACGTCAGGCGTCTCGCGTAGCCGCCGTTCAGCTGGAAGCTCAAAGGATCAACCGCCTCGCCTGAGCCGAAGACGGCGGTGCCCGAGGCTGCCGCGTACAATCCGCTCGGATCATCGTAGGACAGGTTCAGGAATGCAACGGGCCTGCCCTCGCTCAGTGAATAGCCGCGAAAGCTCGACTCGCTGAACAAGGAAACGCTCGCCCCGACATCCGCTGCCGCCGGCGAGGCCCACCAGATGCAAGGAGCCGTGAAGAGAAGGGTACGAATGGATCTAGTTGGCGAAACGCGCCGCCGCGAGACGCGCGGGAGTGCAGCTGCATGCGCAGCCCGTTGCTGCTCGAAGGACGGTGGCGCAGGCGTCAATCGTCCCGCCTTGGGTTGTCACCGGCGTATCCGCGGAGTGCCGTTTCTGCCGCACCAAGGCCATCAGCCCGCTGACGTGGGCGGCGGAATAGGAGCTGCCGTTGACGAGAAACCATCGTCCTCCAGGCTCCGTCGTTGGAACGTCTCGACCGGGCGCAGTGTAAACCTGCCCGAGCGCGGGAGCCAAGCTGGCGTTCGATACGGCGATCACGCCTGGCACCGATGCGGGGAATCCGCCGTTCGAGCGACCCGGATCTACTGCAGCGACCACGCTGATGCCGCGGCCGAGGCCGATGTCGATGAGCTCGTGAAGAAGCCGGTCTTCGGGCCCGCTTAGGCTAAGGTTGATGACGTCCGATTTGTCCTCGATCGCGAAATAAAGCGCTTTGACGAGGCTAAAGCTGTCGCAGATGGTGAGGCTGTCGGGCGAGCTACCGGACTGCCAGCAGGCGCGCAGTCCGAGCAGCTTAGCCTGGGGAGCGACCCCCGCGATGCCGATGCCATTGTCCGCCTTGGCGGCGATGATCCCCGCGACCCCCGTGCCGTGCATCTCGCTTGCAGCCGACTGACCGTCGACGAAATTGCGATTGACGATCAGCTGACCGGCTAAGTCGGGATGATTGGCGGAAATGCCGCTGTCGATCACCGCCACGCGCACGCCTCGGCCGTTCGCGAGCTTGTGCAGTTCGGCAAGTTGCCACTGCTTTGCTGCAGGCTGGGCGAGATAGAGCGGATCGTTGTGCGACACCGGGGCGGACTGGGCGCGATACATGCTGACGGGCTGCGACCATGCGACCGCGGAGTCCTTCGACACCTGCTCGATCGCCGCCTCGGTCGAGCGTCCGTCGGTAACGGACATCACGAAACAATCGAGACCCATCATCGGCATTGGCCAGTCGTCGACGAGCCTTAAGCTGTAATCATGAGCAATGCGCTGGGCCAGGCGCCTGCGGGCGCTTCGGGCGAGGTCGTCGCCGTAACCTCCGCCATAAGCGCCGTTCGGACGATAATGGTCGACGGGATGACGTACCATCACGAGGATCTGCCGCTGCGCCGAAGTAACGGAGGTCGGGGAGGATGACGCAAAGGCCGGTGCGGTCGCGAAGATGGTCATGCAGAGGACCAGCACGCCGAGGATGCTGATGCGGCGGATCATCTTGCCGCTCCATCGATGGGCTCGGCCATGAGCACGTCATCGTCATCGTGAAGCCTGGCCAACGCCGATGGGCGCTGCTCCGGGCTTACGTGAAGCAGATAAGCGTCGGCATCCGTCGGGCCGCCAACAAGTGAGGCGCCGCTGCTTTTCAGCGCAAGCCGCATGTCCGCCTCGGTTGTCTCGGGACGGAAGAGGATGATCATGTTCGCCCCTGGCGATGGCTGTGCCTT
>Ga0207659_10002295_pt1 | contig 11400 bp, 9 predicted proteins | sample KBSM43metaG_FD_184330 | JGI IMG/M metagenome (GOLD analysis project Ga0207659, IMG submission 184330) | Miscanthus rhizosphere microbial communities from Kellogg Biological Station, Michigan, USA - KBS M4-3 metaG (SPAdes) (version 2) | ecosystem: Host-associated > Plants > Roots > Rhizosphere >...
GCGAGGGAAGGGGTAAGATCCTCATCTCGATTTTCCAGCGAGGCGCGGCAGACGGCCTGAACATCGTCGTTCCGTTTTTCGAGAAGCGTTACTACGACATCCGGCCGAGCATTGCTGTGCCTGCTCCGGGAAAACAGAACGGCGCGATCGACCTCGACGGTCGCTTCGGGCTGCATCCGCAATTGCAACCGCTCAAGCCATTCTGGGACAGCGGTCAGCTTGCCATTGTCCATGCCGCAGGGTCGCCGGAAGGGAATCGCTCTCACTTTGAGGCGCAGGACCAGATGGAATCAGGGACGCCCGGCAGGACGATGGAAGATGGATGGCTCAATCGCGCGCTTCAGCCCGCCACGCCCTCCACCTCTCCGGTCCGTGCTGTTGCCATGGGCGCGAAGATGCCGCGCACTCTTCGCGGCAACAGAAACGCCATCGCGATCGGCGATCTTCAGCAGTTTCAGGCGCGGGACCAGGGCGTCGCTTCAATTCTCGAAAGCATGTATGCATCGAGTTCCGACGCCCAGATGAGCGCCCAGGGCAAGGGAACTTTCGATGCAATGAAGATGATCGACTCCATCAATCGAACGCCCTACACACCTGCGAATGGTGCTCAGTACGTCGGGGAATTCGGCAATGCGCTGCGCGGAATTGCCCGACTGATCAAATCCGATGCCGGCCTGGAGGTGGCCTTTGCCGATATCGGAGGGTGGGATCATCACAGCAACGAAAATGGACAGCTACCCGGCCTTCTCAATCAGTTCGGCAGTTCGCTGGCTGCGTTCGCTCGCGACATGGGCGATCGGATGCAGGACATCGTTCTGGTGACCATGTCGGAATTTGGCCGCACGGCGGCCGAGGATGGCAACGCGGGCACCGACCACGGTCACGGCAACGCCATGTTCGTGCTGGGTGGCCCGGTGAATGGTGGGAAGGTGTTCGGTACCTGGCCCGGCCTGGAACCCGAGCAGCTTTTCCAAAAACGCGACCTGGAAGTAACGACAGATTTTCGGGCTGTCCTCAGCGAACTCGTTCGCGGTCATGTGGGCCAGCCTGCAGAGTCGGTATTCCCAGGTTATAAACCCGGCGACCCGTTGGGGTTACTCAAAGCGTAGGTCGGGGTTTGTGGGAACTGGAGATCCCTCATCCGGCCCTTCGGGCCACCTTCTCCCGGTGGGAGAAGGACAACCCTGCGGTCTACCCTTCTCCCACCGGGAGAAGGTGGCCCGAAGGGCCGGATGAGGGATCTCCAGCTAGTCCGCCCCCTCTCCGATTTCTTGAGTTCAGACGGCATTCCGCGCTAGTGTAGCGAACGATCATTCAGGAGAACACACGATGAAACCCAAACTATTTGCCGCGGTCCTTGCCATTGGGCTGTTGGCTGCCAGTCAGGCCCGCGCGCACCATTCGTTTGCGGCGACTTACTTCGAAGACAGGACAACCCAGGTTGAAGGAAAGCTCGTGCAGTTCCAGTTTCGGAATCCCCACTCGTTCATTCAGTTAGAGGCTAAGGACGAGAGTGGGCAGGTCGTCCGATGGTCCATCGAATGGGGTGGAGCGTCGCAACTGGGCAGCCAGGGCGTCACGAATGAAACGCTCAAGTACGGCGATATCGTCACGATCATCGGCAATCCGGGACGCGACGCGAATGATCACCGCATTCGAATGCTCTCGCTCCGGCGCAAGTCCGACAATTTCGGTTGGGGACAGCGTCCGGGCGAGGTTGTCAACTAGATGCCTCGCGGGTTGTACGGGCTACTGTTCGCAATCCTGATCGTCACCCCTGCCTACGGCCAGATCAGCATCGTCGGCGAGTGGGCCGGCCGATATCACGAGGATCAGGGCGATCGCGTTCCGGGCGATGTCCAGGGCGATTTTACCGGGGTGCCCATCAACGACGCCGCGCGACGCTACGCGGAATCTTATGATGTCCGGCGCGTGAATCTTCTCGAGCATCAGTGCCAGCCCTACAACCTTCCGCACATCTACCGCGGCCCGCTGCAGTTCCGAGTCTGGGAGGAGAAAGACCCGGCGACCCAGGAAGTCCTCGCATACAAGCAGTACATCGGTACGTACATGCAGTACCGGACGATCTGGATGGATGGCCGGCCGCATCCTCCCGATTACGCGCCCCACACCTTCATGGGTTTCTCGACCGGAAAGTGGAACGGGGATGTCCTGACCGTCAGGACGACCCACATCAAGAAGGAGTTCTATCGGCGCAGCGGTCTCCCGAGCAGTGACCAGACCACCGTTGTCGAGCACTATATTCGCCACGGCAATCTTTTGTCGCACGTGCTGATCATCAACGATCCCATCTACCTCACGGAGCCGTTCGTCAACAGCCAGGAATTCGTGCTGATGGATCGTGGCAATCAGAACTGGCTCTACAACTGCGAGTACCTGATGGAAGTGCCGATGGACAAGAACAAGGTCCCGCACTACCTGCCCGGAGCGCATCCCTTCGTCGATGAGTTTTCGAAAAAATTTGGACTTCCTCTGGCCGGCGTTTGGGGCGGCGCGGAATCGACGTATCCGGAATATATGGCGAAGCTGAATGCGGGCAATCCTGCGACGACATTGCGAAACGTTCCGCCACCACCGGTTCGTCCGAACGACGTCCGAAGCGAGATTGAGACGGTGCGCGTTCAGGGCAATGTCTACATGCTTGTCGGGGCCGGAGGGAATGTCGCCGTCCAGATTGGGGACGAGGGCGTGCTCGTTGTGGATACCGGCGCTGCTGCCTCCCGCGAGAAAGTTATTGCCGCGATCCGAAAGCTGTCTTCAAAACCTATTCGCTGGCTGATCAATACGAGCGCGGATGCAGATCACACCGGGGGCAATGAGACGGTGTCTCAGGCGGGAAGCACGGTGAACGGAAACCCCGCCGACATCATTGCTCACGAGGCTGTGCTCGCGCGCATGACCGAACTGTCGAGGTCTATCACCGAGCGTCCGCTGAAGACTTACTTCGAAGAGGGCAGAGACTTTTCGTTTAACGGGGAAGCGGTCCTTCTGTATCACTTCAACGGGCACACCGCCGGTGACTCGATCGTTTACTTTCGCGGCTCCGATGTTGTCGTGACCGGCGACATGTTCCTGACGACAACGTTTCCCACGATCGACATTGAAGCTGGAGGCAGCGTTGATGGTCTGATTGCAGGCCTGAACAAGACGCTCGATATTACCGTGCCGAAGTATCTGCAGGAAGGCGGCACGTATGTAATTCCGGGTCACGGTCGAATCAGCGACGAAGCGGATGTCGTGGAGTTTCGCGACATGGTCGTGATTATTCGGGACCGCATCCAGGATCTGGTGAAGAAGGGAATGACGCTGGAGCAGGTCAAAGCGGCCCGTCCCGCCCTCGATTATGAAGGACGCTATGGCGCGGAGAGCGGAGCGAAGTTTATTGAGGCCGTCTACAAGATTCTGAGCGTGAAGAAATGAGAAACAGGGTTTGCACAGCTGTCGTGACCGCGCTCCTTTGGTCGTGCATGGTATCCAGCCTCAGTGCCCAGGGCGGAAGGGGAGGTGGTGGCGGTAGAGGATCGGCCCCTGTCGACCTTACGGGCTACTGGGTGGCGGTTGTCAGCGAGGACTGGCGTCACCGGATGGAAACGCCGAAGAAGGGCGATTTCGAGAGCGTGCCATTGAATGGCGAAGGGACACGAACGGCAAATGCATGGGATCTCGCGAAGGATGATACCGCGGGCCTGCAGTGCAAAGCGTACGGCGTTGGCGGAATAGCCCGGCAGCCGGGACGGTTGCACATCACCTGGCAGGATGACAACACCCTCAAGATGGAATTCGATGCCGGAACTCAGACACGCCTGCTGACTTTCGATCGCACGAAGCAGGCAACCGGCGAGAAGACGTGGCAGGGATTTTCGGTCGCACAATGGGAAGGGCCAGGCGGAGGACGCGGCGGCGCTCCGGTTCGCGCACAACTTGGCAACAGCACGGGACCCATTGCTCCAGGGGGCGGCGGCAGGGGACAGCGAGGCGGCCCCGCTCTGGCCAGCTCGATCAATCAGGGTGGATCGCTGAAGATTGTCACCACGAACTTCCGCGAGGGCTACCTTCGGAAGAATGGCGTTCCTTATAGCGAGAACGCGTCGATTACGGAATACGTCCACCGGTTGCCGTCAGAGGCGGGCGAGGATACCTGGCTGCTCGTGATTACTGTCGTCGAAGACCCGAAGTACCTGACACAGCCCTTCTATACCAGCACCCAGTTCAAGCTTGAAAGGGATGGCTCGAAGTGGGCGCCCGCACCTTGCCGGACGGCTGCGCCACCGAAGTAGTTCCGCGGTGGGCACCGCGGAGCGGTGTAAGGAATGTAGCCGGGGGTAAGCGCGAAGCGCGCAACCCCCGGTGAAGGAGATCGCCCAAATCGTCGCACGCCGCAGGCGTGCGAGGAAACTCGCGGTAACGATGACCGGGGGTATCGCTCGCTATGCTCGCTCAACCCCCGGCTACATTCCCTGCACCGCTCCGCGGTGCCCGCCGCGCGAATACGTGATCGCCTTGAATTCACCCGTTGTCTGACCTTCCCACGCCGCGCCGATTACTTTGCGGTGTTGCAAATTCACTCCCCGTTTGAGATTTCCCACCTGCCGGCGTAAAGTGAAAGACTCGCGAATGAGATTTGTTCCCTTCATATTGCGGAACGCCTTCCGCAACAAGCGCCGGACGCTTCTCACGATCCTGAGCATCGGGATGTCTCTGTTTCTCATTTCGACACTCAAGACCGTGCTGGACGAACTCGAGAGTCCCCCGTCGACGCCGGAATCCGCGAAAAGAGTCGTGACGCGGCACCTGACCGGGTTGGGAAGCACGATGCCCATCGCGCATCGCGAACGCATCCGCCAGATTCCCGGGGTTGAGGAAGTCATTGCCAGCCAGTGGTTCGGCGGAATCTACAAGGACCCGAGCAACTTCTTCCCGCAGTTCGCCCTGGATGCCGAGAAGTTTGGCGTGGTCTATCCGGAAATCCACACGCAGACGCCGGAGCAGAGGGACGCCTTCGTCAAGCTAAGGACAGCCACGCTGGTGGGTGTTGACCTCGCGAAACGGTTTAGCTGGAACGTAGGCGATAAGATCACCCTGCAGGGGAACATATTTCCCGCAGACCCGGAACTCACCGTCACCGGGTTGGTTTCGGGCGGCGGAAGCGAGAACAATCTCTACTTCCACTGGGATTACCTCAACGAACTGTTTCCGCAGAACATTTCCGGGACCTTCATTGTGAAGGCGAAAAATGCCGAAGACATCCCCGCCATCAGCGAAAACGTGGACTCCGTGTTCTCCAACACAACGGCCCCGACGAAGACGGAAACAGAGTCCGCATTTATTCTGAGCTTTGCATCCATGTGGGGGAATGTGCGGCTCCTGATGGCGAGCATCGCCACGGTGGTCATCTTCACGGTCATCCTCGTGGCGGCGAACACCATGGCAATGTCGATACGGGAAAGGACCGGCGAGATAGCCATTCTGAAAACGATCGGCTTCAAGCCGGGCCAGATCTTCCGGATGCTTATCGCGGAGTCGGTGCTGATCGCACTGACGGGCGGTCTTTGGGGAGCGCTTGGCGCTCGTTTCCTGTACGGCCTGATGAACCTGAACAGCGTTTCTCAAGGCTTCATTCAGACGATGACCGTGCGCTGGAGCACGGTTGCGCTGTCGGCGGGCATTGCGATTGTGGTGGCTATTTTCAGCACGCTGGTTCCGGCCTTCAGCGCGTCTCGTTTGCCCATCGCCGACGCGGTGAGGCGCCGCGGGGAATAGTCATGATCCCGATTCGCTACAATCTGCGCAGCATCGTGGTTCGCCGTGTCGGAACGATCATGACCATTCTGGGTGTCGCGCTGACCGTGACGGTGTTTGTTTCGATCCTCGCGATGATTCAGGGACTGCAGAATACCTTCGTGGATACGGGGGACCCCTTGAACCTCATCCTGATGAGGAAGGGTTCGACGTCCGAGGTCTACAGCTTCTTCAATCGTGACGTTAAGGGCATTGTCGAAACGATTGACGGCGTCGAGACCGTCTCCGGGGAGATCCTCGTCCTGATCAACAGCCCCCGCATCACAGGCGAGCCGACCAACATTATCGTGCGCGGCGTTTCCGACAAGTCCCTCGCGCTCAGGCCTCAGCTGAAGATTTCGGAAGGACGGATGGTCCGGCCGGGATTCCGGGAAATCGTGGTGAGTAAGTCGATTGCGAAGCGATTCAAGGACGCGAACCTTGGAGACAGACTGAAGATCGGTCGCACGTCCTGGACGGTGGTCGGGTTGCTGGACGCCGCCAGAACCGCATACGACTCCGAAGCTTGGGCGGACTACAACGAGATTGCCGATGAATTCGAAAGGCCCGTGTATAGTTCTTTGATAGTTCGCGCACAGAGTACGGCGGCTATCAGGAGCATTCGGGAGCGCGTGGAAGAGGATCGCCGTCTGAAACTCGGTGTATTTGGCGAGAAGGAGTATTTCGCTTCACAGACAAGCGCAGCATTACCCATTCAGATTCTGGGTTACCTTGTCGGCGCCATCATGGCGATTGGTTCCTGTTTTGCCGTCATGAATACCATGTATGCCGCCACGACATATCGGACCCGCGAGATTGCGACGCTTCGGGTGCTGGGATTCAAGCGAAGGAACATTCTCTTGTCATTTATGCTGGAATCGATCGTCTTGTCGTTATGTGGCGGAATTCTGGGATGCCTTCTGGCGCTGCCCGTTCACGGGCTTTCAACCGGTACGGCGAACTTCAACAGTTTTGCTGAAGTTTCGTTTCAATTTCGGATCACGCCCACGCTCATGGCTGAGGGCCTTGCATTCGCCGTGATTATGGGCACCATCGGAGGGTTGCTGCCGGCTCAGCTGGCCGCCCGTATCCCGATTGTGCGCGCACTCCGTACATAACAGCTAAAGGTGTCATGGATCACATATCGTCCGAACTGAACAAGCTTCGCATCGACCGTAGCCAGCGCGGCGACGATCGCCGGTCTGGGGGCGGGAAGTGGATTGCCGTTGTTCTGATTCTCGTTCTGATTGGCGCCGGGGCCGCCTATACCTTCCTCGGACGCCCGAAGGCAGTCGTTGTTAACACGGTGAAACCACGCCTTGAGTCGTCGTCCGGAGCGGCCGTTCTAGTCGCCACAGGTTACGTGGTCGCTCATCACAAGATTCAGGTGGGTTCCAAGATCGCGGGGCGCGTGGCCTGGATTGGCGTCGACAAGGGAGACCGCGTCGCGAAGGACCAGATCGTGGTTCGGCTGGAGGACAGGGAATACCGGGCACAGTACGAACAGGCAATGGCATCCGTGGGATCGGCTCAGGCCCGCCTCACGGAACTGGAGCGTGGATCGCGACCCGAAGAAGTGGATCGGGCACGGGCTGAGGTAGATCGGGCCGAGGCGCAACTGCGGACGGATGAAGCCAACTTCAAGCGGATCGAGGGTCTCGTCAAAGAAGGTGTTATCGCCAATCAGAACCTCGACGAGGCTCGGGGACGCTTTGAGACTTCTCGCGCCTCCTTGGATTCTGCGCGCAAGACCTACGAGCTGACCCACAAAGGACCGCGAGTCGAACAGATCGACAATGCCAGGTCTGAAGTCGCGCGGGCCAGCGCCGCTGCCGACTATGCAAAGACCATTCTCGATGCGACGGAGATCCACGTTCCCACTTCAGGAACTATCCTCGAGCGTAACGTCGAGCAGGGGGAAATGGTGACCACCTCATTCGTGGGAGATCGGGGAGCGAAGTCGTTCGTCGTCACTCTTGCCGATCTCAACGATATCCAGGTGGAACTGGACATCAATCAAAACGATTTCAACCGCGTGTCATCCGGGCAACCCTGCATCGCAGTCACGGATGCCTATCCGGACCGGAAATACGACTGCCGCGTCGATGAGATCGCACCGGAGGCGAATCGTCAAAAGGCCACCGTTCAGGTGAAGGTTAAATTCCTCAAGCCTGACGAATACGTCAAGCCGGAGATGAATGCTCGAGTGACGTTCCTGTCGACTGCCCCTCCGAAGAAGAAGGAAACCACGGAAGAGAAGTTCTATATGGTTCCCAAAAGCGCCATCGTCGAGAGGGAAAGCGGAAAGGCGGTTCTGGTCGTCTCCGACGGAGTCGTGCAGGCAAGGCCCGTCACGATTGCCAGGGAAGGCGGCAGCGATGCCTATGTGTCTGCGGGTTTGACGGGGAATGAGTCCGTTATAATTGGCGACAAGTTGAATGAGCTGAAAGTTGGAGATAGCGTCGAAGTCAGCCGGTAGCGAGGATCATGGCAGCGGTAAGCATTAACAACGTCAACAAGACCTTCAGGAAGGAATCGTCCCAGATTGTCGCTCTCAACAACACCTCTCTGACTATCGACGCGGGATCGTTTCTTTGCCTGATGGGGCCTTCCGGCTCGGGAAAGTCCACGCTGTTGAATATGATCGCAGGGATCGATCAGCCGACGTCCGGACAGATCCTTGTCGACGGCGAAGAGATTACGCGCCTCAGTCAGGGCGATCTCGCCGTGTGGCGCAACCACACGATTGGGTTCGTTTTTCAGACCTTCAATCTGATTCCTGTCCTGACGGCCTTTGAAAATGTCGAGCTCCCGCTCCTCCTGACGCGGCTTTCAAAAACCCAGCGCCGTGAGCACGTGGAGACCGCTCTATCCCTGGTAGGCTTGCGTGACCGTATGACACACTATCCGCGGCAGCTCTCCGGCGGTCAGGAGCAGCGCGTTGCGATCGCGCGAGCGATTGTGACGGATCCGGCCCTGATTCTCGCTGATGAACCGACAGGCGATCTTGACGCTCAGTCAGCGGAAGAAGTCCTGGCCATTCTCGAGAAGCTCAACAAGGAGTTTCACAAGACGGTTGTTATGGTCACACACGATGTTCGCGCGGCGCGCCATGCCACCGTTGTACGCCATCTCGACAAGGGAGTTCTTCTTCCCGAGGGAGTGACAGTATGAACGCGAAATTGCATCCATGGAGGCTGGCGGCCAGCATTTTCCTTTTTGTGACCGTCGCCTGCGCGCAGAGCCCGTCGAAGGCCGTCGCCGTCGTTAACGGCGAATCCATAACTGAGGCCGAGGTTCAGAAGGCTGCCGCTCCCGAGCTGGAGAAGCTGGACCAGAAGCAGAAGCAGTTCATGGCGACGATGGAGCGCGACAAGAAAAGCGCGGTCGAAGATGCGCTGGAAGACATCGTCAATCGGAAGCTGCTGGAGGCGGAAGCGAAGAAGCGGAGCATCTCCACAGACGATCTTCTCCGCCAGGAAGTTCAGGAGAAAGTCGCGGTTCCCTCCGAAGAGACCATTCGCAAGTTCTACGATGACAACAAGGCTGTGATCAACGGATCCTTCATCGAGACGGCCCTCGAGATTCGCAACTACCTCCTTCAGCAGTCGCGACAGAGCGCTTTCTCAGCGCTGATGTTCAAACTGAAGAAGGATTACGGCTTCAAGTCCATGGTTGAACCGGATCGGGCGAAAGTCGAGGTCGCCGGCCATCCTTCGAAAGGTCCGGCCACAGCACCCGTTACCATCGTGGAATTCTCCGACTTTGAATGCCCGTACTGCGGCGGTCTGTTCCCTACAATGAGAAGAATCGAAGACACGTACAAGGACAAGATTCGACTCGTCTATCGACAGTTCCCGTTGAACAACATTCATCCTCGCGCGCAGAAGGCGGCTGAGGCATCCCTCTGTGCAAACGAGCAGAACAAGTTCTGGCAGCTCCACGATGTCATGTTCACCGATCAGAAGAATCTGACTGTGGAGGACCTGAAGGCAAAGGCGGCAGCGCTCTCGCTGAATGCGGCGACGTTTGCCACCTGCCTCGACTCTGGTAAACATGCTGCCGCGATTCAAAGCAGCCTGGAGGAAGGAAACCGGTTGGGTGTCGATGGAACACCCGCTCTGTTCATTAATGGCCGCTATCTTGGCGGCAATCAGCCTTACGACGCGATCGCGAAGATAATCGAAGACGAACTGTTGCGCTCCGGCAAGTAAGGCCAGGGGGCTTCATGACGGTAACGCTTGTTGCGTTCGTCATTCTCGTTCTCTCAACTCCGATTCGCCAGCAGCCTGCTGCGGCCGTTAAGACCTACGCTGTCAGTGGACGTGTGATTGACGGCACGACCGGTGGGTCCGTCAATGACACTGTCGTGGTTTTCTGGGAACGTTCCGCCAGCCGGCCCTCTGGCCGGCGCATCCCGTCCGCCAACGGTACCTTTGTTATCGCGAACGTGACGCCTGGGCCGTACACCCTGGCCGCAGAAGTTCCGGGAGCCCGATTCTCCTATCGCACCGAAACCGTGGACGTTGAAGTCCGGGACAGGGACGTGACGGGCCTGGGCTTGATCATCACACCGGTGGGGCCCCGCGCGACACCAGTGGCCGGAAGGCTCATCATGGAGAATGGCGGCCCACTCCCGCCTTCCTTGACGCGCATTGCAGCGGGCGGCGAATCCAGCACAGTCCAGCGGGACGGTACTTTTCAACTGCGGCTACGGACGGAAGAGAAGTATCGGGTCCGCCTGGAGAGTCTTCCGGAGGGCACATACGTCAAGGCCGTGTCGGCCGGCTTTTGGAACGCGGAAGCCGAAACACTCCTGTTCTCTTCCGCACCGCCTGCGAACCTGCAGATTACCCTTGCCGTGGGCAATCGCATCATCCGTGGGCGCATCCGCGACAGGTCGGGAGCACCCGCCTCCAGTGCGGACATAAGCCTGATTACTGCTTCTTCTTCGGTGCCTCTTCGGAACGTTGCTGCAAAAGCGGATGGAACGTTTGAGATCGATCGACTCCGGGTTGGTGACTACAAATTGAACGCGAAGCTCGGATCCGGAGCTGAGACGCAGGTGGCTTCACTGCCTCTAACCATTGGGACTCAGGACCGAAGCGGAATTGAAGTGATCCTGAAAGGCTTGACGGTGCAGAAAGGCCGCGTGGTCGTTGAAGGTGCGGGCCGCGTGGAAGAACTCCAGCGATTCCGCCCAATGATCGAAGTGACGGACGTGCTTGGCGTGCATCGATTGCCGATCGGGGTTGATGGGACGTTCGAATTTCAAAGCTTCGAAGGCGAGTACTCTGTAGCCATCCGGGATTTGCCCCTGGGTTACGACAAATTCATCACCGTCGCGGGATCCACCCTTGAGGTAAAGCTTCGGGTCATCCAAAGTGATGCTCCCGGGTTTAGACTCCTTCCACCAAGATGAAATTCGATTTTGCGCAGGACTGACGGATCGCCTTCGCACCGGCGTAATTCGAAGAGTTCCACCATTCTCTTGCCTTGTCGGCTGACGGAAACAGGTCCATTCGCCAGATCAAAGGCGATCCATTGCCCCTCCTGGCCGGGCCTGTTGCTGAACCGCCAATTCTCCTCGCACGCCTCCGG
>Ga0207659_10002299_pt1 | contig 11383 bp, 9 predicted proteins | sample KBSM43metaG_FD_184330 | JGI IMG/M metagenome (GOLD analysis project Ga0207659, IMG submission 184330) | Miscanthus rhizosphere microbial communities from Kellogg Biological Station, Michigan, USA - KBS M4-3 metaG (SPAdes) (version 2) | ecosystem: Host-associated > Plants > Roots > Rhizosphere >...
GAGCCGGCGGCCTGGGCGTGCCGGTCGTCCGCGCGCTCAACAGCGTGCAGATCGACGTCGGATTCGAAGCGGGCATCGCGATCGTGCTGCTCGCAATTATCCTGGACCGCATCAGCCGGCCCGGCCATGGCGGGCCGCCGGAATGAACGCGGCCATCGAGTTCAAGGGCGTCGACATCCTTTTCCCACGCGAACGCGGCCGCAAAGGCGAGCGCGCGCTGCAACAGGCGCTTGCGCGGCTCGACGCCGGCGAGAGCCGCGAGGAGATTGCCGCGGCTTGCGGCGTGGTGGTCGGCGTCTCCGGCGCGAGCCTTGCCATCGAGGCGGGCGAGATCTGCGTGATGATGGGATTGTCGGGATCCGGCAAGTCCACGCTCATGCGCGCGGCGAACGGCCTCAATCCCGTAACGCGCGGGCAGGTTCTCGTCAACGACGCGAGCGGGGCGATCGACGTCGGCCGTTGCAGCGCCGAGGACCTGCGGCGCCTGCGGCGTGGCCGCATCGCGATGGTGTTCCAGCAGTTCGGCCTTCTGCCCTGGCGCACGGTGGCCGAGAATGTCGGCTTCGGCCTCGAGATCCGCGGCGAGACGGCGGAGGCGCAGAAGGAAAACGTCGCACGCCAGCTCGAGCTCGTCGGCCTCACGCCCTGGGCAGACCGCCACGTCAGCGAACTCTCAGGCGGCATGCAGCAGCGCGTCGGGCTCGCGCGCGCCTTTGCGACCAATGCGGACATCCTGCTGATGGACGAACCGTTTTCGGCCCTCGACCCGCTCATCCGCGACAAGCTCCAGGACGAGCTCCTCGCGGTGCAGGCGCGCGTGAAGAAAACCATCCTCTTCGTGAGCCATGACCTCGACGAGGCGCTCAGGCTCGGCGACCGGATCTCGATCATGCGCCACGGCCGCATCGTGCAGACGGGCGCTGCCCAGGATATCGTGCTGCGCCCCGCGGACGACTACGTCGCCGAGTTCGTGAGGCGCATGAATCCGCTCAAGGTGCTGACGGGCGCCATGATCATGCGCGGGCGCGAGATGCTTGCCGGCGCGGACGGCGTCCTCTTTCTCGACGCGGCACGGCGCTATGCGCTGAGGCTGGACCCCGGCCATCTGCCAAGGGAAATACACCTCGACGGGGCGCCTCATCCCTTTCGCGTCGTCGAAGACGAGGACGCCTGCTCCGAGGACGAGCGCGCCATTCTCGTTGCCCCTGCGGCGATGACGCTGCAGTCCCTCATCCACCTGCGCCGGCGAACCGGCCATCCGGTGCTGCTCGCCGAGGGCGGCCGGGTGCTCGGCGTCGTGGGCGAGACCGAGATCATCGGCGCGCTGTCTCCGCGCCACGCCTCGAGGCTGCCTGCATGATGAAACCGATTCTCGCCGCCTGCGTGTTCGTCCTGGCCTGCGGCTGTGGACCGGGTCTCACGACCATCGCGAAAGCGGAGGAGCCAGCCGTGTTCGATCTGCAAGGGCACCGCGGCGCGCGCGGGCTGCGCCCGGAAAATACGCTGGCTGCGTTTCGTCATGCGCTCGAGCTTGGCGTCGCGACACTCGAACTCGACTGCGGTGTGACGCGGGACGGCGTTGTCGTCGTGAGCCACGACTCGGCGTTGAATCCGGACATCACCCGCGGCGCGGACGGCAAGTTCCTGGTGGGCGCCGGGGCGCCGCTCGTCACGCTGACGTACGAGCAGCTCCAGGCGTTTGACGTAGGCAGGCTCCGGCCGGGAAGCGACTACGCCGCCCGGTTCCCGGAACAGCAAGCCGTGGACGGCGAGCGCATCCCGCGTCTCAAGGACCTCTTCGCGCTCGTCGAGAAAAGCGGCAACCGGACCGTGCGCCTCAACATCGAGACCAAGATCGATCCGCTGCAACCGGCGTTGACCGTGGAGCCGAAGGCCATGGTCGAGGCGATCGTCGCCGTGATCCGCGAGGCGGGCATGACGTCGCGCGTCACGATCCAGTCCTTCGACTGGCGCACGCTGGCCCTCGTGCGCAGGCTCGCGCCGGAGATCGCGACCGTCGCGTTGACCGACCAGCAGCCAGGCTACGACACGGTGGAGGTCGGCAAGCCCGGCGCTTCACCGTGGCTCGGCGGAATCGACGTGGACGACCATGGCGGCTCGGTGCCGAAGGCGGTCGTCGCCGTCGGCGCGAAGGTGTGGTCGCCGGACGCGCTCGACCTCACGCCCGGCGTGATCGCCGAGGCGCATGCGCTCGGTCTCACGGTGATTCCGTGGACCGTGAACGATCCGAAGGACATGGCGAACGCGCTGGCTGCGGGCGTGGACGGGATGATCAGCGATCGCCCGGATGTACTCCGCGCGCTGCTGGTGTCGAAGGGCATCGCCGTACCGCCGCCGACACCGGGAAAATGATCGGCTTCCTGAAGCCGGCGGCGTTCGCGCCGGAGCTGCCGGCCGAGCGCGTGGATCCGGAATACCGGCGCCTGCGCCGGCGCGTGTTCACCGGCATCTTCGTCGGCTACGCGGGCTACTACCTTGTCCGCAACAACCTCGCGCTCGCGATCCCCGACCTGCTCGAGGCCCACGCGGAGTACAGCAAGGCCGAGCTCGGCACGGCGCTGACCGCGCTGTCAGTCACCTACGGCCTGTCGAAATTCCTGATGGGCTCGGTCTCCGATCGCAGCAATCCGAAATATTTCCTGCCGCTCGGACTCCTGCTCTCGAGCGCGTTGATGGCGGCGTTCGGGCTGATCGACGCGTTGTCCGCCTCACTCCTCGCAATCATCGCCATCATGGCGGTCAACGGCTGGGTGCAGGGCATGGGCTGGCCGCCCTGCGGCAAGGACATGGTGCACTGGTTCAGCCTCAGGGAGCGCGGGCTCACGGTCTCGACGTGGAACACGGCGCACAACGTCGGCGGTGCGCTGATCGCGTACTTCGCATTGCGCGGCTTCGTGCTGTTCGGCGACTGGGGGGCGAAGTTCTACTTCAACGCGCTCATCGCCGCGACCATCGCGATCGGCGTTTTCTTCCTGCTGGAGGACACGCCGCAGTCGAAAGGCTTGCCGCCGATCGAGAAGTACAAGGACGACTACCCGCCGAGCTACAGCGACGCGGACGAGCAGATCCTCCCGTTTCGCGAAATCTTCCTGAAATACGTGCTGCCGAACCGCTACCTGTGGGCCATCGCAATCGCGAACGCCTTCGCATATTTCGTGCGCTACGGCGTCGTGAACTGGATCCCGACCTACCTCGAGACGGCGAAGGGATTCTCGTTCAACGAATCGAGCACCGCCTGGTCTCTCTACGAATTCGCGGCCATCCCCGGGACAATCGCCTGCGGCTGGCTGTCGGATCGCTGGTTCAAGGGGCGGCGCGCGCCGATGACGATCCTGTTCATGGTACTGACGCTCATCGCGGTGATCGTGTACGCACTCAACCTGCATGGACCGCTCTGGATCGACTACGCGGCGCTGTTCGCGATCGGATTCCTGATCTATGGGCCGATCATGATGATCGGCCTGCATTCGCTCGACCTCGTGCCGAAGAAGGCGGCCGGCACGGCCGCCGGCCTCACGGGTCTCTTCGGTTACGTGTTCGGCTCGGCGATCGCGGGCACGGGCGTCGGCTGGATCGCGGATCGCTGGGACTGGAGCGGCGTGTTCATCACGATGGTCGCCTGCTGCGTGCTCACGATTTTCTTCGTTTCGCTGACGCTGCGCCACCGCACGTAAGTCATTCTCCGAGGTAGTCGCGCAGCCGCTGCAGGTCCGCCGCAGTGGCGCGGAGGCCGGACTTCGAATGCCGCCATGCGATATCTTCAGCCGAGCGCGCCCACTCCTCGCGCACCAGGTAATCGACCTCGATGCGCGTCATGCCGCCGCCGAACTCCTCGCCCATGTCCGCCCGGGATTGAACCCGCTCCAGAAGCTGCAAGCTGCGCGTGCCATACGCGGCGGCCAGGCGGCGGCTCTCGAATTCGCCCAGGAACGGCCAGCGGCTGCGCAGCACGGCGATGAAGGCATCGATATCGCCGCCGGCGAAATCGCCGCCCGGCAGCGGAGTCGTCGAAGTCCACGGTTCGCGCATGCGGCCGAGGTGGGGTGCGAGTTTTTCAAGTGCGAGTTCCGCGAGGCGCCGGTAAGTCGTGATTTTTCCGCCGAGCACCGAGAGCACCGGCGCGTGGCCTGCGGCCGCGTCCAGCTCGAGCACGTAGTCGCGGGTGACGGCCGAGGCCTTGGCTGAACCATCGTCCTGCAAGGCCCGGATACCCGCGAAACTCCAGACGACGTCGGCCGGGCCGATCTGCCGCTCGAAATTGCGGTTCACGACCTGGCACAAATACTCCGTCTCTTCCGGCGCGATCGTCACCGCTCCAGGCGCGCCGCGCCAGGGAACGTCGGTGGTGCCGATCAGCGTGTAGTCATCCAGATAAGGGATCACGAACACCAGGCGCCGGTCCGTATGCTGGAGCGCGTAGGCGTGTTCGCCCTCGTAGAGGCGGTTTACGACGATGTGACTTCCCTTGACGAGTCGCACCGGCTGGCGGCTCTTGATTCCGAGCGCCCCGTCGAGCAGTTCGGCCACCCAGGGACCCGCCGCGTTGACGAGGACCCGCGCGTTCACGACGTGCGATGCACCGGTCGCCGCGCAATGGATGTCGGCGCGCCACTCGCTGCCCTGTCGCGTCGCGCGCACCAGGCGGTGGCCGACCCGAACGTCGGCCCCGCGCAGGGCGGCATCCTTCGCGTTCAGGATCACGAGCCGGCTGTCGTCGACCGTGCAATCGGAGTAGGCAAAGCCGGACTTCAGGGCCGGCCGCAGCGGCGCGCCGTACACCGACGACGCAAAGCGGATGTGTTCGGAGGACTCGAGCGTGCTGCCGCGGCCCAGCCGGTCGTAGAGGAAAAGCCCGAGGCGGACCGCCCACGCCGGCCGCAGCCAGTTCCGGTAGGGCAGCACGAACCGCTTGCGCCTGACGAGGTGCGGAGCGATGGCGAGGAGTTTCTCGCGCTCCATCAGCGACTCGCGAACCAGGCGCAGGTGCAGGTACTCGAGGTAGCGCAGGCCGCCGTGCACGAGCTTGGAAGACGCGGACGACGTGTGACTCGCGAGGCTGTCCTGTTCGACGAGCATCACCTGAAGGCCGCGGCCCGCCGCGTCGCGCGCAATGCCGGCGCCGTGGATTCCGCCGCCGACGATCAGCAGGTCGTAGTGCACGGGCTCTTTCCGCGATGCATCAGTTTGCAAGTGCCCTGCGCAGCGCCGTCTTCCACCCGGCGATGTTTTCCGCCCGGCGATTCGCATCCATGGCAGGCGTGAAGCGGGCACCCGGCGACCAGGTTGCGGCGAGGGACCGAAGGTCCGGCCAGATTCCGGTTGCAAGGCCCGCCAGGAAGGCGGCGCCGCGTGCCGTCGTCTCGAGGTCCGCGGGTCGATCGACGCGCGTATCCAGCGTGTCCGACAGGAACTGGCAGAACCAGTCGTTGGCCGCCATGCCGCCGTCAACGCGGATCGACGCCGCCTGCTGCGCCCCGTCACCGGCCATGGCGGTGACCAGGTCGAGCGTCTGATACGCCACGGACTCGAGCGCCGCCCTCGCAAGATGTGCGCCGGTGGCATCGAGCGTCAGGCCGCAGATCAGCGCGCGTGCATCCGGCAACCAGTGCGGCGCACCGAGGCCGACGAACGCCGGGACCATGTACACGCCGTGGCTGTCCGGCACACGAGACGCGAGTGCGGCGGTTTCCGCCGCGTCGCCAATGAGGCTGAGCCCGTCGCGCAGCCACTTGATCGCGGCGCCTGCGACGAATATCGAGCCCTCCATGGCGTAGGTCGTGCGACCCCCGATGCGGTATGCCGGCGTCGTCAGCATCCGGTTTTGCGAGAGTACCGGCGTATCGCCGGTGTTGAGCAGGAGGAAACAACCGGTTCCGTAGGTGGACTTCACCATCCCGGGTTCGAAGCAGGCCTGGCCGATCAGCGCGGCCTGCTGGTCGCCGGCGATGCCGCCGACCGGAATGGCCCGATCGAACACGCCGGGAGCGGTCTCGCCGTAGATGGCGCTGCTGTCCTTCACCTCCGGGAGCAGCGCGCGGGGGACGCGCAGCAACCGCAGCAATTCTTCATCCCACTCCCCGCGATGAATGTCGAACAGCATCGTGCGCGAGGCGTTCGTCACGTCGGTCGCGTGCACCCGGCCACCCGTCAGTCGCCAGAGCAGGAACGCATCGATCGTTCCGAAGGCGAGCTCCCCGCGTTCGGCGCGCGCCCGCGCGCCAGCAATCGCGTCCAGCAGCCAAGCGATCTTCGTGCCTGAGAAGTAAGGATCGAGCAGCAATCCCGTGCGCTGCCGCACCAGGTCCTCCGCGCCGGCCTGCTTCAGGCGGAGGCAATCGGGTGCCGTGCGGCGATCCTGCCAGACGATGGCCCGGTGAATCGGCTTGCCGGTGCTGCGCTCCCACACGACGGCCGTTTCGCGCTGGTTCGTGATGCCGACGGCGGCGATGCCCGGAAGGCCGCAGCCGCAGAGGTCGATGGCTTCGCGCGCCGTCGCGAGCGTGTCGCGCCAGATGTCCTCGGCGTCGTGTTCCACCCAGCCCGCAGCCGGGTAGTGTTGCGGCAGCTCCCGGCGCGCGATCGAAGCGACGCGACCCGCGTCATCGAACACGATGCTGCGTGTCGAGGTCGTGCCTTGGTCAATGGCGAGAATGTGGCGGGGGCGTTTCATGGCGGTCGTTGATTTTCAGCCTAGCGTTCGCCCTCCGCGTTCGCAATCACGGATGCGTATGATGCCGATGTGGAATTGAACGCAGATTCCGCGTCTTCGCGCGCGCCGCTCGGGCTCGTCGCCCTGCTGGCCGTCGCGCTGCTCATCAACTACGTCGATCGCGGCAGCATCGCCGTTGCCGCGCCGCTGCTCGGGAAGGAACTCGGCCTCTCGGCGATCGAGATGGGCTGGGTGCTTGCCGCTTTTTACTGGGCCTATGCCCCGATGCAGCCGGTGGCAGGCTGGTGCGCGGATCGTTTCGGGCCGGCGCGCGTGCTGGCCGGTGGTTTCCTGCTGTGGAGCTTCGCGACCGCGCTCGCCGGCTTCGTCGGCGGGCTCGCGGCGCTGGTGGCGCTCCGGCTACTGATGGGCGTGGGCGAATCCACGTTCTACCCGAGTGCGCTCAGCCTGTTGTCGCGAAATGTCGTGGCGACGCAGCGTGCGCGCGCAACCGCGACGATGCAGTTCGGCTCCGTGATCGGGCCGGCTTTCGGAACCCTGCTCGGCGGACTCATCATGGTCCGCTATGGATGGCGGGCAATGTTCATGGTCATGGGGCTCGCCTCGCTGATCTGGCTGATCTTCTGGCGTCGCTGGATGAAAAGCCCGCAGGGCGCGGCTGCGCCGCCGCGGGCGGGCGGCGACCCGCCGTACACGGCGATCTTGCGGCAGCGCGCGCTGTGGGGCGGCATGATGGGCACGTTCTGTGGCAACTACGCCTTTTACTTCGTGTTTTCCTGGCTTCCGCTGTACCTCGTGAATGAGCGCGGGCTATCCGTCGCCGAGATGGCGCCCATGGCGAGTGCGTTCTACGTATTCGACGGCGCGAGCGTACTGCTGACCGGGTGGCTGCTCGACCGCTGGGTCTCGCGCGGCGCGAGCCTGAATCGCGCGTACAAGACGGCGCTTGTTCTCAGCAGCGCGGGCGTGGGGCTCTGCCTGATCGCGAGCACGCGCGTGACGGGACTCGCCGCGGGCGCCGCGATCCTGCTGTTGACGGGCGTGATGGACGGCTTGAACAGTCCTTCCAATCCTTCGGTGACGCAGACATTTGCAGGCCCGCGGGCGACCGGGCGCTGGATGGGCTTGCAGAACGCGGTCGGCAATTCGGCGGGCATGACGGCGCCGGTGGTGACCGGATACCTGGTGCAGCAGTCCGGCCATTACACTTCGGCGTTGATCGTCGCCGGCGTCGTGGCGCTCTTCGGCGTCGTCGCCTGGCTCATCGTCGTGCCTGAGGTGCGCCCGATCGACTGGACAGGTCATGCAGCGAATCACTGAAGCCGCGCGCGAGATCGACGTCGTCCACGAGACGGACGTGCTCGTCGTGGGCAGCGGTCCGGGCGGCCTGGCCGCGGCCCTCGCCGCCGCCCGCGCCGGGGTTCGCACCACGCTGCTGGAGCGCAACGGGTGCTTTGGCGGAAATATCACGCAAGTCGGCGTCGAGGGCTTCGCCTGGTACCGGCACGAGCGGACCGTCGACAGCGAAGGCATCGGCATCGAATTCGAGGAACGGGCCAAGGCGATGGGCGCGGCGATGCCGGAGCCGCAGTCGATCAGCCACGCACTGGATGCCGAGATGTTCAAGTACGTCGCGGACGTGCTGGTCCAGGAGGCGGGCGTGCGGCCGATGCTGCATCGCCCGTTCGTCGCGCCCATCCTGCGGGACGGCGCCATCTGCGGCGTGATCACGGAGAGCAAGGCAGGCCGCGAAGCGATCCTCGCGCGCCGGGTCGTGGACGCGACCGGCGATGCGGACGTCGTCACGCGCGCGGGCGCGCCGGTGCACAAGACGCCGCGCGAGGAGATGATGTCCGCATCGGTCATGTTCTCGATGACGGGCGTCAACAAGCGGCGCTTCATCGACGCCGTGAAAGCGGATCCACAGACCTACCGCGACTGGATGGGCAACGGCGAGTGGAACATCGAGACGAGCGGCAAGGAGGACGAGCTCTTTTCGCCCTTCCTGCGCAAGCCCTTCAAGCAGGCCGTCGCCGCAGGAGTCATCCCGGCGTCGCTCTCGACGCTGGCCGGCACCTGGGGCGCGGTGAGCGACCAGGGCGACCTCACGTATCTCAACCTCGTTCACCTCCCGGAATGCGACGGCACCGATCCCGCCGACCTCACCCGCGGGGAGATCGAGGGCCGGCGACAGGCTGTGCACGCGGTTGCGGCGCTGCGCGGTTTCATGCCGGGATGCGAAAACGCGAAGCTGCGCAATTTCGGCATGACGCTCGGCATCCGTGACACGCGCAAGATCGACGCCCTGTACAACCTGACTGCGGCGGACGTGCGCGCAGAGGGGCGCTTCGAGGATTCGATCGGGATCTTCCCGGAATTCATCGACGGGTACGGACTCCTGATCCTGCCGACGACGGGTCGCTACTTCCACGTGCCGTATCGCTCGCTCGTGCCGCGTGGGGTCGGGCAGCTGATCGCCGCGGGCCGCTGCATCGGCGGCGACAAGGTGTCGCATGCGGCGGTGCGGAACATGATGTGCTGCACCGTGAGCGGCCAGGGCGCGGGCGTTGCGGCGGCCATCTCATTCAAGACCGGGCAACCGTTCGACGGCCTCGACGTTGCGCATGTGCAGGCCGAACTGAAGCGACAAGGTGCGCGAATTAGCTGACCACGGGAGTGAATCATGCAGAAAGCCGTACGTAAATATCTGCAGGCCCTCGAGGCGGGGGACGCCGCCAAGGCGGCGGCGCTGTTCGTGCCGGACGGCTGGGTGGAGTCGCCCTTCCTGGGCCGGTTGCCGGTGCGCGACTTCGTCGAGAAGGTCGCGAGCGCGTCCGGTGTCTCGAGGCTCACCGTGCATGACGTCCTCGTCAGTGCCGAAGGCCATCTGCGGGCGGTCGCCTACTACCACTACGACTGGTCGCTGAAGGACGGCACCCGCGTCCACTTCGATTGCGCGGATGTCTTCAACTTTGATCCGGCGACAGGGCACATCGCGTCCGTGGTCCTGGTCTACGACACCCACCTCGTCCGCGGAGCGGTCGACAAGAAATACCCGTGACGCCGGCGCTGCAGGAGCTTCTGCAAACGGCCATCGATGCGGTGCTCGCCGCGTCGGTTTGCATCCAGAAATACTTCGGCAGCGCCGAATTCGGCCTGCGCGAGAAGCAGGACGGCTCGCCGGTGACGCTGGCCGACCAGGAAGCGGAGGCGGTGATCCGCCGTCATCTGCTGGCCGCGGCCGAACCGTTCGACATCCTCGGCGAGGAAGAGGGGCTTTCCGGCACGGGCACGCGATATCGCTGGACCGTCGACCCGATCGACGGCACGCGCTCCTTCGTGCGCGGCATCCCGCTCTTCGGCTCGATGATCGGCCTCGAGGACACGACGGACGGTAGCGCGCTTCTCGGCGTGATCCACCTGCCGATACTCGGCGTTACCTACGCCGGCGCCCGCGGCCTCGGCGCGACCCGAAACGGCCGCGCAATCATGCTGCCAGCGACAGTCGCTCTGAAGGACACGATCCTGGGTACGGGTGACGTCGCGCAGTTCGATGAAGCGGGCCTGCGTGCGATGTTCGAACGCCTTGTCGCTCTGCACGGGTACGTCCGCGGCTACACGGACTGTTTCGGCCACGGGCTCACGATCGAGGGCGCGCTCGGCGCGATGATCGAACCTGCGCTCAACCCCTGGGACATTCGTGCGACACAAGCGATCGTCGAAGCGGCCGGCGGTACCGCGCTCATCCGCCGCTCGAAGAGAGCGGGCAAGTTCGACGCGCTTTTCGGCAACCGCGCGCTCGTCGCACAGATCGCGCGCGAGCTGTCCTTCGCGCCGGATTAGAGTCCGCGCCGCCGCTCGAATCGCGCGAGCAGGCCGGTGGCGATCGTCGTCACGAAAACGATGATCACCAGCAGCAGGAACACGGCGTGGACGCCGTGGGTTTGCTTCAACCAGCCGATCGCGGGCTCCTGGAGGATCGGGCCGATCGATCCGAAACCGTTGATGACGCCCGCGGCGAGCACGGCCTGGCGCCGGCTGCCGACGTCCATCGCGCAGGCTCCGGACAGAAGCGAGTCCGGGCCCATGGCCGTGAAGCCGATCAGGCCCAGCAGCGCGATGAACAGCACGGGCGAGGACAAGCCGACCAGCCACATCGCGGCCGTGAAGACGAGGCAACCGGCGGTCATCCAGAAGATCACGGGCGTCCGCCGCGAGCCGGGCAGGCGGTCCGACCAGTAGCCGGCGACGACGATGCCCGCGAATCCGATCCAGTCGAAAGCCGTGGACCAGTAGGCGGCCACCGTCGTCGTCATGCCAAACTGTTCGCCGAGGATCAGCGTGGACCAGCTGTCGAGCGCATAGCGCACGAACCTCAAGCCGATGTAGATGAGGCCCATCGCGACGATGGACGCGACGAACCCCGGCGGCAGCGGGGGCTCGCGGGCCACACCCTCTCCGCCCAAGCCGGGCGGCGCGACGTCGGGCTCCGCGTCGTCGTCGAGCGAGAGACCCACCGACTGCGGCCGTTCGCGCGCATAAATGGCGAAGTAAAGGGTGAACGCGAGCAGCACGATGCTCGAGCCGTAGAACGACCAGGCCATGCCCAGCCAGCCGAGCAGGAATCCGGCCAGCGCCTTGCCGGCAATCGATCCCACTTGGTAGCAACTGCCCCAGATGCCGAACAAGGTC
>Ga0207659_10002301_pt1 | contig 11378 bp, 12 predicted proteins | sample KBSM43metaG_FD_184330 | JGI IMG/M metagenome (GOLD analysis project Ga0207659, IMG submission 184330) | Miscanthus rhizosphere microbial communities from Kellogg Biological Station, Michigan, USA - KBS M4-3 metaG (SPAdes) (version 2) | ecosystem: Host-associated > Plants > Roots > Rhizosphere >...
GATCCGGATGGCGCGCGCGTTGGCCAAGCGTGGCGAAGGACGCGAGAGCGACTATGCCTTCGAGTTCGAGCAGGCGCCGTTTCTGACGCTCGGTGCCGCGTATGAACAGCGTCGCAGCTTGAGCGGCGGCGCGTACAGTTCGCTGCTGCGTCGCATCGAAGACTTCCTCGACGACTCTCTCCCCAAGGCGGTCCGTGAGCGCGAGCGGCGCGCGGCCAAGCTGCTCAAGCTCGATGACGCGGTGTCGAGTGTGGTCGCGGCGCTCAAGGAGCGCGGCCTGACCAGCCCGTATCTCAAGCCGTTCGTCATCGCACGGGTCAACCCGATTCGGTTCTCCAAGGCGACCGAATTCGACTTCGACGAAGTGATGGACAAGACGATCGCCGCTGCCACTCGCTTCAAGGTGGACCGCGTGAAGCAGGACGACGTGGCCAGGATCGGCGGCGCCCCGCCTGACGAAGAGTAATCACTCGGTGAGTCGAGCGGTGAGGAGCGCACCATGCGTCGTGAGCGTGGCCGAACATACCGGGTGGGCCCACCTGGTGTGCGTGGCAGCACACGGGCGCGTGCCGGCAGTGATCGAGCGCCGGCGGGTGACACTCATCGATCCTGGACTGCCCACGCAGCCGTACGAGCACGACACGATGGCGCTGCGAGAGGATGAGGCCGAGGACCTCATCGCGCGCGTCCAGAAATCCGTGTCGGCGTGCACCGTCCGGGCGCTCGAGCGCCTCGTTGGCGAGCTCGCGCCAGTGTCTCCTGTTGTCGCACTCGCGATCCGCGAGCCACCGTTTCCATCGATCCCGACGAGCGTCGCGGCGGTGCACGCCTCGTATCAACTGCGGTGTTCTGCCGACGGCATGATGTATCAGCAGGCGATCTGCCGTGCCGCCGGTCGACTGAGGCTCGCCGTGCAATTGTGCAAACGCGGCGAGGAATCCGCCCACGCGGCCGAGCAGCTCGGCGTGACGCCGGGCGACGTGGAGGACTTCGTGGCCCGCTCGGGCCGGCCCGCCGGTCCGCCGTGGACCGAGGAGCATCGGCGCGCATTCGCGGCCGGCATCGCCGCGCTGGCGCCGCATGTGCGGGGTCGCCTCTCGCTGAAGGTCGCGAGCTGAACAGCGGCTGAGCCGTAGGGCCGGTCCTATCGGACCGGCCGGCTCGTCACGGCTCTTGCATTTCACAAGAGCATGGCCATCGCTGACCTCTGGTACAAGAACGCGATCATTTACTGCCTCGACGTCGAGAAGTACCAGGACGCTAATGGAGATGGCGTCGGCGACTTCGAAGGCTTGATGCGCCGGCTCGATTACCTGCAGGGGCTCGGCGTGACCTGCGTGTGGCTCCAGCCGTTCTATCCTTCGCCCAATCGCGACAACGGATATGACGTTGTTGACTTCTTCGGCGTGCACGAGAAGCACGGGTCGCTCGGCGACTTCGTCGCCTTCATGCGCCACGCCGAGGCGCTTGGCGTCCGCGTCATCATCGATCTCGTCGTCAACCACACCTCGACCGATTCGCCGTGGTTTCAGCGGGCCCGCACCAGTTCCGACGATTTCTTCCGCCAGTGGTATGTGTGGTCAGACATCCGCCCGAAGAACCACAAAGAAGGCATTGTCTTTCCCGGTCAGCAGACGACGACCTGGACCTGGGATCGGAAGGCAGGGCAGTATTACTTCCATCGCTTCTACGACCATCAGCCGGATCTGAACACCTGGCATCCCTACGTGCGTGCCGAGATCCAGAAAATCATGGGCTTCTGGCTCCAACTGGGGGTGTCCGGGTTTCGCATGGACGCAGTGCCGTTTCTGATCGAAAAGAAGGGCGCCGGTATCGAGCATCAGATGGACTTCAACCTGCTGAAGGAGATGCGCGACTTCCTGCAGTGGCGGTCGTCGGAGGCCATCATGCTCGCCGAGGCCAACGTCCCTCCCGACGAGAGCCTCGAGTACTTCGGCGCCGAAGGCGATCGGCTGCAGATGATGTTGAACTTCCCGGTGAACCAGCGGCTGTTCTATGCGCTGGCGACGGGCGACATCGATCCGCTGGTTCGCGCGCTCGAGGACACGAGGCGCCGCCCGCCGAACGCGCAATGGGTGCAGTTCCTGCGCAGCCACGACGAACTGGATCTCGGACGTCTGACGCCCGATCAGCGCCAGAAGGTGTTCGAGGCCTTCGGCCCCGAGAAGCGGATGCAGTTGTACAACCGCGGCATCAGACGACGGCTGACGCCGATGCTTGGCAACGACCGGAAGAAGATGGAGCTCGCGTTCAGCCTGCTGTTCTCGCTCCCCGGCACGCCGATGATGCAGTACGGCGACGAGATTGGCATCGGAGACGACCTGCGTCTGCCGGAGCGCGAGTGCGCGCGCACGCCTATGCAGTGGACCTCCGATCGCCACGCCGGCTTCTCGCGCGCGAAGAAAGTGGTCCGACCCGTGGTCAGCGATTCGACGTACGGCTACAAGAAGGTGAACGTGGCCGATCAGCGCCGCGATCCGGAGTCGATGCTGAACTGGACGGAACGAATCATCCGTGTGCGGAAGGAATGCCCGGAGATTAGCTGGGGCAATTTTGTCGTGCTACGGACCAACGTCCCCGAGGTGCTGGCCATCCGCTACGACTGGCGGAATACGTCCCTCCTGACACTACACAACTTCAGCAGCGCGAAGCAGACGGTGAAGGTCAAGGTGGATACGGCCAACGACGGGCTGCTCGTCGAAGTGTTCGACGGTCATCACAGCAAAGCTCAGAACGACGGTCTCCATCGTCTGGCGATGGACCCGCACGCGTGGCGGTGGTATCGCGTCGGCGGACCGGATAACGCGCTCGAGCGGTCGGACTTGGATCTGACCAACCCTCGCCGATGACATGGCTCATGTAACGCGCGTGCCGCCTCAAGTCGACGGCGGCACGCCGACATATTTCGCGCGCGGCCGTATCAGCTGATCGGTCGCGTACTGCTCGATGGCATGGCCAATCCAGCCGATCGTCCGGCCGATGGCAAACAGCATCAGCGGCGAACCGGCAGGGAGTCGGAGCACGCGCGCGACGGCTGCGAGCGCAAAGTCCAGATTTGGCTTGTCGCGGATGAGCGCGTTCGCGGCCGCTTCGAACTTCACAACGAAGCGCAGTTCCGCTGATCCTGCGTATCGCTCGCGAAGCATGTCCATCAACATCGCGGCGCGCGGATCGCCAGCGGTATACAGCGGGTGCCCGAACCCGTCCAGACGCTCACCCCGACGAAGCCGCGCCGCCAGTGCCGGCCTTAGGTCGCGTTCGCCACGCGCCGAACGTCTGCGTTCGTCGCGCACCGACCGCAGGGTCGCCTCGACGCGTGCCCCCGAGCCACCATGCTTCGGACCTGCCAACGCAGAGAGGCCGCCGACTACCACTGCGTACGGCTCTGACCCAGCCGAGGCCACGCATCGTGCCGTGAACGACGAGACGTTCAGCTCGTGGTCCGCGCAGAGGATCAGCGCGCTGCGGAGTACGTCCGTGCCGCGTCGGTGGACCCGCCACGCACGCGCGAGCCGCTGATCGATCGTCAGCGCTTGGTCTGCTGCCGTACTCCGGCGGGTTGCCGCCAGGGTCAGGAGATGCAGAATTCGCCAGCCGCATGCGGCCACACTCGCCGGTCTCAGGTCGAACGCTGCCGCATCGTCCGCTGACGCCGACGCGAGGAGCGACTGTGCACGCGCGGCGAAAGGCCCTATGTCGTGGCCTTGTACCGCTGTGGTGTCGGACCGGGTCTCTGTCAGCGCGTCGAAGCGGCCGGTCCAGATCAGCGATGCCACCGCCGCGATCGAGTGTGTCCGTGCGAGCGCCAGGGCATCGTGTCCACGGTAGTAGAGCCTGTGGCCGTCGATGAGTGTGATGGCCGATTCGAGGACTGGCATTCCCCACTGGAGCGCGTGCGCGACGGCCTTGTCGGGATTGCGCCGTTCTTCTGTGCGCCGCTGCAGCCGCTCCACATCGTCTCGTGAGTAGCGGCGTTCACGTGACGGCCCCGGTGTCGCCTGCGAGCGAACGAATCCCCGGCTCACGTACGCATAGAGGGTTGTCCGGCTGACGCCGAGCAGCGCCGACGCGTCGGCGGCGGACATCCATGAGGGACGGCGGCTCATATTGATTGTGGAATCAACGTTGACGCGATCATACATGCGCGGTACGGTCGATCCAGAGGTGAACGGACATGGCGGTGGCCAGCGCAGGACTCGAGGACGTCGTTGCCGCGACGACCGCCCTCAGCGACGTGGACGGCGAGCGCGGCGAATTGATCATCGGCGGGTTTCCTGTCGGCGAACTCGCCGCGGAGGCCACGTTCGAAGAGACGACGTGGCTCCTCTGGCATGGCGAGTTGCCGTCGCCGCAGACGTTGGACGCCTTTCGCGCAGAACTCGCGGCCGCGCGTGCCCTCCCCGACATCACTCACGCGCTGCTGCGGGACTGCGCGCGCCGTCGCATCGACGCCATGGATGCGCTGCGCATCGGTGCCGGCACGATTTCATTGGATTCCGACTCGCCGCAGTCCATCATCGCGCGGCTCCCGACGATCGTTGCCGCCTACTGGCGCCTGCGGCAGGGGAGTGAGCCGCTGCCGCCACGGTCCGATCTCGACCACGCGGCGAACTTCCTCTACATGTTGAGCGGCACCGTCCCCGATGCGGAGCGTGTGCGTGGGCTCGAGACCTACCTGAATACGGTGATCGACCATGGCCTGAACGCGTCCACGTTTACGGCACGCGTGATCGTGTCGACCGGCTCAGACCTGGTGTCCGCGGTCGTCGGAGCGATCGGCGCACTGAAAGGGCCGCTGCATGGCGGCGCACCGGGGCCGGCGTTGAACATGGTGTTCGAGATCGGAGAGGCGTCGCGCGCCGAGCTAGTGCTTCGCGCGAAGATCGAGCGCGGCGACAAGCTGATGGGATTCGGCCATCGCGTCTACAAGGTGCGCGATCCACGTGCCGACGTCCTCGCCGCGGCCGCCGAACGCATGTTCACCCGCGCCGGCGACATGACGCTGTATCGACTCGCGCGCGCCGTCGAGCATACGGCGCTTCGCTTGCTCGAGGAATACAAACCCGGACGCCGACTGCAGACGAACGTGGAGTTTTACACGGCACTCCTGCTGCACGGACTCGACCTCGACGTCGAGCTCTTCACGCCGACGTTCGCGATAAGCCGGGTGAGCGGGTGGATCGCCCACGCGCTGGAGCAACAGCGCGCCAATCGGATCATCCGTCCGCAGTCAGCGTACTCGGGCCCACGCAATCGACACTGGGTGCCGCTGTCACAGCGCTGAACCCGAAACTCGCGCCCTCTCGTCTTCGCAGGTCTCATCATCTGCGCCGCGTCGCGGGTGCCGGCGCAGGCCGCCGATCCGATCGTCATCCCGGCAAGGTTCGACACGTCCACCGAACACGTGCTCATTCCGGTGAGCATCGGCGGCAGCACGTTCTGGTGCAACCCTGATACTGGATTCAGCGCGCTGATTGCGCTCGATCGTGCCAAGGCCGTCAAGGCCGGGCTCCGCGTGGCTCCTGGCGTATCGACTCCCGACGGCAATCCGCCCTCACCGGGAGACAGCAGCGCCACGGCGAATGTGGTCGTCGGCGGCGTGACGTTCGCCGATTACTCGATCATCGTCCGGACCTTGCCCGAAGAGGCGCGCGACATGGACTGCATCATGGGCATCGTTGGAGATTGATGGAGGCACGGAATCGGCCCTGACGCCGGTCGAACCTACGCAACCTGCTGAACGTGGACGGCGCCACGCGTCGTCTCGTGCTCGAGCGAGAGGGTCAGCGGCTTGTCATCGAGGTTCGACTCAGGTCACGTCTGTAGAGCCGCGCGTCTGAAGCTGCGCCGTTCATCTTGGCTGAATGCTTGCAGTCAGTTGAGTCTTGCTTGGCGAGCTGTTGAGTCGAGCGGTCGGGGGATGACATGGCTACATACGAGCCGTCGATTGCAGACGTGATCAGGAACGCGATTAACGACGCGCAGGATCTCGTGCGCAGCGAAGTCGCCTTGGCTAAAGCGGAGGTCCGTGAGGAGGTGCGCCGCGTGAGCGTTGGAGCCGGCCTCCTCGCTGGAGCGGCGCTTGCTGCCGTTATGGCTGTCATTTTTCTGATGACTACGGTCGCGTTGGCGATCGCGGTTCTGCTCGGCTGGCCTGTGTGGAGTGGCTTCGGGATTGTGACGGTGCTCGTGGCCCTCGCGGCCGGAGCGCTTGGCTACATCGGCAGGAAGCGGATCACCGCGGCCCGCCACATGCCGCGGACCGTGGACGCACTGAAGGAGAACATCGAATGGATGCGAACCCGGACGTCCTAGCCGATACGATCCGCGCCAAGCGCGCATCGATCGAACACGGTCTCGACCAGCTCCGCGGAAAGCTCGCACGGGTCGACCCACGGCGCCGCATCAATGCCAGGCTGATCGCGACGACAGCCCTGCCGGTGCTGGCGGGCACTGCTGTGCTCTGGCTGTGGAAATCGCGCCATCGTCGTGTGCGCTCGCTCGATCAGCTGCTCAGTCACGGCCTCGTCGATCTCTACTGGACTGAGCGCCAATTGGTGCCGGTAATGGATCGCATGCACAGGCAGGCGTGGAACCAGGAGCTGGCCCAGGCGTTTGCGCAGCATGGCGTCGAGACCGCGGGTCACATCGACCGCCTCTCTCGCGTCTTCAAAGCCGTCGGTGCCCGGCCGGCGCGCGGATCATCGGCCGCTGTCGAGGCGATTGTCGCTGAAGGAGAGCGGCTCATGACGCGTCACATGGACCGCGACGTCCGCGATGCCTGGCTGATTGCGACGGCGCAGCGCGTGAAGCACCACGAAATCGCGAACTATGGCACCGTGCGCACGTACGCCCAGCTACTCGGGTTCACGCACGCGGCGCAGTTGCTGCAGCAGACGCTCGAGGAGGAGCGAGCTGCCGACCAGCAGCTGACACAGCTCGCGGAACGCTTTGTGAACCCCCAGTCGGTTCACGTGTCACACGCGAAGTCGTCGTAGCCGCCTTGGGTGGCTCAGAGGGAGGATCAATGGCATCGGCGCGAACGGTCACTTTGGGGTTGGTTGGTGCGGCAGTCACAATGCTTGCGCGTAACGCAACGCGGCGAGCGATGCACGATGAGAGCGGCGAGCCCAAACTGATGCGCGCCGTACGTAGGAACAGTAGCGTGACGATGCTGCTCATCATGGCGGCAGCGTCGGGAGCACTGCTCGCGTTTACCGAAGTGCTGCAGGAGCAGCGGAGGCACCTGACGGACTTCACCTGACGTTCCACTGATTTGATATCGTGATCGGTCGGCGACGCAGCAATAGCGCCGCCGGGAGGTCACACATGTCTGCGCATCCGGTCCCGGTCGCCGATATCCGGACCGATTTCTCCCTGCTGATTGACGGGGCCGCGGCGAGCTCGTCATCGAGCCTCGACGTGATCAATCCGGCGACGGGTCAGGTATTTGCCCGCTGCCCGGCGGCCGGGCGCGACGAGCTCGATCGTGCCGTCGCCGCCGCACGACGCGCGTTCCCCGCGTGGCGCGACCTGTCGTACGCCCAGCGCGCCGAGCGCATTCGCGGCTTCTGTGAAGCGTTGAAGCAGCACCAGGACGAGCTGGCCCGTCTGCTGACGATGGAGCAGGGCAAACCGCTGTCGCAGGCCAAGGACGAGATCACGCGCGCCGCGACGCAGTCCGAAGGCATGACGACGATCCCGATCGAGCCTGAGGTGCTCGAGGACAATGCGCAGCGGCACATCGAGCTCCAGTGGTTCCCGCTCGGCGTCGCCGGGATCATCACGCCGTGGAATGCGCCGATCAACCTCGCTGCCGGTCCACTGACCTCGGCGCTGTACACCGGCAACTGTGTTGTTCTGAAGCCATCGCCCTACACACCGCTGTGCACACTGAAGCTCGGTGAGATCGCACGCGAGCATTTTCCGCGCGGTGTCATCAACGTGCTCGCCGGCGGCGACGATCTCGGCCGGTGGATGACCGAGCACCCCGGCATCGACAAGATCGGGTTCACTGGATCGGTCGAAGCCGGAAAACAGGTGATGGCCGCGGCTGCGAAGACGTTGAAGCGCGTCACCCTCGAGCTCGGCGGCAACGACGCCGCTATCGTCCTCGACGATGTGGATCCGAAGGCGATTGCGCCGAAGCTGTTTTTTGCGTCGTTCGTGAATAGCGGGCAGGTGTGCATGGCGATCAAGCGCATCTATGCCCATGAGCGCGTCTACGACGCCATCTGCGGGGCGCTGGCCGACGAAGCGCGCAAGGCCAAAGTCGGCAGCGGTCTCGAGCCCGACACGCAGCTCGGTCCGATTCAGAACCGCGAGCAATACGACCGCGTTGTCGGCCTACTCGAGGAGACCAAGCGCAGCGGTGCGCGCATTCTGGCTGGCGGCGATGTGCCCGCGACCGACGGCTATTTCATTCCGCCGACGATCGTCGCCGACATCGACGAACACAGTCGGCTCGTGCGCGAAGAGCAGTTCGGCCCGATCGTGCCGGTACTCAAGTTCACCGATGACGAAGACGCCCTCCGCCGTGCCAACGAGACGCGCTACGGTTTGAGCGGCTCGGTCTGGAGCAGTAATCCGGATCGCGCCGCCGCCCTGGCCTCACGGCTCGAAGTCGGCACGGCGTGGGTGAATCATCACCGCGCCACTTCTGCCACTGTCCCGTTTGGCGGCGCGAAGGAGTCAGGGATCGGACGCATCTATTCCGAAATGGGACTCAAGGCGTATCTCGAACCGCGCGTGATCAGCGTGCTCAAGTCAGCATAAAGGACGGTCATGGACCTGGGAATCGCCGGCCGGAGGGCCATCGTGTGCGCGTCGAGTCGAGGGCTCGGGCGCGCCTGCGCAGCAGCGCTCGCGCAGGCGGGGTGCCACGTCACGATCAATGGGCGGACGCGCGACGTCGTGGATGCGACCGTGGCGGACATCCGCACGAAGACCGGTACGACGGTCGAAGGCGTCGTGGCTGACGTCGGCGATCCCGCCGGTCAGCAGGCGTTGCTCGCCGCGTGCCCCGATCCCGACATCCTGGTGAACAACAACAGCGGCCCACCGCTGCGCGACTTTCGCGGGCTGACGCGCGAGCAGATGCTCGATGGCCTCGTCTCGAATATGGTGACCGCGATCGAGCTGACACAGAAGGTCATCGATCCGATGGTCCGCCGCAAATTCGGACGGATCGTCAACATCACGTCGGGCGGAGTGAAGATGCCGCTCGCCGGTCTCGACCTCTCGTCGGGCGCCCGTGCCGGCCTGACCGCGTTTCTTTCCGGTGTGGCGCGCAGTGTCGCGGCAGACAACGTCACGATCAACTTCATCCTGCCGGGTGCCTTCGACACGGATCGTCTGCGCTCGACAATCGATGCCATCGCGACGAAACAGAAGATGACCTACGACGAGGCTGCCGCGAAGCGAATCGCCACCATCCCGGCGAAGCGATTCGGCGACGCGAACGAGCTCGGCGCGCTGTGTGCGTTTCTCTGTTCGACACACGCCGGGTTCATGACCGGCCAGAGTCTCTTGATCGACGGCGGCGCGTATCCGGGTACCTTCTGAACCGCGCCCGGCTTTTACGGATGCGGCTCCGCCGACGCGGCGCGCAACAGCTCGCGAACTTCCTCGTCTGTGGTCTGCCGGAAGTCGTCGTACCACTGGCCCACGGCCGCGAAATATTCGAGCGCACGGGCACAGACGATGTCGTCGGCGATTGCCGCGAACTCGCGACAGGTGTCGGCCGAGCCCACCGGGACGGCGACGATGATGCGGGCCGGTCCCAGGGCCCGCACTGCCTGCACCGCGGCCTTCATCGTCGAGCCAGTGGCCAGACCGTCGTCGATGAGTACGACCGTGCGGCGGCTCACGTTGAGCGGCGGACGTCCGCCGCGATACGCCTGCTCGCGTCGTTCGAGCTCCGACTGTTCTTCACGCGCGATGGCATCGACGACCTGCGGCGGGATCCGATAGAGCCTGACCACCTCGTCATTCAGTACGCCGACGCCACCCGAGGCGATGGCACCCATAGCAAATTCCGGGTGGCCCGGCAGTCCGAGCTTTCTCACCACAAAGACATCGAGCGGTGCGTCGAGCGCGCGCGCGACCTCGAACCCGACAGGAACGCCGCCGCGCGGGAGCGCGAGGACAACGACATCCTCGTCCTTTAAGTGGCCAAGGCCACGCGCAAGCTCTGCCCCGGCATGACGACGGTCACGGTAGGGTTTCTGGAGAGCAGCCTGCCAAGCCATAGCGGTATCTTCGACAATTGCCCGTGCAATCGCGATGCCCCGTGGCAGGCCTGTCACCTTTTTGGCCGTCGCGACTCTCTATACTGAGATGGTGAAATCCGCTACGCCCGAGAGCGCCGCCCCCGCGCTCGAATGGGGAGAGCAGAGCGACGAGGGGATCGTACAGGCCGTGCTGAATGGCAACACGGCGCTGTTCGAGCTGCTGATGCGCCGCTACAACGAGCGGCTCTACCGCACAGCCCGCGCGATCACCCGCGACGACCGCGAGGCCGAGGACGTGATGCAGCAGGCGTACGTCAACGCGTTCGCGAGCCTCCGGCAGTTCAAGGGCGAGGCACGATTCTCCACCTGGCTGACCCGCATCACGATCAACGAAGCGCTGGCGCGCGTGCGGCGGCGCGGCCGCTACGAGCCCTTCGAGGACGACCCCATGGATGCGAACAGCATCGTGCCGATCCCGTCGGGACCCGATCCGGAACGCCAGGCCTTTGCCAGCGAGCTACGCGATCTGTTGGAATGGGCCATCGACGCGCTGCCCGCCGGTGCTCGCGAGGTCTTCATGCTGCGGGACGTGGAAGGCCTGAACACGGCGGACACCGCCGCGTCGCTCGGCGTCTCCGAAGATGTGGTGAAGACCCGCCTTTCGCGAGCGCGCACGACGTTGCGCCGATTCCTGCTCGAACGCGCAGGTGCATCCGCCCCCGATGTCTTCCGCTTCCAACGTCCGCGCTGCGATCGTGTCGTCGCGCTGGTGCTGGCGAGAATTGCCGCCCAGCCTATTTGATGTGCGGGCCCATGTGCTTCGAGGACTTCTCGTTCTCGTTGCAGATGAACTCGAAGAGCTCGGTGTCGGGCACGAGTCGAAGCTTGGGCGTCGCCGTCCACGGCTTGGTGTAATACGTCGGGTCGGTGATCGTGATGTCGATCTCGAGCGCGCCGAACGTCGGGCGCCGAAAACGTTCGACCACTGTCAGCTTCTCGCTGGCCGGTAGCCCGCCGTGATCGAGCCACTGCTTGCCGTTCAGCCCGCGCGTTTCGACGACCAGCGCGTCGCCTTCCCAGTGGCCCTTTGAATAGCCCATCCAGCTTGGATTCAGATCCTCGGCC
>Ga0207659_10002312_pt1 | contig 11362 bp, 8 predicted proteins | sample KBSM43metaG_FD_184330 | JGI IMG/M metagenome (GOLD analysis project Ga0207659, IMG submission 184330) | Miscanthus rhizosphere microbial communities from Kellogg Biological Station, Michigan, USA - KBS M4-3 metaG (SPAdes) (version 2) | ecosystem: Host-associated > Plants > Roots > Rhizosphere >...
ACGCCAAGGCGGCGATGAAGCTGCAGATCGGGCACAAGCTCACCAAGGGGCTGGGCGCCGGCGCCGATCCCAACATCGGCCGCCAGGCCGCGCTCGAGGACACCGACTCGATCATTCAGACGCTCTCGGGCGCCGACATGATCTTCGTCACCACCGGCCTCGGCGGCGGCACCGGTACGGGGGCCGCGCCGGTGATTGCCAGCCTGGCCAGCGAGCTCGGCGCGCTGACGATTGCCGTCGTGACCAAGCCGTTCCGCTTCGAGGGCAAGAAGCGGGCGCTGCAGGCCGAGGCGGGGCTCGAGGCGCTGCGCGAGTGCGTGGACACCGTCATCACCATCCCCAACGAGCGGCTGCTGTCGATCATCGATCGCCGTACGACGATGGCGGACGCGTTCACGCTGGCCGACGACGTGCTGCGCCAGGCGATTCAGGGCATCTCGGATCTGATTCTCGTCCCGGGCATGATCAACCTCGACTTCGCCGACGTGAAGACGATCATGTCGGGCATGGGCGTGGCGATGATGGGCACCGGCATGGCCGAGGGGGAGAACCGCGCCATGCAGGCCGCGCAGAAGGCGATTGCCAGTCCGCTCCTCGAAGACAGCTCGGTGAACGGCGCGCGCGGCGTGATCATCAACGTGACCGGCGGCCCCGACCTGTCGCTGATGGAAGTGAACGAGGCGTCGTGCGTCATTCAGGAGGCCGCGCACGAAGACGCCAACATCATCTTCGGCGCCGTCGTCGATCCGGACCTGGTGGGCAAAGTGAAGATCACGGTCATTGCCACCGGGTTCGACCGCAAGGCGAGCCGCGTGGCGGCGACCGGTGCGTCGCAGACACCGGTGGACATGACGCGCTACCAGGAGTACGCGCAGCGCGTGATGGCCGCGGCGAGCGGCGGACCGGTGCCTGCCGACGCCGTGGAAGCGCCGCCTCAGCCGATCTCGCGCCGGCCCACGATCGAAGTGCCGCTGCGGAACGTCGACGGGGGCGGCAAGGCGGTGCGGGCCGGGGCGGCCGGCGGCAATGGCGAAGCGCTGGACCTGTCGTCCCAGTTCGACGTTCCGGCGTTTTTGCGACGCACTTGAAGCCTTTGGCCTCTTGCCTTTGGCCTTTTGCCAGAGGCAAAGACCAGAGGCTAAAGGCGCCGTCAAGTACACTGGTTCGGTGAGCCAGTGGCAGCAGCGTGAACAGGCCAAGGCCCTCCTCGCCAAGGAGGTCGGCTACGTGCGGAAACCGCACGCCGGCCGCCTGCGCGTCGCGCTGGCGTTTCCCAACACCTACTTCGTCGGCATGTCGAACCTCGGTTTTCAGACGGTCTACCGGCTGTTCAACGCCGAGGACGGCATCGTCTGCGAGCGCGTCTTCCTGCCGCCCAAGAGTGAGATAGCGGCCCTCAAGATCTCGGGCGCGTCGCTCGTTACGGTCGAATCCCAGACGCTCGTCCGCGACTTCGACATCCTGGCGTTCTCGGTGTCGTTCGAGTGGGACTACACCAACGTGCTGACGATGCTGCGGCTGGCCGGCATTCCCGCCCGCGCCGATCAGCGCACGCATCACCACCCGATGGTGATGATCGGCGGCGCCGTCACCTTCGTGAATCCGGAACCGCTGGCGCTGTTTGCCGACGTGATCGCCGCCGGCGAAGGCGAAGCGCTGATTCCTCCGCTCCTCGAGGCGTTCAAGGAGGCGTCGGACCGCGACGACCTGCTCCAGCGGCTGGTCCAGACCCGCGGGTACTACGTGCCGTCGTTCTACGACGTGCACTACCTTGACTCGGGACCGATCCAGCGCTTCGAGGCCAGAGCGGGTACCGGTGCGCCGGCGGTCGTCCGCAAGGCAGCGCTCAAGACCACCGAGGCCGTCGATCCGCCCGTGACCTCGATCTTCACGCCGGACACGGAGTTCGGCTCGCGCTTCCTCATCGAAGTGGTTCGCGGCTGCGCCAACCTGTGCCGCTTCTGCTGGGCGGGCTACAACTACCTGCCCGTTCGTTCGTTTCCCAAAGAGCGGATTCTGGAGCTTGCCGAAAAGGCCAGACCGTATTCGGCCAAGGCCGGGCTGGTGTCGATCGCCTTGTGCGATCACCCCGACATCGAGGAGATCCTCACCCGCCTCGCGGCCATGGGCTACAGCATCAGCCCGGCGTCGCTGCGCCTCGACGACCTGACACCGACGCTGCTCAACCTGCTGCGGGCGAGCGGCGAACGCACCGTGACCATCGCGCCCGAAGTGGGATCGGACCGGCTCCGCCGGGTCGTGAACAAGACGATCACCAACGACGAGATCCTGGCCGCCACCGAGATGATCTTCGCGTCGGGCATGGAGAACCTGAAGCTCTATTACATGATCGGCCTGCCCACCGAGACCGACGACGACCTCGTGGCGATCCGCGACCTCACGCTCCAGATGCGCGACATCATGATGCGTCACGCCAAGGACCGTGGCCAGGTCGGCCGGGTGATCGGCAGCGTCAACCCGCTGGTGCCCAAACCGGGCACGGCCTACCAATGGTTGCCGATGGAGGACGACGCGTCGATCGACCGCAAGATCAAGCGGCTGCGCGCCCTGACGTCCGACATCGAGAACGTCTACTTCAACATCAAGTCCGAACGGAGCTCGTTCTACCAGGCGCTGCTGTCGCTCGGCGACCGCCGCGTGGCCCCGGCCATCGAGGCGGCCGAGCGCAACGGCGGCAACTGGCGGGCTGCCGTCAAGGAAGCGGGCGTGGATGCGGACTTCTACGTCTTCCGCGACCGATCCGGGGACGCGGTGCTGCCGTGGGACATCATCGACGGCGGCATGAAGGACAGCTTCTTCCGCGCGGAGATGGACAAGGCGCTGCGCGAGGAGTGGACACTGCCGCCCAAGCGGCAGAAAGACAACGCCCGGCTCCTCACTGTTCTTCAATAGCCGATGTAGAGGGCGGTCTTTGAACCGCCCTGGTCGAAGTGGCTAGGGTCGCAGTACCCGATACCCGAGGATGCCGCTGGTCCCCCGGTCGGAAAACTGCTCGTTGTCCTCGTCGTCGTCCGGAATCACCACCTCGATCCACACGAACCGTGTCGCCGCGATTGGCTGAATGGTCAGCTCGATCGTCGACACGCCGAAGACCGTGGGGAAGTTGTCGCCGCTGTCGCAGATTTTCGGTCCTGTGGAATCCCGACCGCACAGGTACGCGATGACCCCCGATGAGTGGTGCTTGTCATCCACCACGATGCGCACCGTGATCGGCTTCAGATCGTCGGTGTCTCTGAAGTACGGCACCGGGCAGACCAGCGCCTCGGCGTGCGTGGCGTCGAAGTTATACAGCCCGCCGACCGAGGAGAGAAAGGCGAACCCGCTGCTGCCGCCGCCGTGCCAGCCGTTGCCGTCGAAGGGCTGGCAGTTGCTGGCCGGATAGTAGAGCTCGTCGGATGACGCCAGGGCGACGGCGGGAGCAATGACGGCCAGGGCGGCCGCGAAAAACAGCTGACGGATCATGAGGGCCTCCATTCGTTCGTTCAATGGTGTAAACGAACGGCAGGCGCGGTTCCCCTCACCTCCTCGTTCCCGATCAGAGTCTCTTGAGCAAGGCCTTGGCCTTCCGAAACCACGGGCGCTCTCGACGCTGCAGATAGCGAGGCATCGTCGCCTTACGGGCCAGGATGCGTTCGGCCCACTCGCGGGCTTCGGCCTTGCGGTTCTGCGAGGCGAGGAACGTGGCGTAGTTGAGGCTGGTCTCGGTGAGCGTGGAGACCTCGGTCATGTGCGTGAAGAGCTCCTGCGCTTTCTCGGCCTGCCCGGAGTTCGCGTACGCGTGGGCAAGGAGCGCCATCGCTCGATGCGAGTCGTACTTCGGCTCGCGCGTCGTCACCGCTTCGAGATCGGTCACCGCGGCGGTGAAGTTGCCGAGATTGATCTCCGCGATGCCGCGGCGATAGCGGGGATCGAGATCCGTGCTGCGCGGGCCGATCGCCTTGTCGTAACACGCCTTGGCGCGCGCGAACTGCTGTTCGTCGAGATACAGATCGCCGAGCTCTTCGTAGTTGCCTGACGCCGGGTTCTCGAGCACCAGCGCCTCGAGCAGCTTGACGCGCTGGCGCCGCCCGTGGGCGTCGAACATCTGGCGGAGCAGCCCGAGGTCGGGTACCACCTCGACCACGATGTAGACGAACGCGCCCAGGCCGCCGAGGAAGATGATCACGTACAGCCAGAACGTGTCCGGCCGGCGGCGGATGAAGTGGACGACGGCGAGCGCTTGCAGGAGCAGGCCCCACCGGAAGAACTCAAAGAATCCCATCACGGCTTCGGCACGAGTCGGGTGAGCTCCTGCAGCCAGTTCTGCACCACGATGATTTCCGTCGGGAGTCTGGGAGGCGGCTCCCGGAATGCGAGAAAGCGGCCGTCGGGCGCCGCGCCGACCATACGGAGACCGGTCAGCGTAAACAGCGTGCGGGCCGGTCCCACTTGAAGGGTGTCGCCTGGCGCAATGGACACGGCCTGCAGGACACCTGGCGGCGCGCCAAAGAACAGCTCGCGGCTGTCGCGGCCCCAGAACGGGCGGCCGGCGCCGTCGCCGCTGATCTGCGTTCGCCCAGTGCCTTCGGGGAAGCGCACCACGAACACGTTGGTTCTGCCGGTCACGTCCACCGACTGCGTCGAGGAGTACGCCAGCCAGCGCCCGTCAGGTGAAACGGCCGGCGCGTCTTCGTTGGCGTCGGTGGCCACCAGCGCCCGCGGTGTTGCGCCCTGGCCGGACGGGAGCACGTAGATGTCGCTGGTCGGGTTGAAGGTCACGTAGGCGAGCGTGCCGTCGGGTGACCAGGACGGGAACCGCTTCAGCCGCCCGAGCTCCGTCAACGGTGTGTCCTTGCCGCTGTCGGGATCGAACAACGAGAGCACCACGCCGCCCAGCGTGATCCGCTTGCCGTCCGGGTGCCACCCCACCGAATCGCGGTCGCTCTCCCTGACCGCGAGGGCGGTCGCGACGCCACGCGGCAGATCGAAGAGCAGCAGTTGGGTGCCGGCCAGGATGGCCGCCCGGTGACCGTCCGGCGACAGCGCCGCTCCCTGGGCGCGCCGGGGGATCGTGCCCACTTCCTGGAAAGTGCCGGCGCGATTGACCCACCCGACGACCGGGCGTTCGGTGTCGAGACCGGCCGGCAGATAGGCGAGAGTGCCCGTGCGGGACACTGCCAGTTGCGGCGTGGCGTAGAGCTCGCTGTCGATGCTGACCGACTCGGGTAACGGCATCGGTTGTCCCGCGGTGCGCTGCCTGGCGTCGAACGGCGCGGCCATCAGCGTGCCGTCACGAACGAACAGTAGATGTCCGGACGGCGTGAGGACGGCGTCTTTCACGTTCTCGAGCACCGTCGATCGCATGCGCGTGTCCGACCGCAGGATATCGAGTCGCGGAGTACCGTTGCCGAAGACGCTGAACAGGATGTCGCCCGTCTCGGCCACCAGCTGGGGCGCGTGGTGAAGCTCCCGCCCCTTCGCCGGGTCGGCCGTCGTCAGGTCGGAAGGCGCACCGCCAGACGCCGGCACCTGCCTGAGGTTGTCGGTCGCCGCAAAGACGATGACGTCGTTCGCACCCCACACGCCGAATGTCCACTGCCCATTCAACAGGCCGCGGGCGATCGTGACCGACGGCCCGCCTTCGACCGGCACCTTTTTCAGCTCACCCGCGAGGGTGAAGAACGCCACCCACTTGCCATCCGGGGAGAAGAAGGGCTGACGCGCACCCTCGGTCCCTGGGATCGGCTCGATCGTCAACGAGTCGAGCGAGCGTAGATAGAGCTGGACGCGACCGGGCCCGGTGAAACCCACGAACACCACACGCCGTCCGTCGGGCGAGATCGTCAAGGGGCTGCTGGGACTGTTGATTCGCCCGATCGGGACGGTGTCCGGCAGCGCAATCGTCAGGCGCGTCGTCGGCGCTTCCGTGGCGGCTGGACGCCTGGCGTCGATTGCCACGAGTGCGATCAGCGCGACGGTCAGGAGCGCCGCGAGGCTCCACGGCAGCCAGGCGCGACCCCGCAACCCGCCGCGCTGCAATGCGTGCGCGGCCGAGATCGAGCTGCCCGAGAGATTCTCGAGGGCGAACGCCACATCGCTCGCGCTTTGAAACCGTTCGCCGGGGTTCTTCTCCAGACAGTGATCGATGACGCGCGCGAGCCCCGGCGGCACAGCGGGGGACAGCGAATCCGTCAGGGCCGGCGGCTCCTCGCGGAGGATCGCCGTCATGGTTTCGGCCGCCGTCTCGCGATGAAACGCCCGATGCCCCGCGACGAGCTCGTAGAGCAGGGCACCGAGCGAGAAGATGTCGGACCGCTGATCGCCAGGCTCGCCGCGCGCCTGCTCGGGCGACATGTAGCCCACCGTGCCGAGCACCGTCCCAGGGTCGGTGGGCCGCGAGAAGCCTGGCACCGTTGTCACGTCGGTGGCGCCGGCGATCGCGACCGTGTAGCGCGCCAGGCCGAAATCGAGAATCTTCACGTGCCCATCCGCCGTCACGAACACGTTCTCGGGCTTCAGATCGCGATGCGCGATGGCTTTGGCGTGGGCAGCCGCCAGGCCGCGGGCGATCTGAACGCCGTAGTCGATGGCCTTGCGGATGGAAACCGGCGCCGCCAGCTTGTCGCGCAGCGTTTCCCCCTCGAGCAGCTCCATGACGGCGTACGCCGTATCGCCCTGGCTGCCGAAGTCGAAGATCGACAGGATGTTCGGGTGCGAGAGCGCGGCCACGGCCTTGGCCTCGCGTTCGAATCGCGCGAGCGCGACGGGGTCGGCGGCCAGGTGCGAGGGCAACACCTTGAGGGCGACGAACCGATCGAGCTTGGTGTCCCTGGCGCGGTACACCTCGCCCATGCCGCCGGCACCGAGCGGCGCGACGACCTCGTACGGTCCGAGGCGGGTTCCTGTGGCGAGCGGCACGTTTGCGCGGGTCGATCCCCGGGCGCAATTCTACGGCGACTGCCGGCCCAGCTCCCTACCTGCCGACCTGCCTACCTGCCTTTTGACGCCAGGATCTTCTCCATTTCGTCCATCACGCGGTTCATCGACTGGATCGTCAGGTTGAGCGGCTCGTCGCTCGTCATGTCCACACCGGCGTCCTTGAGCAGGTCAATCGGGTACTTCGACCCGCCGGCGCTGAGGAACGACAGGTAACGCTTCGTCGCGGCGGCGTCGCCCGACTTCACCTTCGCGGCGAGCGCCTCGGAGGCCGTGAAGGAAGTGGCGTACTGGAACACGTAGAAGTCGGCGTAGAAGTGCGGGATCACGCTCCACTCGTGGGCGATGTAGTCGTCCACGATCGCGACGCCCTTGTCGTGGCCGTAGTAGCGGCGCGTGATGTCGAGATACAGCTTGGCCAGCGCCTCGCCGGTGATCGGCAGCCCGTTTTGCGCCATCTGGTGGAGGCGCAGCTCGAACTCGGCGAACTGAGTCTGCCGGAACACGGTTCCCTTGATGTTCTCGAGATAGCCGCCCAGGATCGACAACCGCGCATCGTCGTCCTTGATCTGTTTCAGCAGGTAGTCGTTGAGCAGCGCCTCGTTGAACGTGGAGGCGACCTCGGCGACGAAGATCGGGTAGTCCGCCGTCGGGTACGGCTGCGCCTTGTCGGACAGATAGCTCTGCATCGTGTGTCCGAGCTCGTGCGCCAGTGTGCTGACGTCGTTGTACTGCCCGTTGTAGTTGATCAGCATGTACGGGTGCACGCCAAAGACGTCGTTCGAGTAGGCGCCCGAGCGCTTGCCGTCGTTCGGCAGCAGGTCAATCCACCGGTCGGCGAACGCTCTCTGGATCGTCGCGCTGTAGTCGCGGCCGAGCGGCGCGACCGCCTCGAGTACGATTTTCTGCGCCTCTTCGGGCGTGTATTCGAGCTTCACCGTGGAGACCAGCGGCGCGTAGAGGTCGTAGTAGTGCAGCTCGCTCACGCCCATCATGCGCTTGCGGAGCGTCAGGTAGCGGTGGAACGCCGGCAGATTGCGGTTCACGCCTTCGATCAGGCGCGAGTACACCGACACCGGGATGTTCGGCCCGTCGAGCTCGCTTTCGAGCGCCGTGGCGTAGCGCCGTGCCTTGGCGTAGAACAGCACCTTCTGCGCCTCGGCGTTCATCGTGGTGCCGAACGTCCCGCTGAAGCCGCCGAGGGCCTTGAAGTACGCGGACATCACCTTCTCGCGGTCGGCGCGGTTGGGCAGGGCGCGTGCGCTCGAATATCCCGCGGCGTCGAGCCGGACCGATTTGCCGTCCGACAGCGTCACCGTCGGATACGGGAAATCGGCGTTGGAGAGGATGCCGAAGATGTTGCCGGCGCTACCCGCCATCGGCAGGGCATCGGCCAGCAGTTTCTCCTCGCTGTCGGACAGCGTGTGGGCGGCACGGCGGACGACGTTCTCGAGCCGCATCCGGTACGGCTTCAATCGCGGTTCGGCCGCGACATACTGGTCGATGGTCGCCTTGCCGGCCTTGAGGATCTCGGGATCCACGTACGACGTGGCGGCGCTGAACGCGGCGGCCACCTGTACCATCTCCTGGCGCATGCCCTGGCGGGCGCTGATGCGCGTGTCCTCGTCGGCCAGAAGGCTCGCGTACGAGTAGAGACGGCCGAGCTCCTGGCTGGCGGCGTACATGCGGTCGAGCGCGTCGGCCAGCGCGGCGGGCGAGGCGGTCAGCTTGCCCCTGAACGAGCCGAGCAGCTGGATGTCGGCGGCCAGCTTGTCTTTGCCGGCGCGCCACGCGGCCTCGCTGCGATAGATGTCGCCGAGATCCCACTTGAACTTTTCGGGGATCTTCGCGCGATCGCGCTCCTGCGCGAACGCGGTGATCGAGAGGGCGGCGACGGCGAGCACAGTCCAGAGGGAGCGGCGCCTGGAAGTCATGCGCTCAATTCTAGGCTCGGCTCCGCCTCGAAGAGGCGGAGCTTCGCGCAGTATTTGATTGCCCGCCCTTCGGGCGGGCGGTTGGTCCCCCGGAGCGCCCGGACGAAAATGGGAGGGACGACTCAGCTTGCGAGCGCCATCCGCTGCTGATGGTCCGTGTAGGCCTGCAGGATCAGCTGCCGCAGCCGGTCCTGGGCGGTGCCGTCAGTAACGGACCGGAGCAGGGCGAAGCTCCGCCGCTCGCCGTTCACCGAGTACTGCCGCGACGGAAACGTGACGTTCAGCCGTCCGTTGCTCCCGGCGCGGCTCTCCCACACGGCAAAGCCGATCAGCTTCATGCCCTCGAGGGCGCCGTCAGTGAAGTGCAGCTCGGCGTCGGCCAGCTTGCCGGCCGGGGCGTTGGTGTTCTGGTTGGGAATGATCGTGATGTCCATGGCGTCCTCCGCGGGTTGTGGGACCACGGAAACGCAAGCCGCGGGCCGGCGGCGACGCCCCGCGACTGTCGCCGCAAGTGGGCAGCGCCGAACGACTTTCTTGCTCCGCGCTCAGTCGCGCATGAGCAGCACGTGCGCGATCGACAACTCGCGGGAGTGCGTGAGGGTCAGCAGCGAACGGGTGGCACCGAGCGCCGTGAAGCGGTCGAGCGCCCCGCCGTGAAACTGCAGTTGCGGCGGACCGTGATGGCGCACCACCTCGATACCGGTCCAGTGGACGCCGCGCGAGAACCCGGTGCCCAGCGCTTTCATCGCCGCTTCCTTCGCGGCGAATCGGGCCGCGAACGAGGAGGCGAAGTCGCGCTTGCGGCGGCAGTAGGCGATCTCGCCCGCGGTGAAGACGTGGCGGAGGAAGCGGTCGCCGTAGCGCTCGAGGCTGTCGGCAATCCGCTGGATCTCCATCGCGTCCATGCCGCTCCCTATAATGTCCATGGGCTCGCCCCCATCCTACATGACGCTTCCCGCCGTTCCCGAGCCCTTCCATTGGATCGACGCGCCGTGGGGACACGCGTTGCGCTGCCGCGCGCTCGACGGCGTTGCGCCGCACCTCTTCTCCACCCGTCAACTGGAGTTGTCGTCGGCGGCACACGCCTCCGCGCTGACGGCCGCCGTCGGAGCAGAGCGTCTGGTGCAGGTGAACCAGGTGCACGGACGGGCGTGCGTCGTGGTGAGAGCCGGCGAGCCGCCCGCCGCCGGCGAGCGGCCCGACGCTGACATCATCGTGGCCAACGCTCCCGAGACGGCCGTCGCGGTGCGCGCCGCCGACTGCGTGCCGATTCTGATTGCCGATCGCACGACGGGAGCGGTGGCGGCCGTGCACGCCGGATGGCGCGGCACATGTGCCGGCGCCGCCGCCGCGGCGGTCCGCACCCTTGGCGCCGAGTTCGGCTCACAGCCCGCCGACCTCGTGGCTGCGATCGGGCCCAGCATCGGCGTCTGTTGCTACGAAGTGGGTCCCGAGCTCGTGGATGCGTTTGCGGCCGCCGGTCACGCGCGCCACCTGATCGATCGCTGGTTCACGTCCACGCCCCCGGCGCGCGGGTCGCGGGCGCGCAATCCGCTGCGTCTCGACGTGGCGGGCGCCAACCGCGATCAGCTCGTGCTGGCAGGGGTGCCGGAGGCGCAGGTGCACCTGTCGGGCCTGTGCACCGCGATGCACCTCGACGTGCTGACGTCGTACCGCGCCGAGAGGGAGAAGGCCGGACGGCTGGTCGCGGTGATCCGCGCCAGCCTGATGTAGAGGGCGGTCTTCAGACCGCCCTGTCAGCGGAAGCAGTCCGAGAGCGCCTGGCGCGCGGGCCGGGCCAGTTCGTCGAACGGGAACGCCACCGTTTCACCGGCAAAGAGCGCGGTAGCCGTGAGCGTGCGTTTGGGAAGCTCGATGCGCGAGGCCCCGCCCCCGAAACGCGCGAACACGAACGCCGCCGGGCCGGTCATCACCTCGCCGCCATTGCCCATGCGCTCCTTGCCGTCGACCTTGAACGTCATGGCGGGCCGCCCGTCGATGGCGATCGCCAACCGGCCCTCTTTCGGGATCGGCGACCACGCGAGCTGCATCGTGCCTTCGTGCGTGCCGGTGTTGCAGGTGAGGACGAGGCGGTACATGGCGGCCTCGATGTCGCCGGGCCGGCCGGCGTCGGCCGCCGCCGGCAGTTCCCTCACGATGCTGGCGGTGACGATCTCCGCGCCGGTCGAGCGGTGCTTCGAGCGCTCGACGCTCCATCTGGCCGCGCCCGCCGATTGCCCGGCAAACGCCGCAACCAGAGCGTCCACCGTGTCTTTGGGGGGCACGCCAACACCGGCGGCGTTGACGGCACCCTTCCCCAAGCCGCGCTTGAGCGCCATGGCCGCGGCCGCGTCGTGACCGGCGGCGTTCACGGTCGCCAGCGCGGTGCCGGAGGTGATCTTGCTCAACATCATCGCCGCCAGGCTCGGCGCCGCGACGGCCGCATCGAACCCTTCGAGTGACAGCCCGCCATTGTTGGCGCGGTCGCTGTG
>Ga0207659_10002313_pt1 | contig 11357 bp, 7 predicted proteins | sample KBSM43metaG_FD_184330 | JGI IMG/M metagenome (GOLD analysis project Ga0207659, IMG submission 184330) | Miscanthus rhizosphere microbial communities from Kellogg Biological Station, Michigan, USA - KBS M4-3 metaG (SPAdes) (version 2) | ecosystem: Host-associated > Plants > Roots > Rhizosphere >...
TCTGTGACCGCCCGCGATTTCCCAAATCTGTGAAAATGTGGGCGGTCTAGACCGCCCCTACAGTGGTCAACGTCCCCGAACTCTCCACTCTTTCTGCCAGAACTTCAATTGACCTGCCAAAGATCTAAAAGGATAATCTCGTCAACCATTTGGAATAGGAGACTGCCGGGATGAAACACTCAAACCGACGGGATTTTTGTCGCACAGTTTTTGGAGGCGCGGCAGGCTTGGCGCTGGCGTCACGGTCTACTCAGGTCTTCGCCCAAAGCGGGCCTTCGCCGATCTCGGTCGAGAGGATCACAGACAGCTTCTCCCTTATCCGCGGAGCGGGATCGAATGTTCTGCTCCTTACTGGACCCGATGGCGCCTTGATCGTGAACGGCGGCGCGGCGGAACGCTCCGCAGAGTTGATGAAAGTCATCGCCGAGCAAACAGGTGGGAAGCCGGTGCAGGTTTTGTTCAACACCGATTGGCATCTCGACAACACAGGGTCGAACGATACGCTGGGCAAAGCGGGTGCCAGTATCATTGCCCACGAGAACACCAGGCTCTGGATGACTACAGAGTTCCACGTTCAGTGGCAGAACAAGACGTACAAACCCCGCGCGAAGGAAGCCCTCCCCAACAAGACGTTCTACACCACTGAAAAAATGACGTTCGGCAAAGAGGAGATTCAGTACGGTCATCTTGGTCAGGCACACACAGACGGGGATATCTATGTGTTCTTTCCCGGGCCGAACATATTAGTCACCGGTGATCTCTTTACTGTTGGAAGTTATCCGATCCTCGATTGGTCCACCGGCGGTTGGATCGGTGCGCGAGGGCTCCCGCCTAAAGATGGCGCGGTATTCGTCGGGACGCGGGCCGATGTCATGTTCCTCAATCTGGCGAACGATCAAACCAAGGTCATCCCTGGAGCCGGCCCGGTTCAATCCGGAGCGGATCTTCAGGAACTGGCAGAAATGATGGAGACTGTGCGCGTCCGTTTCTACAACATGATAGGCAAGGGTATGAGCTCAGGAGACATGTATCGAGCCGCACCGACCAAGGAATTCGATGCGAAATGGGGCGATCCGAAGCAGTTCATCGCTAATGTGTACCCCGGTCTCTGGAATCACGTTCGGGAGCTCGGAAGAGAAGCCTATGCAATCGTCTAGGAGATCCTCGATGAAGCGGTACGTCCCGGCAGCAGCGGCACTGGGCTTCGCTCTTCTTTCGTGGGGTTCGGGTTTAGGAGCCGCACAATCGCCGGGAGCCGCAGCTCCCGCTGCCGGATCAGCCGCAGTCGCCCAGCAGAAAGCATTCATCGATCAAAATTGCGTCACCTGCCATAACCAACGAACAAAGACAGCGGGATTGGCGCTCGATACTCTGGATCTTACGAAGCTGCCTCAAAACGCCGAGATTTGGGAAAAGGCCATCATGAAGTTGCGCGGCAATCTCATGCCGCCTCCGAATGTGCGCCAACCGGAGCCCGCAGCAAAGCAAGCCCTGGTGACATGGCTTGAAACGTCGCTGGACCAGGCGGCGGGAGCAAACCCAAACCCTGGAAACGTACAGCTGCATCGATTGAATCGCGCAGAATATGCCGCGTCCATAAAAGAGCTTTTTGATATCGACGTCGATGCGGCGGCCTTACTGCCGGCCGACGACATCAGCGATGGCTTCGACAACATTTCCAATGTTCTGAAGGTCTCTCCGTCGTTCCTGGATCAGTACATCACCGCTGCTCGCGCGGTCACCATCCAGGCTATCGGTGCGCCCATGCTGGAAGACGCGCAGCGCGTAACGCTTCGAGGCGGCAGCGCGGATCAGAACCCCTATGTCCCCGGCGGAATTCCCCTCGGGTTGACAGGAACTTTTGTGGAGCACAACTTCCCAGCGGATGGCGAATACGAGATCCGGGGTGGAAACGGCATTCTTTTATTGGACGGGGTTCGCATCACGCCGAACACCCGGATTGCCGTTAAGGCTGGAGTCCACAAGATCGGAACCGCGACTGCGCCGAGAGGCCCCATAGAATCCGACACGATGCTGGAATCCTTCACGCCAGGTGGTGGAGGCGGGGGTGGCGGGGGACGAGGAGGTGGCGGCGGCGGTGGTGGCCTTCAGGTCATTGGTCCCTACAGCCCGACCGGCGAAGTCCTCGATGTATCGAACCGGCGCCGTATTTTCGTGTGCCATCCTGCGAACGAGAGTCAGGAATTGGCTTGCGCGACAGATATTTTCAAGAACATTGCGCGCCGCGCGTTCCGACGACCGGTCACAAATGAAGACGTCGCCGGTGCTCTCGAGTTCTTCAAGACCGGCCGCGCTACATACAACAGTTTCGAGTCGGGTATTCAGTATGGTCTGACGGCAATTCTCGCAAGCCCGAAGTTCCTTTACCGCGCCGAGCCGACTCCGCGTACAGCTTCCGCGGGTACCAACTCGAAAGTCACCAACCTGGAACTCGCATCGCGTTTGTCTTTTTTCCTGTGGAGCAGCATCCCGGATGAAACCCTGATGGATCTCGCCGCGAAGGGACGACTGAGCGACCCCGTCGTGCTGGAACAACAGGTGCGCCGCATGCTCGCCGATCCGCGATCCAAATCGCTGGTCACAAACTTCGCCTTCCAGTGGCTGCGTGTGCGCGACCTCGACAAGATCGATCCCGACGCCGTTCTTTTCCCGAATTTCGACGCCGGCCTGAAGACGGCCTTCCGGAAGGAAATGGAACTCTTCGTTAGCAGTGTCTTCAATGAAGATCACAACGTCATGGACCTCATGACCGCCAACTACACGTTCGTCAACGAGCGCCTTGCAGCGCATTACGGGATTCCAGACATTCGTGGCGCCCAGTTCAGAAAGGTAACGCTTCCCGATCCCAACCGCTGGGGACTGCTCGGCAAAGGAAGCGTGCTGCTGGTGACTTCGTATCCGAATCGGACGTCGTCGGTGCTTCGAGGCGCGTATATCCTCGAGACAATCACGGGGACCCCACCTGCAGCTCCGCCACCTGGCGTCGAGGCGTTCAAGGAAACAAAAGAAGGCGAGAGACCCGAGACAGTCCGCGCGATCATGCAAGCTCACCGAGAGAATCCGACCTGCAATTCCTGCCACGGTATTCTGGATCCGCTTGGCTTTGCCATGGAAAGCTTCGACACTGTCGGCGAATTCCGAACGAAAGATCGTTGGGCCGGCGTGCCCATCGATTCGACAGGTACCCTTGCCGACGGTACTCCAGTCAAAGGACCCGAGGATCTGCGCAAGGCGCTGACGAAGCGTCCCGATCAGTTTGTACAGACTCTCACGCAGAAGTTGATGACCTACGGGCTCGGCCGTTCCGTGGAGTACTTCGACATGCCGACAGTTCGCAAAATCGTCCGAGATTCCGCGAAGGACAATTACAAGTTTTCATCGATTGTCGTAGGTATTGTTAAAAGTCCGGCGTTCCAGTCGCAGCGCGTACCGGAAAGCGACAAGGTAGCAAAAGCTCAATAAGGAGAACTCTAATGTTCGTTACCAAAAAGCATCTGCCCCGCCGAACGTTCCTGAAGGGCCTGGGCGTCACCATGGCATTGCCTTTGCTCGACGCGATGATTCCGGCGGGAACAGCGCTCGCGCAAACCGCCGCAAGTCCGAAGATGCGCGCCGGATTCATTTATTTTCCGCACGGTGCCGTGATGAGTCAGTGGACTCCGGAGAAAACAGGTACAGACTGGGAGTTCACACCGATCCTGAAGCCGCTTGAAGCCTTCAAGAAGCAGATGACAATCATCAGCGGACTGGAAAACAAGGCTGCCATCGCTCCTCCCGTTCACGCGCTCAGTCCAGGTACTTGGCTGAGCGGGGTAGCGCCGCGCAAGAGCCAGGATCCCTGGGGCGGCAAAACGATCGACCAGATGGTTGCCGAGAAAATTGGCCAGGAGACACCTTTCCCTTCACTCGAAGTCGGTGTTGAGGGTCGTGGCGGTGGCGGTTCCTGCGATCGCGAGTATGGATGCAGCTATGCCGGGACGATTTCGTTCCGTACTCCGAACCAGCCACTTCCCATGGAAACGGATCCTCGGAAGCTGTTCCAGCGCCTGTTCGGCCAGGGCGACACTGCCGAAGAGCGCAAGAGAATATCGAAGCAGTATTCGAGCATCGTAGACCTGGTCTCGAAGGAAGCTGCCGACCTCCAACGTTCTCTCGGTGCAACGGACAAAGTCGTGCTTGGAGATTACCTGGATACCGTTCGCGAGATCGAACGCCGGATCGAGAAGAAAGAAGCCCTCGATCTGTCGAAACTGAACCTGCCCGCAGCTCCTGCAGGTCCCCCAGCGGACCACGACGCACACCTGAACCTGATGCTGGATCTAATCGCGCTCGCGTATCAAGGCAATCTCACCCGTGTTTTCAGCCTGATGATGGCGGGAGAAGTCAGCAACTTTACGTATCCGGTGGTGGGCGTCTCCGACGCGTATCATCCGATTTCGCATTACGGTGCGGATAAGACGAAGCAGGACAAGTGCATCAAGATTCAGACTTACTACAGCACCGTCATGGCCAAGTTCCTGACGAAGCTCAAAGGACTCCCCGATGGGGACGGCACGATGCTGGATCACACGATGATCGTGTGGGGCAGCAACATGAGCAACAGCGATCGTCACAACCATTTCCCCCTGCCGATGACGATCCTCGGTGGCGCTAACGGCAGCATCAAGGGCGGACAACACCTGAGGTATCCCGATCAAACGCCGCTTTCGAACCTTCTTTTGACCGTCGTTCAGAGAGCCGGCGTCGAAACCCAGAAAGTCGGTGATGATGGTACCAAGCCGTTCTCGGAGGTCTAGTATGCGAGGAGCTCTATCGATAGCGCTTGTTCTCGCGATTGCCTGCGGGTCTGCGCTCGCCGCGGGCCCCGCAGATTTGATCGACGCCGTTCAAACCCGAAATACGACGGCAGCAATCAAGCTCATCGACCAGAAGGTGAATGTGAACGGCACGGCCTCGGACGGCACCACCGCTTTGCACTGGGCCGCCCATAATGCCGACGTCGATATGGTTGACCGGCTGATTCGAGCCGGCGCCAATGTCAGCGCAAAAAACGAATTCGGCACGACGCCCATTTCTGAGGCCGTCAATGTCGGCGATACGGCTGTTCTGGAAAAACTCCTGAAGGCCGGCGCCGATCCGAACGCGCCCCTCGTCGATGGCATGACACCGTTGATGGTCATTGCCAAGACGACCAACGTCGCTGCTGCGCGACTCCTTTTGGACAACGGCGCCAATGTCAACGCGAAGGAACAGCAGAAAAACCAAACCGCACTGATGTGGGCTGCTGCTCAAAGTCAGGCGGAAATGGTGAAGGAGTTGGTTAAGCGCGGCGCTGACCTGAATGCGCGCGCCAGCGTCAACAACATGTCGACGGCAAGCTTTAACTCGGCAGGGTTTATGGACTGGCCGGCCAACGTAAGCGCCGAGCCTCGTGCGGGCGGTCCACTTGCCGGCGGCTTGACGGCGCTTTTGTATGCCTCGCGTGAAGGTTGCACCGAATGCGTGAAAGCGATGATTGCCGGGGGTGTTGACGTCAACCTGCAGGATCCGCAAGGTGTGACCCCTCTCATCATGGCCACGCAAAACCTCCACTTCGACACCGCTGCTGTCCTTATCAAGGCCGGAGCCGATGTAAACCGGTGGGATCTCTGGGGACGAACACCTCTCTATATGACGGTGGATGTGAATACCCTTCCGCACGGAGGCCGTGCTGACCGCCCTTCTCTGGATGAAACCTCCGGGCTCGATGTGATCCGCATGCTGCTCGAAGCCGGAGCCAATCCGAATCTCCAGTTGAAGCTCTTTCCGCCTTACAGAAACCAGGGTAACGATCGCGGTCTGGACGGAATGCTGACGATCGGCACGACTCCACTGTTGCGAGCCGCCAAAGCCCTCGATGCTCCCGCCGTCAAGTTGCTTGTGGGCCATGGCGCGAAGCTCGACATTCCCAACAACCGTGGCATCACGCCCGTGATGGCAGCGGCGGGAATGGGCTCCTCAGACGCGGATACGCGGGGATACTACACAACCGAAGATACGGCGCAAAGATCCGTCGAGACCCTGAAGGTTCTACTGGATGCGGGTGCCGATGTGAATTCGAAGAATCCTCAGGGACTCACGCCCCTGCACGAAGCCGCGAGATGGGGATGGAACGCGGCCGTGCAGCTCCTTGTGGATCGTGGCGCAGACCTGAACGCGAAATCACGCGGGGCTGACGGCAAAGAGAAGACCGTGATCGATTCCGCCATGGGACGCAACGGCGGCAACAGCCGCGGTGGGGCCCGCGTGGATGTTCACGAAGACACAGCGAAACTCCTCGAAGAACTGATGAAGAAAGCCGCTGCGAAATAAGGGTGGATCACGCGATTCCCCGGTCGTGGCAGGCCGCAATCGGCGCTGAGTTCGACAAACCGTACTTCAAAAGCCTGGCGCAATTCGTAGATGACGAACGCCAGGCTTTTCCCTTGCAGATCTATCCCACAGAAAACCAGGTTTTCGCCGCGCTCCAAATGACGCCGTACGACAGGGTTAGGGTTGTGCTGCTCGGACAGGATCCATACCCCGGTGAAGGAATGGCGCACGGGCTCTGCTTCTCGGTGAATCCCACCGTGAGTAAGTTGCCCCCGTCCCTCAAGAACATGTTCAAGGAACTCAACGCCGACCTCGGCGTTCCCATTCCCAATAACGGGTGCCTCGCGTCATGGGCGGAGCAAGGCGTCCTGTTGCTCAACACGATTCTGACTCTGAGAGCCGGAGAACCGCTTTCACACAAAGGACGCGGCTGGGAGACCTTTACCGACGAAATTATTCGGAAGGTGGATGCCCGGCCGGATCGAGTCGTCTTCGTCTTGTGGGGAAAGCCAGCGCAGACGAAGATCAAGCTCATCGACACAACGAGGCACGCTGTCGTCCATGGCGCACACCCTTCGCCGCTGTCTGCCAGGGCATTCTTCGGCACACGGCCGTTTTCCCGGATCAACGCGGAGCTTCGGGCGGGTGGAAAGCCTGAGATTGACTGGCGGATTCCTGATCACTGACGGGCGTTCTGCGGCTGCAGGCAGGGAATTTTTCCCGTACAAGATTTCTGAGGAAAACCGCTAGCACCATGATAGGCTTCGCCTTGCTGGCAATTCGGCACACGGATCGATGGTAGACCTCCGGTAGGTAAACATTCCTTATTGGAAACTCCCGATCAGACGTATCGCTCAATGCTCCAGTTCGCCGCGCGACAGCTCAGTGCTCAACAACGTCTCCCGCAGGTTCAACGCTTAACGCACAAGTCGTCTGTTTGAGGAGGATGGAGTGTCACAAACTGAGCGGTGGAGACGGTATCCCTCGCTCCGCATTTGGATGTTGTTGTCCCTGATGCTTATGGTTCAGGCACACGCCACGTCGGAGCGAACACGAGCAGAGCACAACGCAAAGAGAATCCGGAATCTCATCAACGAGTTGAAGAAGCAGCTGGGGATTCCCCAGGAGATCGAAGCCGTCGTCGTTCCGAAGAACGAATTGATCGTTTCTGTGCAACCCATTCGCGAACGTCGTGGAGTTTTTGAGATGTCCTTTGAAGCGGCCTTCCTCAACGGGCTCGACGATGAAGAACTGCGCGCCGTCATTGCTCACGAACTGGGACATGTGTGGATCTACACGCACCATCCGTACCTGCAAACGGAAGATCTGGCGAACAGCATCGCATTCAAAGCGGTGTCGCAGGCCTCACTGGATCGGGTTTACGACAAGGTCCGGGCCAGGAACATCGTCGCCGGGAATCTGTCCGCCTCCTCACACTGATCTAGGGGTTGAAGCGTTTCAAATCGGCTCGACCCAGAATCGTCTCGAACAGGCGGCTCACGCCGGCGGTGTGATGGTTGTAATCCTCCTCAAACCGCGCGATGAGCTGAGGGATGTCCCCGCCGTTCTTGTATCCGAGAAGACTGGCACAGGCGGCTAATTCGTCCTCGGCGAGCGGCAGCGAATGAGTTTGTGCGTCATTCGCCATTTGTAGCTTGTTCTCCACGTCACGCAGGAAGACATAAGCCATCGCGAGCGCGGCGTACTCCTCGCCGGAAAGCAGGGACGTCCTGGCGAGCACCTCCAGTGCCCTCATGGTGTTGCGTGTACGGACCTCCGGCAAACGGTCCCCATGGGAGGCCTGCAGCGACTGCACAATCAATTCGATCTCGCGAATACCTCCTCGGCCAAGCTTCACGTTCCTTCCAACGTCCCTGCGACCGGAGATCTTTTCATCAATCTTGCGTTTCATCTGGAGAACGTCCCGGACGTCGTCAGATCCGAATGCCCCGCGATAAATGAACGGCTCCGCCATTTCCAGAAACGTGTGACCCAGAGCACGATTCCCTGCCACAGGCCAGGCCTTGATCAACGCGAGTCGTTCCCACGGTGCAAGCCGCTTTTCGTAATAACGCCTGAAGCCGCTGAGCGAATCCGCGAGGTTGCCTGCTTTCCCTTCCGGCCGGAGGCGAAGATCGACACGATAGACATAGCCCTCGCTGGTAAAGCTACTGAGGCCCTGGGCAATTTTCTGAGACAGCCGTCGGAAGTAGTCCGCGGCCGCAAGGCCGCCGGCTTGTTCGGTGTCTGATGCATAGAGAAACATGAGATCGACATCCGAACTGAAGTTGAGCTCACCTCCTCCAAGCTTACCCATCGCCAGGACCGTGAAGCCCGTGAACGCGCCTCCCGATATCCCATATTCACGACGCAGTGCCGATGCGCAGATCCAATAGGTGGCTGAAATCAGGGTCTCTGCAAGAACCGAAAGAGCCGTCCAGGCATCTTCAACGGTACACTCTCGCAACACGTCACGAACGCCCACGTGCAGCATCTCGCGCCGCTTGACTGTGCGAAGGTAGTCAAGCTGCTGTTGCTCGGTCGCTAGAGCTTTTGCAGTTCGAACGATCTCGCGCTGGATCTCACGCTTCGTGCGGGGACGCGTCAGGATCTGCGGGTCTGAGACCCAGTAGAAGAGTTGCGGATCCCGAATCAGAATCTCCGCCATGTAAGAGCTACCGCCAAGACTTCTCATCAGGATCTCAATCGCCTTTGGGAAGTCGCGCAAATAAGCAAAGAGGTGCGGCTTGTTCAAACTCGCTGTTGCAAACCGTTCGAAATAGACAAGGGCCTGATCGGGATTTGCAGACTGGGAAGCAGACGCGAGCAGATCTTCGAGAATGGCCGCGAGCAGTTGGCGCTCTGAAGGATCGGCAGCCACCATTTGCAGATGAGTATCCGCCCGGACGATGTCCTTGAAGCCGTAAGGCTGGAGCAGTGCCGCCACCGTTTCACGGTCGAGCTGCGGGGCCAGCAGTAAATCCTTGATGTTCAGTGCGGCCATAGCCTGTGAGATAAGATAAGGCGTGACCCGCGACAAGTCGAAACAAACTCTGCGATCGCTGTGTGCCGGAGTCCGCAGCGAGTTTGTCGAAGACTTCCTGTCCCGCATGGACGACGACTATTTCGAGTCGTTCACGCCTGAGGAAGTCGCCTTTCACGTCCAGCTGTCGTCCCGCGTCGATGCCGATCATCGTGTCCTCGTTCGGATCGCCTCGACGCAGGAGCACGACTTCGAAGTCATCATTGTCGGTTACGACTACCCCTCAGGATTTTCACTCCTTTGCGGACTCGTGTCCGCTTTCGGCCTGGACATACGGGCGGGCGAGATTCATTCCTTTTCGAAACAGTCTGGCAAAGGAATGGCGGGGCGCATTGTCGACGTCCTGAGAGTCACGACGAAACCTGGAGAAACCTTCGATTCCTTGAGGCAGCGGGAATTCGAACGAGAACTGCGCACGCTGGTGGATCTTCTCGCCTCCGGATCTCTCACTGAAGCACGGGAACGGCTGAATCGCTTTCTCATCGAACGCATCGAGAAAATGGGGGAAGGCCTTGGCGGGCTGGTTTCGCCGGTCAGCCTCACATTCGACAACGCCAGCTCAGGCCAGTGGACCATGATGGAAGTGCGATCGGAAGATACCTTCGGCTTCCTTTATGCGATTTCGAACGCCCTGGCGATGCGCGGCATCTATATTCACAAGGTGCGGATCCGAAGTGAAGAGGGAGAGGCTCAGGACCAGTTCTCTATCGTGAACCGTTGGAACAAGAAGATTGAAGAGCCTCGCGACCAGCAGAGATTGCAAATGGCAGTGTCGATGATCAAGGAGTTCACTCGTTTCCTGCCGGAGGCTCCGGACCCGGGGCAGCCTTACGGCAACTTTGACCAGTTTCTGGACAAGCTGATTGAAGTGTCTGAAGACGCTTACCCGGATCGCGCTATTGCGTTTCTTGCAAGCAGTCGCGGCATGAGCATGCTCGCGCACCTGCTGGGGTCGAGTGACTTTCTCTGGGATGATCTCCTGCTCGTCCACTTCTCCGAATTACTTCCGGTCCTCGAGGAGTTCAGCACACGAAAGTTGGAACCGGGTCTCTCATCAAGGGAGGCCCTTCGACGCGAACTGCGCGATCGGCTGGAGCATGACGCCACATTCCAGGAGAAGAAGAAGGGGCTGAATACGTTCAAGGACCGGCAGGTGTTTCTTATCGAGGCCACGCATATCGTTCAGCGCGACGCGACGCTGACGGATTTCTCTTACGCCCTTACCGACCTTGGCGATGTAGTCCTTCAGGAAACCGCTGACGTTTGTTATGCCGAGTCGGTGAAACGTACGAGTGAGCCTCGGAGTTCGAGCAGCGCAGCCTCCTCCTATGCGATCTTCGGTCTTGGCAAGTTCGGCGGCCGGGAAATGGGATATGCGTCCGATTTCGAGCTGCTCTTCATTCATGCGAATGCAGAGCACGCCGCGTTCTTTGAATCCTTCGCGCGGCTCGTCGTGGATTTTATTGAGGCGCGAAGCCACGGAATCTTTCATATCGATCTGCGATTGCGGCCTTATGGCAACGCAGGAACCTGGTCCAATTCGTTCGATCAGTTCGCGAAATACTACAGTACGGACGGCGATGCTTCGCCTTTTGAAAGACAGGCGTTAATCAAACTGCGCTGGGTTGCCGGAGACCCGGAACTCGGTCGTCGTGTCGAAGCACATCGGGATGCGTTCTCTTACAGTGGAGCGCCCTGGAACTGGGCCGATGCGATGGAATTGCGGCGGCGGCAGATGCTGGAACTGGTAAAGCCGAGGCAGATCAATGTGAAATACAGCGCCGGTGGAATCATTGATGTGGAGTATGCAGTTCAGTATTTACAGCTGATCAATGGGGCGGAGCACCCTGAGATTCGCCTGTCTAATACTCTCGATGCCCTTGCCGGCTTGCGGCGCCTGCAGATCGTGCGCGAAGCAGACTATTCGACGCTGCACGATGGC
>Ga0207659_10002315_pt1 | contig 11355 bp, 9 predicted proteins | sample KBSM43metaG_FD_184330 | JGI IMG/M metagenome (GOLD analysis project Ga0207659, IMG submission 184330) | Miscanthus rhizosphere microbial communities from Kellogg Biological Station, Michigan, USA - KBS M4-3 metaG (SPAdes) (version 2) | ecosystem: Host-associated > Plants > Roots > Rhizosphere >...
TGGGCGATGGCGTATCCCAACAATCGTGTGGTATCAACGCGCGCGGCGCTCGCGACCACCGCCACGACGTCGGCAAACACTGTGGACAGGATCGACGCATGATCCGCTGGCGTCCGACTGACCGTCGAAAACCCCATTGATACATCCCGATCGTCCCCGACCGAGCCTTTCGTCAGGATCCGGAGAATCAGCTCGTTTGAAGCGAGCGTCTCCCCGCATCTCGGGGATTGTCCGATCGGCCCAATATCCTTCACGCCACAATCGAGCCATCGGACGTCGCTCGCCACGTCCTTCAAGATGGCCGCCGCAGAGTCCTGGGCAATCCGAAGGTTCCCTCTCGACACTTGAGACGTGTTGTAAGTCCGAATCAACAGAAGCGGCCGGGAGGGTGCTTCGACGCTATCCGCTCTCACCGCATTTGGAATCATCAGAACAAGCATCGCTACCGCGCCAACACGCCAGAACCTCATGCTCCCACCTCCCCGGTTTCCGCGTCTGTTGGCTCACGCGGAGAAAGCGGAGAAGTTCACTCACGGCAACTAAGAAGGCGGAGAGGCCGCCATTCAGGCGAGTGAAAAAGGCGGGAAATTGCGCGTGAGAAGAGGATGGAAACGATTGCCTTGAGCGTGCGGGCTGGCGTGCTTATGCTTGGATTCCAGTCAAGTTCAATGGAATCTTCACGTTCCGAGGTCACCGCGCTTTTGCAGCTGTGGAGCGACGGGCGCAAAGACGCACTCGACCGACTCCTGCCACAGATCTACGCCGAACTGCAGCGGCTCGCCTCCAGCTACCTCCGGCGCGAGCGACCCGACCACACACTGCAAGCGACGGCGCTCGTCCACGAAGCCTTCATTAAGCTCGTCGATCAGCGGGCAGTCCGCTGGCAGAATCGCGCCCATTTCTTCGGCATCGCCGCGCAAGCCATGCGGCGCATCCTGGTTGATCATGCGCGTGCGCATGACGCCGGCAAGCGTGGCGACGGCGCACGTCGGATCTCGCTCGATGATGCGCTCGTCTTGACCGACATGCCGAATGTCGATCTGCTCGCGCTCGATGAGGTCCTCTCGCGACTCGCAGTCCTTGACCCGCAACAGAGCCGGGTCGTCGAGCTGCGGTTCTTTGGTGGCCTGACGATGGATGAGACCGCGGAGGTGCTGCACATCTCCCCGGCAACCGTCGGGCGGGAGTGGACGTTGGCGAGAGCGTGGTTATACGCGGAACTTCAGCGATCCACAAAATGAATCCGGATCAGTGGGCGCTCGTGAAGGAGGTCTTCCATGCCGCGCTGAATCGCGCGGTGGAAGAGCGAATGGCATTTGTGGCAGATGTCTGCGCCGCCGACGCGGTGGTGCGCGTAGAAGTCGAACGGCTTCTCACTGCGCACGCGCAAGCTGGCCACTTCATGGAACGATCGCCCGCAGTGGGCCAGCGCTCATCTCTAACAGGTCAACGGCTCAATCGCTACCAGGTTGGCCGGCTTATCGGGACCGGTGGGATGGGAGAAGTATACGTGGCAAACGATGTCGATCTCGGGCGCGAGGTCGCGCTGAAGATCGGGATCGCCGACCACGATGCGGGTGTTCAGCTACGGCGTGAAGCGCAGCACGCATCTCAGTTGAATCATCCACATATCTGCACGATTCACGAGGTGGGTACACACGATGGCCAGCCCTACATCGTGATGGAGTACATCGAAGGGCTGCGGCTCTCAGAGCTCATCCCACCAGGGGGACAACCCACCGAAAGCGTCGTGCGATATGGAATTCAGATTGCCGACGCGCTGGCACACGCACACCGGCACGGTGTCATCCATCGCGATTTGAAAAGCACGAACGTGGTCGTGACGCCAGAAGGGCGGGCGAAGGTTCTCGACTTCGGGATCGCATGCGGTGTGTCGGCAGAGCGCCTGAAGGGTGTTTCCGAATCCACAACGCCGGAGACCGCCCCAGGCTTTGTGGCGGGTACGCTCGCCTACATGGCGCCCGAGCTGCTGCGTGGAGAACAAGCCGACGCGGGCAGCGATATCTGGGCACTGGGCGTCCTCCTTTACGAGATGGCAAGCGCCATCCGACCATTTGTTGGTGCCACCGGATTCGAGCTGAGCAGCGCCATTCTGCACGAGGAGACGGCGCCGCTGCCTCCGCGAATCCCCGCGCCTCTCGAGCAAGTCATTCGACGATGCCTCTCGAAGGATCCCCGCGATCGCTATAAGCGAGCAGACGAAGTTCGCGCGGCGCTCGAGACGGTGCAGGCCGAGACCGCACGCGGAATGCCGCGTGCTCGGCGCGTGTCGTTAAGCCGACCTGTTCTGCCCTCGTGGCGCGCTCGTGCAGCGATGCTCGGCCTGCTGATTACGCTCGCGACCACCGGGACACTGACGTGGCGCGTGTTCCGATCGGGAACCGCGCCGATGGCGTTGGGCGCGGGGGGCCGACCAGCGGTTGCCGTCATGCCCTTTGACAACCTCTCTGGTGGCCAGGACATGGCCTGGCTGTCGAAAGGCGTGCCGAGCATGCTGCTGACAGGGTTGGCCCAGACGCATGGCCTCGACATCGTGAGCGGACAGCACCTGCAAGATGTGATTAGACAAATGGGCGCAAGCAACCTTGAAACACTTGGACGCGATGCATTCGCGGAGGTGGCGCGGCAGGCAGGCGCCGGCGCGATCGTTGTGGGTGGCATTTCGAAAGCTGGATCCGAAATCCGCATTGACGCGCAGCTTGAAGATCTGGCGAGCGGGCGGGTCCTGGTGGCCGAAAGCGTCCGGGGAACGGATCTCTTCGTGCTCGTCGACCAGTTGGCCGCGCAGATCCGTGACGGCATCGGATTCCGCGACGCAACCGGCATCCGCAAGGTGTCGGACGTTTCAACCACATCGCGCGAGGCGTTCCAGTTGTACTCGCAAGGGGTGGACGCGTTGTTCAATACGCGAATGGACGATGCGCAGAACCTACTCGAACGCGCGGTGGCCATCGACCCGACGTTCGCGGGCGCGTACCTAGAACTGGCTGACGCGAGCAGGTTCCGCGGGCTGCTCGATCTCGAGCGAGAGTACCTTCGCAAGGCGGCGGAGCATATCGACCGGTTGGGAGAACGGCAGCGGCTTGCCTTAGCAGCCCAGTCTGCTCTGGCGTCGGGCGACTCCGCAGCTACAGCACGCGCCGTCGACGAGCTGATCGCCAAGTATCCGGATACCGACCGGGCGTATGGCCTTGCCGCTCAGTTGTACGCTCCGGTCACCGGGCTCATTCACGATCCAGCGAAATTGTTGACGACGACTGCGGCCGGTGCGGCGGCGCTGCCAAAGTCGATGGTGACGCACGGTCTGTACGCGTACGCGCTGCTGGGTGCGGGCCGGTATGAAGAGGCGCTCGGCGAGTTCGAGGCATACGTGCGGGTGGCTCCACGCGAACCGAATCCTTTCGACAGCCTTGGCGAAGCGAAATTCGTGATGGGCGAACCCGACCAGGCGATCGAATCGTATTCACGCGCGCTCACGATCGACCCGACGTTCGCCGGTTCACGCATCGGACGCTTGTGGAGCCTGGCGAGCCTGGGTCGTTATGACGACGCGATTCTAGAGAAGCCGCCGCAGTACCTGCTGGCCAATTGGTCATCCATCAGGGCATTCGTTCTCTCACGCGTCGGCAGATATCGCGAGGCCGATCGCGCAGTCGAGGCGGGCAGGCGAGAAGCCGAAATCGGCGAGAACGTCGGGGAGCAAGGGAACATCCTCCTGTTGTCGTCGCTCCTTGCGATCGAGCGCGAGCAGTATGGGCGAGCCCTGCAAGACTGCGATTCAGCCGAACGCATGTTCGCAAGGTTGCCGGAGAAGAAAAGGAGGGTCGGCCTCGTGCTGGTTCACCTGATGAGCGGGATCGCCGAGGTCAGGGCCGGCCACATCGAGCAAGCTCGCCAGCATCTGGAGATGCAGGAACGCCTCGTCAACTCCTCGGTCGAGCCCGAGAACTGGTGGCACAACGCGTTGGTGGGAGAAATCGCATTGGCTGCTGGCGACCTCGGGAGGGCGGCATCCGCTTTTTCAGCCGGCGAACCTTCGAGAAAGATGTGGTGGACCACTCGATATTCGAATTTGTCGATTCTGGCGAACAATCTGATTTCACGGGATGGACTCGCTCGCGTGGCGACGGCGCAAGGCGACCTCGCTCGCGCGATTCAGATCTATCGCCAACTGTTGTCCTATGGCCCCGACCAGAAATGGGCGTCGGTATTCGAGCCGCGCTATGTGCTCCAGATCGCACGACTGCTCGAGCGGTCGGGAGAAAAGCAGGCCTCACTGAAGGAGACCGAACGCTTTCTGAATTTCTGGAAGCGTGCCGATTCCGGCTTGCCTGAGATCGCCGAGGCACGACGAGCCGTCGAGCGTCTCATCTCTGCGCGGTGAGTATGGTTGCGGGGGGCGATGCCGCGATGGCGGCACCGCGTCTGCACTGTCGCCGCATAGAGCGACATGCTCATATCGCATCAATGTTTCCTCTTGCTCTCCCGCCTGCACTCATGTAGCTTCATCCCTCCAAACCAGGGCCGTTTGATGGCCCGCGTCCTTCGCAATCTCAGCCTAGGCTAGGCATTAGCAAACAAGGAGGACACGCCCATGTCGAACCGGCTTTCTCGGCGAACCTTCATCGCGGCCCTAGTTGCCGCCGGCCCCTCCGCCGCTCTGGCCCAGACCGTCGGCGCTCCGGCCGCGCCCGCGACACCACCTGCGCCGCCCGCGCCGATGACCGGCCCGCAGTTGGCGGCTCCTCCCACGGACCTGAAGGCGCCCTACCCGGAGGCCGGCAAGGTCAACCGGCTTGATCCCCGCCTCGACGCCCTCATCGACGCCGACGCCAAGGTGGAAAAGATCTGCGACGGCTTCCTACATGCCGAAGGGCCGGTTTGGGTTGGCGGCAACAACGGCTACCTGCTGGTCTCCGACACCCAGGTCAACCACATCGTCAAATGGTCGCCTACCGAGGGTCGTTCCGTCTGGCTGGAGCCTTCGGGCTATGACGTCGGCGGAATAGCGTGGAACCCCGCCATTCGCGAACCAGGTACCAACGGCCTGATTCTGGGACGCGGCGGTCTCATTGTCGCCGGATCGGGCGGACGCGCCATGTATCGCATCGACCTCTCCACCAAGAAGAAGACGGTGCTGGTCGACCATTACATGGGAAAGCGGTTGAACACCCCCAATGACTGCGTGCTCGGCCCCGACGGCTCAATCTACTTCACCGATCCTCCCTACGGCCTTGTCAACCGCAACGCTGGCCCCGACCGTGACCTCGACTACATGGGGATATTCCGGCTTGCTACGGACAACAGCCTGCACCTGATCGACACGATGACTGCGCCGAACGGGATCGGCGTCTCTCCGGACGGGACAAAGCTCTATTCCTCCGACCAAATGACAGGCTGGGTGATGTGGGACCTCGACAAGCAGGGCAACGCCTCAAACCGTCGCAACTTCGTTGCCCGCAATGTGGTGATGGGCGGCGACAGCCTGAAAATCGACGCGGCCGGCAACATGTGGGCTGCAACCCGCGAAGGGGTCACTGTGTTCACGCCGGGAGGCGAGCGGATCGGCTTTATCAGTACCGACCAGGGCGTATCCAATTGCGAACTCGGCGCGGACGGCTACCTCTATCTGGCCTCGTCGACCAGAGTGCTGAGGGTCAAGGCCAAGGCCAAGAAGCTGATGTTCAAGGTGACCTAAACAAACGGACACACTCGGCGAACAACCGGGCGCAAACAGAAAAGGCCAGCTCACAAAGCTGGCCTTTTTTCTAATCTTTGATTGGTTGCGGGGGCGTGCAACCCGCTGAATTTGGAGTTCTCGTGGAGCGCTGCCTGAAAGAGCTGCGACCGCCGCTACTCGCCCCATAATTCCGGGGTGGCCGCCGACGCCCAGAAGCCGTCCCTCCCCGCCATCGTGGAAACGCTCGACAGCCTGAAGACGTCCGACGCCTCCAACCGCCGTGAGTTGATGGAAGCGCTTGAACAATGGGCCAAGGTTGGCTTTCCCGAAGAAGCGGGTCGTTTGATCCTCGATCACGCCGGACATTCGTTCCCGCCCATTAACCAATACCCTGAGACGCCGAACGACCAGCTGCTCCGCTTGCTCTGGAACGGAAAGACCACCGTCGATGGTGAAGACGTGGAAGCCTCGTTTCCTGGGTTCGACGAGGCGTGCCGTGCTTCCGCCATTCGATTGTTGGCGGAGCTGCGCAACCGTTCGGCGTCGGAATCGCTCGCCCGCATTCTCGCACTCTGTGCGAAGGACGAGCTCCCGAGTGTTGGTTGGCCGTTCTTGCTGCCGTTGGAGCGCACGCCGCGTGATCCTGACCTGCTGATTCCGTCCATGCTCGCCCTCCTAGAGAAGACGGAAAGCGTCAGTCCGGTTCACTCCGCGTTGCTGGCCTACGCCAATGCGGGGATGTTCACGGCAGCGCAGAGTCGTGAGTGCGCCGGCCTCATCGCGCGCCAGACGTCACGCGCGATCGATGATCTTCACAGACAGCGCACCGAACACGGTCCCGAGGTACGATGGCAGGACGACTACGTGACGGTAAAGATAGACGCAGGTGTGCTGCTCGACCTTCTCGGCCGCTTGCAACAGTCGAGTGCCATGCCCGTCTTCGAGGGCGCTGTCCAATCGTCCGAGCCGTGGGTGAAGTTGTGGGCCGCATCGGGACTGACTCGCGCTGGGCAAGCGGTGCCTCATGAAGTCTTTCGGCAAATTGCGGCCTGGCCTGATTGCCGGCTTACACTGGCACGCGAACTCGAAGCTCTCGAACGCCCGGATCTGTTCCCGAACGATTTCATGAACCAGCCAAGTCTGGCAGAGGCCACCATGGTGGATTGGCTTCTGTTCCCGACTGAGCTGGGACGAGCGCCCGATGAGATCCGGCAGCTTCAGGTGATGACGATTGATACCGATGACGGCCTAGCCGACCTTTACGTCTTCGCCTTTCGGACTCATTCGCCCCACTGGTTGTCGGAGAAGGATTGGGTCGTTGGAGTTGCCGGGCCGTTCCTTGTAAACGACCAACCGACCTTCGAAAGCCTCGGTGGTACGTTCAGCCGCTTCGAGAGCTTGTCAGAGAAGTCTGTCGACGGGCACGTCGAGACCCTTCTCGGTACTGTGGAAGGCATCTCCGGATCGGAGGGCTGATCCTTGGCCGGGCGGCGCGCGATCCGGGTGCAGGGCCAGCGAGGTGTGCACGGAAGCCCTATCCCAGGGCTATACGCGTCTGCGAATTGGCCCAAGCACCCAATTGGTTGACAATAGAGTCAGAACCAGAGCCGATCAACATGCCCGAACTGACGCGCATCACCCGTGACCCCGCCGTAATGGGTGGAAAGCCGTGCATCCGCGGTATGCGCGTCACCGTCGGCACGGTGGTCGGCCTCATTGCCGCAGGACGAACCCGGGAGGAGATTCTCGGCGAGTATCCCTACCTCGAAGCCGAAGACATCGCAGAGGCCCTGTCCTACGCTGCCTGGCGGGCAGAGGAAGTCGAAGTTCCGCTCCGCCAGCCGTGAAGCTTCTCGTGGACATGAACCTGTCGCCAAGCTGGGTTGAGCGGCTGGCGGGCCAAGGGTTCGAGGCTGTCCACTGGTCCACCATCGGTACTGCGACCGCGCCAGACGTCGAGATCCTGACGTTTGCAAACGAACACCACTTCGTCGTCATCACGAACGACCTCGACTTCTCGGCAATTCTGGCTGCAGGCGTTCTCGATGGGCCGAGCGTCGTGCAAATCCGATCGCAGGACCTGCTCTCCGATGTGGTCGTGAGCATCGTTGCAAAGGCGCTCGACGCACACCGGGAAGACATCGAGCGAGGCGCGCTCCTGTCGATCGACGAGGCGGGGACGCGCGTCAGAGTGCTGCCTCTCCGCCGGTTTCAGGATCGGCCGTAGCACGCGTCGGCCCGACTGTCACACGGCCGCCTTCGCCCTCCCTGGTTGCCAAAATACAGATGGTTGCGGGGGGGGGATTTGAACCCCCGACCTTTGGGTTATGAGCCCAACGAGCTACCGGACTGCTCCACCCCGCGTCAAGGTAACCGCACGGAAGAGAATTTCGACGTGCAGCGAACCTTCAATCTAACACGCGGGCCACGCGAGATCCAGCGATCAGCAACGCGGTGCCGGCAACGACCAGTGCTAACGACACCAGGTGCGCAAGCGTGAACGGACCGAGAATCCGCTCGTTGACGCGAATGAACTCGATCGCGAACCGAATCGCGCCCACGAGTACGAGATAGCGCCCAAGCACGATGGCATCAGGGACGCCGCGACGCCGCCATCGGATCAGTAACCATCCGACGACGAACAGCGCCGCCATCTCATAAAGCTGCGTCGGATGGACGCGGACATCCGTGGGCGGCAACCCCCGCGGGAACGCCACTGCCCACGGCAAATCGCTCGGACGGCCGTAATCATCTCCAACGAGAAAACATCCGATGCGGCCGATGGCGTGTCCGATCGCAAGCGCCGGTGCGGCCGCAGCCAGCGTTGGCACGAGTGGGAGCCGCCGCCACTTCATGACAATCACCGCGGTGCCGACGCCGCCAATGAGTCCGCCGAACCAACTCATGCCGCCGCGACTGAAGACCAGATCGCGAAACGGCTCCTGGCCCACGTGTTCGGCCACCCAGAGCAACTTCGCGCCGACGAGTCCTCCGAACACGCCGGCCATCGCCGCATCGGCTGCCGATGCGGGCAGACCGCTGCGCGCCAGTTCGCGCCCGAAGATCCAGAGACCGACGAGCGCGCCGGTCGCCACCATCACGCCGAATGTCGTGACGTCAAAATTTCCGATCCGAAAGAGCGTTGGGTACATCCGTGTGCAAATTAACAGGAAAAGTCAGTAATGCGCTGTATTGTCGCGTCTACAGCCGAGGTTATAATTCGCGCTCCCGTATCCCAGCAAGCGAAAGAAGGCTGCCATGGCTCGTCCACGCAAGAGACTTCCCTCGGATCTCGCTGACCTTTCAAGAAAAACCGAGATACTCGAGCGTGAAATGATCGCGCAACGCGCCGCGATCGAACGGCTGAAACAGCTGGGCCAGGTCCGGCCGCAACCGCTTCGGGCCGATAATGGCCACGATTCAAGTGCCCTACGGCGGCGGATATCGCGCTGAGGCATCCGCCGTGCATTAGCTTGACAGCCATGTCATCGCCCGATGTCCTCATTGCCTGGCATCGACTCAGAAACGCACTCGGGGCGGCAGGCATGGGCACTTGGCACGTCGATCTGCAAACAGGTATCGCCACGCACGATGAGAGCCTGAACCGCATTCTGGGCCTCGACTCGTCCGAAACCGAGGGCCCTATTCGCGATCCTGCATTCACGCGTATCCACCCCGACGACCACGCGCGCGTGATGAAGGCGATTGACGATGCGGTCGCGTCGCACGCCGAATATAGCGTCGAGTACCGGATTATCCGCCACGATGGTGAAGTCAGGTGGCTGCAGGATCGTGGACGGATCGTGCTCGAGGGCGGCACGCCGCGCTACGCAACCGGCGCCGTAATGGACGTCACTGCACGCCGGCTGCTCGTGGATCACGAACGCGCGTTGTCGGAGGAGCGCGCCCAGCTGATTCGGGATCTCGAGCAAGCGAGCCGCGTCAAAGACGAATTCCTCGCGATGCTTTCCCACGAGCTCCGCACGCCGCTCAATGCCGTACTCGGGTGGACACGGATGCTCCGGAGAGGCACGATTCCACCAGAACGGACCGACTCGATCCTCGACACCATCGAACGCAACGCCGCCGCGCAGATGCAGATCATCGAGGAGCTGCTCGATTTGTCGTCGATGGCTGCCGGCAACGTCCGTCTGAACATCGCGCCCGTCGATCTCCGCGAGTTGATCGGCGGCGCAGTTGAAACAGTGCGTCCCGCTGCGGATGCGAAATCGATCGCACTTCACGTGTCGATCGACAACGACGTCTGCGAGCTCGCCGGCGATGCCGCGCGACTCCGGCAAGTGCTCTGGAATCTGCTCGCCAACGCCGTCAAGTTCACACCGGCGGGCGGCCGCATTGAAGTGGCCGCGAAACATGGACCAACCGATCTCGAAATCACCGTCACGGATTCTGGACCGGGCATCGAGCCGGACTTTCTGCCGCACGTGTTCGAGCCGTTCCGCCGTGGCGAATCGCTGACCACGCGGACTGTTGGTGGCCTCGGTCTTGGCCTTGCGATCGTGCGGCATATCGTCGAAGCGCATGGCGGCATGGTCACGGCCGACAACGGGGACGGTACCGGCTCTGTCTTCCTCGTACGGCTCCCGACCGCGCGGCCGCCGCGTCACGAGCAGCCGACGCAGTTGACGCTGCGCGGACGACGGGTGCTCGCGGTTGACGATGATGCGTCAACGCAGGACCTGGTCGCGACGATGCTCCTGATGTATGGCGTATCCGTGCGCACCGCCGGCCGCGCATCAGACGCCATTCAGATCCTGTCGGAGTGGCGTCCCGACGTGCTGCTCACCGACATCGCCATGCCCGGCGAAGACGGCTATGCGCTCATTCGGCGGGTGCGCGCGCTCCCCTCGTCCATCGGCGAGATCCCCGCCGTGGCCTTGACGGCCTACACGGATCCGCAGAGTGTGCAGGATGCATTTGCAGCCGGATTCGACGCGCATCTCGGTAAACCGCTCGAGCCCCATGTGCTCGCCGACGCACTGACGAAGGTGCTTCGCGTCAGGAGATCTGCGTAGCGCCCGGAGCGGTGTTCAGCAGGCGTCGCAGTTCGAAGGCTATCACGTCCGGTGCGCACGGTTTGATCAGCACGTGCGCGATACCGGCCTGAGCGAACCGATCCGGCTGTTCGAGATATTCGGAGTGGCCGGTCACCGCGAGAATCGGAATGGATCGCGTGGCCGGCGAGTCGCGCAGCGCGCGGCAGAATTCGAAACCATCCATCCCGGGAACAGCAAGATCGGTCAACACCGCGTTGGGACGCAGATCGCGCGCTTTCTCCAGCGCCTGATAGCCATTGTGCGCGTCGATCGTACGGAAGCCGTCGCTCTGCAGGTATTCGCGGTACAGCATTCGGGTGCTGAAATCGTCCTCGACGATTAAGACCAGCGGATCATGCGTGGAGGTGTCGGTCGCCTCGATCTCCATTCGCGATACCTGTCGAAAATGTAGTTCGCGGCCGCGGGAGCACGCAACACACCTTTGCAAGCTCAGGCGGAGGGAACCCCTCCGGTTTACATTTTGACGGCCTTCAGCGGTGCGGCGGGGCGCGGCTGAGTTCGCGAGCGCGTCGCCCACCAGACGCGGAAACCGAGCAGCAGAATTGCCGCGACGAGGACCACCTGAAACTGCGGCAC
>Ga0207659_10002316_pt1 | contig 11346 bp, 10 predicted proteins | sample KBSM43metaG_FD_184330 | JGI IMG/M metagenome (GOLD analysis project Ga0207659, IMG submission 184330) | Miscanthus rhizosphere microbial communities from Kellogg Biological Station, Michigan, USA - KBS M4-3 metaG (SPAdes) (version 2) | ecosystem: Host-associated > Plants > Roots > Rhizosphere >...
TGAAGTCTCCGTTCCCGTCGTTTCCCGTCACGAATCTCGTTCCGGTTCCGATCATCCCCGATGGTGCAGACGAAGCGACGCTCGCAAAGTCACCGAACGGGACCGGACCATACCGGCTGGTGCGATATGCGGCGGATGACAAGGTCGAGCTGACGGCCTTCACCGGCTATTGGAACGGCCCGCCGCGGAACGCGGGGGTCGTGCTGAAGGTGATTCCCGACGACACGATGCGCGGCCTCGAGCTCCGTAAAGGAAGCGCCGATCTCGTCGTCAACGACGTGCCGCCAGACGTCGTGTACCAGATGCAGAAGTCCGGGGCGTTCACGATTGTCCGCTCGCCGGGTCTGGATTTTTCGTATCTGGGATTCAACATGAGAGATCCGGTCGTGTCCGACAAGCGCGTTCGGCACGCGATTGGGTACGCGACCAACCGCGACGCGATCGTCAAGTATCTCCGGCGGGACCTTGCCCATGCGGCGACCGGTCTGCTGCCGCCGAATGCGTGGGCGTACCAGCCCGACATCTTCACCTTCACCTACGACCCGGAGAAAGCGAAGCAGCTTCTCGACGAGGCCGGTTATCGTGACCCTGATGGTTCCGGTCCCCTTCCCCGACTGCGGCTGACGTTGAAGGTGTCGACCAACGAGGAAGTCCGGCTCCAGTCAACAGTGATTCAGCAGGATCTGCGACGGGTTGGAATCGAGCTCGACGTCCGTTCATATGAGTTCGCCACGGTGTTTGCCGACATCATCAAAGGCAACTTCCAGATCATGTCGCTGCAGTGGGTCGGCGGTTCGGTGATCGATCCGGACATTCTGCGCCGTGTGTTTCATTCCACGCAGGTGCCGCCGACTGGATTCAATCGCGGGTACTACCACAACCCTGAGGTGGATCGGCTCATCGATCTCGCCAGTTCGGCGCTCGATGAGCCGACGAGGAAGGAATTCTACGGAGCGGCGCAGCGGATCATCGCCGAGGATGCGGTCTATATTCCGATCTGGAACCGCGTGAATGTGGCCGTCGCGCAGAAGAGCCTCGACGGCCTGCATCTGTCCCCGAACATCGACTTCTCGATGCTCAAGGACGTGCGTCGGATCACCCCTTGAGATTCTCGAGCTCGGCTCGCGCTTCCGTGATGTACGGCGACTGCGGGTGCTTGTCGACGATCTCGGTAAACGTTTTGCGCGCGTCGTCCCGACTGCCCTTCTGAACGTAGGCGCGCGCCAGTTCCATCAGCACAGCGTCGACGGGAAGCGCGCTGCCGGCGTTGGCGGCCAGTCCCTTCAGCGTGCCGATTGCCGCATCGACCTGTCCGCCCTTCGACTGGGCGTCGGCCTTCCCCATCACCGCCATCTGTCCGTAGAGGCTGGTCTCCCCCGCCTCTTTGATGACCTCGTCGAAGGTGTTGATCGCTTCGGCGTGCCGTCCCAGCGCCGTGAGCGCCCCGGCCATGTGATAGCGCGCCTGGATGCCCGCGGGACTCGACGGATACGCGTCGGCCGCAGCCTTCAGCTTCGGCAGCGCGGCATTGAGCTTCGCTTCTTCGGTCGCGAACGTGCCTGTCGCGCCGAGAGAAGCGGCCGCAGGAACGCCGTCCGCGCCCTGCACACCGACCGGTACGACCTCGGCGTTCAACGCCACCATCGCCTCGGCAAGTTCCTTCTGGCCGCGCGAATCGGTTCGCTCCCGCCAGAAGCCGTACGCGACGACGATGACAAGGACAACAATCGCCGCGAGGCCGACCTGTTTCAGCAATTGTTGCCGCGGTTCGACGAACTCGCGGGCCACACGCAGGGTGTGCGCCAGTTCGTCTTCTTTCAGATGCTTTCGTTCGATTCTCTTCACGTACTACTCCGTCAATCGAGGATGTCGTCTTTTTCGAGCACTACGGGTGACCGGCTCAGCCGGGCGAAGGCTGGCGTCCCCGGGCAGAATTGAACTGCCGACCTCGCGCTTAGGAGGCGCGCGCTCTATCCAACTGAGCTACGGGGACGAATGCTCCATTCTACGAGCGATTGTGTGCGTCATGCCTCGTCCCCGACCGGCCACTGGGGCCTGAGGCCTCAATACTTCAGCACCGAATACACATTCTCGGCCGCGATCTTCTCCTTGCCGCTGAGGAACAACAGCTCGATCAGAAAGGCCAGCCCGTGCAACTCTCCCCCAAGCTTTCGTATCAGTTGCACTGCCGCCGCTGCGGTTCCACCGGTGGCCAGCACATCGTCCACAATGAGGATGCGCTGTCCTTTCGTAACCGCGTCCTCATGGATCTCGAGGGCGTCCTTCCCGTACTCCAGATCGTAGGTTTCCTTGATCGCCTTGGCCGGCAGCTTGCCTGGCTTGCGGATGGGAATGAATCCGGCGCCGATCCGTTCTGCCACGGCCGCGCCCAGGATGAAGCCGCGACTCTCTATGCCGACGACCGCATCAATACCCTGTCCGGTATACGGCGTCGACAGCAGGTCGATTGTCGTCTTGAAGCCGAGGGGATCGCGCAAGAGCGTGGTGATGTCGTAGAAGAGGATCCCGGCCTTGGGAAAGTCCGGAACGTTTCGAATGTGTTGTTTGAGATCCATGTAGGGAGAATGCTCACCGTTCAATTGTGAAGGATCGATAGCCGCCGAGTTCCTCATCATCGACGTCGACTTTCTCGACCCGGGCGCCGCGCGGCCCGGTGCGAATCGCACGCTCGATGCGCGTCACTGCCTCAGATTCACCCTCAATGAGCGCCTCGACGCGACCATCCGGCAGGTTTCTCACCCACCCCATAACGCCTTCTCGGCGGGCCGTGTCCTGGGTAAACCACCGGAAACCCACGCCCTGAACGCGCCCGCTGACGACAAACCGCCGCGCAACCTTCATCTCGGGAACTGTCAATTATATAGGGCGTACAGCACTCGAGGCGGGCATCGTGCCCGCCTCGAGTTCGAAGGCGCCAGCGGCGAGTTAGTTCCGGTCTACCCGCACGTTGAACTGGCCTGTATTGTCGTCAAAGCGGCTGTCGTTCACGCCCAGAACCAGCCGGCCGCTCCGTGGGACTCGCAGCGTTCGGCTCTGGCCGATGAAGACCGGCGCGCTGTCGCCAAAACGCGCGATCAGTCCGCCCACCGGTGCGTTCGGCATCGTCGCCGCCGCCACGCGTCCGGCCGCCCCGGCAGCGCTCAAGAATTCGGAGCTGTCGGGTGACAACCGAATCTGTCCGTCAGCGGAGATCGTGATGGTGTCACCGGCGTTGACGTTGATGCCGGTCTCCGTCCACGCCCGGTCGGCAGCAACGGCAATCGACTGTCCCGCCGTCGCCGCGGCGCCTGATGCACGCACGAACTCGCCTCGACTCAACACGCCGTCGCCGTTGCGATCCAACTGATCGAACGCGCGGAGGCTCGAATGCCACTCCCGCTGCTCGATCCGGTTGTTGTTGTTCGTATCGAGGTATGCGAAGTCTTCGGCGCGGTCGAAGTCTTCGTACTCGACGTCTCGACCCTGACGGAATCGACCCGCATTGACTTCGTCCCCTGACAGCACGCCGTCGTTGTTCCAGTCGTGCACGCGGAACGACTGGTTGCTTCCATTCCACTCGTTTCGTGCGATCACGCCATCACGGTTGCTGTCCATGGCCCGGAACCGCACGTTGTCGAGCGGCTCCGCCGAAGCGCTCGACGGGTTGTTCCTCCGCGGGTTGTACCTCGACTGGTTGTTCGTGGTTTCGCAGAATCGAAGCCCGCCCGAACCCGGCACGCCCCAATCGCCAAAATTGTTGTTGTATTCGGCCGAGTTGATCATGCCGTCGACCACCACGGCGAGACCGCGCTGCTGTGCCGCGTTGGCCCAGTTGCGCTGGCCGCCTTGATCAGGCTGACGAGCAAGGATGTGCCGATACAGTCTGGCGACCGCACGTTCGTACGGCTGTCCTTCACCGGACTCAGTCTGCCCGAACCGGTTCGCGTACTCCGGTGATTTCGCGATACTGCGGACGAGCTCTTTCACGGTCAGCCGTCCGTCTGCGAGCTGCTGCGCCCAGCCCTGCGCGCCTGGATCGACGCCACGCTCGAGTGTGTGCCGGTAAACCTCGGCGACCACCCGATTTGCGTCAGTCGTGCACGGGGCCTGAGCGGCAGCTACGGATGAGAAGAGCGCAAGCGCTCCAATGGTGCTCGTAACTACACGCCACATGGGGAAACCCTCCTGCGTCGTGTTCCTTCAGGATTGATGCCGTTTCAGCTCGGCGGCTCCGGGTCAAGGCGCTTCGTTGTAGGCGGCGCGGATCGTACCGTTCAGTCGTGTGCCTGCATTGGGATACCTGGTCTGCAGCTCGGATGAGATGGTCGTTGTGGCTTCGTCGATCGTCTTTCCTTGCTTTTTCAGCTCGGCCGCTCGACTCTGAACGGTCTGGAACAGGGTTTTGTACGTCGCGATCAGCTCGCTGCCACCCATCGGCCCATGACTCGGCACGATCCGTTTCGGTTGGAGCTTTTCGAAGACGTCCATGCTCATCTGCCATTGGCGCACTGTTGCGGTGCCCACATTGGGCAGCGCGGTCATCACCACGTCTCCGGAAAAGAGTACGGCGTCGGGCTCGACAAAAAAGGCCGTGTCCCCGCGCGTGTGGTTGTAACCCATGGCCATGATCCGCACACGGACGCCACCGAGATCGAGCGTGTGCTCGCGGTCGAATGAAATATCCGCCTTCCGGAACTCAGCTCCTTCGAGGAGTTCTGCGTTCAACGCTCCGAAGCCTTTGAACCGTTCCGCCGTGGCGGCACCCTGCTCAGCGATCTCTTTCTGCTGATCCTGGGATCGGATCATCCGGGCGCTCGCCGGAAAACCGCCCGCGCCGAGATCGTGTTCGGGGTGAAAGTGTGTCGTCGCCAGGTAGAGCTGGGGAGTTTTGCTGACCTTCTGCATCTCGCGAACAACGGTCTGACCGTTTCGGGCGCCAAGACCCGTGTCGACCACCAGAGTGGCGCGAGAACCGACGATGATACCGATGTTCGGAACCATCGAGACGCTGTTGTCTGGAATGACGAACACGTGATCTGAGATCTTCTCTGTGACGTTCTCGCGGACCAGAGGTGGCACCGCCGGTGCCCCGCCGGCGCGTTGCGCGAGGATGGCGGCGGTACTCATAAGCGCGACCACCAGGGAAACCAGAGCTGCGCACAATCTGCGATTCATCGATGTCGTCTCCATTGCGGCTAGTTGTCAGCGGGCTTGTTCGGCCAATGGCTCATACCGCCGCTCGAACACTCTATACGTCCAGGCTGGATCCCTCCGCGCGTCTGCGGGCACGCGCGTTAAAGCCGCCTGGCGCATCTGGGCCACGATCGGGCTCACCGCCACCGCCTCAGTTGCCGCCTGTCGATCCCACTCGAGGTGGTAATCCCACGCCATGTCCCGGAGTGCGACGTACTTCTCTGCTGTGCGAAGCAGCCAGCAAGTGCTGAGGGCGGCGACGAGCACGCCGGCTGTGATCGTCTGCCACTTTTCGCCCGGACGTTCGAGCAGTGCGCTCACGGCCACGTAGACGAGCATCGCGTATCCGATGCCCACCGGCAGCCCAATGCGGTCACGAGTATAGAGGAAGCCGAGGACGCTGCCGCCGATGACGAGCACGCCACCAAAGGCTGCCAGCATTCGATCGCGCGGCGGTCGTGACCGGATTCCGAGAAGCGTCATCCCCACCACTGCCGTCGTCACGATCGAGGACAACACGTGGAGCCACATCCACGGCGGCACATCTCCTCGAAGCAGCGACTCGATGAACTGAAATCGTCCGGCGCGCGGTTCAGACGCAAGCACCGTCAGAAGCGTCGAGCCGATGTTGTACAGCCAGAGCACCCACGGCATGTTTGCAAACATCGTCGCGGCTTCATCGGCGCTGATGCTCGAGAACCCGAAGCCCGTTTCCGGTGAGTCGAACGGAACTCCACCAGGACTGAATCCCAGCCGCGCGATGAGATAGATCACGAGACCCAGACTGGCGAAGGCGACGCTCCGCCATGTGGTGGCTGGCGCTTTCATCAGCCAGGCGACCGCAGCGATCGGAACGATGAAGACGCCGATTTCCAGCCACAGCAGTGCGATGAGGGTCAGCGGCAGCAGCGTCCACTCATAGGGACGAAACCATGGCGTCAACGTAAGCAGCGCCACCGCGAGCACGATCAGCATCGACGCGGCGTAGGCATTCAACGGTACGAACAGGAACAGAATGCCAGACGTGTGCAGGCCGACGACAACGGACAGGCCGATGATCGAAGCAACCGATCTTCTCCAGCCGCTTGCGTGGAACAGGGCCGCCAGGATGAGAAGACTCAACGCAAATTCCAGGAGCACGAAGATCTTGTAGGTTCCGAGACTCAGTCCTGCGATTCGGTACGCGACCCTTGTTCCCACGTCCAGTAACGGACGGTATTCAACGCTCTTCGTGAGGGAGTCGCTCACGAGCTCGTGCCAGGATCGGGTATCGGCAGCGGCTGACAGATTGACGGAGGTATCGACGAAAGACCAGCGGACGGCCCGGAACGCGTGTCCGAGCGCCAGCGTCACGACGATGCAGAAGATGAAAGGGACTTTCGACAACCGCTGACTATACTCTGGCGGCACGTGGCTTGCCCTGTTGGCCGCCGACGCGCCACGCGCGTCACTGACAGAGGACGGAGGGCTTCGTATGAAACGTCATATCGCGGCAATTTGCCTCCTGGTTGTCGCCACTGGCGCGATCGGGTCCGCAGACACGCTTGTCCTCATGAACGGACGGCGCATCCAGGGCGAGCTTCTCGGCGTGTACGGGCGCGAGATTGAATTCGAAGAACGGGCAGGCGGTGCCCGGCGCGTCATGCGTGTCCCTCGCGCCGACATCGTGCGGATCGAGTTCCTCGAAGAGCAGTCCGGAAACCAGCAGGATGTGCGGCCGGTGATTCCGCCGCGGCTGCGCGAGCGAAACGTGACCGTCAGTCCAACCGCCGCGTGGACCGACACTGGTATCGACGTCCGCGCCGGTCAGGAGATCTATTTCCAGACGTCGGGGCAGGTCACGTGGTCGCCCAACAAGCGCGTGGACGCCAACGGGACCCGCGACTCAAAGTCCAACCCTGCCCGCCCGCTTCCGACCCGCAACGGCGGAGCGCTGATCGGGCGTGTCGGGGAGCGGGACACCTTCCTCATCGGCCTGGACGTGGGACCGTTCCGGATTCGCCAGAATGGACGCCTCTATCTGGGCGTGAACGACGACAATCTGGAGGACAACAGCGGCTTCTATTACGTGGTCGTGTCTTACTGACCTCAGATCGAGCGGCGGTACGGCGCCTCCTCGGAGGTGCCGCTACCGCCCTCTGCCAGATGCTGGAGCATCCGGTGCCGATGCTCGATTTCGCGCTCGGTCAGCTCGACGTCATGAAACGGCGACTTCGACGCCGCTGACTGCGGCACAAGATACGGCAGCACCCGCGCGCGCCGGCCCTCCCGGTCCCGTCGAAACGTTTCAAAGCACACCACTTGCGCCGACTGTGCTGGCATATATCGCGATCCTCCATACCCATCCTGGCAGGACGCTGTGACAGGGTAGGTCACACCCGCGGCAGCCGACCGAACAGCCGGCCTGCACCTGCGTCGGGCACAGCCACTTCAGCGTTTTATGGCGATTGACTTGTAAGGCGTGACACAAATATTGTCGTTCCGCCTTCGCTGCTGCGCAGCTTCGGCGAGACAGGCTCGCCGGTTAGCAGGCCAATCTCATCAACGGACGGACACGCATGGTCCCGATTTCAATCATAGTGAACGGAAAACCGCGCAAGGCGCACGTGGAGCCACGAACGCTCCTGGTGCACTTCCTGCGCGAACAGCTCAATCTCACCGGCGCACACGTCGGGTGCGATACGAGCCAGTGTGGCGCCTGTACGGTGCTCATCGACGGGCGGAGCGCTAAGTCCTGCACCGTCTTCGCCGTCCAGGCAGATGGCTCGGAGGTCGTCACAATTGAGGGCCTTGCCAAGGGCGACCAACTGCACCCGCTGCAGGAAGGGTTCTGGGAAGAACACGGGCTGCAGTGCGGCTACTGCACGCCGGGCATGATCATGTCCGCTGTCAATCTGCTGAACGATAATCCGAAGCCGTCCGAGGCGCAGATCCGGGAAGGTCTTTCGGGCAACTTCTGCCGCTGCACCGGCTATCAGCACATCGTCAACGCCATTCAATACGCGGCGGCGAAGGGAGGGCGCTAACCATGGCCTCCTCCCCTACGCTTCCCAAGCTCGTCGGCTCCCGCGTCAAGCGGCGCGAGGATCCACGGCTGATTCAGGGCCACGGGACCTACGTCGATGACGTGAAGATTCCGGGGTTGCAGCACCTGGCGTTCAAGCGCAGCGATATCGCCCACGGCCGCATCAAGTCGATCGACACCAGCGCGGCGGAAAAGATGGAGGGCGTTGAGGCGGTCTTTACGGGCAAGCAGATCGCCGAACTGCTGCGACCGATGCCGATCGGAACGCCATTCCCGTCCCCAGACCATCACGCGGTTGCGATTGACATGGTGCGCTACGCAGGCGAAGCCGTTGCCGTTGTCGTCGCCGCGGATCGGTACATCGCTCGCGATGCTGCCGACGCCATCGTCATCGATTACGACTCGCTGCCGGCTGTCGTCGACGCCGAACAGGCGATGCAGGGCAAGCCCGCGGTCATTCACGAAAAGTTTCCGAACAACATCGCGCTCGGTCCGATTCCAAGCGGCACCGGCGCGAGCCCCGATGGCAAACATCTGGACGATTCGGCGGTTGAGAAGGCGTTCAAGGACGCTGACGTCGTCATCTCGCAGCGGATGTACAACCATCGGCTGGTGCCGAATGCGATGGAACCGCGCGGTGTGGTTGCGCATTACGAGCCGGGGAGATCTTTCCTCACCATGTGGTCGTCCACCCAGAACCCCCACATCCTCAAGTCAATGATCGCCGGGATGCTTGGTCTTGGCGAGGATCAGGTCCGCGCCATCGCTCCCGAAGTCGGAGGCGGGTTCGGCGCCAAGATCAACATCTACGCCGAAGAGTACGTCTGTGCCGCGGTCAGCAAGCGACTGGGTATCCCGGTGAAGTGGATTGAGGATCGCTCCGAGGCATTCGTCGCGACGACGCACGGGCGCGACATCCTCTGTTACATCGATGTCGCCGCGAAGCGGGACGGCAAGGTGCTTGGCATCAAGATGCGGCTGATTGCCGACATCGGCGCCTATAACATGCTGCTGACGGCCGCGATCCCCACGCTGACGATGTTGATGGCGAACGCCACCTACGACATCCCGGCGATCCGGACGACGCTCACCGAAGTCTTCACCAACAAGACGCCGACCGATGCCTATCGCGGAGCGGGACGGCCGGAAGCCACTTTCTTCGTCGAACGCGCGTTCGACATGCTCGCGCGCGAGCTCAAGATGGATCCGGCGGAAATCCGCCGGAAGAATTTCATCGCCAAAGATAAGTTCCCGTACCAGACCCAGATGGGGGCTGTCTACGATTCCGGTGATTACGAAGCGTCGCTGGACTGCGCGCTCAAGGCTGCCGACTGGAAGAACCTTCTCAAGGAGCGCGACGAGCTGCGACAGCAGGGCAAGCTCGCAGGCGTTGGGCTGGCGATGTATGTGGAAGTCTGTGGCATCGGTCCGTCAGCCACGCTTCCAACCGGCGGCTGGGAGCACGCGCAGGTGACCATCGAGCGTGACGGCCGCATTAGCGCGTCCACCGGCGCTTCCCCGCATGGCCAGGGCAACGAAACAACCTTCGGGCAGATGCTGGCCGATCAGTTCGGCGTACCGATCGAGCACATCACGATTCATCACGGCGACACCGCCGTGGTCAAGCAGGGAATCGGCACATTCGGCAGCCGCTCCCAGGCTGTTGGCGGTGCCGCGCTGCATATGGCGGGGACCAAGGTCCGCACGAAGATGGCGCAGTTCGCTGGCGCGCTTCTCGAAGCGGCACCCGAGGACATCGTCTTTGAAAGCGGCAAGATCATGGTGAAGGGCGCGCCGGCCAAGGCGAAGTCGTTCGCTGAAGTCGCGTCGTTCGCCTACATTCCCGTTCCCCTGCCTGCCGGCATGGAGCCGGGCCTCAGTGCCGACGCGTATTTCGAACCGACCAACAACACCTATCCGTTCGGTTGTCACATCGTCCTGATGGAGATCGATCGCGAGACCGGAGAGCCGCGGCTGCGCCGGGTGGTCGCTGCGGACGATGCCGGCAATCTGATCAATCCCCTGATCGTGGAGGGTCAGATTCATGGCGGGCTCGCCCAGGGTATCGGCCAGGCGATGATCGAGGAAGCGGTCTATAGCGAAGACGGCCAGTTGCTGACCGGTTCGTTCATGGACTACGCGCTGCCTCGCGCGACCGACTTCCCGACGTTCGAGATGCACTCGACCTATACGCCAACGCCGGTGAATCCGCTCGGCGCGAAAGGTGTGGGTGAGGCTGGAACGCTCGGCTCGACGCCAGCGGTCGTCTGTGCCGCGGTGGACGCGTTGAGTGAGTTTGGCGTGAAACACATCGACATGATGCTCAGGCCAGAAAAACTCTGGCGCATCATTCAGGGCCAGGGAGGTGCGGCGTGATCCCGATCACATTTGATTACCGTCGGGTATCGTCACTCGATGATGCGCTGAAGGCCCTGGCGGCATCCGGGAGCAGCGCGAAGCTGCTCGCCGGCGGCCACAGCCTGGTACCACTCATGAAGCTGCGCTTGAGCGAGCCCGGCACGCTGATCGACATTGCCCGGATTCCCGAGCTCTCCGGCATCCGTGACAACGGCGGCCAGATTGAAATCGGGGCGACCACGGTGCATCACGCCGTGGCGACATCGACGCTGCTGCTTGATCGCTGTCCCGTGGTTGCTGAGGCTGCGGCGACGATCGGCGACACACAGGTGCGCAATCGCGGGACGATCGGCGGAAGCATGGCGCACGCGGACCCGTCGGCCGACATGCCAGCAGTGATGGTGGCGCTCGACGCGGAAATCCAGATGCAAAGCGCCAAAGGTCAGCGGAGCGTGAAGGCCGGCGCCTTCTTTCAGGATCTCTTTACCGTTGATCTTCAGCCTGGCGAGATCATTACGGCTGTTCGCTTCGTGCCGGTGAAAACGGCTGCATACGTGAAGCTGTATCAGAAGGCGTCCCACTACGCGATCGTTGGTATCGCGGCGGTCCTCGATGTGAAAGGCGGCACGATCCAGTCGGCGCGGATCGGGCTGACCGGTGCGACGACGCATGCGGTTCGTCTGACGAAGCTGGAGCAGGCGCTCGCCGGCGCCGCGAAGGACTCCGTCGAGAAGATCACGGCAAACGCGGGTGCGGAGCTCCAGATGGTG
>Ga0207659_10002329_pt1 | contig 11311 bp, 13 predicted proteins | sample KBSM43metaG_FD_184330 | JGI IMG/M metagenome (GOLD analysis project Ga0207659, IMG submission 184330) | Miscanthus rhizosphere microbial communities from Kellogg Biological Station, Michigan, USA - KBS M4-3 metaG (SPAdes) (version 2) | ecosystem: Host-associated > Plants > Roots > Rhizosphere >...
ACCTGAAAGTACCCATCGAGATACTGGACGAGCTGGCGGAGACCGTGATCCGCTCGACCGGTTCCCTCGACTTGGCGAGCGGCGAGATCTTCGACGTCCGCTATGAGGTTGACCGGCCTGGATTGATGGGCATGCCGGCGGTCGACGAGCAATACGAATTCACCAGCGGCACGCTGTCCAACGACGGCAAGGACGTCGAATTCCGCATAGAGGTTGACGTGATGCGTGGACAGTACTTCGTCAACCCGACCGAGCTGCTAGAACTCAAAGTCCGAGCCGCCAAGCTCTTCGCCGGCCTCGAAGGCAAGACGCTGCTCGCCGCTTCGGAGCGCGCTTCGACGGCATCCGCCGACATCCACATCGGCGACGCGGACCGGCGCCTTCATTGAGCCAACAAGTGCACCCGTGGAGATAGGGTGAGCTCGCCTTTGGTTCGCCCGGCGGCGAAGTGCCTGGCGTCGGCCTCTTTCATGAGAGCAGTCAATCGCAAACGAGGTGCCTAGCCGGAGGGCGCATCGCGTGCGGCCGAGCAACTGCGAGCCCTTCAGCGGAGGGACAAGGATGTCGAGCCAGGGCGTACTTCGATCACGGCGTGCCGGAGTCCATATTCCGCCATCACCTGAGCCAACCTCACTCGATCAGGGGGCCCGCCCGCGTTGACGACGGCGCCGACATCGTGGAAGTACTGCGGCCCGATGTCCGGCGTCATGATGACGAGCGCGCGCACCGCGGCATCGGTCTTGTTGATGAAGTGATGTGTCGAGCCCCGCGGCGTCGACATCCAGCCGCCCGGCTCGAGGTCGCGCGACACCCCGTCGACGGAATAGCGCAGCGTCCCTTCCAGGACGTAGACGCACTCCTCGTTGTCGGCGTGGCTGTGTGGCGGAGGAACGATGGCCCCCGCAGGCACCGTCATCTCGAACACGCCCAACCCGCCCTTTTCCGCACCATCGACGAGGTAGCGGATCTCGAGTTGGCCTACCTTGATCAATTCGCCGCTCATGACGCTCTCCTGGATTCGTTGCCGGACCGGGTATCGGGTCCGGTGCGAAGAATGTAGATCGTTGCACAAATCTTATAAATGGGGTCTAGTTCAACACACTGTTGCAAGAACATCGCCAATGAAGAGCAGGCTGACCGGCATGAGCGTGTTTGCGGAGGTGGTGGGCGCGAAGAGCTTTTCCGCCGCCGCTGACAAGCTCGGCATCTCAAAATCGCTCGCGAGCCGGGAGGTCAGCGCGCTGGAGCGCTCGCTGGCGGTGAAACTGCTGAACCGCTCGACGCGCAAGCTCAGCCTGACCGAAGCCGGCAGCATCTTCTACGAGCACTGCGTGAACATCCTGCAGGAAGCGGAACTTGCCGAGCGGCGCGTGACGCAGGCTCAGTCCGAGCCGGCCGGAGTCGTGAAGATGACGGCGATCCCGGCGTTCGCGGTGCGGCATGTGTTGCCGGCAATCGTCGAATTCCAGCAGCAGTATCCAAAGATTCAGGTCAGGCTTTCCTGCAGCAATCGCACGGTGGACTTGGGCGCCGAGGGCTTCGACCTTGGCATCCGTTCGTCGCCCCCCGCGCCGGATCTGGTCGCAAGAAAGCTCGCGGCCAGCCGACTCGTCTTGCTCGCCTCGCCGGCATATCTCGCGCAGCGCGGCACGCCGCGTCGGATCGAGGACGTGGAGAAGCACGACTGCGTGTTCTTCCCAATGCTCGCGCCCAAAGGGAACTGGACGTTCCGGCGCAGCGGGCGGAAATACGCGCTGAAAGTCCCGGCTTCATTCGAGACCGATGATTTGGAGGCGGTCCGCGCGGCGATCCTTTCCGGCCTCGGTGTGGGCCTGCTCCCGCTCCACATGGTGGGCGCGGACTTGCGGCAAGGGACCCTCGTGCAGTTGCTGCGGCAGTTCCAGCCGGTGCCCGAGGGCGCCATCTATCTGGTCTATCTGCCTAATCGCATGCAGCCGTCACGGGTGCGGCTGCTTATTGACTTTCTCACCGCGCGCTTCGGACCCGTGCCGCCGTGGGAGGACGGTTGGTAGCGAACGGCGGCGCAGCAGCCAGGTCAGGTGCCAAGAAGCTGACCGTTGCCATCGACAGGAACTGGCCGACCTTGACCGCCGAAGGGGGCGACGACCAACGGCGGCCATGCGATCCATAGCGGTCGGCGCTGGCTCGCTGGCTCGAACGGCCCTCTACGACGCACAGCTGCCCTTGGTCGCCAACAATTGGCTGGCGCTGGACGACCCCCCAAGCCGACACCTCGTCTGTGGGAAAGCTGCCTTTCCAGACCACTACGGCGGCATCAGCGGCGGCCGATTCGAAGGCCCTGGTGACGCCATCGATTGCATCTGACTCCCCGACCGGCCCAGCCGGCGACAGCAGTGGGCGCAGAGCATCCAGCGCCTCGCCGATGTCTCCCTGAGCGGCGGCGACACTCGCGAGAGCTGCGTTCGCTTCGAAGCTCAAGCAAGCGCCGATTTCCAGCGCGACGCGGTGCGAGTGGGCAAAAGCCTGCGCCGCCGGTACGAGTCGGCCCAGCGTCTCCTCGGCGCGGCCCAGGTACAGGGAGGCGGCAACCTCCAGGTCGCGAGCTTGCATCGCCACTGCAGTGTCGAGCGCGCTGCGTGCGGTGGCCAGCGCGTGCGCATCGTCGCCTTGCCACAGCGCCAACTGCGACAAGTTGCACGAAGCCGCGCACTCCATGACGCGATCGCCGTTCTGACGAGCCAGCCGAAATCCCTCTTCCAAGTCACGCCGGCCGCCTGCAAGGTCGCCGAGCCCAACGAGTTTGCCGCCGACATTGACCAGAGCGGCCGCCTCATTCCGCTGGCCACCGATCCGACGCAACATCTCCAGGGACTCGCGGTGCAGCTGGAGTGCACGTTGCTCGTCGCCCCGGCGGTCGGCCAGCACAGCGAGGCTGTTGAGGCAGGTCACTTGCGGCTTGAGCAACCCTCGTGCTCTCGCCCGTTCAAGGTTTTCTGCAGCAAAGCCTGCGCCGCGTCCCAACGGCCCAGGTCCGTCATTGCCAGCCCCACCAGCCTGAGGCTCATCAGCCGAAGCTCGTACAGGTCGTCGTCGGGCTTCGTCGGCGCGGTGCTGCTCGCCAGCGCCGCCTCGGCCAGCGCCGCGGCCCGAGTTGCAAACTGCGCGCACTCGGAATACCGGGCCATGCGCATCGCTCGGGTGGCACGCCGGTGGACGGTATAGGCCCGCCGGGCGTCATCGGCCAGTGTCTCGGCAATTCCTTGCATTGCATCGAGATCCTTCGCCTGGTTCTCACGGTCACCCTGCATCTCGAGTGTGCGCTCGCGCGCCTTCAGCAGCCGCCAGTGCAGCGGGGCTTGGCTCGGGCTGTCCCGGGCCCGGTCCAGCAGAAGCAGTGCCTGCTGAACATGCGCCAGCGCCGGCGCGTGCGCCAGCCGGCCGTCCGCATGCTCGGCCGCGCGGGCGTGGAATTCAGCAGCGTTCGCCTCGTCTCCGGCCTCGGCGTAATGGTCAGCGGTCATGCCCAGGAAGTCACCGGCTCGGGCGCTGTCGCTGTCGCTCTGCGCGGCCAGCCAGTCGGCCAGCTTGGCGTGCAGCGCCTTTCGGCGGCGCCGGAGCACGGTGCCGTAGGTCACCTGGTACAGGAGAGCGTGCTTGAAAGCGTACTACCGCAGGCCGTCGATTTCCGCATCGTGCCGCGGCAGCGCCAGCTCCCGGCGCACCAGACGCGGCAGCGCGGCCTCGGTCTGCGGATCAAGGGCGAAGAGGGCCCGGTCCCAGAACACTTGCCCGATGACGCTCGCTTCCTGCAGCGTCAGCCTTTCGTCTGCGGGCAGGCCATCGAGCCGCGCTTGCAGCACGCCGGTGAGCGTGGAGGGCACCTTGGTGGACAACAGACGCTCGGCGTTCAGTCGCCAGGGGTCGCCCGAGGTGTCGATCACGCCCTGGTCGATCAGCATGCGAACCAGTTCTTCCATGTAGAACGGCTTGCCTTCGGCGCCGCCGGTGATGAGCTCTCTCAGGGCGGCCGGGACTTCTGGCAGCTTCTTGAAGGGCTCGTTCGCCAGCAGCCTGCTGCTGCCTTTATCGAGCGGGTGCAGCTCGATACGTTCGTGCCACCTCCCCGTACCCGGCCAATCAGCACGCCGCTCGAAAAGCGTGGGTCGCGTGAAGGCGAGCATCAACAGCGGCATGTCACGGTTTACCTCGGCCAGGTAGTTCAGGAAGTCGAGGCTCTCGTCATCCGCCCAGTGCAGGTCTTCAAGCTGAAGGATGACCGGCGAGCCGTCCTGTGAGCCGCCATGCACGCTCACCCGGCGGAACATCTGTGCTGCAGCGTGCTGCGCGCGGTTGCGGATCTGCTGGGGTCGTCGAGGATGGCGCGCACATGTGGGCTCTCTTTCCAGTCCAGCCCGATCAGGTGGCCCAACAGGTGGGCCTGTCCTTCAGCGAACTCGGGCTCGTCTGCGAAAAGAGGAATAAGGCCCTGCTCGAACTTGACCTTGGCTTCATCCAGCGTGTCGTCGTCGGCGAGCTGCAGCCGCCAGCCGATGATGTCGCGCAGCAGGCCGAAGGGCTGGTTCTTCGTTTGCGGGCTGGCACGGCCGCGGAACAGATAGACCGTCTCGGGATGGTCTTCCGTCCACGCCTGGAACTCGTCGAGCAGGCGGCTCTTGCCGATGCCGGCCTCGGCAACCACGCTGACGCCTACGAGCCGGCGTTCGGCCAGGAGGCGCCTGAACGCCGCCTGAAGTGCCTGCAGCTCGGCTTCGCGGCCGATCATGCGGGTGGCCACGCCTTCGATGTCGCGCCGCGCGACGCGGAAGGCGCGCGGCTTGGCCTTGCCGACGAGGTAGCTGACGACGGGTTCGTCCAGGCCCTTCACCGTCAGCGGCTCAGGCGCAGAGACCTCGAACAGGCCGCGCACGTGCACGTAGGTGTCGTGGCTGATCCTCAGACCTCCGACCGGTGCAGTCTGCTCATACGGGCGGCAATGTTGACGGCCTGGCCGCGGATGCTTGCGTCGTCGTCAACGCCGCCGCCGAGCAGCACGGCGCCGGTGTGAATGCCCACGCGGAAATTGCAGCCGCTATAGCCGTGAGCACGGAGCACTTCGGTGCCGATGGTTTGGCCGAGCGCGAGTAGGGCGAGGCCGCAGCGCACGGCCCGTTCTGCATCGTCTTCCGCCGCTTCATCTGCACCGAAGGCGGCAAGGATGTTGTCGCCGGCGTACTGGAGCGCGCGGCCGCGGTGGACTTCAACGATGGCCGTACCGCGCGAGAGGGCCCCGTCCATCACCGCGCTGACTTCCTCGGGATCCAGACGTTGGGCCAACGTGGTCGAGCCGACGACGTCCAGAAACAGGATGCTGACTTGCCTCAGCGACTGGGTGGTGTGGGGTGCGATGCTCTGCAGAGCATGCAGTCGGTCCCGCATCGCGCCGAGAGCAGCATCGACCACCGCATCGCCTAGCAAATGGCGCTGAGCTTCGAGGGCGGCCAGGCTCGCCTCAAGTTTTTTCTGTTCAGTGGGCATGCGCGTCGAGAATACCAACAGATCTTGCGGCGCTGTTCATCCCGATGGCTCCGATTGGGCCAAGGAACGGCGGCTTTAGATCGTCTGGTTGAGCGGCTACTTTTTGGCCGCGTCCGGAAGTACGTGAGCGTCAGCTGTTCGGCGTGTCAATGCGAACGACACACCTCAGGCAAGGGACGGAGGCTCAAGGTCGGGAGCGACGCCTCAGTCCGCTGTCAGAAAGCTGACTCGGAGCGCAGCTACGGCAAGCGCATGGCCAGAGACTTGAGGCACCGTCAGTCTCCAGCAGGTCAGTGTTCGACCATGAAAGCGAAGACCGCCGTGTTGTTGGCTGGGGTGTTGCGCGACACGGTAAGAGCGCATGGATGAAGCGATGGGCGGTAGCTGCACTAAAGCGATCGCCATGTGGGGCACACTGTGTGCCGCTAGTACCTCCCTTGTTGCTTTGCTCTGCCTGCCTATCATCTGTTCATGGTCAGCAAGCACGGCACAGCCAGCAGCGCCCAAGCGAAAGCTGAAATGGACGCACGGACAGAGAGCCGAGCACGGGCGATGCTGGGCGAAGCGGCGAGCCTCGCCCCAGCATCGACGAACGGTGATGCTGAACTCGCTGACCACCTCAGTGAGAAAGCGAGAGTCGCGTGGACGAAGAACGGCCTGCTGATTCCATCGACCAACCTCGCTGAAGCGTGGGGAATCACCCGCCGGGCGCTTGACGAGGCAGAAGACAGGTACGAGGTCTTCCTGCTGAAGATCAGGGGCCGGCTATGGGCGCCTGCCGTGTTCGCCAAGCTGAAGCCATCGGCGGCGGCGAAGGTGTGCCGGACGATGTCCGGCGCAGACGAGGTATCGCAGTTGTTCTTCTGGATGCAGCCGCATGGTGCGCTGGGCGGCAAGACACCCGCACAGGCGATACAAGCCGGTCAGTTGGAGCGCGTGCTGGAGATCGCACAAGGCCTGGCGGAAGAGAACGACTGGGTAAATGCGAAGGCTGCTTGACCAGGGCACGTTCGAGAACGCCCTACCTACGTCCTGAGGCGGCCAGCCTGAGGCTTTCGCCCTCCGTGCGCCAGCACGGTTCACTGGCTGCCTCCAGTCTCTCGCTAGCGCTAGCCAGCGCAATGACTAAAGTTGTCTCCAATCGCCGACAGCGGACACTCGTCGCCGTCCGTCTGGCCGAGCAGCGACGGCTGCGATCGACTGCTATCGAGGGGGAGTGACCCCGATGGATCTATTTCTGTTTGCTAGGAACGCTCCGCGAAGCAGCGCGCGCGTGCTGCAACGGTCGGAGAGCCTCCCGCATGTCATGGAATTCACCCAGCGTCGTTTCAAACTTGTTCGGGCTGGAGCGCTCTGCACCTTCCTCCTGCAATCGGCTGGAAGGACTACCGGGCCCATGGCAGGACGCGACACAAGACGATACGCTCGATGCCCCCGAGTTCATGCGCCGGTTCCTGCTGCATGTCTTGCCCGCCAAGTTCCACCGCATCCGCCGGAACACCAGAAAGCACGGGCTTTGCCACTAGGTTCTCTTTCCTACGTGCCATAAAACGCGCCATCGCGAACTCCCTGGCTTTGCCGTGATGGATGGCACTCGGATGGGGACCGTGGAGAGTCGTAGCGACGAGTAGCGGCTGGGCCGATGTACCGTTCGCCCGCATGCCCGTTGCCTCCGCTCTCCTGCTCTGCGTCATCGTCGGCATCAGCGATGGCGACACGTTGACCGCGCGCTGCGACGCAGCCGCTGATGCGCCAGCGCAGACCCTCCGAGTTCGGCTGGCCGAGGTCGACGCGCCCGAACGCCGTCAAGCGTTCGGCCCGCGCTCTCGCGGGCACTTAGCGACGTTGTGCTTCGACCAACACGCGGAGGTGCGACCCATCGGAGCCGGCAGTGGCCTCGACAGGTACGGGCGCACGGTGGCGCATGTGACCTGCAACGGCACCGACGCCAACGCCGAGCAGGTGCGCGCTGGCATGGCCTGGGTGTTCGACCGCTACGTCACTGACCGCCGACTCTACGCGCTGCAGGACGAGGCCCGAGCTGCGCACCGTGGCCTCTGGTCAGATGCGCAGCCGGTAGCGCCTTGGGAGTGGCGCAGGGCCGAGCGGTAACGCCGGCCCACATGTCATCAGTAAAAGGTTGACAACACCCTGGAGGCACATGTCCGCTGAGATTGCTGCCAAGGCCGTTCGATACTTCGCCGGTGCGGTGGCAGCATCGTTCGCCCCGCTCGTGGCTCTTGCGGGTTCTGCAGTCGGCGCAGCCCCGAAGGGCGATGCGACGGCCGTCGCGACGCGCATCATCAAGTACAACTTCCCTGCTTGCCGGCGAGTCAGTCGGAATCCCGGTTCAACAGGTCGCCGCACGGAGCTGGGCGCCCTGGCGACGAAGGCCCTTCAAGGCGGCGTCTGCTCGATGCGCGCTGCATGGTCACCTCCCTGAGAGCCCTTCACGCGGTACCGTGGAGAGAAGCGGCGACCCTCGCTCCACGGCCCGGTCGCGACGTAGCGCCGGGCCGGTTACCGGCTCGTTACCAGCGCGTCGGCGACCGGATCGATCCCGTTGGCGACAATGCTCCACCATCGAAGGCATGGAGCCTGGGTCTTCAAGCGAGGGGGGCCGGGCCTTAGCGCCGCATGGCCGGTCTGCTCACCCGATGGCTTGCGCGCAAAGGACATGGCGTGCCGAGCTAAGTAGACTGCGTCCACATCTGAACATGAACCCATCACCCATGAACAAGCCTGCTCCCGCGACGGCAACGCCCACCGGACGCCTGCGTGCGTGCGCAAGCCTCCTGCTGCGTGGCGGGCTCGTTGCCGGGCTCGCCGTTTCGGCCGCGGCCGCCGGGGCGCAGACCACGGTGACGCTGTACGGTGGCGCGCGCGGCGGCGGCGACTTCGAGGACGCCAGCGGCAACGGGAGCACCTTCAAGCTCGACAGCGGCGCGGCAGTCTCGGCAAGCGTCGACTGGCAGCTCGACGACGGGCGGCAGGGGCAGGTCTTCTATTCGTTCCAGCGCAGTGCGCTCCCCGGCCGCGCATTCGGTCAGCCCGCCTCGGTGGCGGTCAACATCAGCTACCTGCACCTCGGCGGGCGTGTCTTCTTCGACGGCGATCCGAGGCGCGGTGGCGGCTACGTCGTCGGCGGGCTCGGCGCCACGTTCTTCTCGCCCGGGCTTGCCGGGCTGTCCGACGAAGTGCGCCCGTCGGGCAACATCGGCGTCGGCTGGCAGTGGACGCTCGCTCCCAATGTCGCGTTGCGCACCGAGCTGCGCGGCTACCTGAGCGTGATCAACGCCAGCGGCGAGTTCTTCTGCTCCGGCGGCTGCGTGGTCTCGCTTCGAGGCACGACCCTCTTGCAGGCCGAGGGCCTGCTGGGCTTGTCGATCGGGTTCTGATCCGACGAGATTCCAGCTGCCGATTGGATGCGTTCTTCGGGGACACCTCAGGAGACGACGCTCGTGATCATGACTCGCAGCCACCCTGGCGCAAGGCGCCAACGCCTGTCGATTCCAGTTCAGCACGGCTCCAGCGTGCGCGGTTGACGAGGCAGGAGGCTCGATGGAGCCATAGACCGGGGGGTCCATGAAGGGAACTTCATCGAATCGCTTCGTCAGCGCGCAGCAACACCGACAGCGGGATCCGCATCCGTGGCTTCTCTTCCAACGCGATCACCGACGCCCTGCGCGGTACAGACTTCGATACGAAGATCGATGTCATGTTGCCGCTGCTTGACGTGTCCGTTCCGGAGCGTATCCGCAACATGGCTCTGCAGTGCAAGGCCATCCGCAACTTGGTTGTTCACAACAAGGCCACGCCGAAACTCATGACTGATGTTGGGATCAAACCGAGTGATGGCGAAGTTGCTGGCGAGCGGGCTGATCGGTTCTTCGTTGAGAACCCGATAGATCGGATCAGAACTGACATTCAGAAGTTCGTGGACGAAGGGATCAGCGAGAGCACGGACCTGCAGGGGGCTCATCGCCTGCTTGTTAAGTACTATGAACATGGCGAGGCTTAACCGACGGATATCCGTCAGGACTACGGCTCTAGTCGACCTTCGCCATCACCGAAGCCAGTCCTGACGCAGGTTCGCGGACCTCGTCTCGCCCAACTCGATCTCCGCTGCGAGTCGAGCCGCTGCTCGATGAACCGCGCTCGCCACTTGCACACCGTCTGCTGCGAGACGCGCTGGCGTGCCGCCACCGTCTTGTTGTCGGCGCCGTCGGCACACCCGAGCACGATTCGCGCACGCAGCGCCATCGCCTGCGCGGTCTTGCGTCGCAGCGTCAATGCCATCAGCTGCTCTCGCTCCAAATCGCTCAACGCCAATTGCGCCGTCGGTCTTCCGCTCATCAAAGCCTCGCCGCGTGCCACGCTACACGACAGACTCCAGGAGCGGATAATGGTTCAACTAACTTATAACTCATCACACTAGGAGCACGTAGTTGCTCTGATGCGAACGCAGTCCGACAGGTGCTCGGGTCCGTTCAACGGCGCAATGAGAGGCTGACTCTACGATCGGTTCCGCCGCGCGACGAAAGACCCGACCACCGCGCGCGTCGACACGCCCGGACCCGCGCCTTAGATCGGCTTCGCTGCGCGCGAAGCCGAACCTTCGAAGCCGTCACCGCACCCGTTGCGCTGACGGCTTCTTCACGTCAGACCCGGCCGCCGTTCGGCAAGGGCGGCCGGGCGCGTTCGGCCGGGCAGAGTCGCCACGTCCCGCGCGTGCCCGCGTGGTAGTCGAACTGCTGACCGCCCGCGTCGACGCGAATACGGTAACCCGGGATCAGCGCCTGCGTGTACATGCGGTCCGGTTCCGGGCAGCCGAGCGATCCGTCCGACCAGGTGACGGCGCCGGCCTCGAGGATGCGCACGCGACTGGCGTCGACGCCGCTGCGGCGCGCTGCGTCGTCGGAAACCGTGCGGATCAGCGACTGCAGGTCGGTGCCGCTGGCCGCTGGCCCGGGAGTCGTCGGCGCGGTAGTCATCGGTGCAGGCCCGACAGGGACGGAAACCGCCGGCGCACATCCGCCGAGCAGAACAAGCGCGAGGAATGGGATCGCCGCTGCGACGTGCAGCCGGACCGATGGCTCGTGAGCGCCGGTATCGAACGAAGCCATGCCGTCATCCTGAACGAGCCGTTTTGCTGTAGGTCGTGGCGCCGTCCGCGGATCGAGCCCGCTACGGCCGGTCAACCGTTGCCGTGACCGCCCGTTGAATGACCCAGACCGTCGACAGCCGCCGGTTGATTCATCCTACTTTGAAAGAGTCCGACATGAACAAGATGCTTGCCACGCTGATCTCGGGGCTGTTCGCCACCGCTGCATTCGCCCAGACCACCGCGCCCGCCGCCACCCCGCCGGCCGTCGCCAAGGCGGAAGCCAAGGCCGACAAGGACGTTGCCAAGGCCAAGGCCGATGAAGCCAAGACCGCGACCAAGGCCGACGGCAAGGTCGCGAAGGCCGAAGCCAAGGCCGGCGAGAAGAAGGCCGATGCCCATGCCGATGCCGCCGACAAGAAGCACAAGGCGATGGACAAGGCAGCCAAGGCCGATCCGGAAGACAAGATGAAGGCTGAAGCCAAGGCCGACAAGACGGTGGCCAAGGCCGACGAGAAGGCGACCAAGAAGATGGTCAAGGCCGACGAGAAGACCGACAAGGTCAAGGCCGATGCGAAGGCCGACAAGGCCGAAGCGAAGGCCGAGACGACCGCAGCGAAGGCGAAGGCCGCCGCCGACGTGAAGGCGTCGACCACCAAGTAATCGGCGCGAGGCCGATCCGAACCGGCA
>Ga0207659_10002335_pt1 | contig 11288 bp, 10 predicted proteins | sample KBSM43metaG_FD_184330 | JGI IMG/M metagenome (GOLD analysis project Ga0207659, IMG submission 184330) | Miscanthus rhizosphere microbial communities from Kellogg Biological Station, Michigan, USA - KBS M4-3 metaG (SPAdes) (version 2) | ecosystem: Host-associated > Plants > Roots > Rhizosphere >...
GGCACGGGCCTGATCGCCGGCCGGTTCATGCAGGGCGGGCCGCGGATCACGGACCGCAAGTCGGACCTGTTCGACGCGAACATCGGTCTCGAAGGCGTGACCAAGTATTTCGACTGGGACTTCGCCATCGGCCACGGCGAAAGCCACGTCAAGAACAGCGACCGCAACTACTACGACGCGAACAAGTGGGCGGACGCCACGGGCAACGGCCTCATCGACCCGACCGTCACGACCAACGATCCGGCCTTCGTCGAGAGCCTGAAGGTAAGCCCGGTTCGCGACGGCAAGTCGAAGGTCGATTTCGCCGATCTTCGCGCGCGTGGCCAGACGTCGTACTCGCTGCCTGCCGGCAACATCGGCTGGGCGGTGGGCACGTCGTGGTGGAAGGAGTCGCTCAACGACACCCCGGACCCGCTGACGCAGGCCGGCGAAGTCGTCGGCAGCATCCAGCAGTCGCTGGTCGACGCCAGCCGCAATGCATACGCGGTGTACGGCGAAGTGAACGTGCCGATCGTGAAGACCCTCGAGCTCCAGGGCGCGCTCCGCTACGACCATTACTCGAACGCGTCGAAGACGTCGCCGAAGATCGGTCTGTACTGGACGCCGTTGAAGCAACTGGCGTTCCGCGCGTCGTATACGGAAAGCTTCCGCGTACCGAGCCTGAAGCAACTGTATGGCGCCCAGGAACAGGGCGCCGGCGACATCACCGAGGATCAGGACTGCGTGCTGATCGGCTTGGAGCCGGGCTGCGAGGTAGCGTTCTTCCAGGTGAACGGTTCGAACCCGGGCCTGAAGCCTGAAAAGGGCAAGACGTACAACCTGGGCATGGTGACGGACGTGGGTCCGTTCTCGGCGACCATCGACTGGTGGCGGATCGACAAGGACGACGCGATCACGACCCCGACGATCACCTCGGCGCTGCAGCAAGGGCTCTTCACCCGGGACGAGAACGGGCGCCTGCTGGTGTTCACCAACCTGCAGAACGTCGCGCAAAGCAAGACCGAGGGCGTGGACGTCGATGCGCGCCTGAGATTCCCCGGCACGATCGTCGGCAACGTCACGATCCGCGACGCCGCGACGTACTACATCACGCAGGCGACGCGGGAAGCCGGCGGCGAGTGGGCGGACTTCAACGGGACGTACGCGCTGCCGCGCTGGCGCAACGTGTTCTCGATCAGCACCGAGTGGCAGGCGTGGGAAGCGAGCCTGTTCATCCGGACGATCGATGGGTTCATCGACACGCCGAACCCGTGGACAGCCAGTGATCCGGGTCTCGTCGAAGGCGTGCGCAAGGTCGGTACGAACGACCAGTGGGACATTTCCACCGCCTACACGGGGTTCAAGAACTGGCGCCTGAGCGGTGGCATCATCAACCTGTGGGACAAGACGCCGCCGTACAGCCGCACCAACGCCGTGAACAACCAGTACGAGCAGGTAGGCTTTGCTCCGCTGTACACGGCACGCGGCCGCTTCTTCCACGTCGAGGCGACGTACACGTTCAAGTAACCTCATCAGGCCGCGGCGAAAGCTGCGGCGCGTCACCTTCTCCGCCGTGTTCCGACCGCGAGGTCGGCACGGCGGTTTTCATTGGCGCATCGCCGGCGCGATAATGCGGAAGGAATCGAAGCGGTCCTTTGTTCACCTGCCTGACTACCGGGAGAATGCGATGAACCGATCGAACCTCATGCTGATCGCAACGCTCGCCCTGACGGGCTGCGCGACGTACGGCCCCACGTGGAGCGAGATTTCAGGTGACCGCTACACACAAACGACGATCAACCGCGCGCCGGCGCTGATCGAGAAGGTGGATGGCTACAGCGCCTACCCAAGCTATCCGATCAAGCTCGACCCCGGCTCGCACGAGATCGTGCTGCAGGGCGCCTCGCGCTGGCCGGGGGGCGCGCCGCTGCGGACGATGACGCTGAACCTCGAGCCCTGCAAGCGCTACTACCTCAACGCGCAGTTCGATGCACCAGGGCAGCCGCGGTGGGAGCCTGTTGTCGACTACGTCGAGGCCATCGCCGGCTGCCGTACCGCCACGGGTTAACGCACAGTTCAACAATCGAGCTCGCGTCGCGCGCGCGCAACGTCGCGCGCGGGACCCCTTCCCGCACGGATTCCGTTGCTCCGCGCGGGCCTTGGACGGGTCGCGGCCTGCGGCGCCTGCGCAGCGATTGGCTAATTTGCAACACAACGGCGGAAATCGCCGGCTGCTACCTAGGGTTTGGTTGCCCCCCAAAACGCGCGGGCGGTAACGTTGACAGTGTGCCGGTTCCACGGCCCAAGTCACGTTTCCCTGTCGTTCCACATCCTGGGGGTTACCAATGGAGTTCAAGCGCAACAAGGTCGCAACTGCGCTCGCTTGCCTTTTGGGCGCGGGCGGAGTGGTGTGGCTGCCCAATGCTGTCGCGCAGGCCGTCAATCCGGATGTTCCGTCGTCGACGCGGCCGCCGGCCCCGGACATCCGCGTCGATGTCACGGGCAGCAACATCAAGCGGGTCGAAGGCGAAGGTGCGCTGCCCGTAACGATCATCACGCGGGATGAGATCCAGCGCTCCGGTGCGACGACCGCGGCAGAAGTGTTGCAGCTGCTCTCGTCGAACAACAGCAGCAGCGCGGTGAATCTTACGAGCGCCGTTGGCGCGACGACGTTCTCGGCGCAAACGGCGTCGCTGCGCGGTCTTGGCGGTGGCCGCACGCTCGTGCTGTTGAACGGCCACCGGCTCGAAGGCTTCGCCGGCGAGATCACCGGCGTGCAGGGCGTGAACCTGGCGGCTGTGCCGTTCGCGGCGATCGAGCGAGTCGAGGTGCTGAAGGACGGCGCGTCCGCCATCTACGGCTCCGACGCGATCGCGGGCGTGATCAACTTCATCACGCGCAACGACTACACCGGCGCCGAAGTCACGGGCTTCTACGGTTCGCCAACCCGCGGCGGCGGCGGCGAGCAATGGCAGGGCAGCGTCTCGGCCGGCTGGGGCGACCTGAACAAGGACCGGTGGAACGCCTTCATCTCGGGTTCGTACAACGAGCAGAAATCGCTCGACCAGAATCGGCGCGACTTTTCGAATTCTTCCTACATCCCCGAGATCGGTCTGGTTGGGATCTCCAGCAATACGTTTCCGGGGCGGATCACGACCGGCGGTATCGGGGTCGTTTCGAACGGCCAGCTCGCAGCACCGAACAACTGCGGCTTTGCCACGTTCTTCCCCGATCTTGAAGGCTGTTACTTCGATCCGTCACGGACCCCCGGCGTCAACATGATCGCCAACGACAAGCAGTACAACCTGTTTGCGTCCGGCCGCTTCCAGATCAACAGCAACTGGCAGGCGTACCTGCAGGGCAATTACTCGCATGACGAGACGCATCTCGTCATTCAGCCGGGTCCCGTGTCGAGCATTTTCACGTACGGACCGCTGAACAACATCCCCACGACGATCACGCTGCAGCCGACGAGCCCGTTCTATCCGCACCAACTCGCAGCGGACGCGGGTGTGGATGGCGAGCCGCTCGACGTGCGCTACCGGACGCTGGAGAACGGCTTCCGCGACACGACGGATACCAACGAGCACTTCAATGTCGTCGGCGGCTTCAAGGGCAACTGGGCCCACTGGGATTGGGACGCTTCGCTGTTCTATAGCGAGGGCAAAACCAAGCAGCGCCTGAATGGCGGCTTCCAGGACTATACGAAGCTGCTGCCGTTGCTGAACAGCGGAAGGGTCAACCTGTTCGGCTTCAACACACCCGAAATCCACGATGAACTGCTCGCAACCAACTTCGTCGGTGACACCTTCCACGGCACGACGAAGAGCTACGGCGCGCAAGTCGTGACATCAGGCGAAATCTGGAAGCTGCCTGCGGGTCCGCTCGCGCTGGCTGGCGGTCTGGAAACGCACAAGGAAGAATTCGACCAGATCTTCGTCGAGGCGCTGAACGAAGGCAACATCACCGGGTACGGCGGCCCGATCAAGTCGACGGAGGGCAAGAACCGCACGCAGTGGGCGGTATTCGGCGAGTTGAACATCCCGATCGTCAAGACGCTCGAAGGCAACGTCGCGGTCCGCTACGACCACTACAGCGATTTCGGCAGCACGACGAACCCGAAATTCAGCCTGCGGTGGCAGCCGCTCCAATCCGTTCTGGTCCGCGGCTCGTATGGCACGGGCTTCCTCGCTCCGACGCTGTATCAGAGCTTCACGCCGCAGTTCGGCGGTGTGTCGCTGCCGGGGCAGACCGACCCGATCCGCTGCCCGGTCACCAACGACACCGGTCTCGACTGCGACACCCAGTTCAACGTGCTCTTCGGCGGCAACGCGCAACTCAAGCCGGAAGAGTCCGAGCAGGCGACGCTGGGTTTCGTGTTCGAGCCCATTCCCGGCGCGTCGTTCAGCATCGACTACTTCAAGATCAACCTGAAGAACGCGATCCAGACGGGCATTGCCGTTCCGACGATCCTGGCAGACCTCAGTCAGTTCGGGTCCCTAGTCACGCGCGGCCCGGACGATCCGAATTTCCCCGGGCTACCGGGACGGATAACCTCGATCGACCAGACCTATATCAATCTGGGCGCCGAGCGGATCCAGGGCCTCGACATCGAAGCGCATTACCGTGCGCCGACGACGGACTGGGGCAGGCTGTCATTCAACCTCGCGGGCACGTACTACCTGCGCTACGACGTGCAGCGACCCGACGGTTCGTACTACGGCCAGGTCGGCAACATGCTGAACAGCATCCTCAACAGCCTCAACACCGGCGTGATACCGCGCTGGAAGCACTACGCATCGATGACGTGGGATCAGGGCCCGTGGTCCGCCACAATCGCCCAGACGTACCAGACGTCGTATACCGACTACGCGTTCGACGGCACGTCCGACGACTGCTGCGCGCGGACGGTGGGAGGCATGAGCATTTGGGACCTCCAGGGTTCGTACACCGGCTTCAAGAACTGGAAGCTCGCGCTTGGGGTGAAGAATATGTTCGACACGAACCCGCCGAGGTCGAACCAGCAGGGCACGTTCGTGGTGGGGTTCGATCCGACGTACTACGATCCGCGCGGGCGGTTCGTGTACGGCGCGGTCACGTACACGTTCAAGTAACGAGGCTTTCGAAACATCATACAAGGGGGGCTTCGGCCCCCTTTTTTTGTGCGACGCCATGCCGGCCGGCGGCGCGTTGCACTATGCTAGCGGCCTTTCGGACGCGCTCGCGCGTGTCGCAACGACGCTCAGGCGATTGCTGCGCCGCTGCGCAAAGCGTCGATCGCTCGCAATCGAGGACATGACGATGAAGAATTTTCTGGTGGGCGTAATGCTGGTCGTGCTGTCGGTATCCGCGCCCGCGGCCCTCGGGCAGGGGAATGCCGGCGACGGAACGGATCTGCAGGCGCTGCGGCAAGTCGTCAAGAACGACAAGCACGCGTTCGTGGAATCGGTGATGAATCTGACGGCCGCTGAAGCGAAGCGCTTCTGGCCGATCTACGACGAGTATCAGCAGACGCTCGACAAGGGCCTGCGTCGTCGCGTCGTGGCGATGCAGGGTTTCATGTTCCGCGACAAGCCGGTGACCAACCTTGCCGCCAAGCAATATGCGACCGAGATGCTCGCGATCGACGAAGCGGAAGTCAAGGCGCGGCGCTCGATGCGCAACCGCGTGATGCGCGCGCTTCCAGCCGTCAAGGCCGCGCGTTACATGCAGCTCGAGGAAAAGATTCGCGCGGTGCAGGACTACGACGCCGCCGCCGCAGTGCCGCTCGCGCGATAGACTGGATCGTTCAGCGTTCCGAAGGATGGGGCACGGTGAGTTCGCCGGTCAGCTTGCGAGATTGCGGCGGGACTGCGTGTGCGTGCTCACGACGGGTACGAGCTTCGTCGTGCGCAGTGCGACGACGTCGATCGACGTGGTAAGCGTGCCCGCATTCGCGCTCGTCGGTTGCGCAGCCGTGGAGGTAGACGCCACGCTGACGTCGTGGCTCACCGAGTCCAGCGACGCGGGTGCGAGCACCGCTACGGCGAGCGTTGCAACGCTCATGAATGCGGCGGCGACACCGACGAGCGTGCGGGAGGTGGCGGGGTGGTAGCTGTTCATTGCGGTCTCCTGGGTTTTCATGTTGTTGCTGCAAGGTTCGATGCATTCGCCGGTCGATTCGGATTCAACGCGATGGCGGCGCGGTGGTGAGTCGTTCGTGTTTGGCATGGGTGCATCGTAGGCAGCCGCCCGGACGCCCGCAATGCGCTCGCGACGAGCCGCGCAAATCGCGGATGCAAGGCCGTTTGCGGCCGACAGGCCGCATCGGAGGGTTCGCGAAACCGTCGACGCCCGGTTTCGGGCGGCGGTGGACTTCCCCGCATTTTTGTGTAGAATCCGCGACTTTCCGGCGATGCTATGGCCCGACGTTCGCGTGGCCAGCACCCGGGTGCGCCCCCAACGGGCTTCCTGTCGTATCGCTGGATCGGATTCTCCGGTGCCGCAACGCCGAAGCCTGTCGTACCCCCGTTGCATGAGTGCGATGCTGGCCCGCCCGCAGCGTTTTGCGGGTGACGGGCCAATAGTCGTGGCTCCGGCATTGCCGTCCTGTTACATCGTAGTCAGTGACCAACACTCGCGTGGAGAGAACATGTTGAAGATGACCCGTCTGGCGATGCTCGCCACGGCCCTGGTGCTGGCGATGCCCGCGGCGCTCGCGCCGTCCGTCGCGTCCGCGCAAGGGCAACCGGCGCCCGCCGCGACGCCCGCAACGCCCCCCGCCGCACCGGCGGCCACAACGCCGCCGCCAGCCCCTGCCGCCGCGGCACCGGCGGCCAAGGTCGGTGAGAAGACCACCGAAATCATCGAGAACCCGTACGGCCTCGAAGCGTTGTGGAAAGGCGGCGACCTCGTCGCCCGGATCACGCTCGGCATCCTGGTCATTATGTCGATGGGGAGCTGGTACGTGATCATTACGAAGCTGTTCGAGCAGGCGCGCATGGGTGCGCAGGCGCGAGCGGCCGAGAAAACGTTCTGGACCGCCCCATCGGTGCAAAAAGGCGCTACCGGCCTGAAGGAGGGGAGCCCCTATCGCTTCATGGCCGAATCCGGTCTCGAGGCGACGAAGAAGCACGAGGGACTGCTGGGCGGCGTCGACATGAATGCGTGGATCAGCATGTCGATCCAGCGGGCGATCGACAACATCCAAGCGCGGACGCAAGATGGCCTTGCGTTTCTCGCGACCGTTGGCTCGACGGCGCCTTTCGTCGGGCTGTTCGGGACGGTGTGGGGGATCTATCACGCGCTGACCGCGATCGGCATCGCCGGCCAGGCGTCGATCGACAAGGTCGCCGGCCCGGTCGGAGAAGCGCTGATCATGACAGCGATCGGTCTTGCCGTTGCAGTGCCCGCGGTGCTCGGCTACAACTGGCTCATCCGCCGCAACAAGACTGCGATGGACCGCGTGCGCAGCTTCGGTGCCGACTTGCACGCGGTCCTGCTGTCGTCGCGGCATTCGCCGGCGGTGGCCTGACCGGCGCCCGAACCCTTCGGAGGGTGCAACCATGTCGATGAACGTCGGCTCGGCCGATGACGAAGAAGACGCGATCTCGACGATCAACACGACGCCGCTCGTCGACGTCATGCTCGTGCTGCTGATCATCTTCCTGATCACCGTGCCGGTCGTGCGGATGACGGTTCCGGTCGAGTTGCCGAAGGAGCGCAACGAGATCCGCGAGACGAAGCCCGAGAACATCGTAATCTCCGTCGATTCGCAGGCGCGCATCTACTGGAACGAGCTGCGGATGCCGAACACCAACGCACTCGTCGAGCGGTTGAAGAAGGTCGCCGTGCTGACGCCGCAGCCCGAGGTGCAGATCCGTGGCGACGGTCGCTCGAATTACGAGGGCGTCGGGCGCGTCGTCTATGCCTGCCAGCGCGCCGGTATCGCCAAGATCAGCTTCATCACCGAGCCGCCGCCGCGCGCCGCCGCGAGCTGACGTCTTTTCTACCGGTTAGGACTTCCAATGGCGATGAACGTAGGCAGCCCGGGTCGCTCCAGCGATATGGACGTGATGATCGACATCAACACGACCCCGCTGATCGACGTGATGCTCGTGCTGCTCGTGATGCTGATCATCACGATTCCGATCCAGCTGCACTCGGTCAATCTCAACCTGCCGACCGGCAATCCGCCACCGCCGCTCGTGCTGCCCGAAGTGGTGAAGCTCGACATCGACGACCAGAGTCGCGTGTACTGGAACGGCGAAGTCGTCGACGATCGCGCGACGCTCGAGTCGAAGATGAGCGCCTCCGCGCAGGAACAGGTGCAGCCCGAAGTGCACCTGCGGCCCGACAAGCAGGCGAAGTATTCGGTCGTCGCCGGCGTCATGGCGTCGGCGCAGCGCCTCGGCCTGACGAAGATCGGCATCGTCGGCAGCGAGCAGTTCATCGAGTAGCGGCGCGCCGGCCAGGTCCGGCAACCGGCTGCAGGAGCTCCCAGTAATGGATTTCGCACGACAACAACGCGATCCGGCCCGGCACCTCGTCGGCATCACGTTCGTCATCCTGATTCACGTGCTCGTGATCTGGGCGCTGATGAGCGGGCTCGGCCAAAAGGTGATCGAGGTCGTCAAGAAGCCGATGACGGCGAAGATCATCGAGGAGATCAAGCCGCCGCCGCCGCCCCCGCCACCGCCGCCGCCACCGCCGAAGCGGGTCATCGAGCCGCCGAAGGTCGTCATCGAGCAGCCGTTCGTGCCGCCGCCCGAAATTCCCGTTCCCGCGCCGCAGGCGCCGGTGATCGCGAACGTGGCGCCGACTCCGCCGCCGGAGCCCGTGGCCATCGCACCGCCGGTCATCGCGGCACCGCCGGCACCCGCGCCGGCAAAGCCTGCGATCCGCCAGGGCGTCTCGTGCTCGAAGCGCGACGCGCCGACGTTCCCGCGTGAGGCGATCCGCGCGAAGATTCAGCGCGGCCGTGTCAACGCGATCCTGACGATCGACGAAAAAGGCAATGTCGCGGAGGTGAAGATCGCGTCGTCGGATCCGCCGCGCGTGTTCGATCGCGCGGTGCAGGACACGCTGTCCGAGTGGAAGTGCGTCGGCGAGGGAAGCCGGTATCAGGCGTCCGTCGAGATCAACTTCACGCTGAAAGACGAATGACGAGGAAAAGTTTCGCGACCTGCGGTCGCACGATACTTTTCCTCGGGTAGTTTTCCACGCTTGGCTCGGGACGGCCCGTCGCCGAGCGTGCCGCAACCGCGGAGGGCGCGTCGTTCGCGTCTCGCTGCGATGCGCTCGCCGCTCGGTCACGCGCGCGATGCGCGGCAACCTGCTGGCAAGCGGGGCCGTTTCTGGTGCGTCTAATCGCGTCGCAGCGCGACTGCTGCGGCGGTCCACGACGCGGCGCCGAACGCCACGACCATGAACGCGACGGTGGACAGCGCGAACGGTCGCGCCGCAAACAGCTTGTACGCCGCGCGCGCGACATCGAACGCGACGCCGGGCAGCGCTACCGCGAGCAGCAGACCCGCGACCACCCACAAGGCCGCGACGGCGGGACGCCGCCATGCCGGCAGCGCGCTCGCCACCAGCGGCAGCTTGTGCATGACGCGCGCGGTAAATCCCGCGTCGTCAATGTAATCGCCTGAATGCTCGGCGGCGTCGAACCGCAGCAGGCGATCCATCCAGTCCGCTGACGGATCGGGCGAGTCGGATGCGTTCGGGCTGACAGTGTTCATCGCGTTCTTACGCCGGCTGTGCCGGACCCCACGCGGCGAGCGCACGCTTCAGCTTCGCCTTGCCGCGCAACACGTGAGTCTTGACCGTGCCGACGGGGCAGCCGAGCACGTACGCGGCCTCCTCGTGCGACAGGTCGTTATGGTAGCACTGGACGATCGCCGCCCGCTCGGCGTCCGACAGCACCGCCATCGCGCGTTCGAGGTCGATTCTCATCGTCGTTCCCGCCGCGTGGTCGGCTTCCCACGAATGCGGCGAATCCGCCGCGTCGGCGTCGCTGTCCGCCACGTCGTCATCGCGATCGCCAAGCAGTTCTTCCTGCCGCTTGCGCGCCTGCGCGAGCCAGCAGTTGGTCGCGATCCGGTACAGCCATGTCGAAAAGCGCGCTTCCTGCCGGAACGATTTCAGGTTGCGCCATGCGAGCACGAATGTGTCCTGCGCCAGATCGTCCGCCAGCGCGTGGTTGCCCGCCGTCAGCTTGCGCAGGCATGCCCGCACTGCCGACTGGTGCCGCTTGACGAGCTCGGCGAACGCATGCCGGTCGTCGCCAACCAGGCATCGCGCAATGAGCTGGGCGTCGGTGACGTCCGCAGACGCTGCCTTCGCGGCCATCGGTCACGCCGGGCCGCGGGGTCGCGGCTGCGCCGCGTTCCCGCAACGCGGGGCGGTCGCCGGAGCGGCTCGGGTCATGCATCGGGACCATCGTTGTACGCGGCTTTCCATCGAGTCATTTACGCACCACCGGCCGGCGGCGTGCCCGAAGGATCGCGCTGCGGCATCCGCGTGCGGTCCTCCAGGTACCACAACAGGCAATAACCGAGACCGACGAACAGCAGGATGAGACCGACGCTGTTGGGCGAGGCGTCGTCGAACATCGACCAGGCGGATAGTCCGAGTCCGGCGCCCGTCAGGATCACGCCCTTGCGCAGGTCGGACCACACGGTGCGCCGTTGCAATGCGCGGGCATGCTCGTAGGCGGGGGGGCCCGCCGGGGCGGCAGTGGCAGTGGCCGCCAGCGATGCGGCGTTGCCCGAGGCGACGGCCTCCATTGCCGTGACCGGCGGCACGATGCCGCGCTCGGCCAGCTTCAGCATCGTCTCGTTGGCCATCCGGTTCTTGCGCATCTTGTACCAGATCAGCAACACGATGATGAGCAGCGGGACGAGAAACACCAGCAGCACCGTCAGGAACACCAGACCGGCGAGCCAAGGTGCATCCTGTACGAACTGCTCGAAGGAGTCATATTCGCGATCGCGACCCAGCACGCCCACATGCACGCGCTTGCCGCCCTTCTCGATGATGATCGTGCGCTTGCCGACGGTGCTCCGGCCCTTGTCGGGTGCGTCCTCGTCGACATCCGCGTCGGCATCCGGGGCGTCGGCATCCGGCGTCGCGGCGGGTGGGACCGGCGGCGCGGCCGCGGCGGGCGCTGCGGGCGCTGCGGGTACGTTGGCCGACCGGGAGCCGGTTCCCGCTGCGGCCTTGCCGGACTCCTTCGCCGGTTCGGCTTGTACGATGACAATCGCGGGGCCGGCCGCCAGCACAGTCGGCATGTGTGGCGTCAGCGCCGTCACGAGCCCGAGCGCCAG
>Ga0207659_10002344_pt1 | contig 11278 bp, 7 predicted proteins | sample KBSM43metaG_FD_184330 | JGI IMG/M metagenome (GOLD analysis project Ga0207659, IMG submission 184330) | Miscanthus rhizosphere microbial communities from Kellogg Biological Station, Michigan, USA - KBS M4-3 metaG (SPAdes) (version 2) | ecosystem: Host-associated > Plants > Roots > Rhizosphere >...
CCCACCGACAGGAAACGGACGATCAGCTTGACGTCGTCGTCGAGCGGCTCGAGCGCCGTCACCGTGCCGACGCCGAACGTGGGGTGCCGCACCCGCAGGCCGACCTTCAAGCCGTTCGGCACGGACTGATCCTCGTCCTCGTAGCGGTACACGGGCGTGTCTTCCTTCTTCCGCCGTCCGTAGCCCTCCCATCGATTACCCCGAGGCGCCGCGTACGCGTTCGTCGAGCCGAATGACATGGCCGACGGCACGGTCTCCATCAGGTTCGGCGGGATTTCGTCGATGAACCGCGACGGTTCAGTGCTCTGGTAGTCGCCGTATACCCGCCGCCGCGCCGCCGAGGTCAGCACCAGGCGCCTCTGGGCCCGCGTGATGCCGACGTAGCAGAGCCGCCGCTCCTCTTCGAGCTCGGCTTCGTCGTCGGCCGAGCGGGAGTGCGGAAACAAGCCCTCTTCCAGCCCGGCGATGATGACGACAGGGAATTCGAGCCCCTTGGCGCTGTGCATCGTCATCATCAGCACGTGGCTGTCCTTCGACCCGGCCTCTTCATCCGCGTCCGACAGGAGCGAGAGCTGATCGACGAACCCGGCCAACGAGGGCTCCGCCGCGCGGCTCTCGTACTCACGCGCGGCCGACACGAGCTCCATGAGGTTTTCGATCCGGCCCTCGGCTTCTTCGCTGTGTTCCTCGCGCAGGTCCTTGAGGTATCCGCTGCGGTCGAGCACTTTGCCGAGCAGAAGAGCGACTGACGGCTCCCCCGCCGCCACGGCCGTCAACTCGACGAGCAGGTCCCTGAAGCCGGCGAGCGCGGTCACCGCCCTTGGTGCCAACTTCCGCCGCTCGACTGCCAATGTGAGCCTGGCCCAGAGCGACGTGTCGCTCGCCACCGGCTGCAGGCCCGCGAGCAGCGGCGGCAGGTCGTCATCGGGTCCGACCTCGACGGCATCGAGCGACTCCATCACGCCCTTGCCGATGCCGCGCGCCGGCACGTTGATCACCCGTCGCAGGCTGACGTCGTCGTGCGGGTTGAGCACCAGGCGGAGGTACGAGAGCGCGTCCTTGACTTCTCTGCGTTCGTAGAACCGGACACCGCCGATGATCCGATACGAGATGCCGGATCGGCGCAGCGCGTCTTCCACCGTTCGCGATTGCGCGTTGGTTCGATATAGCACCGCGGCAAGGTTCTCGGCATCCTCGCGGAGCGCCTGGCGGCAGGTGCGTGCGATGTATTCCGCCTCGTCGAGGTCGTCTCCCGCACGGTAATAGAGAATGCGCGCGCCGCCGACCTGCTCGGTGTAGAGACGCTTTTCCTTGCGGTTCTTGTTCTGCGAAATGACGGCCGACGCCGCGTCGAGAATCACCTGGGTCGAGCGGTAATTGCGCTCCAGGCGCACGACGGTCGCTTCGGGAAAGTCGCGTTCGAAGTCGAGGATGTTCCGCAGGTCCGCGCCGCGCCACTTGTAGATGGACTGGTCGGGATCGCCGACGACGGCCAGATTGCGGTGAGCGGACGCCAGGCGCTGGATCAACAGGTACTGCGGACGGTTGGTGTCCTGGTACTCGTCCACCATGACGTAGCGGAACTGCTCGGCGTACTTCCGGCGGACCGGTTCCGCCTTCTCCATCAGCTCGACGGTATAGAGCAGGAGATCGTCGAAATCGAGCGCCCGCGCGTCCTTGAGCGTGCGCGTATACATCGCGTAGAGCTTGCCGAGGTGCTGGTCGCGGGGATTCCAGGAGCTTTCGAACACCTCCGGGCCCTCCATGCGATTCTTCGCGTGGCTGATGCGCGACAGCACCATGCGCGGCTGGGTCGCCGAGTCGTCGATGCCCAACTCCTTCAACCCCTGCTTGACCACCGACAGCTGATCGTTCGAGTCGTAGATGACGAAGTCGCGCGACAGGCCGACGTGTGGGGCCTCCCGCCGCAGGAGCCGGGCGCAGAGCGCGTGGAACGTCGAGATCCACATTTTCCGGCAGTCCGTTTCGAGCAGCTTCTCGACGCGCGTTCGCATTTCCTCGGCGGCCTTGTTGGTGAAGGTCACCGCCAGGACGGCGGAGGGATCGGCAAAGCCCTCCCTGACGAGATACGCGATCCGGTGCGCGATGACGCGCGTCTTTCCGGAACCGGCGCCCGCCAGGATGAGGAGGGCGCCCTCGGTCTGCAGAACCGCTTGCTGTTGTTCCGGGTTGAGGCTGGAAACGAGGTTCATGTAGGGGCCGCCATCAGGCGGCCCACTACCTATTCTACCGTGACGCTCTTGGCGAGGTTGCGCGGCTGATCGACATCGCAGCCACGGCGGACGGCGATGTAGTACGCGAGCAACTGGAGCGGGATGGTCATGACGATCGGCGTGAGGAGTGACGACGTACGGGGCATCGAGATCTGGACGTCGTTCTTGGGATCCAGCACGGCGGTCATGCGCTCGTCGCCGTCGGTCGTAACCGCGATCACGGCGCCGCCGCGCGCCTTGGCCTCCTGCACGTTGCCGACCATCTTCTCGAACACGTGGTCGTCCGGCGCGATCGCCACTACCGGCATTCGCTCGTCGATGAGCGCAATCGGACCGTGTTTCATCTCGCCGGCGGGATACCCCTCGGCGTGGATGTACGAGATCTCCTTGAGCTTCAGCGCGCCTTCGAGCGCGATCGGATAGTTGATGCCGCGCCCCAGGAACAGGAAGTCGGTGCGGCTATAGAACCGCTCGGCGATCTTCTCCATGCCCGACGACGCCTTGATGGCCTGCTCGATGGTCTGCGGCAGGTGCAGCAGCTCGTTGATGTGGCTGCGGATCTCGTCGGACGAGAGGGTGCCCCTGACCTGCGCGAGATACAGCCCAAGCAACTGCAGCGCGACGAGCTGTGAGGTGAACGCCTTGGTGGACGCCACACCGATTTCCGGGCCCGCGTGGGTGTAGACCGTGCCGTCCGCGTCGCGGGTCACGGCGCTCCCCACGACGTTGCAGATGGCGATGCTGGCGGCGCCCTTGCGGCTGGCCTCGTGGAGCGCGGCGCGCGTATCGGCCGTCTCGCCGGACTGGGTGATGACGATGGCGAGCTCGTTCGGCGCCACGATCGGGTTACGGTAGCGGTATTCCGATCCGTATTCGACCTCGACCGGCACCTGCGCCAGCGCCTCGAGCATGTACTTGCCGACCAGCCCGGCGTGCCACGAGGTGCCGCACGCCAGGATGGTGACCTTGCGCAGGTTCTTCAGCTTCTCTGCCGGAATGTGGAGATCCTCGAAGAAGATCTCGCCCCGATCGAGCGACACCCGGCCGAGGATGGTGTCGCGCGCGGCGGTGGGCTGCTCATAGATCTCCTTGAGCATGAAGTGCTTGTAGCCGCCCTTCTCCGCCGCGATCGGGTCCCAGAGCACGCGCTGCGTGGTCTTCGAGACTTCGCGCCCGTTGTAGTCGGTGAACTGGACGCCCGACCGCGTGATGACGGCCATCTCCTCGTCGCCAAGGAACACGACGTCGCGGGTGTGCGACAGGATGGCCGGGATGTCGGAGGCGACGAAGAACTCGTTGTCGCCGAGCCCGACGACGATCGGCGGCCCGTTGCGCACGGCCACGATCTTCTCGGGGTCGTCGACCGACACCAGCACGAGCGCGAACATGCCGCGCATCACCTTGAGCGCCCGGCGCACGGCGTTGTCGAGGCCGTCAGTCCGCATCTCGCGCTCGACCAGGTGCGCGACGATCTCGGTATCGGTCTCCGTCTTGAAGATGTGTCCCTGCGCCTGCAGCTCCCTTTTGAGCTCGAGATAGTTCTCGATGATCCCGTTGTGGACCACGACGATCTTGCCGGTGCAGTCGCGGTGCGGGTGGGCGTTCTCCTCGGTGGGCCTTCCGTGGGTGGCCCAGCGCGTGTGGCCGACGCCATAGACGCCGTCGATCGGCTCAATGCGGATGGCGTTCTCGAGGTTGATCAACTTGCCCGCTGATCGCCGCAGCTCGATGCCCTCGGGGCTGACGAGCGCCACGCCCGCCGAGTCGTAGCCGCGGTATTCCATGCGGCGCAATCCGTCGATGAGCACGGGCACGACAGGTTTCGAACCGATGTATCCGATGATTCCGCACATACGGCGACTCTCCTAGAAGGCTCTTCTACCCTTTTTGCGGTACGGCCTTTTTCCGTTCGACCCAGCCCTCGACGTTGTTCTGCCGGGCGCGCGCGATGCCGAGCGCTCCGTCCGGAACGTCCTGCGTGATCGAGGAGCCCGCCGCCACGTAGGCGCCTTTCCCCACCCTCACCGGCGCGACGAGCTGCGAATCGCTGCCGATGAAGGCGCCGTCCTCGATGATCGTCTGGTGCTTCTTCTCGCCATCGTAGTTGCAGGTGATGGTGCCCGCCCCGACGTTGACGTGATCGCCGACGGTCGCGTCGCCGAGGTAGGCCAGGTGATTCACCTTCGAGCCCGCGCCGAGCGACGTCTTCTTCAGCTCGACGAAGTTGCCGACTTTCGCGCCCTCGCCCACCGCCGATGCCGGCCGCAGGTGTGCGAAGGGACCGACCGCCGCGCCGCTGGCGATCCGCGACTCGACGATGACGCAGAAGCTGTTGATGTTGACGTGATCGCCGATCTCGGCGTCGGCGATGCGGACGTGCGCCTGGATCTCGCAGGCCCGTCCGATCCGGGTGGGACCCTCGATGACGACTCCCGGATGGATGACGGTGTCGACACCGATCTCCGCGCGCGGATCGATGTAAGTCGTGGCCGGATCGACCAACGTGACGCCGGCGGCCATGAGCTCTTCGTTCTTTTTCTGTCTCACTCGCGTTCCTACTTCAGCCAGCTCTGTGCGGCTGTTGATGCCACGGATTTCCTCGGGGTCGTCCACGAGGAGCGTCTCCACCGGGAGCTTGCGGCGACGGTAGATGCCAACCAGGTCGGTCAGGTAGAACTCCCCCTGTGCGTTCTGCGACGCGATGCCCCGCAGGGCGTCAAAAAGGGGAGGGAGGTCGAAGGCGTAGATACCGGAGTTGATCTCTCGAATCTGGCGCTCGGCAGGCGAAGCGTCGCGTTCTTCGACGATCCGCGCGACCTGTCCGTCGACGCGGACGATGCGTCCATAGCCGTACGGACGTTCGACCGCCGCGGTGACGACCGTCGCGGCCGCCGTGGCCGCCACGTGCGTCTGCAGGAGCTTCTCGAGTGTCCGGCCCTGGAGCCGCGGCACGTCGCCGGACAGCAGGATGACGGTGCCCGTCTTTCCAGCGAGGAAGGGCTCGGCTTGCTGCAGGGCGTGCGCGGTCCCGAGCTGCGGCTCCTGCACTGCGAAGGTGAGGCCCTGCCGGCCGGCCAGGCGATCCTTCACCGCCGCCCCGCCGTGGCCCACGATCACGGTCACCGTGGCGGGAGCCACAGCCGCGGCAGCGTCGAGGACGTGCTCCAGCATCGGCCGGCCGGCCACGGGGTGGAGCACTTTCGGCAGCTGTGACTTCATCCGCGTGCCTTGGCCCGCGGCGAGAATCACGACATGGGTCACTGTCTGGTTCATCGGATGGGGGAAACGGGCTCGATACCGGCCCGGGAAACCCGTCCGAGCTGGCATCGAACCACGAGAATTCTGCACGAGTCGAGCCAACCTTGGCCGTTGACAGCAGCTACTCGGCGGCGACCAGACAGGCTCTTACCCTAGATCTTCGTTCGCTCCAGCGCCCGATAGACCTCGTTGGCTGTGAGACCGAGCTGCTTTGCGACGTCGCTGACCGCGCCTCTCTTCCCGTCAGCCCGCCCAGATCCATTAGATGACTGAAACGCTTCGAGAATCTCGGAATCCGACGGCGGCCGAGCAGGCAATCCAGGCTCAGTATGAGGACCAACAACCACCGAGAATTCACCTTTTCTGGCAATAGACAGAAATTCAGAACCGTTGGCCGGTCCGTTGACGAATTGCTGATGAGCCTTGGTCAGCTCTCGACCCACGCATATCTGTCGAGTGCCCAATATCTCACCGAGATCGGCGAGCGTTGGACCGATTCTGTGAGGGGCTTCGAAGAACACCACCGTGCCCTTCAGTTGTGAGAGCCCGAGAAGCCACTCCCTACGGGCTTTTGCCTTAATTGGAGGGAAGGCCAGAAATATCATCGAATTCAATGGAAATCCAGACCCGACGGCTGCAACCAACGCCGCGCTCGCCCCCGGAATCGGGTCCACGTCGATGGACGCCTTACGGCAGGCGGTGACGAGCTCGGCGCCTGGGTCGGAGATGCCCGGCGTCCCGGCGTCGGTAACCAAGGCGATGCGCTCGCCCGCCTGCAGCCGCGCGATCAGCTGAGGCAGGCGCGCGCGGCTGTTGTGCGCGTGAAAGCTCAGCGTCGGCGTATGTATCCCGTAGTGACCGAGGAGCTTGGCGCTGCGACGCGTGTCTTCGGCGGCGATGAGGTTCGCTTCTCGAAGCACTCGAAGCGCGCGCAGCGTGATGTCCTCGAGGTTGCCAATCGGGGTGGCGACCACGAACAGCGTGCCGGCCATCGTCGGGTTGTGCGTGCGGGCAACGGTTATTGTACCATTGCCTGATGGGCGCTTCTCGAGTTCCGCCACTGAGCGCCACAGTCAGAGGGCATGCACCCATCGGAGCCGTTTCCCCACTTTGTCGACGATTACCTGGCCTATTTGCAGGAGGTTCTGCCTAGCCAGGCAAGCTTGGACGGCGTCCACCTGCATGACGACCTGCTCGAGGATCTGAGCCGCCCCGGTATCGACAATCATGTCCGCGCGCTCGCGGGCTTCAGCCGCCGCCTCAATCAGATCGACTCGTCGCACCTGACGGCCGTCGAGCAGACCGAGCACGCCATCGTGGCTGCGAACGTCGAGGCCCGCATGCACGATCTCGAGGTCGTGCGTACCTGGGAACGAAGTCCCCAGATGTACGCCGACACCATCGGCATCGGTCTCGCGGGGCAGGCCCTCTTCTCATACGCGCCGGAAGCCGAGCGTGCCCGCCGGGTCGTATCCAAGCTGCGGCAGGTGCCGCGCTTCGTGCAGGCCGCGCGCGACAACATCAAGGAGAGCCCGGGCATCTTCGTCAAGACCGGTCTCGAGAGCTGGCGCGGGGTGCTGTCGTTCATCGAGAAGGATCTGCCCAAGGCGTTCGCGTCGCTCGACGATCTTCACATCCTCGGCGATCTGGCCGACACCGCCACCGAGGCCGGGACGGCCGTCTCCTCCTACATCGGCTACCTGGAAACCGATCTCGCCCCACGCGCCAAGGCGTCCTTCCGGCTCGGTCGCGAGCGTTTCGAGCGAAAGCTCAAGCTCGACGAAGGCATCTCTCTCAGCGCCGACCGGCTGCTGACGATCGCGCTGCGACAGCTGGCCGAAGTGCAGGAGGAGTTCCGCAAGGTGGCGGGCCGCTTGAACGGCACCACCGATCCCATCGAGGCCTGGCGCCAAGCCAAAGAGCAGCATCCCGAGCCAGGCACATTGGTGGCCACGGCGCAGGCGCAAGTAGAGGAGCTCGAAAAATTTCTGCAGCGGCAGTCGATCGTGTCGATTCCCGCGTCAGAGCCGGTTGTTGTCGCCCCCTCGCCGGAGTTCTATCGCTGGGCGTTTGCGAGCATGTGGACGCCGGGCCCGTTCGAGAGCAAGCCAAGCCGCGCCTACTACTACCTCACTGACGTGATGCGCGGCTGGTCGCCCGAGCGCCAGAAAGAGCACCTGCGCGACTTCAACATCCCTACTCTGTGGACCATCTCGATTCACGAGGTCTACCCCGGTCACTTCCTGCACTACCAGCATCTGCGCCAGGTGGAGTCGAAGGTCCGCAAGTCGACCTTCTTCGCGCCGGCATCGTTCGTCGAAGGGTGGGCGCACTACTGCGAGCACATGATGGTCGAAGTCGGCTTCCGCAAAGGCGACACGGCCTTCCGTCTCGGACAGCTCGCGGAGGCGCTGGTCCGGCTGGCGCGTTTCGTCGTCGGCATCCGGCTGCACTGCGAAGACCTCTCGGTGGAGCAGGGGATGCGCTTCTTCCGCGACGAGGCGTTCCTGGAAGAGCCCACCGCGCGCCGTGAGGCCGAGCGCGGCACCTTCGACCCCACCTACCTGGTGTACTCGGCCGGCAAAATGATGATGCTCAAGCTCCGGCACGACTACGAGGAACAGCAGGGAGGCAAGTATTCGTTGCGCGGCTTCCACGATGCAGTGCTCGGCAACGGCTGCGCGCCCTTCTGGGCGCACCGGCAGCTGCTGCTCGGCGATTCCTCCAAGGACGCCCCGCTCGAGTAGCGCGGTCCGCAGAAGGAGATACGCGACCGATGCCGCTCTATGAATACGAATGCGGTGCCTGCGCACACCGGTTCGAAATCATCCAGAAATTCTCGGACGGTCCCCCCGACGTGTGTCCGAAGTGCGGCAAGGGGCCGCTGCAGCGGTTGCAATCGTCGCCGGCGTTCCAGTTCAAGGGCACCGGCTGGTACGTGACCGACTACGCCGGCAAGGGCAAGAGCGGCGCCGACTCCAGCGGCAAGGACACGCCGCCCGCGGCCAAGAGTGATGCGGAGAGCGGCACGAGCGACAGCGGCAGCAGCGGCGACGCCAAGAAGAGCGACGCCGAGAAGAGCGACGCGAAGAAGAGCGACGCCAAGAAGAGCGACGCGCCCGCGTCTACGCCCGCGTCGAAAGACTAGGCCAAATCGCGAACCGGCGTTGAGCCGGGCTGCCAGATACTGCCGTCAGCGCGGCGCCGGCACTTTCAGGTCGAGCGTCTCGAGATAGCGGCGGAAGGGCTCCGCAAGATCCGGCCGCTGCAGCGCGAAGTAGACCAGCGCCTTCAGGAACCCCAGCTTGTTGCCGGTGTCGTGCCGCACGCCGGAGATCTCGCACGCGTAGATCGGGCGCTTCGCCTGCAGTTCCCGCAGCCCGTTCGTGAGCTGGATTTCGCCGGTCCGGTCGCTCTTCGTCGCTTCGAGTGCCGGGAAGATGTCGGGTGTGAGGATGTAGCGTCCGATGATCGCGAGGTTCGAGGGCGCTTCCTCGCGGCGGGGCTTCTCGACCAGGCTCTTGATGCGGAACACGCCCGGGCCAAGCTCGACCGACTCGTCGATCGCGACGATGCCGTAGCTGGACACGTCTTCGGGCGGTACGCGCTCGACCGCGATCACCGGGCCGTCCACGCGAGCGAACACATTGGTCATCTGCTTGAGCGCCGGCGGCGTCGCATCGATCACGTCGTCGCCGAGCACGACGGCGAACGGCTCGCCGTTCACGAGGTTCTTGGCGACCAGCACCGCGTGACCGAGCCCCAAGGGCTCGCCCTGCCGCACGTAGGCGACGTTGATCAACTGCGTGATCTTGCGGATCTCTTCAAGCTGGTCCTTTTTACCGCGCTGTTCGAGAAAGCTCTCGAGCTCCACGGCCCGATCGAAGTGATCCTCGATGGCGTTCTTCCCGCGGCCGGTGACGATGACGATGTTGTTGATGCCGGAGGCCACGGCTTCCTCGACGCCGTACTGAATGACCGGCTTGTCCACCAGGACCAGCATTTCCTTCGGCTGGGCCTTGGTGGCAGGGAGGAACCGTGTGCCGAGCCCGGCGGCAGGGAAGACGGCAGTGCGCACGACGGCGGCCATTCCGTCGATCCTAACCCAGGTACAATCTGGATGTGCTCGATCCGGCCCTTCTGAGAGAGCGTTTCGACGTCGTACGCGCGACGTTGCAAAAGCGCGGCGCCAATCTCGACGCCGAGCTGCAGTCGCTCGCCGAGCTCGAGGTCGAACGCCGGCGCCTCCTGCCGGAGGTCGAGGGTCTGAAGCGCGAGCAGAACGCTGCTGCCGACGAGGTGGCGCGCGCCAAGAAGCAGGGCCTCGATACTACGGGCATTCAGGAGGCCAACCGCGCCAGGGCCCAGCGCATCAAGCTGCTCGACGCCGAGCTCGCTGCCCTGGAGCAGCGCCGCAGCCAGGGTCTGCTCGTGCTGCCGAACCTGCCCCATGCCACCGTGCCGGAGGGGAAGTCGGCCGACGACAACGTCGAAGTACGGCAGCACGGCACGCCGGCCGCGCGCGCGTTCACCGCGCAGGCGCATTGGGATCTGGGACCCGCGCTCGGGATCATCGACTTCGAACGCGGGACGAAGATCGCGGCGGCGCGCTTCTCGGTGTTGATCGGCGGTGGCGCGCAGCTGGCGCGCGCGCTGATCAACTTCATGCTCCAGCTCCACACAACCGAGCACGGCTACACGGAGGTCGAGCCGCCGTTCATGGCGAATGCGGCGTCGCTGACCGGCACGGGGAACCTGCCGAAATTTGAGCAGGACCTGTTCAAGATCGCCGGCGACTGGGACCTCTATCTCGTGCCCACCGCCGAGGTGCCGCTCACCAACATGCATCGCGGCGAGATCCTCGATGGCCGTCAGCTGCCGATTCGCTACACCGCCTACACACCGTGCTTCCGCAGCGAAGCGGGGTCCTACGGCGCCGACGTGCGCGGGCTGATTCGCCAGCACCAGTTCGACAAGGTGGAGCTCATGGCGTTCACGACGCCGGAGGCCTCGTACGACGAGCACGAGCGGCTGACGAAGAGCGCCGAGGAAGTGTTGAAACGCCTCGAACTGCCGTATCGCACCATGCTGCTGTGCACCGGCGACATGGGCTTTGCCTCCGCGAAGACCTACGACATCGAAGTCTGGCTGCCGGGGCAGAACACCTACCGTGAGATCTCGTCCTGCACCAACACCGAAGCGTTCCAGGCGCGGCGCGCCAACATCAAGTACCGGCCCGAAGGGGCTGGGAAGCCCGACTTCGTCCACACCCTCAACGGGTCTGGGCTCGCCGTCGGCCGCACGCTCATTGCGATCCTGGAGAATTTTCAGCAGGCCGACGGGTCGGTCGTGATCCCCGACGCCCTCCGCCCGTTCATGGGCGGCCTCGAACGCATCACCAAACGCGCGTAGGCTGCGGCAATACGTAGTTGCAGGTCTTTTGGACCCGCCTGCGAACGCCTATGTCATGATCAATTCCCGCCGGAGAGGTGGCCGAGTGGTTTAAGGCGGCGGTCTTGAAAACCGTTGACCTCGAAAGGGGTCCGGGGGTTCGAATCCCTCCCTCTCCGCCATCTCCTTCGCCTCGGCTCAGTCGACGGCGGTTCGGGACGTCTTCCGTCTGACCACGCCTCGCCAGTCGGCTCGGCGTGAGAGAGGGCGAATCCCTCCCTCTCCGCCAGTCTCCCTCGCTCGCCAGAGTGTTGTTGCCGATAAGCGTTGTGGAGGTTCCACGATGCTGCGAACGGCGATTCCACTTTGCCTGGTCATGGCACTTCTCACCACGG
>Ga0207659_10002347_pt1 | contig 11271 bp, 9 predicted proteins | sample KBSM43metaG_FD_184330 | JGI IMG/M metagenome (GOLD analysis project Ga0207659, IMG submission 184330) | Miscanthus rhizosphere microbial communities from Kellogg Biological Station, Michigan, USA - KBS M4-3 metaG (SPAdes) (version 2) | ecosystem: Host-associated > Plants > Roots > Rhizosphere >...
CCCGCTGGAAGCACACCGGTGGTTCACCACCGGTGTGCTTCCAGCGGGACCGAACGGCGTCCGGGGCAAAACCATTCCTGGCGACACGTTTTTCCAGCAGCTGTTCGTGAACGGCAATCGCCGGCGTATCGGCGGCGAGTTCCAATGGCGTCCTGGGCCGGTCCAGCTTCAAGGCGAGTACATCGAGACGCGGGATCAGCGATTTGGACAAGGGATCGAGAACCAGGACTTGCCAAACGCCTACGCACGCGGCTGGTATGCGAGCGGCGTCTGGTTGCTGACCGGCGGGCAAATGAGGGATTCCATCGCGCCTGACCGACCGTTTCTGCGCGGCGGCATCGGCGCCATCGAGATCGGCGTGCGCCGCGAGCGTCTCGCGGCGTGGAGTCCTGGCGTCAACGACGGGTCGTTCTCGTCACCACGCGCGCCGTGGGTGATGCCGCGAGCCGACGATGTGTGGACGGCCGGCGTGAACTGGTTCTGGAACCCCTTCGTGAAGCTGCAGGCGAATGTCATTCACGAACGGCGGACAGAGGACGGTCGCGTCCTTGTGAGCCAGGGAAATCTCTGGAGCCAGGTGTTCCGCGTTCAGCTCGGATTCTGAGATGAGGAGCCGCACCCGGCCCGCACTCATCGCAACGGTGCTTCTCGCTGCGTTCTGCCTCGTCGCCGGCCGTCCGCTCGTGGCGCAAACGCAGATCGATTCATTGCTGGATGGAAACTCGCTCGAGGATCTGTGGGTGCATCTCAATGCGCGGGACTGGGAGGACCTGCACACGCATTTCCAGGAGAACACGTATTACCCGGCCGACGTCGAGTGGAGGGGAGTGCGGGTGCGCAACGCCGCCATTCGAGTGCGCGGTGTGACCTCGCGCAACGGTCACAAGCCGAGTTTTCGCCTCGACTTTAATCGCTACGTGACCGGCCAGACATTCTTTGGCCTCGATGCGCTCACGCTCGACAGCTCGTGGCAGGACCCCTCGATGATCACGAACCGGTTGGCGATGCTCCTCTTTCGCCAGATGGGGATCGCCGCCCCGCGCGTGGCGCACGTGCGCCTGTTCGCGGGTGCCGAACGCGAATATGTTGGTGTGTACGCGGTCACCGAAGAGGTGGTGGAGTCGTTCCTGCGCGACCGCTTCGGCGAGGACACCGGTTATCTCTACGAGTTCAATCACCTCGAGAACGACAACTGGGGCTTCCAGGATCCAGGTCCGCGGCTTGGCTGGTACGTGCCGCGGTTCAGTCCGAAGACGCACGAATTCGAGTCGGTCGCGAATCTTTACATGCCGATACGCGATCTCGTACAGCGCATCAATGATGCGCCGCAGTCCGATCTCGAATCGCGGCTCGGTGGATACCTGGACGTCAACGCCTTCATCACGCAGCTGGCCATACAGAACTTCGTGGCGCAGAGCGATGGGCTCGTCGGCGGTGTCGGCGCGAACAACTTCTACCTGTACCGCTTCGCCGGAAAAAACCTCTTTGTGCTGATTCCGTGGGATCAGGGCAATGCGTTCACGGCGTCCGACCTTCCACCGTCGTACAACATGAACACCAACGTGCTCGCGTTGAAGATCTGGAATGACCCGAAGTATCGCGCGCAGTATCTTGCGACGCTCCTCCAGATCGCCGATCTCGTCAGCACGGACAGCTGGCTCTTGACGGAAGCGCAACGCGACTATCAGCAGATTCGCGATGCGGTATACGCGGATGCGTTTGCGCCGTATTCGCTCACGCAGTTCGAAGAGATGCACGCGACGGTCCAGCAGTTCATCCGTACGCGGCCCGATATCGTGCGGCAGTACATCGCTGCGATGCAGTAGGAAATCCCAAATCCCAAAACCCAAATCGAACGGGCGATACGGGCCACGGAAACACGGAGGCCACTAGTTGGTTCGAGATTTCTTTTGATTTTGGGTCTTGGGATGTGGGATTTGCGTTCAATGACACGAACCCGATCCAGCATCCCCACCGCCTGACGCTGAAATGAAGTTCCAGTCATAGCCGCCAGCCTTCAGCGACATCTTCAGCACGCCGATCGTGCTGAGGCGTGCTTCGCTGTTCTCTTTCACATCGACGAACGGATACGGTGGCGCGCCGCCGGTGCCCACCACGAACTCGCGGATCCCGCGCATCGGATCGGCGGCGCCATCGGGCGTCTGCGGTGCAAAGCGCTCGTAGACGTGATCGTGCGCCGACAGGACGACGTCAGCGCCGGCGTCGTAGAGGATGCGCCAGAAGTCGCGCATCATCTCGACGTTGCCGTGTTTCGACGACGAGAAGAGCGGGAAGTGCCAATAGGCGAGCGTGCAGCGGGATGCATTGGCGGCGAGATCGTTGCGCAGCCATGCGGCCTGCGCCGACGAGCGGCCGACCGGCAGATTGCTGTTCAACGCGACGACGTGCCAGTTGCCCAGGTTGTAGCTGTAATAACCGACGCCCGGAGGACCGGCGTTGAACCCGAAGTAGTCGAAATAGGGAGCCGCTGCAGGCGTGTCGTATTCATGATTGCCGGCCACGGGACGCGTCCGCCCCTTGTGGCGGCCCCATGACGAGTCGTAGCACGTCTGGTAGTTCTCGGCGGTGCCGGACGGATACGCGTTGTCGCCGAGCGCGAAGATGGTGCCGTCGATCGAGTCGAGCAGCCGTGCCGTGGCGTCCGGTGTCCCGCCGTTGGTGCACTGCGCGATGTCGCCTGCACCGACAAACGTCTCCGGCGCCAGCAGTGGCAGGCCGGCGTCCGGACTGAACGCGGAGTCGCCGGTGCCCGGAATGGCCGCCTTCGTCGCCGTCGAAAGCGTACTGGGCGCCGTCAGGGGAGAAGTGCCGCCGCACGCGAGGCACAGCGCGCCGATCGACGCGATGCTCCACCTCACCATCCGCACCACGGGCAAACCCCCTCCACTTGGGTCCACCACGTTAACCGAAGAGCGGCTGTTCCGCTAGCTCGTCAAAAAATATTTGCCGGGGTGCCTCGGCGGGATCGATTCAATGGCGGAAGGCAGGGAAGGGGACGTCGGCTCTCGCCCTGTACGTTTTCGAGAAACCGTTACGTGCATTGGTCACGGTGAACGATCCATCCCGATACGCCGACAGCTTGATCCAAGAGGCCCTCCCATTGTGAGCCGGCGGTGCACTGTTTCGAGACTGGGCCGGTCGCAGCGGCGCGATCGGCATGGCGTGCTGTGGCGTGTCCGAGCCGTTCGCGATGAAGAGTCCCGGCACGGTGTATTCCTGCCCACTTATTTCCGAGGCATGCAGTTGCCACAGGTCTTCGAGGCCCGGAGCTGTGTGGATCGTCGTCATGACTTCAGGTTGTCCCCCCTTGCGGAGTCCGTTGTTCATGATCGCGACCCGAGGTTCGATTGCGTAGACAAGCACGTCCGTGTTTCCCGGCGGCTGCCCGTGATGGGTGACCATCAACACATCGACCGGACCAACAGGATTGGCAGGGCACATCAACTCGAATTGTTTGTTGGCGGTCAAATCGGCGAGGTCGACCATCCGAAAACGGCCAAATGAAAGGACGAGCCCAATCGACTGACTGTTTTCGGTGACGACGTCCGCTCGCCGCCTGAATGCGGCGCAATAAGGGTTTGACGTCTCGTCCGAGGGCGGCATCTGGATCGTGTTGCCGGCTGAAGCGACGACACGTACGTCGACGTCACCGAGGGGAATAGTGTCGCCTGGAACGGCGACGGTATGTTTCGCCGTTCGATACAGGACCGGATATGTCTTGTGCAGAAATGCATCTACGACCGGATCCGGTTGAGTATTTGCACCGTGATCGATGAACTCGCGGATGGTGATGCGCCGGGCCAGCAGGGCCATCCCTCCGAAGTGGTCGCGGTGCCAGTGCGTGGTGACGAGATGATCGATTTGGTGAAGGCCCGCGTCGTGGACGGCCGCCAGGATTCGATTCGCGTCGCGCTGCGCGCCCGCCCCCACGTTCCCGGTGTCCACCAGAAGCGACTCGCCGGCGGGTGACACCACCAGCATCGCTTTGCCACCTTCGACGTCCACCAGGTAGATCTGCAGGCGTGCTGGCGTCGTCAATGCCGACGCCAGCAGGAGGACGATACAAAGACGCACCGCGGAACCCTTCGAGGCGTTCCGGGTTACGCGGCCCTCTGAGCGAGTTGGTGAGCGAAATACTGAAGTGCTTTGCGAGTCTTGGTCTGTTGTTCGCCGGTGAGCGTGATCCCGCGGCGGGTGAGGGCGGCCTTGACGTCGGCCGCCCGCTGAAACGCTTTCTCAGGCGGACATTTCAGCGAGAGTTCGAGGATGCGGGAGCCATCGGGATAAAACCAGAGCTCGGCCTTCGCCGTTCGCCCGATGTCATCGCCCAGATCGAATTTCGTTTTCGCGACGTTGATGGGACCAAACGGCGTCAGCGCATCAAGTTCGAGGCCTCGTGGTGCATTGTCTGCATAAAATGCGCGTTGCTCGGCCGAGAACAGTTTTCGAATGGGCCGCGCGCCGCGAATCACAGCCTTCACGTCCTCGTCGTCGACACTGTCCTGCAATGTCCCGGAACAGACGTACGCACCGGGCATCGCATCGATCTCGATCAGGAAGTGATCGGAGCGGCGTAGACGATTCGGCAGCTCACGGGGCAGGATCGGACGCAGCTTGATCACCGCGTCACCACCCTTTCGCGCGCGCCTGGCTCGGACGATGATGCCGGCGCGATTCAACCGCAGATCCGGCGTGTCGAAGAAGATCACCTGTCGCAGCTCCGCGTGGAGCACGTCGAGGTCCAGTTGCACCACCGCGGAGTCGCGTTCGGCGTCGAGGACCGTGAGTTTCAACTCGACGCTGTGAGCGTCCTTCAGCAGGCCCAACGCCTTCGCTATTCGTTTGTCGTTGAACGATGGGTGGGGCTCATTCGTGATGTTGTTCGGTAGATGCATGACTCCTCACGGCGTTTTCAATCGCTCTTGCAAGTCAACCAGCGCCTGGTGGCTGGTCCGTAGCTGTGACACACCTGGAATGTCCGCGGCGGTGATCAGCACGATGACGGCAGCAAAGACCAGCGCGTAGGCGACGGCTGCAATCGATCGTTGGGTCCCGGCCAAACCGGCGTGATAGCCGGCGGCCGCAACAGAGATGGCCATGATGGCGTTCAGGATGACCCAGACGACGACCGGGATGCGCGAACGGATTCCAGTCAGGACCCGTTCGGCCTGGGCATTGATCTCGATCAACGACTGCGTGAAGGGCATCACGAATGACGCGGCACCGTCTTTCCGGCTCGCGCCAACGGCTTCATGCCACATCTGTTCCTGCAATGCTCGCAATCGGCCGACAACGTCCGTCTTCGCGCCCTCGAGCGGCTCCAGGCGCATGTCGAGATAACTGCGAATGAGTCGCCGCTCGTTTGTGCGCTCGGGCTCTGGAAGAAGATCCGCCCGATGGTACGCAGTACCAATCGTGGTCGCTTCATCAAAGATGGACTGGCTTCTGGTGTCGAAATGGGACGAGGCCAACCCGAATGTGAAACCGAGAATGAACGAGAGCATGCCGAGCGTGCTCGTGACCAGCATTCGAACGGGGAGCAGCGCCTCCGGATTCGGTTTCCGGCTTCTCCATCGACCGAGGCGGAGACCCACCTCGAAGGCGAGCAGCGTCCCGACCAGAATCGTGACGAACAACCCGACGAGGAACAATGGCGTGATCGGCTGCACGCGCTCGTTTCGCTCCAGGCAACAAGTGATCCTGTCCGTCGATTGGGGGTGATGGTCGAGAAGACGCCGGGTTGTAAGGAGTTATGGGCTTGGTTGCGCCGACGCGGTTTTCAACCGATCACCGAATCCTGTGATCGAGACAGGCGCGTACGCCACTCGAGCTTGCTGGACCGCGGGGTTTTCTGTGGTCGCCTCAAAATCCAGAGCTTCGCAATCGTTAACAATTCGTTCATCTGTTTTCGTGGATACTTGGCGACTGGTCCCACGACAACGGACGGAGCCCTCGATCGCCCTGGGGTTAAGACCGGCTTACCACACAAGTCAGGGGATAAGACCGAGCGGCGAGGGTTCCGTCAATGTTTATCTACGGTCCCTACACGCCTTTCGCTTAACGATGACCGATTCCAAAGATAAAGGCTTTGGCTCTGCGTCACCGGAAAGCGTCTGTCCCCATTGCCGAGCCGAGGGCTTTGTCCGCGTCTCGCCGTTCGTATTGAGAACGGGGCGCCATCTGCACTGGCACTGGCACCTGTTGTCGCCACGTCTGGGTTGAGCGCGAGCGGCGCGCGGAAGACCGCTTTCCGTATCAGTCACCGACCGCGAAATAGCCGCTCCTTGCGAGAAACTCGAAAATCTGAGGGGATCGGCTCGAGCCGCCGGTTGATTTCAGATGCCCGGACCATGGTCCAGGTTACCCACCGTTAGCTATCAGTGTTGTTCTGACGAAGATACGGATAAGACGTACAGTTGGTGCGGAAGCGGGGACTCGATGGGGCGGTGTTGACGGCTAGTGTCGCCTACTCGCACCGAATGCCGGATGGTGCGTGTTTACAGCGACTTACGACGCGCGATCGAGCGACCGTCCTGATTACTACTGATGGCTGGTGATCCCGAGTTCGTGCAATTCGTTGCAACGGTTCGGGCTCGTATCGCCGTGGTAGCATCCGCCAGCGTCTACTTCGATGCGATCGACCAAGTGGTCAGCGTAATTGTTTTGATCAGAAAGCGAGCGCGAACTTGAAGCTGGCGAGAATGGGAATGCTGCTCGCGTTGACGACGGCTGCTTGTGGCGGATCACCATCCTCACCGTCCGTCCCCTCGTCGATGCCCGCACCATCTGTCGTCACTCCGGCCCCATCACCAACCGGGCCGCAGCCTACGATCGCGGCCGTCTCGCCGAACGTCGTAACCACAGCCGGAACTTGGGGCACGATTACAGGCTCGCAGTTTGAGCCCGGCGCGACCGTCACGATCGGAAACGTCGCAGTGTTCAGCACGGTCGGAGACGGCACGACGATTCGATTTACGGGAAGTGCGCACGCAGCGGGTTCGGTGGACATCACGGTGACCAATCCGGGGGGCCATGCCGCAACATTGGCGGGCGGCTATACATTCACCGCTCCCGATTCGTTCGACCCGAATGGCGATTGGATCGCTCACGCTGACGGCTCCAACCATTACCTGACGGACATGCGTTTCACCATCCGCAACGGCGCCTTGATCAGCCTCTCGTGCGGCCGCGAAATGGCACCTGTGACTACGCCGATCACACTGGCGGTGCAGAGCGGCGGCTTCTCATTCTCAGGACGGGACGGGCTTTCGATGTCCGGCAGGCTCGACTCGATGACAACATCGGAAGGAAAGGTTACTGCGCCTGGCTGCGGTGACGGGCTCTGGTGGGCCGACAAGTCCGTCCGCTTTTGACATCGCCTGTTGCGTGACCGGGATACCTGACCGCTGCCTACGCCAACAGCAGCTCCGGCCGCGTCCATCCCGTTTCCGGCCTTCCGCCTGCCGAGCCCGATCCATCCGCCGCTGGCATCGACGCCCGAACGGGAAAACGAAAACAACCGTCGATCACGTTCCGTGGAACGCGGAAGAAGGCAGAGGCCAAGCTGCGCGATTTGTGCAGTGCGGTCGAGAACGATACGTATGTCGAAGCGTCGAAGCTGACGGTCGGTCAGTGGCTCGGTGACTGGCTGGATGCCACGCGTTCGCGACTTCGCCCGGCAACATACATCCGCTACAAAGGGATCATCGACAACGCAATCAGCAAAGCGCCGATCGCGACGATCCCGCTTCAGAAGCTACGACCGAACCACGTCGAGACGTATTACGCGAGCGTGAAGCTGTCGGCGTCAACGGTGACGCTGCATCACACGATCATCTTTTCGGCACTCCGCAAGGCGATGCGTGATCGGTTGATCGTGTCGAATCCTGCTCGCGACCTTGAAGGCCGGCCACGGCGCAGCCGCAGTAAGAGTGACGATGCGCGGCAGCATTGTTGGAGCGTGACGGAAGCGGCCAAGTTCTTCGACGCAGCGAAGGCGGCAGAACCGCAGCCGGCGGCCTTTTACGGACTCGCGCTCAATTCCGGGATGCGTAAAGGCGAGTTGTGCGGGTTGAAGTGGGCAGACGTGGACGTGGACGCGCGGAAGGTTCGGGTCGTGCGGCAGCTCGACCATCACGCTCGACGCAGATACCGCCGCTCTACTCCGCGAACACCGCAAGGAGCAGCGGAAAGCCATGATGCAGCGCCGGCCGACGCATAACGACTTCGGGCTCGTGTTCACCCGCGACGACGGAGAGCCGTTGCTGATGAACAATCTGGGGCAACGGGAATACGCGGCGTTGATCAAAGCAGCGCACGTGAAGGCTATCAAGTTCCACGGCCTGCGCCATACGTGCGCGACCCTACTGCTTCAAGCCGGCCAGCCCATCCACGTAGTCAGTGAACGGCTCGGCCACGCGAAGGTCAGCATGACGTTAGAGGTTTACGCGCACGTCCTACCCGACATGCAAGCCGATGCTGCCGACGCGCTTGGTGCGCTGTTGCACCGACGCTGACGATCTTGTGCAACGCTCGTGCAACGCTGCCCCGTTGATCCTCGAAAATCCCCGTAATACCGCGAGTATTTGAAGGCTGGTGCGGAAGCGGGGACTCGAACCCCGATGGCCTTGCGGCCACTAGCTCCTGAGGCTAGCGCGTCTGCCAATTCCGCCACTTCCGCAGGCGTCGAGCGCGTTGAAGACGCGAAAAATCGAGTATAACCTCCCGCCGCCGAATTCAGGTAAACTGTCCGGCGCACCAATCGCTGTTGGTTGACGAGACGCAAAGGAGATCTGGAATGCGCAGGACGCTGACCATCATCCTGTCATCGGCTGTCGTCATCGCGGGGCTCGCGATCGCCTCGTTGCACCTGTCGGCCCAGGCGCCGGCCCAGAAGACGGGCAAACTGATTCTGCGCGGCGACATGACGTACTTCTTCGGGCCCGGCAAGCCGAAGAACTGCACGCTGAGCAATGTGTATAAGCGTGGCGAGCCGGTCGGCTGGCGTATCGAGGCTGTCGATCCAGAGACCGGACAGCATGCCGATTCCGACACCCAGCTCGTCGTGCATCTGAACTACGCCGGCCAGACGAAAGACATTCCGATGCGGTGGCGCGCGACCGCGCAGCAGCCCGAACGCACCTTCTGGGTCGCGAAATGGATTGTTCCGAACGATGCGCCAACCGGGATCGTCCGCTTCACGGTGACCGCCAAGGACAAATACGGTCGCACGGGCGAGTTCAAGCCGTTCGACGTCGAAGCATCGCAGCTGACGATCGTTGACGGCACGGCCGCAACCAACTAGGGAAGCGATTTCCATGCGCGCCGCGACAGTTCTCGGCGCCGCGATCATTGCCGCGCTCACGCTTTATGGATGTGGGCGCGGCGCCCCTCCGCAATCTCCAGAATCTCAGAGCACTTCGTCGTCCGCCGACCCGGCCGCGAATTCCTCCGCGCCCGCGCCGAAACGCCTGACGCTTACCTACGACAGAACTCAGACGCCGAAGCCCGTGGTCGGCACACCCGTCGAAGTCGCCGCCGAGGGGCTTCCGGCGAACAAGACCGTGGACCTCGCGTGGGGAACGGTTGATGGCGGATGGGTGATCGAGGACTACTTCCATTTCCGCGGCAAGAAGTACGCGGAAACGACGCGGACGCTGTCGCAGGCGACTACCGACAGTAACGGCCGTCTCAACACGCGCTTCACGATTCCTGAAGATTTCGGCGGCGTGCATGAAGTGTTCGTCCGCGACGGCAAGACGACACTTGCGCAGGGGGGCCTCGAGATCGCTCAGACCTTCGAGATGTCGCCGAAGGAAGGTCCCGTCGGCACCACGATCGAGCTCCGGGTCAAGGGGCTTGGATGGCGGACGATGGAAAGCACGTGGGTGGTGAACTGGGACAACCACCAGGCCGGTTACGTGTCGGCCGCCGGCACGCGCGGCAGCGCCGTCGCGCGCTTCCGCGCAAGCGGCCCCGTTGGCGAACACACGATCAACGTGCTTACCGGCTATATGGGCCAGGGCTATCTCAATCACGAACAGGCGCCCAATGCCTATCTGCCGGTGCCGCAGTTCGCGTTTCACGTGACGCCCGGGCGGGCCGCGACACCTGCGGTTTACGCCGAGCCGTATCAGCCGCAGCCGGTGCCTGCTTCGACCGGCGTGACTGGCGTTGTCGCGAAAATTACGCCGACGCAGGGGCCAGTCAGCACGAAGGCATCGCTCGATGTCACGGGTCTGCCGGCGAACGCTCCCGTTTCGCTGGTGTGGGGCAGCTACGAAGGCAACCGCGTCAGCGGCAACGGCTTCGAGCCGATCGAAGACGAGCTGACGAAGGTGACGACGACGGCCGATGGCCGCATCGCGATGGCGGTCACGATTCCCGAGGATCTCGGCGGACGCCACTCACTGTCGGTTCGCTCCGGTGACAAGACGCTCGCCACGACCTGGTTCGTCATCGAAACCAGCATCGTCAGCATGACGCCGACGTCCGGGCCGGTGGGAACACCGGTGACGATTCATCTGAAGGGCGTCGGCTGGACCGAGTACGACAACATCTACATCGCTACCTATGACAACGCCTACATGGGCTACGCGTGCGGCTTCAACACGCGCGGTGATGTCGTCATTCATTTCACCGCGGCCGGCGCGCCCGGCGTGCACATCATCGACTTCTATCCCGGTATCTATCAGGGAGCAGAGGGCGGACAGCAGCTCTATCGGCTCCCGCAGCTCACCTACGCCGACGATCACCCGGGCAACCGCATCCCGGCGCTGCGCTTTTCGTTCGAAGTGACGTCTGCGCGCACGCCAACGCAACCCTTTACTGGCAACACCCGCTAGAAATCCGCTATCGCAAAACAATTACGTTGACGAACCACGGAGGCACGAAGGAAACGGGATTGGCTTCCGTGCGACGGCTATCGCTGACGACCTGGATCCTCATTGCCGTCGTTGTCGGCGGCGCCTTCGGCTATTTCTTTCCGGGCGCTGCGACCGAGCTCCGCATCCTCAGTACGATCTTCATTCGCCTGATTCGAACGATCGTCGCGCCCTTGCTCTTTGCCACGCTCGTCGTTGGCATCGCCGGGCACGGGAACCTGAGACAGATCGGACGGATGGGCGTCAAGGCGATCGTCTACTTCGAGATCGTGACGACGCTCGCGTTGCTGATCGGATGGGCCGCGATCAGCATCAGCCGCGCCGGCGTTGGCATTGCGCTGCCTCCGCCGGTGCCGGGCGAACAGGC
>Ga0207659_10002352_pt1 | contig 11262 bp, 10 predicted proteins | sample KBSM43metaG_FD_184330 | JGI IMG/M metagenome (GOLD analysis project Ga0207659, IMG submission 184330) | Miscanthus rhizosphere microbial communities from Kellogg Biological Station, Michigan, USA - KBS M4-3 metaG (SPAdes) (version 2) | ecosystem: Host-associated > Plants > Roots > Rhizosphere >...
CCGCGATCGTCAGCGTCTCTGTCTTCGCAGTCGCATCAAGGGTCAACGACAGCGGGTATTCGACGGCCGCTCGCGCCGGAACCATCGCGCACAGCGCCAGGCCGGCGCCGCAGAGAATCCGAATGGTCGGTTGACGGAGAGCGCGCGTCATGGCCATGGTCTCTCGACCGTTACGCGGTGTACCTTCGCAGACGAATCAACGCCCGAGACGCCGATCACAATCGTCGACCCGGACGAAGTCGTAGGGGCCGCCATGCACGGTAACGTGAAGGCTTTCGTCGCGCCGGCAACGACCCGGGTTGAACCAAACTGGCCGGATAACTGCGGTTGCGGAAACGTCAACATCGGTCCCCCAAGGCTCGAGCCGTCAATTAGGCGGATCGTCACTTCCTGAACATCGACCGTCCGCGATGCGGAAATCACGACATCGCACGGAACACGCAGCTGCCCACTGACGCCCGAGATACCGGCAGTTGCCGGGCGGATGAACGCCGTGAACACTGGCGAGGACGTCGGATTCACGTAAACGAACCAGTCTCCGGAACTGCAGCCGCTGGCCGCAACCCCGGCGACTAGCGCCGCGAATCCCCAGAACCCGGTTCGCATGCCTGCCTCCCGAACACGATTCCAGAGCACTCGCTGCAGATCCAACGCCAGCGCGGCACGACTCGGATCATCTCATAGCAATGCCGATTCCGCTCATCGCCCTCCTCCCGGTGCCGCATCGTTCTCCGTGAGATCGGAGCCGCTCCGATTCGTCGGGGTCAAACAGGCGCGCGTGCCGTTTGCGAGGCGGGCACGCGACGTGCAACCCTGCGGAGCGTTCACTGGCAGTCCTCGCAAGTCACCGATGGACTGACTTCAGATCGTTCGTCGATCACCGAACCCGCGGCCGAAAGCTGACGGAGAGGCTGTCTGCGACCTCCAAATCTCCGATTGGTCGGAGGCAAAACGGCGCGGAAGGCGGCATCGGACGCGCCGATGCGGCGGTACGCCACATGCTCATCGTCGTCAAGCGTCGGCGGCGATCTTTAGTGTCACCGACAAACCCAACATGGAAGGAGATCGACCCCGTGATCGTCGTCCGACTGTTCGTGCGCGGCGCGTTGGTAGCCGCAGTCCTCAACGCCGCGAGTGCGAGTGTCTCTTATGCCCAATCGGCGACTGCCCCCCCTGACCAACCGAACACCATCACCTGCGAATCACGGGAAGGCCAGCGTCAGTACTGTCCGGCGAACACATCGGCTGGCGTGGCGCTGGTGAGGACGATGGGCACCGCACCCTGTCTCCTCGGAAAGACCTGGGGCTACGACGATGGCGGGATCTATACGTCAGATGGCTGCAGCGGCGAATTCATTGCGGGCCCGGCCGCGGGCGAGCAGATCAAGAAGAAGCCGCTCGAGCACGTTCCAAACCTCGGGTTTCTGCTGTACGACGGCGAGAAGGGCCAGATCTATTTCCGGCTTTTCAGCTACGTCCGCTATCTCAATCAGCGGAATATCGACGCGTCCTACACCGATTTCTCCGGCGTCGAGCACTCGGTGCAGCAGCGGCAAGATATTCAACTCGCGAAGTTCTTCTCACCATTCGCCGGATGGTTCCTGACACCGAAGTTCCGGTACTACCTGTACGTGTGGTCGTCGAACGCCTCGCAGGGGGATCCCGCCCAGGTCGTCGGCGCCGGCAATCTGAGCTACACGTTCAACCGTTTCGTTTCGGTCGGCGCCGGCATCACGTCGCTGCCGACGGTGCGCAGCACCGAGGGACAGTTCCCGTACTGGATCGGCGTAGACGGCCGGATGATCGCCGACGAGTTCTTCCGCGGGTCGTACACCAACGGCGTCTGGCTGAAAGGCGATCTGCCGGCCAAGCTGAAATACAACGTGATGTTCGCGACCAACATGAGCATCCTCGGCGTGAGCGCGTCACAAATCGACAACAAGTTGGACACTCAGTCCTACGCGCTGCAATGGCTGCCGACGACCGGCGAATTCGGCCTCTACGGAACGTTCGGCGACTACGACTACCACGAAAAGGTGGCGACGCGCGTCGCCGTGCACTGGTCGCACAGCCTCGAAGACAAACAAAGCCAGCCGAACACGAACGGGATCGAGAACACGCAAATCCGACTCACCGACGGCAGCATCATCTTCACCCCGGATCTCTTTGGCAAAGGCGTCACGGTCAACACCGTCGACTACAAGATGACGAGCATCGACGCGGGCATCAAGTACCGCGGCCTGTCGCTCGAGGGCGAGTATTACCGGCGCTGGCTGACGAACTTCACGGGTGTCAACACCGGCGGCATTGCCGACATCACCGACAACGGCTACCAGCTTCAGTCGTCAGGGATGGCGATCAAGGATGTCCTGCAGCTCTATCTGAGTGGGTCGCAGATCTTCGGCCGCTACGGCGACGCCTCCGAGGTGCGGGTCGGCGAGAACTGGTACTTCATGAAGGAGCGCGGGCTCCGGCTGAACGGCGAGTACATCCACGTCAACCGCAGCCCGGTCGGCTACACCGCGTATCCGATGCCGGTCGGCGCCAGCGGCAACATCTTCCACATCAATCTCGAGATGAACTTCTGAGGCGATGCTGATGATCGACCTGCCATCGCGCCGGACTTCGCTTGCTGGTGGGCTCGCCGGCCTCGCACTGTTGACGGTATGTGTCGCGTATCCGCTTCGAGCACAGGGTTCGGCAGCGGCCAACCAGTTCTACGATTCGCATTTCCACCTGACCAACTACATCCAGGAAGGCATCACGGTCCGCGAGTTCCTGCAGATCATGGGAACCCGTGTCGGGCGATCGACGCTGTTCGGAATACCCCTGCAGCAGCAGTGGTCGCACGCCAATTCCGGCACCTTTGCACCGACCTATTACCTGCAGAGCGACGCACCGCTCTACTACTACTCGTTCACCGACGCCTACATCGCCAGCGTGTATCGCGAGTTGACGCCGGCCGACCAGGCGCGCTTCGACCCGATGATCACCGGTTTCAACCCGGCAGACATGTACGCCGCGGACCACATTCGCCGCGTGCTGCTGGCCTTCCCCGGTGTGTTTTCGGGCATCGGCGAGTTCAGCATTCACAAAGAGTTTGTGTCGGCGAAGGTATCGGGCGAAACCGCCAGCCTCACCAACCCGGCGCTCGATCGCGTGCTCGACTTCGCCGCGGAGGCCGGGTTGGTGGTGATCCTTCACAACGACATCGACATGCCGTTCGCGAAGGCGGACGCCGAGCCGGTCTATCTGGCACAGATGAAGACGCTGCTCCTGCGCCATTCGAAGGCAACGATCATCTGGGCGCATACCGGGCTGGGCCGCGTCGTGCACCCTGCGCAGGCCTCGGCACAATCTGCGGAACGCAGTCCGCGGCACATCGAGATTGTCGAAGCGATGCTGGCGGATCCATCGCTCGCGCACGTCAATTTCGACATCTCTTGGGATGAAGTCGCGAAGTACGCGGTGTCGTCGCCAGAGACGGTCGCGCGCGTCGCCGCCCTGCTGAACAACTACCCCGATCGATTTCTGTTTGGAACCGACACGGTCGCGCCGGCCAGCGCGGCGGCGTACTACAGCGTGTTCGAGATGTGGGATCCGATTTGGCGGCGGTTGACGCCAGAGGCAAGCCAGAAAGTGCGGATGAAGAACTACGAACGCCTTTTCGACGACGCCAGGCGGAAGGTACGCGCCTGGGAGAAGGCCAACATCAAGGAGAAGGGACGATGAGAGTTTTAAACGGCGCCAGGAAGTGCTGCGGCATCCTGCTCGTGGCGGTTGTGGCGTCAGCGGCTGCTGCGCGCGAGGCACGCGCGCAGGCCGCGCCGCAGTCGCCGGAATTCGAGGTGTATGGTTTCGCGATGCTCGACATGGGCCATAACTTCAAGCAGATCGATCCGAACTGGTTCGACACGCTACGCCTCACCAAGCTGCCCTCTTCCGAGAAGCAGTTCGGCGAGGACAACAGCACGTTCGCCGGTGTCCGGCAGAGCCGGCTTGGGGTCAAATCGTCCGCATCGACGTCGATGGGCGCGCTGAAGACCATCTTCGAGTTCGAACTCTTCGGCACCGGTGTCGACGAAGGACAGACGACGTTCCGGTTGCGCCACGCGTGGGGCGAGCTGGGCGAGTTCGGCGCGGGACAATACTGGAGCCCGTTCACCGATCCTGACGTCTTCCCGAATTCGCTCGAGTACTGGGGGCCGACCGGCCTCGCGTGGTACCGCAACGTCCAGGTACGATGGACGCCGATCAACGACGAGCACTCCATCTTCATGGTCGCCCTCGAGCGGCCGGGCGCCAGCGGCGACTCGGGCGTCTATGCCAACCGCATCGAGCTGCAGAACATCAAGGCCAGGTTTCCGCTGCCGGATTTCTCGGCTGCGTACCGGGCAAACATGAAGTGGGGCTACGCGCGCCTCGCCGGACAGCTCCGGGCGATCAAATGGGACGACGTGCTCAAGGACCAGTTCGATCTGTCGGGCAGCGCGACCGGCTGGGGCATCAACGCGACGTCGGGCATCAACTTCGGCAAATCCGACGTGCTGCGTGTCGCGTTCGTGATCGGCGAAGGCATCCAGAACGCGATGAACGACTCCCCCGTCGACATCGGCGTCCAGAGGAATCCCGGGAACGCCGTGACACCGGTCGTCGGCGAGCCGCTGCCGCTCACGGCGTTCACGATCTTCCTCGATCACCGGTGGAACGAACGGTACACCAGCACGATGGGCTACTCGCGACAGGACATCGACAACACCGACGGGCAGGCGGCCAACGCGTTCAGGGTCGGTCAGTACGCGCTCGGGAATCTGCTCTATTCGCCGGTGCCGAACGTGATGTTCGGCGGCGAGTTCCAATGGGGACGCCGGGAGAACTTCTCGGACGGCTTTCACAGTGACGGCGTGAAGATTCAGTTCGCCTTCAAATACAACTTCTCGAAGAAGCTCGGAGGTTAACAATGCCTCGTATTGCACGTTACACACGCCGCGCGTGGATCGTCGGCGCCGTCGCGGCACTGGCGGTCCTGGCAACGATGATGCGGCCGGTCGGCGCTCAGTCCGATCCGCAGGCCGCGGTGAACGCCGCCTATGCCAAGTTCAAGGATCTGAGGGAAGGCAAGAACGCGGACTACATCCCCGCGCTCGCGAAAGTCGATCCTAACCTGTTCGGCATCGCTCTCGTCACGGCCGACGGCAAGGTCTACACGGCGGGCGATCAGACCACCGAGGTCTCGATCCAGTCGATTTCGAAAGTCTTCACGATGGCGCAGGTGATCCAGGAACAGGGGGTCGAGTCGATTGAGAAGCGCATCGGCGTGGACGCGACGGGCGCGCGTTTCAACTCGATTATCGCGATCGAAGGAGTGCGCAGCGTGGTCGGCACCGGCGCGCCTGAAATGAACGCGCTGGTCAATCCCGGTGCGATCAGCGCGACCAGCATGGTCACCGGCAGCACCTCCGACGCGGTGTGGAACAAGATCATCGGCCTCCACAACGATTTCGCCGGCCGGTCGCTGAAAGTGCTGCAGGACGTCTACAAGTCCGAGTCGGACACCAACCAGCGCAATCAGGCGATTGGGGCGTTGATGTTCGCGTACGGCTACATCAAGACCGACTGGAAGCAGGCGGTCGATCTCTACACGCGCCAGTGCTCGATCGGCGTCAACACGAAGGACCTCGCGACGATGGCCGCCACGCTCGCCGCGATGGGCAAGAACCCCGTCACCGGCAAGCAGGTGATGGACGCATCGAAGGTTCCCGCCGTGCTGGCCGTGATGGCCACCGCCGGGCTGTACGACGACTCGGGCAAGTGGCTGTACCACACCGGGCTGCCCGCGAAGAGCGGCGTCGGCGGCGGCATCATCGCCGTCTCGCCCGGCAAGTTCGGCATCGCCGTCATCTCGCCGCCGCTCGACGACGCCGGCAACAGCATCCGGGCGCAACGGGCGATTACCGAGATCTCGAACGCGCTCGGCGGCAATCCCTACGCATCGAAAAAGTAGTCGAGTTTCCAGGGCGAGGGCCGGTCATCCGGTCCTCGTCGCGAGCAACGCCCGATTCATTCATGATCCAGTCACGATTCCTTTTCGGACTCAGCGCGCAGGGCCTGCAGGCGGTGCTCGGCGCGGCCACGACGAAGCGCTTCAAAGCCAACGCGGTCATCGCCCGACAGGGCGAACCGGCGACGGAACTCTTTCTCATCACCACCGGCCGGGCACGCCATTTCTTCACGACGCCGGATGGTCACAAGCGCCTGCTGCAGTGGCTGGGGCCCGGTGCAATCGTCGGCGCCGCCACGCTGCTGCCTGAGCGATCGAGTTACCGGGTCGGCACCGAGACGGTCAAAGACACCACGGTGCTGATGTGGTCGCGCGTGGCGATTCGCTCTCTCGCGCACGACAATCCGCGGCTGCTCGAAAACGCGCTGCTGATTGGCGCGGACTATGTCGATTGGTTCGTGGCCGCACATACGGCCTTGACGTCCGAGTCGGCGCGCGAGCGGCTCGCCGGTGTCCTGGTGGCGCTGACACCGCTGCTCGGGCGCGAGGTCCGCGAGGGCATCGAGCTCGATATCACCAACGACGAACTGGCCAACGCCGCGAACATCACCCAGTACACCGCGAGCCGTCTGTTGAACGAGTGGCAGCGCACCCAGGCGGTGATCAAACGGCGCGGCAGGGTCATCCTGCTCTCTTCCCAGCAACTGTTCAAACACACCGCGTAATTGCACGTTCGTAACCGGTTGTCTTTGCTTGCCCCGGCGCAACGACAACCTCCCTGCGTCCTGCGATCCTCGTTGATTGGAGAGCCCCAATCGGAGGAAAGCGGTGACAGATCTGACCGAGGTTCGAATCCTGATCGTCGACGACAACAGCGCATGGCGACGATTCCTGGTGGAGGAACTGCAGAAACAGTCGATTCAAGTGGTGGGAACCGCCGAAGACGGGTTGTTCGCGATCGAGCAAACCCGTGTGCTCAAGCCAAGTGTGATTCTGATGGATGTCTGGATGCCGCGGTTGAACGGCCTGGAAGCGACACGCGCCATCGGCAAATTCGCGCCCGCGGCGCAGGTCCTGATTCTCACCAATAACGACGACGCGGAAGTGGTTCAGGCAGCACTGGCGGCCGGCGCTCGCGGCTACTTGCTGAAGTCGCACGTCGCCACAGAACTGACCGCAGCGATCGCCGCCATCCTGAACGGCAGCGTATTCATCGGCAGCGGCTTGACCGAGCAATCCTAGGCAAGGTAGCGAAAACGCGCGCTTCAGCAGCCTGCTAGAACGCTTCCTGAATCGCCAGGTAGACGCCGCGCGAGCCCTGCTTGCCGAAGCCGAAGTCGAGACACAAGTTCGTTTTCGATCGCTTGTTGATGCTGAGGCGCAGTCCGGCGCCGCCGCCGATCGCGAAACTGTCAAACAACTGCTCGCCCTGGTCGTCGTTGGTCAACGTGGTGGTGTTGAGAAAGGCGACCATTCCGAGCAATCCGTTTCGCATCAGGCTGCCGCGGTACTCCACTTCCCCGTACGCGAGCTTTTCGCCTCGGAACTGTCCTTCGCTGTAACCGCGCGCCGACCGGCCGTAGGTGTCCAAACCGGTCGCCGGTAGATCGAAGTATGGCGCCACACCCCCGACCACCAGATCGGCAAACCCCCAGAATGCCAGTTTGTGACGGCGATCGTGCGAGAGCCCGACGTAGGTCCGTGCATCGACATTCAGTTTCTGCCACGTCGAATCGCCGCCGAGAAAGCCGTCGAACAACGTGCGATAACTGACCTTCGCCAGCCATCCGCGCTCGGCGTTGATGAAGCTGTCGCGCGTATCCCAGAGAATGTCAACGCTCGGCCCGGCTGAAACCTGGGAATCGAGTGGCAGATCACGCGTCGTGCTGTATCGCACGTAAGGAGAATCGGCCCAACTGGCTTCGGCACCCTCGCTCGGCCGTACATCGAAGTGATTGTCGAAGTACAGTCCGGCGCCGATATAGACCGCGTCGTAAACGCGATAGTACGCGGTGTGGTGCATTCGGACGAAGTCGAAATGGGTCTGCACGCTGTCTCGTGAATCGGCGCTCGTGCCGAGATCGACCGCCTCGAGCGACGTCCACTGCAGCCGGTGATCCGCGTCGAGCCGCCACCGATCGTTGTTGCCGAACATCGCGAACCGGTCGGTCAACGACGTCTGCTTCTTGCTTGAAAACGTCACGCTGGCAACCGCCGAGGAAATGTGTGTCGTCGATGGATCGCCGCGATAGAACGCCACGTTGCCGGCGACGCCGACCAGCACGCCGCTCGAAGGCTTGGTACCGATGACCGGCGCGAATGCCTTCATCGAGGTCGTGAACGGCGGCGGTGGGCTCGGTGGCTGGTGGCGCAACTCACGCCAGAGATCGAACACGTCCTTCGTCTCGGCCGGAGGCTGTGCCGAATCGACCTGATCGGGTGCGCGCTCCGGGCTCGGAGCCTGCGCCGCCGCAGGCGCCGCAATCGCAACGGCGAAACCGATCAGGGCGACAACGGCCAGCCGAGCATATCGAGGCCCGTTGGGTTGCATGTGTCTCCAACGCGAATCACAATCGGCCGTGCGGTGCAGCCGCCTATCGTCACGGGGGGTATCAACCAATGATTGTCCCGTTTTTCTGCGCACCTCATACCTCTCGGCCAGAATCCGTGGCGCCGGCCGAGTTCGAACAGCTCGACGGATGCATGTTATCTTTTTCATTCGCGCACTGATTCTCGGACCCCAAAAGCTATGATCGCATCATCCGCGATCGGGCTGTTGCCTGAAGATGGACACGCCAATCATTCATATCGTCGACGATGACGCACCGGCGAGAACGGCCGCGTCGCGGCTGCTCACTGCGGCGGGATACGCAGTCCGGGCGTATGCGAGCGGGGACGAGTTCCTGGCAACCGCGCCGCCCGACACGACCGGCTGCCTGATCCTCGACATGCGCATGCCCGGCCGCAACGGGCTCGAACTGCAGACTGCGGTCGCTCAACGTGAAGACCCGCTGCCAATCATCTTCCTTACCGGCTACGGAGAGGTTCACGAGTCGGTTCGGGCGATCCAGCGCGGCGCAATCGACTTCCTCACCAAGCCGATCGAGGCATCGGCGCTGCTCGATGCCGTTGCGCGCGCGCTCGAACGGGACGCGACCGACCGCGCTGCACGGGCCCGCCAGCGCGAGGTCCGGGCGCGCTATGAACGGCTGACGGCGCGAGAGCGCGAGGTGTTCGCACACTTGATCAGCGGACAGCTCAATAAACAGGTGGCTGGCGACCTGAACATCTCGGAGCGGACGGTCAAGCTGCATCGATCGCGGATCTTTGAGAAACTCGAAGTCGATTCGATGGCCGCGTTGGCGCGACTGGCGATGGACCTCGGCGTCGATCCTTCTAACGATGGCGCGGCCGCTCGGACCACTACCGCTAATTGAATAGCACTAACGATCTATAGTCCCGAACCCGGAACTGTCATAAATTGTTACCTCCGTGACTGACGCGGCGTCCCCCCTTGTGGCCGTCGTCGAAGACGACGCCCCGTCGCGCGCCGCCCTCGGCCGGCTGCTCTTCGCCTCGGGATTCGAAGCGGCGCTCTTCTCGTCCGCCGAAGCGTTCATCGACGCGCCACCCGACCGAAGCCCACTGTGCCTGATCCTCGATGTCCAGCTGGGAGGCATTTCCGGCATCGACCTGCAGCACCGTCTGCGCGCGGCCGGTTCGGTGGTTCCGATCATCGTCATTACCGCGCTCGTTGATGAATCGCTCCGCAATCGCGCCGAGCGGACCGGGTGCACGGCCTTCTTGCGGAAGCCCTTTTCCGCGGCCGCGTTGCTCGGCATCATCGCCGGCATTGCGCGCGATCCTGCCCCAAAGGGCGACTGCACTAAGGTCCAGTAGACGCTGGCAGTCACAGGCCATACCTTTCATCCTCACAACCTTCCGTCAGGAGTGCACCGGTTATGGACTGCTCTACCCAGTTCTCGAAGCCATTCGAAAGACCGGATACAGAGCGGCGAGGCCTCGAGGTGCGGCGATCCTCGCTGCAGGCCCAGGCGAGGATCCACGCAGTGATCTCGGACCTGGCCACCCGCTGTGCCAGCGCGAAACCCGATCACATCGACACCGCCATCACGACGGCGCTCGCGGATCTCGGCGATGCGCTCGAAATCGACCGCTGCGTTGCCTATCTGCCCGTAGCCGACGCTCCGGCGTTCAAGGCTGCGTGGCGATGGGTCCGATCGGGCTGTCGCATGCCGCCGGCGGACTTCGACCCGGCGATGCGCCTTCCGTGGTTGATGTCGAGAGCGCGGGCCGGCGAGAGCGCGTGCGTCGCGACGATCGACGAGCTTCCGGACTTCGCTGACCGCGACTCGCTGGTTCAGCTCGGGGCGCAAGCCTGCGCGGTCGTGCCGCTCGGCACCAACGACTCGCGTGGTGCGCTGCTGGTCGAGACGACGTCCGAACGGCACTGGTCGGACGAGATCATCGGCAGCTTGCACGTCATCGCCGCGGTCATCGGCCAGAGTGTCGCAGACCGCCACCAGCGCGAGCAGCCCGCGCCGGGGAGCAATGAGTTGAAACGTGCCCGGCCGCAACCGTTGGCGGAAAGAGCCGTGCTGCGCCGCGAAGCGTTTGCTCTTCGGAGCGATCGCACCATCGCCTCCGAGAGCGTCGCCATCCGCAGTGCGCTGACGCAAGTCGAGCAGGTGGCGCCGACCACGGCTACCGTCCTGTTGCTCGGTGAGACGGGGGCCGGCAAAGAAGTATTCGCTCAAGCGCTCCACAACCTCAGCCCGCGCTACCGCCGGCCGATGATCAGCGTCAGCTGCGCCGCGATTCCGAAGGAGCTGATCGAGAGCGAGCTGTTCGGGCGCGAGCCGGGCGCGTTCACCGGCGCCGTGTCGCGGCAGATTGGCCGCTTCGAGGCGGCGAACGGCTCGACGATCTTCCTCGACGAGATCGGCGAACTCCCCCTCGACCTCCAGGTCAAGCTGCTGCGCGTGCTGCAGGAGCGCACCGTGGAGCGGTTGGGCGGCAACCATTCGATGAAAGTGGACGTACGCGTGATCGCGGCGACGAACCGCAATCTCGAACAGGCGGTTGCCGAGAATACGTTTCGCGAGGATCTCTTTTACCGCCTGAACGTCTTTCCGATCACGGTTCCGCCACTGCGCGAGCGGATCGAAGACATCCCGAGCCTGGTGTGGACTTTTATCGAAGAGTTTTCGCGAAGCTTCGGCAAGAAAATCGACTCGATC